>JAABUS010008791.1_pt1 | contig 10929 bp, 13 predicted proteins | sample 5560161 | NCBI WGS metagenome assembly JAABUS01 (sample SAMN10711885, study PRJNA513376) | rock metagenome | isolation source: Antarctica rocks | place: Antarctica: Victoria Land, Trio Nunatak nord | collected 2016-01-04
GCAAGCCTTCTGCAGCAACATCTGCTACAGCTGTCTGATTGGCACTGCGTGTTCCACAACCGGGGCCTTTTGCCTCCTGTGACAAAGGTAAAACAACATGAGCAACAGATTTCATCAGCATAGCTGCATGCAACATAACATGGTGCGGATGTGATTTTTGAGCACGGCTGTGTATCTGCATATAGGACAGACAACTCCCTTTCATCGGGCTGAAATGACAGACTAATGCCAGAAAGCCATGACATGCAATATGATGCTCACCAGCTGTTCTGCTACAATCTCATCGATTTGCTTTCGCCTCTTGCGTATCTCTTGAGCTGTGTCAAAGTCATCCATGTTCAGCATGCGCTGCAGTTGTGTATCTAGGTTCTGTAAACCAGGAAATGTGCAGTCAGCATCCAACTTTGCAGGCCACCTGATAGCTGCATCACTGCTAGCAGGCTCTGCTGTAGCATATTATGCTCAATGTTACCATCCTTTCAATTTGGCCAGCAAGCCAAACAAGCACTTACAAGCTGGAACATGAAGTATATCAATTCTGATTCAGCCATCTTGCTCTGTTCAGTCTGCTGCTTCTGGTGTACGCGCTTTGCATCTCTTTGTGCTGAACATACAAACAATGCCCTGCCTACAGGGCTATTGCTGCACTTGTGTCCTCTAGAGACGCTGTGATTACGAGTGAGTCGATTGCTGGCACGTAAGCATACACGCCACCTGGTATGTATGCAATTGCTTGTGAAGATGGGCCCGTGCGTGCAGTGTCCGCTGCAATTTATTGCTGAATTCAGACTATGAAGCATGATATACAGACGATGCGGTCTTCGACTCCTCAGATCGTCATCATGCAACACACAACCGTCTATGGGCACGAAGGGCCAGAGGTCTATTCGGTGCCCAACTCAACTGGCTTGTTGACCTATCGTGATCAGTGCAACCTCGACAGACTAAGCTCGGCTTTCTTGCAAGAATAGCTGCACGCAACTCAACAACGCTCCCAGACAAATGAGGGGACGACAGGCTTACAGACTGTCGTGAGATACTTAGGACGATAGTCGCAGACTCGCGAGTCCTGTGTCCATAGTGCCGTGGCCTTAGGGCAGGTTGAACGGTGCCAAGCGCCCTTGCTGTCTCAAATCAAAGTCCTGGTCAAACAGATGTCTGTTGCGCTTCATCACAATCACCGGGATGAGGCAGTTGGCATTTGACGCAAAGTCATCCACCTGCTGTCATAGTTGCCTGCGTGCCTGTTCACGCCCCAAGCTACACAGCGCGCGTTACAAGCAGTTCACCAGCGCATACACACAGCGCGTGTACACCAGTAAGCGGAGATGTTATAGACGCATTAGCGCGCAGACCGACAATGGTGGTGAAAACGCCTCGCCATCTGCCGCTGCGACGCCTGCGCCGAGGGACGACGATGTGCGCGTGCTTTTCAGGAATTCGTTCAGGCGTTCAAGCGATTCCTCGCTATTTCACCATTTTCTGTTGCACTTCCAGGTCTTGCCAGATAGCTTGGGAGATGCCTTACAGCAAGCAAGTGAAGCTACAGCCTTAGCTATTGAGAAGGGCGCAAACAGATGTATTGTGAGTTGCTGCACAGCATATCACAGTTGCCCTGCAAGCAGCATGAGCTGTCAGTATGGCTCCGAAGATTTCTGGACATCTGATTGTGCACTCAGGTTGAGATCCTGCTACCTGAGTTCTGGGATCCCGCCAGTGGACCAGTCTTTGCTGAGGAAGGTGATCAGCAACGATTCTGGAAGCTCACCCGCCGATTCATTGACAGCCTTGCTCAGGGCAGAAATAGCAAGAACATCAAAGCTGTGAGTCCCTCTGTTTGTAAGCTGTTGTCTCTTCATGATCAGCATAAGGGCAATCGTCACTTGATGTCAACACAATGAAGTAGCTCAGAGGGTGACAAATTTGGCATTAAGCTGCATTCGACTGTAGATTTATCCAGACATGGGTGTGGCAGCAATGCTGAAGAATCAGTGGCCAGACGCCGGCTTCAGGTTTGCCAGCCTGAGTGATCGAAAACCTGTGTCGGAAGATGATGATCTCATAGTGCTAGCAGCTCCAGATCCTCAAGGTTGGTCACTGACTCTTGCAATGAGCTCAGAAGTTACAAAGTGCAAAGCTGGACACATTGTAGCATTGCATCGTCGTTGACCTGGCAGGCTTGGTGCTCATACCACAAAATTGAACGGTCAGGAGTGACAAGCTTCAATGAGCTCATTGACTGCTTCAGTTTGGTCAAATGATGCACTTGCTTGCGTTCAAAACATGCTAACAGGGATCTTTGAGTGCAGGACTAGAGGCAGTCAAGAAAGCTACAGCAGCAGCTGAGACTGTAGCACCCATTATCCTTTTCAACCCCAGGCTCGCCAGGTCAGTCGTTGCTGAAAAGTCGTCTAGCCATGCCAGGCGCTGAGATTATCTTCATTTGTGCTCTTGTGCAGACATTTAATCTGGCTTCAATTTGTGCATTGTAACTCTGCTATGTGCTTGCTGATACCCTTGTGTGGCTGATATATTCCAGCTGTATAAATGCATGAGCCAACCCCATTTGCCCTGCTGCAGCGGTGATGCTGGAGTAGGCTTGAATGTGCGGCGGCTGACCAAGCAATTCACCTCCACCTTCACAACCAGCTACTCCTTGCGACCAGTTGCAGATGTTGGCAGCGTCTTCCGTCGCTACCCGGGCCAGTGGCAGGTCTTTGTTGAGGATCCTTCTTTGGAGCCCGGCCGATATCTGCTTGCTGCAGAAAGGCCCACTCGCCCTGCAGGTACTGCCTGTCACCAATTGCTATTTTGCAATCTTGCATGTCATGTGTTTGCTATATGTGCCAAAGGGCACATCTCTGAAAACGTTTCAGGTATGTCGTTGGGTCTTCCAAAGCTCTGCCTGAAAAGAGAAGACCAATTTGTCTTCTTGTGCTTCGTTGTACATTGCATGAAGTGCTGCAGCTCGTACCAGCTTGGTCAGTCATAAGCACAACTGCTCCCATGATGATTTGGTCAATGTGCAGCATGTGAACATCACATGGTGTCTATCAGCTAGATCATGATCTGGATGTGTATCTCACAGAGACAGTGGTGCACTGATTGATCTCTTTTGCTAATAGATCGTTTTGGCTTTGCAGGTGAAGCTTTGGATGCAATCATTGAGGAGGCGCTTGGCCTGCAGACAGATACCGACGGTGGGGGAAAGGGGATACTAGCATCAATTGGCAGCACCATATCTTCCCTCCAGCGCTTTTCCAGATCCTTGTCACGATGAGAGTGGTCCAGGTCACCAAGTAAACACCAGCCAGTATAGTGTCTATTATATATATTTACTTCGATCTGTCCTGCTCTATCAATATTGAGGTCTGGCCCTCTTAGCGCACATTCCGTGTCAGTCATTGTGCATGACAAACCAATACACAATATTTATTGAATAGCAGACTGCTTATTATACAATGTAACAGAAGCCGAAGTCAGACTTGGAGGCTCTGATCTTTGTTGTGCCGCTGGACTTGCCGTCTTTGTAGAGGCAGCGGCGCTACTCTAGTACCAGCTGCACCTGAACCCAATGCAGACAAGCATTGGTGCAAACTGAATTTTGATGTGCTTTCAAACAACATTCAAGCTATTGGGTTCAGTGTGCATACAGCTGAGCTGCAGAATACATGCCAGATTCGTCTGTTGTTTGCCTATCCTGTCGAGCAATCTCGTAAGCAACCCTGACTCGAAGGCAAGATTGCATACACAATATCAGTAATTCATGCACCGGTCGGTTCACATAGCCAAGACAGATCTGCGTTTATTGCTGTAATCACACACCTGTTGCAGGACCCCTGTCCACTGTGATGCGCTGCAAGATGCCATCGCTGCTGCGTGGCCTCGACTCCTGCTGGTTGCTGGACACAGGCACTGTCCCCATCTGCCCCACCCTTTGTGATGTCATTGTCGTGCTGGCAGTTGCCAGCGGCTGCACTACAGGACTCTGCACAGTCTTGACAGCTGCTGGGACAGCTGGGGCTGCATGCATGTGCTTGGCAGAAGGGGCTCTAGCTGGGACAGCTGGAATATTTCCCCACCCCCCTAAGGCTGCGTTGAAATGAATTGCACTGGATTGCCTGGTCGGTCTTGTCGCTGCCTCAGCTAAATCTGCTGCAGTTGCAGAGCCTTCCTCTGCATGAGCTACAACACATAAGCGCTCTGAACAGGAATGCAGCTGGTGCAGTGACTGTGCTGAAGAAAGGCTTGCTGCCAATGTGCACCAGGAGGGAAGCCAGCAGTACTGTGCGTGATTGCATGTGACTGCTAGATGCACTTGCACAGCGCTGATGAATGAACAGCCGGCAAGGCTTTGCATGACAGTACAAGCTGCATGTGATATGCATGTGACACAAAATACTTGCCAGGTGTACGTCAACAGGCATGAGCAAACCTTGCCTTGCACAGAAAAGGTACGGTAGGGAGACTTCATTCCCAGAATCGGGTGGTGCATGTCTCCCAACGGAACAGCATCTCTCTCCTCCTCAATCACGCTCAATCTGTCCTGGCCCTCTTCATTGCTTCTCTGGGCCTCTTCAACCCCATCCTGACCTGCATAGCAATCAGTGATTTAGTATACTGCAGTACACTGCTATGCATAGCACCTTTGGTCCGCTGTGCTGCATAGACTGCTGTTCACTGCTGCCCTTCACTGTAAGGATGCTGCACAGCAATGCCGCCCAGATCGAGTCCCTTGACATGCTCGACATTGATGACCTGAGGGCTGTGACATGAAAATAGCCTTGATGACTAGCCTTGTGAGCTAAAAAGATACATCACATTCAGCACACTCACAAGTGATGCACTACCTTGCTGTTGGGGCTCAGCTGCTGCAAAGCTGGCTACATCTGGCTGCCTGTCCAGCTGCTTGACAGGTGAGGCATAAGGTGCAGGGACAGAGACCTTGATGGGCACAGGGTTGACGCCAGCTGGGGGCATGCCACGCTTCATCACTGACATTGCCTGTCATGTTCACAGCCACAATCTAAGGAAACCTGCACAGCTGTGCATGATGCAATGCAAACACTCACTCACAACACCCTTCAGGAAACAGGCCTGCTTGACAAAAACACCTCTGCAAGCGTATAGACACAGTTGTGGAATGCAGCATGCTGCCATGAAGTTTTTTTGGTCAAGACTTGGCAGGAACTTGTATAGTGTAAATATTGCCATGCTGGACCAGGCTGCCACTTGCACCACCCCCATCTCTGCATCATGTGTCCAGAGCATGCAAGCTTGCTCTGAGCTTTGCATCACCTAGCTCAACGCAGTTTTCATTAGTGGGAAGGAGTCTCACCTCCAGGTTGATGGCACACACACTGCGCATGAAGGATTGCTTCATGTCTTCTTCCAGCTGGTCTCGGGCTGCCCGCTCCTTGCGCAGCTGCTGCTGAGCACCAGCCAGGGCAGCCTTCAGGTCCTCAATGATCACCCCTGCCTCCCCCCAGGCTGCCTGCTTCGCTGCCTCCTCCTTGCGCTGTATCACTTCTTGCCTCTGAGACAGGCAATGCCATGATGTCAGCACCGGCATAGGAGCTGTGTGTTTGACCAGTTTGGCCAAACTGACGTATGACAGCAAGCTGATGATACTGATGGCCACGCATGTCAGCATCAGCAAGCAGCTGATGCAAGGTGAGCTCAGACATTTGGTGCACCAACACACACTCTGATCACAAGTCCAAAGCTTGCAGTGTTCATGGAACAACTGCTGATGGGGAGGGCACAGATGCCAGCAGGTCATACTTTATGTTGCACAATGGTCTCATTCAATTTTGAGACCTACATTAGTGCGTCCTTCCAGATTGCACCAGCGCTTCCAGTGTTGGAAAACTTGCCCTTGCAGCTTGCGGCTATCATAGTGCTTCACAGCCTGCCGCAGGTGCTGCCGCATGGCCTTCTGCTGCCGTGCAAAGCTGTGCCACTCGAACATGGCAAGTGCCACCAGGTGATTCTGATGAGCATAGTGACGAGCAGTTGCATATGAGGAAGCTACCCTGCGATGTTCTCATTTGAAGTCAGGCGTTTGGCGCCAAGAGGTGCCAAGAGCTGCAGTGTCTGTCAGTAGCCAACAAGAAGTTGGCAACAGCTATGTGATTGTGCATGGGCAGAAGCTTTTGTGCTGTCAAACTTGATCTAAACAGGTGTTTGCTGTATTTCTGTTGCCATTCGGATGTTTGCCTCTTGTGTGGCATGCATACTAGTTGCTCCTGACTTCCATCTGCAGATTGAGGTCTAGCAACAGGCAAGGACAGCTGGACATGCAAGACGCAGTGATGTGCTTTGGGGTCACCTGTCCAGGACTGCTTCAGTCTTTGCAGTGACTTGTCTCTCATGATGCAGCTCTTGCTTGAGACTTTCTAAGCGAGCCTGGCTCTCTGCCAGCTCAGCAGCCCCCTTGAGCTGCTCTGCCTCAGCTAGAGCCCTTCCCTCAAACGTCAACTTTGCCTTTGAGTCCAAGAAGTAGCCCTAGAAACAGCAACATATGCAACTCAGACTTCATGAGTATGTGTCATCAGAATACCGTCATACGCCAGGCTTGGTTGTGAGCATGGTGGGCTGATTGCAGACTTAGTGCATCAGCAAGAACTATGGCTCACCATGATCTCTTTTTTGAAGTAACGAGAACAGTCATCCAACTTCACACCCAGCAAATCAGCATCCAAGTCTGTAACTGAAGCAGCTCTGCCCGAGAGATTGCCCTCCTCTGTCATACTGCTTTCGGGGCTGGACTTGGAGGCCTTCAGAGCATCTGTAAGTAGTCCTGCTTGCTCAAGCAAGCTGTCTACACTGCTGAGCTTCCTGTCCATATGAGACACGTGGCCAAGTCTTGGACCGCGACAGTGCCGTGTACAGCACTACTCCTGCAACAAGGCGTAAGTCTGCATACTGAAGTGTGGCTTGTCGAGCTCATTGCGATCCGGCATCGAACGAAGGTGGCAACGTCTGTGACGAAAGACGCGGTGCGATAGCGGCTGAAGCGTCATGCTGTCTGCGTGGGGGAAACAACAGCAGCTCATGGCGTTTTTCAAATAAGTCGTTGGCGTTACACTGGCGTTACACCTTTTCTTCTGATATCTGGAACTGTGTCAGAAAGACCTTCAATCATAAACATGTAAAGTCTGAATACCTCGAAGTGTAAAGAAAGGAGAAACAAATGCTCCTTGGACTGCAAAGCAGAATCTTGCATTCATGATGCTGTTCCTGCAAGAAGAAAATGATTGCATCTGCGGCACCCCAGCATTTATGCATGCGTGTGCAAGCAATACATCAGCAAGCTGTACATATGTAGGAAACCGCGCGGTGCGCGCGGCACCTAAGCGACTGACAGATCCATGCTCACGGACACCCCATACTGTGTGCCACGTGCTGTCTTGAAGCATGCTGCTGCTCTGAGCTCTGGTTCAGCGTCAACCATCAAACTGGCACCCAGCATATACAGCATGTGTTGGCTTTGGCAGTGTCACTCCTTTGGCCTTCTGTGTCTGTAGCAAGTTGTCCAGGCGTAGCATTGAATGCACTCACCACTGCTGGACCCTCACCGCTCTGCACCCACCAATGCTGGGTCCTCCTCGCCCTGAAGGACAAAGAGTCAGCACACAGCATTTTTCTGACTGCCATTGACTGCACATCTGAGCACGCTGTCGTGCAATATGCACCAAGCTGAATGTCAAGATGTGTCAGACAAGGTGACCATATTGCGTGTGCAGCTGCGGAGCAGCACAACAAGCATTATAGCATACAACTGCAAAATGGACTGTATGAACAGGAAGGAGGAAGTTGCCAGACCAGATTAGCAGCTTAATTTGTATGAATTGGCCAGCATGCAAGCACAGAAAGCTATGCTTCAAGATACAGCTCTCTGTAGCTCCATGCAGCCCAATGGCCAATTTGGCAGCAGACCAGTCAGTAGCAGCCTGACACCCTGACAGGCACTGTGGTCAGCGTCTGTGCAGTATGGCTGGAGCTGTCAGAGTAAGGTCAAGTTAGACTGCTGGGAGAGATCAATGACAAATGATCCAACTGAGGCCAGAGCTTGCCGCAGCCTGACCGGTGTCTGACTACATGGTGCTTGGGAGTGGCATGACTCACCTGCAATGACATGTCATTGCTGCTGGCTGTATGTGGGACTGGACCGGCGGGTGTGCTGACTTGCTCTGCTTCTGAGGGGTCATGCATGTCCAAAGAGAGATCATCACTGAGCTGCAGACCTGCGCAACAGCAGCACATGGACCTGAGGAAAGCCCCTTCTTGTTGCACTGCCTTACTGGCACATGAGGCATGCTGTGCAGCGTTGCATTGTACTGCTGCATGCAGACTGCAGGGCATACTACACTCATCAGCCTGACGGAATCAGATTTCAACAATTGCAATGCAGCATCTTGTTTTTGCTATATAAGATTAGATTTTGTCAGATTGCATTAGATGTTGTTACACAAGACGTGGAGGTACAATCAGACATGTGTGTTCAATGTGGACATAGAAGCACGTGGTTGAACACTTGACCTATGTGGTGGATCTGAGAGACCGTTGCTGAGCCATCAACATCATACCTGCATGACTGTCATCATTCCCATCCAGGGCTTGGCCGACTACCTGCAGCTTTCTGGTCAACAGGGACCACATTATGTCATCGCTGCTGCCTGGAGCAATCAAGTAGCGGATCAGCACACTGCTCTTCTGGCCAATCCGATGTGCCCTGTCTTCTGCCTGCACACCAGGTCACAATGTTACAGCACCTCTCAACGACATATCTCGCAGGGCTATAGCCCTACGATGCAGCGCAAATGGGACAAAAAAGAGTGCATTGTTTGCTACCAAGCTCAAACACCTTCAACATAGGCCTTGTCAATCCATCATGTACTGAAAAGAGACTGCAACTCAACAGTGTACATGTGTGCTGTGTCTGTGGTGCTTGCTCTTGTAGTTTTTGATTCAAACATATGCTGACAAAGTCTTCAGAAAGTCATGAGATGGGAACCGTTAATCAGCTTTGACTGCAGCTGTCCAGCTCAAGGATCCAATTAAGCTGCAGCACTGGCATCAGAGCAGAAGCTGAGGATGCAAAATACTGAAGTAGTCAGCGGGAAATACAGCCAATCACCCTGAAAACGCAGCCAATCAGCTTGCCCTGAACCTGCCCCGGTAGTGACTTACCAACAAGCCAATGGCAATTGCATTGTACTGTGCCTTGACAACTCTGTTGAGACAAGCTATTGTAGCCACACATTGCTGTGACAGCATATTGACTGCAGCAACAGCATGAATGTGGTGGCCTACAAGGATCTGCTGGAACACGGTCAGAACAGATTCTGCAGTACTACAAGGACAGAGAAGAGCAATGAAGTGGTTGCTGCTGAGTCAAGGAGATGATGAGGCGGTGAGAAGGCTTTGACCTGAATGAGGGGTCCTGGATTCCAATACAGCTCGGCAAAGATGACACACTGAGCCGCTGTCAGAGTGATGCCAACCTGCAGGCAGCTTGTCCAAACATCAGGTCGTCTGTCTAGTCATGCAGCTGTGGGAGCACACCAGACATGCAGCAGCAGCACCCAGTTGGTTGGGTGCTGGTGTAATTGTCATATTTGGCAATGCAGAGGCAGGTTAGGTGCAGGCATGTCAAAAACAGTCAGCAGCACCTGTGTGGAAAGTGTGTTGCACATGGAGACATACTGGCAGTCAACAGAGGCAGTATCTCAAAGCACGTCAGAGGCAGCGCAGCATACAGTGCAACTGCATCAAGTCCACCGTCACCAGAAAACTCAAGAGTTTGTGCATTGAAAAGCCGTGTGCTTATGTAGGCGCAGCAATAGATGTGTGCACAGACGTGACAATTCTACGCCAATGCTACTTTGATATGGTAGACAAGGCTTTGCCACGTGTATGAGGAGGTGGTGTCTCACCCCTACAGCGGTGATAGACAGGATAGCTAGCTTAACCCATGGCTTCTGTTGGAAATCATCCATAGCTTTCTTGCGCGACTCCAAGCTTGTGCTGCCATTGATGCGTATGGCGTGGTGTGCCTGGCCCAAAGTGTGCTGGATTCCATCCAAGACATTGAGGTGATGTGCAAACACTATCACCTTGTTTCCTGCACCACGTGTCATGCAGTTCAGCTACTCTTGCCAATTCTCAGACGAGTGAGAAGCTTGTGACTTTACGGGCGCTTGGACTCCTGCTCGTTCCCTTCCAGCCCTACAGGTCTGCTTTGCTGTCCTTGCCCTAAATCCTGGATGACTGAAGTCATCACTGTTGGAGTGGAAAGCAAGTTCCAAGCCAAGCACGTGTGATGCATGCTGGAAACAGCGGCCGTGATGGAATCCATGAAAGAAATGATGTGTGGGCTCTCACAGCAGTACCAAAACCAGCGTAACCCTAGACAAGGCGGCAATGCACCAACACTGATAGGTGTGAGTCACAGTGGCGCCGCCAGGAACTCTATTATCTGCAGACGACATGCACTGCACAGTATGACTGGATCATAAACAAACCCAGCACATCATGTACAGTGCTGGCTCTCATTTGACCGCATTAGACTTGAGAAGGCCATATGGCCCTGCATTCTAGAAGGACTACCACCTTCTGCAAGGGCTGCTTCGATCTGCTCCACAGCTCCTTTGATTTTGGCCTCCCAGTGGCACAGTACAGTCGCTGCAGCTGCACATCCCTGAGGGTCTTCTTTCTTCCATCTGACAGGTTTGAGTCTGACGTGATTCTTTTCATCTCAGTCCAAAGTTTCTTGAATTCCTGCACAAGCAAGGAACGGATTTCCTGCACAGGGAAGGGAAGGGAAGGGAAGGGAAGGGAAGGGAAGGGAAGGGAAGGGAAGGGAAGGGAAGGGAAGGGAAGGGAAGGGAAGGGAAGGGAAGGGAAGGGAAGGGAAGGGAAGGG
>JAABUS010008792.1_pt1 | contig 10925 bp, 18 predicted proteins | sample 5560161 | NCBI WGS metagenome assembly JAABUS01 (sample SAMN10711885, study PRJNA513376) | rock metagenome | isolation source: Antarctica rocks | place: Antarctica: Victoria Land, Trio Nunatak nord | collected 2016-01-04
TTGTCAACTTCTTCACGAAGAGTGGTCAGCTCTTCTTCGCTAAGTTCTCTTGTCCTTTTGTTTTCTACACCCTACAGCAGCCATTGAGAATGTAATAGTTGCACAATCAGCAGCAGACACCATAGGCTGCAGTATACATGGCATGGAATTTGCAGCCAGCATGGGAAGGCGTCAACACAAAGGACAAGCCATGAACTGCTAGGCATGGATGCAGCATGCAAAGCTTTACCGTCTCAACAAGGATGGCCTTTGCTGTTGTGTGTCCCACGCCATAGATATATTGCAGAGAGAACTCAATACGCTTCTGGTTGGGGATTTCCACACCACCCACACGAGCACACTCGATGCGCAAAGGAATTTGCCGCCTGATGGTCTGCATACAGGTAGTTTGCATAAATACCAATGTGCATCATAACGCTGCAACAGCTTCCCAAAAAGCCCAAGTCCAAGCAGAAGGTCTGCTGCAAGACTCACCTGAGTGGCTTGTCTGCAGACGTGCACTGCGTGCCGTGGCACAGACGCCCTGAATCCCTCATAACATCTCAAAGTCTGCAGAAACATGTGTTCGGTCAGCGTCTTTTCAGAGCTCGTTTGCCAGCGATCTCTGTGTCAGCAGCATACCGGGCTGGGTCTGCCTGCGCTGCTTGAGCTTGCCAGCCGCTCCGCCAGAAGGGTGGCCATATCCGCTACGCCAACAGACAAATCACCTCGCACTGCTCAGGCCCACAAAAACGCAGGTGCTCACAGTTGCGCAAGCAACTGGCTAGATAAACTATATAAACCCTACCGGTTAACCTCGCACGTGACTTGGCGAAGAAAGCGCATAGCACCCAGGCACGGCCAAATAAAGCGCATCCCCCGCGCGCCTGACATCACTACGCCAAAGGTTTCGCGCGACGCCGCAACCTGTTTACCCCTACACCAATCTCAGCATTAGAAAGTGTGTCGCACGTTGATGGCATGTTGTGATGATCAAGTTCGAGCTTGACCCCTTGCATTCGGTTTGATGGATAGGCACTTGTCGCGTTGATAGTTTGTGGCAACACCTATTCTTTTGGCATTCGCATGCATACGCAGAGATGGCCAGCCAGGTCATCGAGCAGTTACCTCAGCTTGAGTCTCTGTGCCAGGCGCTGTATCTGTCACAGGTAGCCTGTTTGGCCTTAATGATGGTGCGTAACAGGCGTTCATACCGTCCACACCTATCATGGAGTCTATGTGCTTGGCGCAGGACCATCAGGAAAGGTCACGAGCTGAGCAGTATCTCAGGGTCTTTGGCCAGTCTGCTGACTCTGTGTCTATGTGCAAGGTAGCTCGAAAATTGGATGCTATGGCTTACATCCTCTCTTCCTGCTTGACATATTTTATTGCTCAGGCTGTCCTTGACAACTCACACTCCCCTTATGCTCAGCTACTAGCATCTTCAAGCTTGATCAAGATAGTGACTGAGCAAGCTCTGAGGTGACCCCTGATTGACTGTCCTGCACTGTATATACTGCAGCTCCATCTTTCTCACATGCTGATGTGAATGCAGCTCTGCTATGAAGTCAGACATGCGGCAGTACTTTCTGCACTACCTCGAGAGGTAACATTACATACCGTAGTTTTGAACTATTGCACCATTACCTCAGATGCAATAGGGTCATGTCGGTTGCCGCTGCTCATGCAGTCGGGGACCTGGGCTTGAGCCTTTTGTCACAACCAGTCTAGTGCAGCTATTGTGCCGCATGACAAAGCTGTGTTGGTATGAAGAGGATCAGTACCGCAAGATTGTAGATGATGCCTCACAGTTGCTTGAGAAGGGCGCTGCGGGTCAACCAGGCCTGTACCTTTTGGGTCTGAAGTTGCTCAGCATGCTAGTTTCAGAAATGAACCAGCCAACACCTGGCAGGACTTTGACTCAGCATCGCAAGATAGCAGTGGCATTCAGAGATCAATCTCTGCTGAAAACCTTTGCGCTGTCACTCTCTGCCTTAAAGCAACTGCAAAACACTTCAGATCTGAAGCTGAAGGAGCAGGTGATGCCTTACACTGTCTGCTGCTCATGCAATATGACCAATCATGATTTGACCCAATGATGACATGTCTCTGAGCTTGGGACACACCCATCTCACCCTGTTGGTGCCTGCTGCAGGCTGTTGCACTAGCTTTGGCGTGCCTGTCTTACGACTTTGTTGGAACCTCAATGGATGACTCCTCTGAGGATCTGGGGACCATACAGGTCAGTTCAGCTTTTGCTGCATTCACCTGCTGGTCACGCTTCACCACATACAGCTTCCCTGAAGCACCTAAAACATATCTACAATGTAGAAATGCATTTCTACTGTCCCACGCGTTTCTGAAACTAATGTTCCAGTGTAGGGATGACGATTCTGAATGAGAACAGACGTTTTGAGATTGAAAAGAGCTTTTGTTGCAGGTGCCCTCACCATGGAGGCCTCAGATTGAGGACATGAGCAATCTGCAGCTTCTGTTCAACTTCTACAGCTCTACCTCTCCGCCTCTGTCTAGCATGGCTTTAGAATGCTTGGTGAGATTACACGGTAGCACCAGTCACACTCTGTCAGCACTAGTCATACCTGAGCTGAGCAACTTACAAGTGAACCAGCAGCAAAACAGACCCAAGCTGTTTGGTTGCTCTGTTGCAGGTCCGCTTTGCATCGGTTCGGCGGTCACTGTTTACAACTGAGGTGGAGCGCTCCAAGTTCTTGTCTCAGCTGGTAGCAGGCACAAGAGACATACTGAAGCAGCAGCAAGGATTGTCTGAGCACAGCAACTACCATGAGTTTTGCCGCATGCTGGGCCGTCTCAAAACAAATTACCAGCTCTGTGAACTGGTGGGTACTGGTTGTAAAGACTCATGACCATCTGTTATTGAATACGTACAGTACTGTGCAGGCAACTGTGATCAGGCTGGTGTCTGCCTGCAACTGACAAGCTAGACAATGTGCCAGTCAGGATGCACCCAGGTGTACCTGGCGCACACTGTCTGGCAAAGCTGCCCTGGCACTTCACTCCATCACCTGCAATGAGATACCTCATGTGTGTCCCAGCCAAGCAGTGCAAACACCAAAACCGCTCACAGGATTCTTTTGTGGTTCCAGGTGAGTGTGGAGAGCTACCCAGAGTGGATACAGCTTGTGGCAGAGTTCACTATCAAGTCGCTGAACTCCTGGCAGTGGGCTTCTGCAAGCATCTTCTACCTGTTGGGTTTGTGGTCCCGCCTGGTGTCCAGTATGCCCTACCTTAAGGGTGACGCCCCATCATACATGGAGACCTGCGTACCCAAAATTGCGCGGGCATACATCACCTCTAGGTGAAATTCCTGGCAAGCCCTCTTCCGTTCAGCAGTTGCAGTCTCATTCTCAGATTTGCTGCTGATCTTGCCAATGTTTTCAGCTCGCTGAGCAATCTTGAGGGTACTGTGAACAATCTAGTCATGCAATTGAGCAAATTGACTCAAACTCAGACATCTGCTTGTGTTTTGAATGGCTTGCACTCTACCCAGCAGTTTCAAAAGCTGTTCTGGAGACAAGCATCAAGCCTGCGTCTGATACTGTTTGCCAGCTTCGTGCTGCTGCTGCTAGTGCTGTTGAAGCTACTTAGACACGGCACTTGTGTACGTGCTGATGTGTACAGACAGTCAGTCATCCATATGTACCTGCCAATGCATATAAAACATTATTGTTCACACATGTATGGCAATGACCCTGTCAAAGTTGTGAGCATATCTGTAACGCCAGCATTGGCTTGCATGCAGGCTGGAGTCAGTCTCCACAGTACTTGCCAACAGCAACCTAGATGATCCCTTGGAGAATGCTGAGCAGCTGGCTGACCAAATGGAAAGCTTGCCCTACATTTTCCGCTTTGAGTATGAAGACATGAATACCTACTTCTGCTCAATTATGGATCCCGTTGTCACAGCTTACAGCCGCGGCATTGTACCAGGTTAGTCGTGTCAGATGAATCTGCCTGCGTCACATCTGCCTTTGACAGCTAAATCTGTATTTGTTTGCAACACTGACCTGGTCTGATAGCTCATACTGGGTCACACAAAAATATTCAGCTCGTACTGGACAGCACAACTCACACAGCTGGAGCCTGAAAGGCATTTGTGCAATGTTGCCTGCCGCAACTCTTGCTTGAATGGCTCCACCCAACCTTTGATATGCACATGGTCTTGCAGCCGTGTAACTAAGTGCTTGCTGTGCTAGATGGTATACAATGGAAATGCAGGCCAGGATGCTGTGCAGTTGGAGGTGCTTGAAGGGCAGCTGACATGGCTAGTGCACATCATCGGAGCTGTCATCCGAGGGCGCCTGTCCTCGAGCACAGCTGAGTCACAAGAAACAATTGATGGAGATCTGACAGCGCGTGCCTTTGGGCTGCTCCAGATCGTTGACAGTGGGTATGCTGCTCATGCAATTGACATTGCTGGCTTGCTGATTGCTTATTTTACTGCATGCTCAGCATGCTTGCTTACCGCATCAGCACACTTGCCAACAGCATTCTGAGCTTAGTCTAGATGTGCTGATGCTTAGTGTTGTGATTGCCATGGTGCGTGCATGCTTGATAGCTGTCCTCAATGTCACCTTTGATGAAATGAGCTGGCTGAGTCAGACAATGAACGACAGTGCATCTTGCAAGGTGAGCCATAGCGGCTGTCATGCTGCATTGCATCTGGGGAATGTTGGTTTCCTCCCTCCTGTTGGATGACAGGCCCCTAGTGGACACCTGTGTTCCCCAGATGCTCAGCAGCGTGACAGCCAACATGAGTACCATTTCAAAAAGGCATTGCCCTCTGAAGGTTACTGCACCTATGCATAGAGGGCAGAAGACGCTTGGGTCATAGATGCAACGTTGGCGTGAAGTGGTCCAGTCTGGTTATGTACACATCAACGCACATAATTGCTGGTGTTCTGACTGCCAAAACAGGGCATCATCTGGGGAGCTACATAGGACTGTAGATTCCTGGACCTAGGGAAAGGCACGCATTTCATGTAGACGTGCCTTCCCCTGTCATTGATAGAGGGCATGCATCAGCTCTCGCCCATTCTTGCACCTGTAGGTGTGCCCGTCCCCCGACCTTGCAAGTGTAAATCTTAGTGCTGCACGTTGTAAATACTAATCATTACATTGTGTTGTGTGCCGCAGCTTCCATGCCACCCGGTATGATCAGGTGTCCAGACAGAGGTTGGACATAGCCCTTCTCACTGTCTTCCAAGGCTTCAGGAAGGTGTATATTGGCGAGCAAGTCGTGCATTCCTCCAAGGTAAGAACAGAGCACTCCAATCTGTTCACACAATTATGCATCAGCATTCTCAGTTTGCATGTATGCAGTGGCATGGCACTAATGCCCACTTCCTGATGCTGCTCTGCGAGCCAAAGAATTTCTTGTCCTGTGTTTGCATCATTCGATCTGTCAGACATGTTAGCTGAGATGAGGTATTGTTGCGTGCATGTGACAGTTCCTCTGCCAAACATGCTATGCAGGCCTGCTCCTGTAAGTCCTGTTAGCTTATCGTGTTGTCTCATGCCTGCGTTGGTTGGTCAGGCAGACATGAAAACCTGGCCTGATGCCCTTTGCAACAAGCTGCTCTTACCTTTGATAGCCTCGTCAACCTTTCAGACATCTGCAAACACATTATACTGTCTTGCACTGGGTGCAGGTGTATGTCAGGCTGACAGAGCGGCTAGGGTTGAGGGATCACCTCATGGTGCTAACAGTCATGCTCACCAAGATCTGCACCAACCTGAAGGTCTTTGGCTCAGCAGACTATGTCATTCAGGACACACTCGGCTTATTCTCAGTGAGCCACCTCTTATTGCATTGACTCACTTATAGTCCTGCCAGAAGAAATGCTCCCCGTCCAACCTTGCTTGACGCAAAAGTTGGCTGCTGTGATCTGACATGTGCCCTGGCTGTGCAGTTCATGATCAAACTCATTGTATGTTTTGTCATGCGCTGCATATGTCGTCATGTCGTCCTTCACTCATCTGTGGATTGGTTGTTGCAGGATTTGGCATCAGGGTACATGAGCGGCAAGCTCCTGCAAAAGCTAGAAGCGGTTCACTTTATGCTGCAACACCATACCAGCGAGCACTTTGGGTTCCTTGAGGAGCACACCCGCAACCGAACCATCTTTTACAATACCCTGTCCAAGCTACTGTTCATGGAAGATACCCCATCCAACTTCAGGTCCTTTGTTGCACCCCTGCAGCAGGTAAGCTCTTTTCCTCTTAACCCTAAATGAATAAGAACTTTCAAATAGACTGGGGTCTTGTCTGTATGAGCATCAAGGACGGGTATGACCCGCACACCTGCGTAAACTCATTCCTATGCCATTCACTCTCAAGGTCCTGCGCATCTGGTTGACTGCCACCCCTCAATACGCCAGCTTCCCCCTTGTTGCAAGCAAGGACACCTGCAGGCACATAGCAGACTATGCAACCCTTCCAAGATTCATTCAAGCTGCAGATCATATGCTCTCTGCAAGTCCCACCCTGGAATGTGTCAACCCATGAGCCCCCTCTGCGGCAGCTAAGCCTGCAACTTGTTACATGCAGGTTACATGCAGTTTGCATGCAGGTTGCATGTTGCATGCAGTTTGCATGCGGTTTACGTGCAGGTTACATGCAGTTTACGTGCTTGTTACATGCAGGTTCTTGTTGGTCTGGCCAGTGCAAGCAGCGGTGCGACAAGTGCTGGAGCACTGCGGCAGTCTGTGCCAGAGAAGACGGTGGTGGGCATCTTCAGGGACCTGAGAGGCATTGCCATGGCTACCAACAGCCGCAGAACATATGGTCAGTGCCTGCTGTTTCAGACCAGCTTGCTCACTTTTGGGCGCAAGCAAGATGCAGACAGCAATCACTGAGTCGTATGATACTCCAGTTGAGCAGACAGTGAGCAGCTACAAGCCATGACCGGATGTGGCAGATGAATGTGTGCATATTGGGTGTCTGCTTGCATGCTGACTTCTCCCATACTGTGACAATTGATGTCATATCCTGCCTCTGCCTTATGCTACTAAGCTGTGCTGCCGCTGACTCACATGATTTGTACAGGCCTGCTTTTCGACTGGCTATATCCTACACACTTTCCTGTGGTACGCCTCTGCCTAGAGGCCTGGGCAGACAGCCCAGAGGTCACCACAGCTCTGCTCAGGTTCATGGCAGAGTTTGTCATGAACAAGAACACGCGCATGGCCTTTGATTCTTCCTCTCCCAATGGCATTCTGCTGTTCAGAGAAGTGTCCAAGGTATGCTGTGCATCTGCACATCTACTGTCGTTGTTGAGGCATGCCTGACACACAGCAGGCACAAGATGAGCAGAATCTGTCTTGTATTCCCACAAGCTACACACCGGTCCTTTGGGCCGGTTCCAGGTGAACTTCAAATGCAATGCTCATAACAAAATGAAAAAGGAAATCTTTGCTGATCCATTGATGCAACAAAGTTTAACCTGAGCCTGAATCAACAGCATTTAGGTTGATATATCTGGCGATTCTCCTGATGATAGGAAATGTGAATTGATTGACTGCTTGATATTTTGTTAAATGTAGCTGTCACACTGCATGGTAAAGTACTACCAGCAAATACCTTCTCTGTGGTGCTGTGCCTTGCACATCTGCAGATGGTCAGTAACACAGTTTCTTCTACCTCATCTTCGTTTCTGATGTACATGGCAAACGTTTGTGCAGCAGCGCACACCAGCATTTCCCTACACAGCAGTGAAGACGGCTGCATTGGCATCTTGTTTCTGCCCTTTCCTAGGGTCTAGTGTTGTCCAAGACTACATAGAAATGGTCAACAGCTGTACGCCTGTTGCCTGCAGATCTTGACTATATATGGACAATACGTCCTTCGGATTGGTCAAATCTCAAATCCCTACACAGAGAAGTACAAGGGAATCTGGCTGAGCCTGACCATCCTGACAAAGGCCCTGGCAGGCAATTATGTCAACTTTGGGGTGTTTGACCTTTATGGTGACCCTGCACTCAAGGTATTGCACCTGTCAGAAGCCTGTTACATTCTCATTCAAGTCAGCGACTGCCATTTTGAGACCTTTTGGTTACCTCCATGGGTATGGAGGAGCCTGTGCCTAACAGCACTTGGCAACAATTGCTGAGGCTCAAGTCTTTGGCAACAATTGCTGAGGCTCAAGTCTTTTGCTGCAGCATTGAGTCTGAGCCTGCCTTGTGTCTCAGGGATTGCTGTCAGAGATGCTGTTAGGGACAGGCTCATTGCCACCCATGGAGGTGCTGAGGAAGGTCCCAACACGTCACCTGCTGATCTTGATGAGACATCTTGTCTGTGGCTGTCTTGACCTCACATTTGCATGGCTGCCAGATGCTGATCCACTGCCAGGCTCACACTGTCACCTCCATACTGACAAGCCTACATGCATTGGAATAGTCCACAGTCTACCTCTGTGACTGAGCGTCATAAGCATTGAGCAGCAGTTGTCTTGCTTGCCCACAGGACGCTCTTGATGTCTCCCTCAAGATGGCCCTCTCCATACCTCTTGAGGACATCAGGGCGTATCAGAAGGTGGCCAAGGCCTATTTTGGCCTGCTGGATGTCCTTTGCCACAGCCATGTCCATGTGATTGCTGCATGTGACACGGCCACCTTCACGTTCCTGCTGTCCTCATTAGACGCAGGACTGAAATCTCTAGATTATGCTGTCAGCTCCGTGTGTGCAGCTGCGATAGACAATCTAGCAGGCCAGTACTTCAAAGGCTTGCAAGCCTCTGCTGATGACAAACCCAATCCAGCTGCACAGGTACCAGCACGATCTGGTCCTTCCCTGTGCGCTGCATCTTTATTGCTGCTGCTTTGAAATGGATTGCCTATTTGCCTAAATGATGTTGTTGCATAAGGAGTTGCCCTGCCCATGGATTGGCTTGTCAATGACTGGAGCAGCTAGGGCACTCTGATGCAAGGAGAGGGATCAGAATTCAATTTGCAGCAAAGCTGAAACACCACATGTCAGCGCAGCATCCAGACTGCACAACCAACCATCTGCAATAGGTGCAAGATGCAGTGTCCGTCTCCTGTTTGTTGCAGAAGCATCACGGTGTTCTCAATGTTTGCATCATGCTCAAAGACTCGGGCAGGAATGCATGGCACATACCTACGGCATCATGGAGTTGCAAAGGCTTATCTGGCATCACAACAATCAAGACATCCTCAGAGAATGTCTCGCACCATGTCTGAAAGATGTACCATCACACAAGTGCTGATGCAGGCCATTGGTGAGCACTTGAGGCAGCGGCCTGAGCTGTTACCTCAAACCTTGTCTACACTCTTTGAGGTGGTCCTGTTCGAGGACTGCACCAACCAGTGGAGTATGAGCCGCCCCATGCTCAGCCTCATCCTCCTCAACGAGCAGATCTACAATGAGCTCAAGCGCCGCATCATTGCTAGCCAACCGGTGCGGCGGGGCAGTGTACCTGTGGCTTGTATGTCTGCATTCATCTGTGCAGTGCCCTAGGGTAATGCAAAGCTTGCCTTTGGCAATGGCAGTGTGTCGTGAAGTTGATGTTATGGCACCCACCATGCATGATGTGTTGCGCAGCGTGTGCTTAGAGCTGATTGGGCAAGCCTTGTCATCAAGGCTGACCTTGCTCTGCAGCATCTGCTGTTGTTTCCACAACCCCAGGAATGTGCTGCATGCATAGGTAGTACAATATGACTATGTGTGTTGTGCAGGCTGACAAGCAAATGCATCTGTCAAGCTGCCTGGAGAAGCTCATGACAGATGTGCAGCGAAATCTAGAGCCCAAGAATCGTGACAAGTTCACTCAGGTGGCTATGGACTGCATCTGCTTCCTGGCACTGTTTTGCAGTGCTTCTGTGTATGTGCTCCTGTCAAAGTCTAACAGCCATGATGCTGCATGCTTGCTCACTGTTCATTCCTTCAGTCCCTGCTGTGTTCATGCAGAATCTGACCATTGTGCGGCACGAGTTCCGCACAAAGACTTGAAGAACGCTGTCAGCGCCAGAACGAATGAAGCTGAAGAAGTCTGCTTATTATTAACATTTTGAGGCATAAGTATATGTCAGACAAGAGCCAGCGCTGCTAGTTTGTAGCATGCTGCTTGAGGCTCTTGCGGCATACCACACTCATCCATTGACTTAGGCATAGGCACCTCCGGGCTCAATGTGGATGTATATGATGTCTATGGGTGTGCAAGGCTGCACTCTGTTCCCGTTCCCCCCTGAGGTTACTGCTAAGATTTCTGGCTGCCAAAACAAATGTGTAGCGATCCGGATCATCAGACCTGTAGTTTGGTGCATATGTGTATGCAGCTCGACATGTACATCCATCAGCGCACGCTAGTACAGGCAGCACACTAGGATGCAAGCACCCACGCATCCTCAGCTGTTCCTGGAATTCAGTTGGTCATTGGTGTGGCGCACTTCGCAGCTTCAGCATCCCAGCCTGCAGTGTCCAGCCATGCAAAATGCATACCACACCAAACAGCTAGTTCAACATGCTTTTAACAGCTCCTGGCAGAGCTGCTACTGCAGTGGCAACAAGACCCCCATAGAAACCCACTGTCCAACCAATTGGGTTGCAACCAGGGCCCATCCAAAACGCCACGGCAAATTGCATTCCATTGAATGCAGAAGAAGAAAAGGGAAATGGCTTTGCCATAACGCTTACACCCGGACTTGGACATTCCAACAATACTGTAGATGGTCAGCGGTAGCGTCCTTTAACACTCACACCTTGGGTATATGCAGTCTTAGACAGAAAATCCCACAGTCCTTGTGACGAACAAGCTGCAGACATCGTACCGGTAAAAGAACCACTGGATCTGGTTGCTCACAGCAAGTATTACTACTGCGCTTAAGCTCGACAGCGGCCAGGCCGACACAGCCAACCGACTCCGGGATTTCCCTTTTGTCGACAGTTTC
>JAABUS010008795.1_pt1 | contig 10921 bp, 5 predicted proteins | sample 5560161 | NCBI WGS metagenome assembly JAABUS01 (sample SAMN10711885, study PRJNA513376) | rock metagenome | isolation source: Antarctica rocks | place: Antarctica: Victoria Land, Trio Nunatak nord | collected 2016-01-04
ACGACTGAGTTAAATGAATATCTATGATGAAATTCAGCGACAATTTCAATATCTTCTCGATCATCTCAATGATCTTTTTCTACTTCAATAAAGATTTTCACCCTCGAATGAGTTTCAATTCAGATACGACTGACTACGAAATCACTTGTGAACGATTGAAAGCTAGAAAAGCAGATGATATTGTCATTTGAATGAAAGAGTTACTGAGCTTCGATCATCAACAATTGAAAAAGACGAAGCTAATCATCAAAGCACAGATCAATAAACATAGACGAGACATCATCTATGAAGTAGAGAACTGAATTTGACTATTCTTCAGAAACGTCAAAATTACGAGATCATGCAAAGATTTGAAAGACAAACAACTAGAATTGTATCAGATCACTGTCAAAGCGAAGATCTTCTATCATCTTCGTCTATCAGTCAGCATGAAGCATCTGCATTCGATGTTCAACTCGAAGCTACTGCGATCGTATTCAGAAGACTCTTTATCAGAACAGCATGCAGAACTCTTCAGACTCATCATTATTGATGAAGATAACGATGAACATTGAGAGATAGATGACATTCTGAACTTCAGACGCTATCGAGATCGAATACAGTACAAGGTCAAATGAAAAGATCTAGATAGAAACGATGAATGATACTATGTCGATAAAGATGAATTTGATGACTTCGAGAAAGTTTTGAACGAATTTCATGTGCTATACTCAAGAAAGTCACGCTAGTATCGAAATAACTCAATAAGAAAGCAAGCAAACGAGCTACATTCATGCGAACATGAATTTTCGAAGAGAAGAGTAATGTTACGAGCGTATCAAGACTGAATAGAGCTAGTCAGTGTTTCTAGCTCAGATCTGACTCAGCCTTTATTTTCTTTTCTCAACATCTCTTTGTTCAACATCATCTTTCTTTCTACATCACATTCTACTCGTGTCACAAACACATCTTCTTTGAGCTTAGCGCAGTCTCTGAATATTACTTAAATAAAAGCTCTTGTACTCATCTTCTTCTGTATTCTTAATATTCAGTTATAGCTATCTCTAAAGATCAAGCACTATTCAATTCTGACTTTCGCTGATTGACTCATCTAGACACGATTCTGACAAATGATCATATTCATTGTTCACTGCATTGATTCTAGTAGATTGATCAGAGCACTCTCTAAAGCTATGATCTGATTTATGATATATGAAACAGGTTTCAACTAGAACATCTGCTTTCTTGACGTTAGTTAAAATCGCGTCATGCAACTTTAGATGATCAGATTTTGAATGATCAACTGACTGAGTAACAACAGCTTTATGAAAGATGATCTTTGATAAATCGTTGACATGTTTGATGAAATTGACTTTGTTCTTGATTTCTTGAATGACTCGTTGATCATTATTTAAATGAATCAGATAGAAATAAATCTCTTTGAGAAAATCAGGTTGAACTAATTGATCTATTCAAACAAATCGAAGACGAAGATTTATTTTATCTTTCAGATCGATGATCAGTTGCTTTTCGTGATACTTCAGATAGAAAGATAATCGTTGAAACTGAGTGTAAAACTCGCTGAACTTCTTTGATTCTTGAATCAAGTTGTAGTATTCTCTATGAAAGTTGACTTTCTTATCTGAATCATTGAACAACTCAGCTAGTTCTTTCAAAAGATCATTGACAATCTTATAAAGATTGACACAGTCACGTTCACATCTAGATTGAGCGACATCAGCTGCGTCATTGAATAATCTGAAATGTACATAGCTCAGTTTGACTCGTTCATTTGAAAAGAGATCGACGTTGATCTCTAGTTTATTCTGAATTTTGTCGTATCAGTTTTTTCAAGTAGAATTCTTTTCGTCAGTAAATCAGAAAGAATCAGGTATTTTCTGAGATCTAGAACGCTCAGAGTAGATGAAATCAGAAGAAGTGATTTCTTTAGTTTGAAGTCTAGTCTTCAACTCTTTGATTTCGTCGTCTCGTTGTTTACTCAGCTCGTTGAGTTGATCTGTTTCTCTGTCGAGAGTCATGCATTGAGTCTTTCAGTTTTCAATAGAAACAGAGAGTATTACTGTTTCAGCGAATGACTCGTCGTCTTCATTGATGAATGATTCAGCACTAGAGAGTTTCAATGAATCAGTCTCAGAGATTTAAGAAAAGCGACTTTGAAATTCTTTGAAATATTCTTCGATAGATGAATGTTTTGACATGATGAAATTTGAAGAAAAAACGAGATTGAGTGAATGATGATGCTCGACAATATTAATGAAGATGTATGATCAAGTGTTTAATCTTCAGAAAAGAATGTTGTTGATTAAAGAAATATTTTTGATTTGTGAATTTTTGAGTGATTCTCAAGCAATTCACGAAGATTCTTTATCATCGATTCTCTTAATCAAGTTGAACAGCTTATTTTCACTCGTTTGTTTCATGAGAATGAATTGATTCTCTTGATTGAGTGAACTTTGTGTACTTAGTGAGTGATAAGTTGTCTAGCGATTCAAACAGCCTTGTCGTTGATTCTATCAAACTCTCTAATGTTGTTCAGTCTTTCAATTGCATTAATCATCAAATAAATGAATTTCTTTAGACTCATTCTGTCTGTACAAGTATGTTGAATGAGTAATGAGATCAGTATTATGTGATTAATGAATTTTTAATATAATGTCAGAATCATGTCTAAATGAGTCAATCAGCAAAAGTCAGAATTGAATAGTGCTTGATCTTTAAAGATAGCTATAACTGAATATTAAGAATACAGAAGAAGATGAGTACAAAAGCTTCTATTTAAGTAATATTCAGAGACTGCGCTAAGCTCAAAGAGAATGTGTTTGTGACACGAGTAGAATGTGATGTAGAAAGAAAGATGATGTTGAACAAAAAGATGTTGGGAAAAGAAAATAGAGACTGAGTCAGATCTGAGCTAGAAATATTGACTAGTTCTAATCAATACGCAGAGTACTCGCTAGCATACTCTGCAAATTGATTAGAGCTTCAGCCTTTTTCAGCCTTGATACGCTCGTAACAGTTTCTACAACTGAAAAATAATGCATATAAATAATGCATATCTTCATTGCTTTTGAAGCAATTTTCTCTGCAATAGTATTTGCATTTTGTGTTGCAGTAGTATTCACATTTTGTGTTGCAGCAGTTATATTGAAAAACTTTATCATCTCAGTGACAATCTCAGCATTCGCTTTGCGTCTAATTTTCGATTCAAAGCATTCAACTATAAACAGATCAGCGCTTTATCTAGTAATGCATTACTGAGATGCATTATCATGAATATCTTTGTTCTTTCGCTCTTGTTCTATCTCGTCTCTTACATTGTTTTTCATCATTGCTTTGTCAATTTCATTCACTTCTTTTCAAACATTGAATTGTCTTAGTTTATGTAGTCGTTTGAATATGATTACACGATCATTGTTCTGTTGCTTGTAGTGTTCTTTGATCTCATTGAATCAATTTTCACTACGATTTTAACTTGTGATAGACTTTGAGTTTATGAATAAAGTGAACATTATCTGTTAGAATCAGCATTGTTCTCTTGATTATGCATTTAAGTAATGCAACAATATTGTTGAAGTTTGAATAGTTTGATAAAATATGAACTTGTAGAGAATTTTGTAAAATAGAGAGTAATTCATCAAGTGAGATGAATTAATTTTGACGAAGAATTATTTCTAAATTGTCGAACAAAGTGAAAATTATCTGTTGAAGTCAGCATTGTTCTCTTGATGATGCATTTGAATAATGCAATAGTATCAATGAAATTTGAATAGTTTGATAGAATATGAACTTGTAGAGAATTTTGTAAAATAAGGAAAAATTCACAATAATAATAATAATAATAATAATAATAAATTCATACATTCTTGTGACATCGATTAAGTTGACTCATGAGAAACTTTATGCTATTTATATTGAGTGAACAAAACTCTCTGAGATAGAAAATCACTTGCTGTCTATACAACTGCTTCACGCAGTTGAAACTATCATTATGAGACTATGTATCAAATTAGTTCACGTTGATTGCACGTTAAAGAATGAGTGACTCAGTCACTTTAAATTGCTTCAGAAGCTTCGTTTTCATCATCATTCTTGCAGCTGCTCTGAGATTTCTTGTGATAGTGATGATTATTTAATAGTTCAAGAAGTCAACGTCTTGTAGCATTCTTGATCGCAAATGTGATCAGTTCAAGCAATGCATGAGTACATGTTTTGTCATCTGATGATTTCAGTCGTAGTTGCATTGCATGCTATCTGCGTCTGAAACGTCTCTGAAGTGCAGATAAACATTCAGATTTATGCGTTCAATTCTGATGTAAATAACGAGAGTGTTTTTGATCTTTTGAAGATCATTTCACATCTTTATCGTTCTATTGAAAATATGTTGCATACGTTGCATGCATCATACATAAGACATGATCTTCATGCTGATTTTCTTCTTAGCGAGAAATAGTCTTTTCTCTTGCAGCAAATTCACAGTTCAAGATGAGTGAAATCTTTTATTGCTCAAATTTCAACAGTTTACTTCTTAAGCATGAGTTGCAGACGTTTCGTCAGCAATATGCATGTGTATTGCAATCGATTTCTTCTTTAATCGCATCAACATATGCTACTGTTCTTTCAAGCTATACAGATGATGTCTTTGACTAGAGATTAATTTTATCATCAAGACATTTAAGAGTCAGAGTTCAGTAAAGAAATAAGATTCTTGAGATCAACAGTCGTCGTCATTGTATATCACACTTCGCAGATGCTCACTTCGCTTGTAAGATGTGCAACTCATCTGTTTTATGTTATCTGTAAAGATCTTTCTCATGCAGATCAATCATGTTTTGCAGAAATGTTCATATGTTACACTTTTAATCAGACAGCGTAATTCAATCATTCTTTACTAACTCACTTGTGTCTCTCTTCTTTTAACAAAGTCTTCTTGTCAGCATATTGTCTACATATAAAATGTCTGTATCTGAACATCTGTTAAATGATATTAACGAGACTCTCAAGTTTGCTCATGTTGAACTTAATGAGTCTTGTAAGTTGCTTATGTTGTAGTAACAGACGTGCAGTCTTAACAAGATTTATACATAGTTAACACATAGATTTAAAGAATGTTCATGATTCAAGTTTTTTCTGTTAATCATCTTCAACAGATCAAACACAAGAGTGTTTTGTCTCAGTTCTTGTCATTGCAACGACAAGATACTGAATTGAATGATTTTCATAAGCGATTTTTCTCGTAGTTCTGCGTTCTATTTGATTTTCTCATCTGTATGAAGATTGCTTGTAACATGCGCATTAAGATTATCAAAGTCTGTGCAATCGCGAAAACTCTGCACGCGATCAATGCACAGCGCTTCATCATCATGCAGTGCTTCAATGTCATTTAAATTTATTGAAAATATGTTGCATATGTTGCATGCATCATACATAAGACACGACTTCTATGCTGATTTTTCCCTTAGCAAGAAATAGTCTTTTCTCTTGCAGCAGATTTACAGTTCAAGATAAGCAAAATCTTTCACTGCTCAGATTTTGACAGTTTACTTCTTAAGCATGAATCGCAGATGTTTCGTCAACAATACACATGCATATCACAGTCGATTTCTTCTTTAATCACATCAACATACGCTACTGTTTTCTCAAGCTATACAGATGATGTTTTCAACTAAAGATTAATTCTATCATCAAGATATTCAAGAGTCAGAACTCAGTGAAGAAATGAGATTCTTAAGATTAACAGTCATCGTCATTGTATATCATGCTTCGCAGATGCTCACTTCGCTTGTAAGATGTGCAACTCATCTGTTTCATGTTATTTGTAGAAATCTCTCTCATGTAGATTGATCATGTTTTGCAGAGATGTTTGTATGCTACACTTTTAATCAGACAGCGTAGTTCAATCATTCTTTATTAATTTGCTTGTGTTTCTCTTCTTTTAATGAAGTTTTCTCGTCAATGTATCATTTATGTATAAAATGTCTGTGTCTGAACATTTGTTAAACAATATTAACAAGATTCTTGAGTTTGCTCATGTCAAACTTAACAAGTCTCATGAGTTACTTATGTCATAGTAACAGACACGCAGTCTTAAAAAGATTTATACATAGTTAGCATGTAGATTTAAAGAATGTTCGTGATTCAAGTTCTTTCTGCTAATCATTCTCAACAGATCAAATGCAAGAATGTTCTGTTTCAGTTCTTGTCATTGCAACAACAAGATACTGAATTGAATGATTTTTATAAGTGATTTCTCTTGTAGTTCTGCATTCTATTTGACTTTCTCATCTGCATGAAGATTGCTTGTAGCATGTGCATTGAGATTATCAAAGTCTGCGCGATCGCGAAAACTCTGCACACGATCAACGCACAACGCTTCATCATCACGCAACGCTTCAATGTCATTCAAACTTTTGATAATCTTTAAACTCTACTGTAGTTAAACAGTAGATTTGTAGTCAGCTACATGTACAGATGAGTTTCATTACTGATTAAAAAAATTCACAAAGTGAGATGAATTTGAGTGCAACAAGAAAAAAATAATAATTATTCTTAACACATATTCAATATTTCTTGCAATTTCTTTTTCACTTTTTCATTTTCATTTTTCATACTATTCTTGAATCATTTTATGATTTTAAAATTTAGTAATCAATGTTTTAAGAAATAATACATTTAAACATTAAAATCAAAACAATTATTCTTGAATCTTGAATTCTTGATAAACATCATAAACTATGACATGCATCAAGCGTATTAAAGATAATGCATACTGATAATGCAATATGACTTGTTTATTGCTGACAAGTTATTTTTTAGAATGTTCATCAGCATGCAAGAGCTTAATGAACTCAACTAACAATTATGCTATCAAAAGAACAAGTTCAGTATTTGAATTTACTAAAAAGATAATACACATTGATAATGCATTATTTACTGACATGCTAATGCTTTGTGACAGAAAACTAAATGACGTTACAAATCAGGCACAGTAGCATTGCGTGAGATTCAAAAATATCAGAAGTTATTCAAAAATTTCATTTCAAAAATGATTTTTGAAAAACTTGTAAAAGAGATTATGCATGATTGTGCTAAAGCAAATATGTTACTTTATGATTATTGCATTTAGCGCTCTGTCTTGAGTGCTTTGCAAGAAGTCATTGAAAACTTTATGATTTCATTCATGAAAAGTAAGTGCATTATTCTTTCACATTATCACTCTTGTTGTAGAATTTTCGTTGACATTTTGCTCTATGCAAACATCAACTTGATGACAATTTATGTCAAACACGTCATCATTTAAGATAGAAATATGAGATTTATGAAGAATCTCATGATGAATCTTGATGTCATGTTTTTCAAGATAGATTAGAAAATGTCTGTCTTTATCAGTTAAATAAACAGTGTAATTTTTGAAATCACATTCACATTACTCATGTGTATTATTTTTATGCATTGACTTGATTGTACTTTTAATAAATACTTACTCTAAATGCAAGACTTTTAATAAATGAGATGATATTGCAGATCTATGAATAAATCTGCATCAGAACAATCTTCAAAGATACTTGAAATGAATCAACAGACTTGTTAATCTCTTGATTATCATTTTGCTCTTTGCAATAAATATTTCAGAACTCAGTAATAATCTCATCTGAATTCAAATTCATAGTTTGATTATAATACTTCATTAACATTATTTGTTTCATCATTTTTGAACTCATCTGTAATTGATTTCATCGACATACTCTTCTAGTAAGACTGAAAGTTCGCTCAATATTTATTAAGAATATTGAGCATGAAAGAACATCTTTAATCATTTGCATCAATTTAGAAAAATTCGAAGCATTGTCTTTTTAAAATTGTCATGTTAAACATTTCTCATTTATAACATCAGTGCGAAAATATTGATCATCTTCATCTTGAAAAGAATGAGCATGCTGAGATTGTTGAAGCAATGATCTTCTAACAGTTGCAACAGACTACAAAATTATTAGTAAATGATCAAATGCATTATCATAATGCATTATCTTATCAGTATCACTTCTTGCTCTTTGTGCTTCTGCTCTCAAATCAACAGCTGAATCTTCATAGTAATGATGAAAATACTCTTTGAACTCTGTCTTGTACTTGATCTTGTAGTGAACAAATTCTTCATCATGATCTGTATTTTCATTGTCTTTGTCATTTCAAGTCTTGTAAAGATTTAGCTTCATTGTAGAATTCAGAATATTTGCAAGATTATATATTGTTTCATTGTTGTCTTCAATCTTGACATAATACTTTGCAAGTTTGATTGAGACTTTTTTGCAAGTCTTTACTATAACAGCACTTAATGAGCAAGTACTTCTTCTTATATTCTTTTCAATCTGCTCAAGATGATTGAAAAGTGCATCAAATATTCAAAATCTCAAGTGAATATTTGCATTAATTGTTCATAACATTATTAAAGTGCATTCGTAGAAGAAATTTAATAGATTGTCAACAAGCAAAATCATGAATTACTCACTTTCATCAAGTTTGATTCTTGCGATCTTGAAATCTTTGCAGTATTTCTCTGTTCAAAGATCAACAAATTTGCGTAGTTAATATGCTTGACGAAGCATTAAGTACATAAAGTTTCAATGAATGCAAATATCTTGTATTAGTTTTCTAAATCTTTTGTCATTCTGCTCTTGAAAAGCTCTGAAGTGAATCAATCGCTGAGAAGAGTCGTTGACAGCTATTGTCAGAGCACAAATCTAATTTCATGATTAATAAATGCATTACTTTTTTGCATTATCATTCGAAGCAATATTTTTTTGATCACAATAAATAATTCTTTGCTTGTTTCAATATTTTGCACTTGCTCATTCTTTAATTGAGCAATAACATTATCAACTATTGTCTTTAATTCAAGAGCTTGAATAAAATCTTAAGTCACAAGATTAATGATGTGAGTTAAGCAATTAATAAAATTCTGTGTTCTGTCTCATCAAAACTTATGATGACTCATGATCTTTTCAAGTTTCTCTTTCAAGATATTATTATTGCTTGCATTATCAATAACAATCTTGAAAAGCTTGTTCTTAATAACGTAGTTCTTCAGAATTTTCATTAGCTTCATCATCAATTGACGCTTGATATGCTCAATATTGAAAGACGTAAATTCAATAAAATGTTCACGAAACTGAAATTCAACATTGATTCAATATATTAACACTTTCAAGTACGCTACTCTTTAAGAACTAGATCATGCATTCAAAGCAATAAAGACACGTCGTGACTCTGTAAGATTTGATCTGATCTTATTACAAATCTTCTTATAGTATGAGAGAATCATGATTATCATCTTTGTGCAATGTGCAATCTGCAGATCTGAACGAAGCATTTGTAGCAGCTTTCAAAATTACTCGTTATCAATGATTTGAAAGAATAGATTCAAGTTGTTAAGAAGTGCGATGACAGACTCGTTTCTAGCAGCTCTTCATAAACTAGCGTCAGAGAAAAGATTGCACGTCGCGACTCAGTCACGTTAGCAGTATATAGATAGAGCAGTCTACGACTTCTCTCTACAATCTGCATAGATTTCATCATATGTAATACTGTTCACTCTATTTTTTCAATAGATTATAAGTCTCGATTAGCAAGAAGCTTTCAACGTAATTAGGTTGAAACATTCTAAGCATTTGATGCTCAACAACTCGATACAAGACTTATTCAAATGAGCAATCAGCGATCACTTACTACGCGTCTCACGAGAAGACAAATAAGTACACTGACTTAGAGAAGTTTAGTGAAATTCGACAGCTTACTACGCATCTCACAAGAAGATAAATAAGCACTCACATCAAATCAACAGTCTACTACGAGTTCTCAAGAAAGCGAACAAATAAACATACTTGAACGCGTCGAAGAACGCATAAAATTTTCATCATCACTGACGAGATTACATTCTCTTCACTTCACTCGTCAATCTATCTAATATTCTTATTTTATTCTTCGATTCTAACAACAAGCTGAGTCTACATCAACGTCATGAACTTCAACGACTTCTTCGTCAAACGACAATCTGTTTTCATTCTCACTTGCAAGAACTGCGATCAATGATTTTCTCTCATGAAGAGATGACTCATTGAGAAAGACTTGTGATTCGTCATTGAAGACAAGTCTGACTCGAACACACTCAACAGCGTCATCGACATCATCAGCGAAATTCAATCTCTCGATTTCGAAAGTCAAAAGATTGACGCGAAAGCTCACTACTGACTGATCATCTGCATCATCATTGATGATCAAGAACACACTGCAGACAAGACGTCAGCAAAAGAGGTTTGAGATGCTCTGAGCTACAAATACAAAGAGAAGCTACAAATCACTGAAAGACAATATCTGACGAACTTTATTGATTACAGAATGTCGACGAATACCTTTATTGAAAAGGCATAAACACATCTCGTCAAGCTGACTCGAAAGATCATCGCAATACAGAATGACATGAGCGATTTATTCAAGTCAGAACGTTGCTTTCAAGCCTTACTTCAATCGCTGTCAGATGAATACACGATCATTCGAGATGTCATTGATGCGCAGAACAAGTCAGACGTTGAGAGAGAACTTCAAAAGCTACAAGAGAAGAAAGCACAATTGAAGACAACAGAGACTGCGCTATGAGTCAAGCGAAGAAACGAACGCGAGCGTACTGATCAAGAGCAGAACAAACGCAAAATCAGTCATTGTTGCAAACGCTTCTCAGACTTCGACAGCGATCAATCGCGTCGTCAATTTCTAAGATGTTTTCTCTGTGAAGACAAACATCGTCTAGCCGATTGCTCTCATCTGTCTGCAGCTCAAGAGCTTGTGAAGAAACGCAAAGACAAAGGCAAAACAAAGCACAAGAGCGCTGATGATCTTCAAACTCTCGCTGAGCTTCTGAAGAGCAAATACA
>JAABUS010008797.1_pt1 | contig 10920 bp, 18 predicted proteins | sample 5560161 | NCBI WGS metagenome assembly JAABUS01 (sample SAMN10711885, study PRJNA513376) | rock metagenome | isolation source: Antarctica rocks | place: Antarctica: Victoria Land, Trio Nunatak nord | collected 2016-01-04
GAGGGCAGCAAATCACTAAAAGCCACACTTACGAGAGCCAAATCGAGTTGTTTTCCAGTAGTTCATGTCCAGGAGTGTACGAAAGCTCTATATTTAGGATGGCGCATGCAAGCAAGACGTTCCTCAGCAACTGTGAGGCGCATCAGCCAAATCGACGCTTGACCGGCTTACGAACAAATTACATATCTCAGGCAAGTATGCGGCTAATGGCCCGGTTATTGCGGTCATCACCATGACTGACGCTGAACGCTCTGATATCGGTACGACGTTTCGTATTTTCCAAAATTTGATGCAGACCTGCAGCAGTGCTCATTTAGACAGTGCTGTTACATTTGTACGAAATTTTTAGAGTACGATCCAATAGTACAGTCACGCTTTGTTGATTCTGTGCAACAGGATCAACACTGTCTCAATGAGCATCGCTGCAGTGGTGCTGTCTGCATTTGCTGAACAGAACAGGTGACGCACCGGTGTAGGTACACCAGTCAAGGCAAGTCAGGCTGTGTTTTAGCAAAAGAACAGAACCAGATCACACCAAATCTACCTTTCTGTATACTGGCTTGCTTGCTACAATGTAGCGCTGTTGAGCAAGATGCTATCAAAGGTGCGTGTGTAGCTTGCCAAGCGTCAGCAGTATGGGACCATGCATGTTCTGCCTCAGCACCAGAAACAAATATCAATATATCAAATGCAAAGCATCACAGCAGCATAATCTGCGCAGGGACTTTCTGGGTTCCGCTCATCAAATGATCATCTAGTATGATCAATGTGAAGTGATATGGACTGACCCGGTCATAATGATTGCTAGTGCACTAGCCAAGCTTGTCGTGTTGAGCATGCATTGCAGATATTCAGGGGTAACTGATGCGGGATGTCCCAGCTTTGACAGCATCCTGGTAGTAGGGCTGCTTCTCCCATGCACTTGAATTGAAAATCCACCTGCAGACACACAGCACACCTGTAGTGCAACAGTCTGACTTTGTGTGCAGCAGGATATGGGCTTGTGATGGCCAGCCTAAACTGAAATAGAAGGTTGTGGTTCAGAAATGTCCAAACAACAGCTCATATGTTGCCAGCAATGCACAGTCTCAACTACAGAAAGGTGGATGCGCATGCTCAGACACAACAAGACTCGTATGGCAGCAGCAGCATACTTAGGGATGACACTGTGGATGCCAACATTGGCATCAACCACTTGTGTGATCTGGAAGTCCACACCTAGGCTCATAATGTTGATAGCCTGTACCAGCAGCTACAACGTTGCACAAATACCAGAGTCTTGCAGCAAAGACTATGCGCCATTAAGCGCCATCAGGTCAAGAAACAGTTGCTTCATAGCCAGGATGCTGGACCATGCACATGTGAGCATCCCTGCATTGGCAGCACCATGTACACCATGAGAACGTGAAGCTATGTGTGCACACGCTGCGTCATGTAAACATTATCAGGAGCAGTGACGACCGGGCGTGTCAGCCTGACACCAGAGGAGTCACAAATTGTGTCAGCTGTGACAATACACCACGAGCACTGCTCAGCCAGGCAGTCATACTCTCAGCAGATCACATACCACATCTTCTGTGATGTCATAATTGTGTATCAAGAAGGCACGTGTCTCATTGTAGATGGTTGACATGGCTCTGATGAGGTCAACGCCCCCCTCTGGCCCATACTTGTGTACATTCACCTGCATGCAGACAGTATGACCCCTCACAACAGGCTGCTTGTCAAGACAATTGATCTGCGTGTGCACATCAGTTTGTTGTGCTTGCAGTAAGGGATGCGATACCAGGTTTGCCAGCTGTATGTATCTCAGCCAAAGCAGAAGGACCTGGTATCCTCAATACACTGTTTTGCTACCGGCTTCACATAGACGAAGAGGTTTTAAAAGAGGCAGACCTGTGGGTTTGGGATCTCTCGCAAGAAGTCCTTGTAGGCAAAGCCATGTAGAATGATCTCATTGGCATTTTCCAACATCTGCAGCCAGGATGTAAAAGTCTCGGTCATCAGTCCCAAAGTAAATCCAAGGCCATAGCTGAAGGTGTCATGCCATTCAAACAAATCCCGTTTTCATGCCAGTGTGTCTCCATGCAGAATGCAGCAGCACAGACAGCAGCAGTGCATGCATGCAGGCAGGTAGTATCATGTCTTCATCCACAGCTAGGTGACCAGCAAGCTTGATGCACAAATGAAAGCATGCACAGCAAAGCATTCCCAAAAACATACATGACAAATGTGGTATGCCATGGGCAGCTCTAGTACTAAAACAGGCTCACCGGGTAGTCTATAAGCTGCAGCTTCTTGGGTAGAGCATCAGCTTTGTGCAGAATGATCCTGTGCAAAGCAGTATACATCAGCCCAGCTACAGCTTGCTCTGTCATGTACAGGGCCACAGGCAGTAAACTTTCCAAAAGCTATAGCTGCAGTACCATACAGTTTACATACAGAGATGCCTGCCTCAAAGTGATAATCATGCATACAGACTTGTCTGCATTCTTTGCACAGACAACCTCACGGCAAGACGCACATGTGCATGACAGCTCTCATCCACAACTAGCAAGCAATCATGCTGCAGGCAGGCTGCAGGCAGGCATGGCTCATGTACCTGAATTTGCCATTTAGGGAGGTTTCTATGCCAGTGGCAGCTGTTTCACCATCAGACTGGGAGCCGTGACAATCCCCCATGGACAGAAGCCCTCCCACCACCTCTACGGGATAATACATGGTAGCTGCACACCATATGCAGCTCTGTGAGTGACAGTTGCTTGTACATCACAGCAAGCACCACTTAAGGGCTTTTCAGCAGCATTGCTGTCTGCTGAGCACTACTGCAGTGCAACATTGTTTTTCTAGACGCCACACCTCCAATGCCAATGCGCTTGTTGTCCAGGTTGCCTCCTGTGCGGAAGGGAGGGCCAGTGGTGACAGCAGCCCCCACAGCTGGGGCCAGCCCCATGTTGCCAATGTGCATGTTCATGGGGATGCGGTATTTTCCCTTCACACTGTAGTCTCGGATCTCCTCTGGGGCATCATACACAAAGCCTCCATACCCTGAACCTGTCCAGTTCTGCACAGCACAGCAATGCCAGCAGGTTGAAGACAGCTGCATAGCTCATTGCCTGGCCTGCAACATACGTACAACATGCACTCTACAATGTATATCACTTGTCTCAGGGCTGACTTGGACCAACGCTTGACTGCACCTAGTCAAGCATGCAGCAAAACATATCAGAAGCGCCCATAAGAAAACCCGAAGGCTGACAAGAAGTGCAGACAGTGTGATACCTGGGTGTTGTTGATGCATGGCACATGGACACCGCCAAAGGTGTAGTCTGGGTTGTTATACATGGCTGCACCGGCAGCGGTGGTGCGTGGCATTGCTCCTGACTCTGGTACACAACCGGTCGTGGTCTTGTTGATCAGGTGGCTGCTGGAGTCATACATGTACTGAGGCTCCCAGTATGCTGCTCTGCCTGTTTCTGGATCATTGATAGCCTGCAAGGACCAAGCCTGTTGGCCTCTCTTCCCAACACAATATGGCAACTAATTAGCCTAATAGCTGCCACCATTGCTTCCATGCACAGCGGCTTTGTCAGTCTGCAGCTGCTGCTGATACTGAGGCAAGGTCTGTGTGCATTTGGCATTGTATTGTTATGCTCCAGTGCATGCCACTTGCTACAAAATTGGATGTCTGCATTAGCTTCCACATGTGGCTAGCACAGCTGATTGATCTGTTGCGTGTCCAAAGTTACACAAACTTACACCAGAAAACCGTACCTCTCACACAACGGAAACCTGTCTCACCTTATACACAACTGCCGCATTTCTGGTGGGAAGATAATCAGGTGTAGAATAACCAACTCTGTTCCACCAGCCAATGGCATATGCTGTTGTTGTGCCAAATGACTCCCCTTGAGGGTTGGGCCGCGGCACCAGGTCAAGAATTTGAACCTACAGTGCACATGGCATTGCCAGCATCATAGGCCTTGACAATACAGAAGGTCATAAATGCACAGCAAGCGTGTTCAAGTGACCACAGCAACAAAATTCAGATGGAGGGCAAAACTGGAGAGTAACACCAAAATGCAACCACAGCAGGCAGTGTGCACCATTCACAAAAGGCAATGATCTAACTCTGCCGTGTCCTGACAGTCTGATGCAGTGTGACTTTGAAGTCGTAGTCCAGAAACCAGAGGTTCCCATGTGCCAGACTTACCTCAATGACGTCGCCAGGTTCAGCTCCACAGACATAGATGGGACCTGTCATGTAGTGACCCCCTGCATGAACACCCTTGTCTGTCAAGACACAGCGGCCACATAAGCGTGTTGCCAACTTGTTTCAGGGCTTTTACACAATGCTTCATCAACAACAGCATTGCATGGCACAACTGCCTTGATAATTGAGCATGCATACCACCATCAGCTGTGAGCAATGCCACTAGAATGTTGCAGACAAGTATCCTGTGACAAACGCAGCCAATGAGCAAGCAGATGCATACGTCTGGTGCCCTCTGGGCCCTTAAAAGCAATGCGGGGACCATCTGCGTCCCAGTGATAGATGTCTTCCATCCCAGGATCCCCAGCACCCATCAGGGACCCTTTAGTCAGCAAACAGCACAGTCACTAAACATGGCAAATATGCAAAACGTAAGTACCTGTGTCCCCAGTAGGCCCCTTGAAAGGAATACGGGGACCAGACTGGTCCCAGTGATAGATGTCCTCCATGCCGGGGTCCCCAGCCCCCATCTCTGACCCTTGAGCAATAACACAGCACATCTCAGCCTGGCGTGCAGTTGCTTTGCAAAACAGGTCAGATGGACAAGGTATTAATGCCTGGGCCTGCAAGTCAGAATCTTGTGAGATCGTAGTGAAGCCGTGAAGGCTAAATCTTACCTTTTCACCTGTTCAGGTCCTGCGCAGCACTCATCAGTTCAGAACACAACAATTATGTGTCACTAGTTAGATTTGGCAGATGCTGCCTCCTTCTGTGGCACTGCTAAAGGTACAAGAGCCCCCTCATGCCACTGTCCAAGGCACGATTGCAGCACGCAGCACTGTGCACCTTCTGTTGTATGTTTAAGCAAGCATTGCTCACTCAAGCCTGACCAGGACTGATGCTCCAGCATTCTCAAATCCAGTATAACATCTTAGAGAGCAAGCTTGAAGTGAGTGGTGACCACAGCCCAGCTGTGCAGTTGGGTTCAGTGCTGTCCCAACATGAGCACCCTTGTGAGGTGTAACCAGATAGCTACAGGAGCCTTACATGCAGAGCCACTTTCAAAAGTGGGCATCTCAACAGCAATGACTGAGTCATTGACCACTACCATGGCAGGCTCCAGCAGATCATACCAGTAGCCCCAGTGACCTGTCTGGGAATTGCCTTTCAGGGAAATCCCTAGAGGGCACCTGCAAAAATGTACTGCATCAGGTTGTTTCATAGGCTGCGTTGCAACTCAAGAAGAAACACCTCATCTTGTCAGACGCATGCGTTAGTATGCCTGTGGTGACCTGGCAATTTACACAGTATAAGCATGATTGTATGACCTGCGTCAACTGTATACACGTAGGCTGTTGCAGCATTGCTGTCAAGCTGGACTTGCTGCAAGCAGTTGCATGCATGATTTGAGCAGGCATCATGTACCCAGCACTGTTACTCTGCTGCAGAGATTGGCTAGCCACCCCATGCAAGGCACTGCAGCAAGAAGGGATGGGGCTAGCTTCTCTGCTTTCTGAAGTTCGGATGAACTTTGTTGTATTGTACAAGTCAGGAATAGGGGCTGCACCGCACACAATCCAAGTCTCAGAATCAAGTTTCAGAGCATTTGCTGCTGAGCAAAGATGCACAATTTTGCAAGGTGTACTGCAAGCACGTGAAGCATTATTGCTGGCGTGCTTGGGTGGGGTTGTTACTTGCAGGCCGGTTGAGTAGAGCCTGTAGAAACTGCGCGTACTTGTCAAGTCTGGGATCGGAGGCCGCACTGTCCTATCTGCAGTTTCGCTGCATGTTTGCCAGACGCCCTCAGAGGAAGTCGCCTCGCCATCTGCACAGATGCCGAATCTGACGATTTTGTGCTGCATGCACCCATTCGGCATCTGTGACTTGCTCGCACATGTAGATCATGCGACGCATTATGATCAGTACAAAGCAGGGCGACAAGAGAGTGCCATGAGTCTAACAGTATTTGGCGTGCATCTTTCGCATAGGGCTGAGGCTCACCTGCGGTAAAAGCGCAACTATCGCCTTCAGCGGCTGTGTCGCAGACCACAGCCAAGTAAAAGACTGCAACACAAAACGTGACTCGTTCACTGCGCATGCCGAGCATGACGACCCTGCGACAATGAGCTCATGCAGTGATCAGACAGCAGCAGCTGCTGTGACTAAGAAATGAGGCAGTTTATCTGGCATTTGAGCCTTTCGTAAATTTGTCGATCCAGAACCCTCTTGACGCAGACTGAGCGGTCGACTGAGTGTGCTGCAGCGTGAATGTACACATGTTCAAAAGTGTTTACACATCCATGTAATGAAGAGGTATGTGTTCTAGCACGCAGTTCTGACAAGACTAGTCTCTAAGAGAGAATTTGACACATTGTCAATAACGTTCGATCTGACAATGTATGATGAAAGCTGTAACAGTTAGACAATTGCAAGCTGGACAGATCTGGACTAATCTGGACTAAGCAATTTGGCTGCATGTCACACCAATGCTTGACCACAAGTCTGCACTCATCATCGCAACACTACATCAGCAGCTGTACATGCTTACATTGGCTGGCATTGAGTGCACTGGATGCATCCATACGGTATGGCCTAATGCCTGTACACTAATATACTGTACCAGCACTGTTATGGTGGTGCACTCTCCAGAATGGTGCCCTCTCCATAATGGTGCACTCTCCATAATGATTGTGGCAGCAACAGAAGAGGAGATCACCCAAAGTCAGTATCGCCATGATTTTCAAGACCTGATGCGAGTTCCAAGCTGTGGCAATCCGGCCCTAAGCCAAACAGCAACCTGCAAGTGCAACGATCAACCACAACACGTGCGATGCAAGCACATCACCCTTGTCATCTGTCACTGCCTATGTCATGTCAAGCCAGGTCCAGTTGAGGGTGACAACAGCTACCGTAGTACAAACCAAACATGGCACAACTCATATAAAACCGTTGTTGCAACTATGAAGCTAACCCTATGTCCTCAAGTTCATCCAGTTCAATGGGTCATACCGGTACCTACTCTACTACTGGTAAAGCTCAAATGACCATTCTCAGACCTGGGTCCGTGTCCTGTCCAAAAGGACAGCAATTGACAAAATCTTGCATGTTTGCTCCCCATAGAAACCCCTTGCAATACCCAAGGAAAAATAACATTAAACACAGCTCACACATGAACATACAGCAACATATTTTGTGCCAGCTTACTACAATGCATGGAGCATTAGTAATATAGATTCTTGGGGCCGGGTGACAACCGTGGTCGAATGCTCTGGGCTGCCTTTGCAGCCAGTGCAGCGACCTCCTCCTCACTCTGTCTACAGCTGCCTGTCTGCATAGACAAGGGAATCTGCAGCAAGTTATTGTTCATCTCCACCAAGTATTCTGGCATGTCCTGTACAAGCCAAGGATGCTGTAGGACCTGCTGCACTGTAATGCGCTTGTCTGGGTTCACTTCCAGCAGCCTGCCCAGGAGATCATAGCATTCTGGTGTCAATCCCTGTATTGCACCGGAACAGGGGTAAGCTGCCTGTACATCAAACATGCCCAACAAGCAGCAATCTGTAAGAGAGTCATTGCATGGCTGTTTGGTCGATGAAGCGGGCTGCAATCTGCTGATGTGTACTCAGCACAACTGTAGCGGCTTTTCTCTGTACTTGCTTAGCATATGCTGCATGCTCTCAACACTTTGTGCCTTTTGCAACAGTGTGTTTGTAACAGCATCAAGTCAGCAGGTACTGCTACTTCCGAGGGTGCTACCTCTGGTCGCTGATAATCTGCTTTGAGGATTCTAGGCAGCATTTTCTGCAGTACTGCTTGAACTTCCAGCCCTTCATCTTCTTGACGCCGGAAGGGGAAGCAGCCAGTGAGCATGCAGTACAGCAGAATGCCACAGGACCACAAATCTGCCATCTTGCCAGCATACTTGTTGTACAGCAGCACCTCTGGGGCAACATACTCAGGAGTTCCTGCGCGACGATGATCATTGTCATGTCATTCAACCCTGTCACCTAGGGTTGCAGAGCCTGCCCAGGTACGTATTTAGTGTGTGAACATGCGCTGCAAGCTGCTGCGACAGTCTGAAGCACCACATCCTGACAACTGTAGCTGACCAAGAGTTGCTGTGCTGGAAGCCTGTCTAAAGACATACAAGCCACATTCAGCAGCCATGTGTACTCTTAACTCCAGGTTGACCTCACCAGCCATTCTTATGTATTGTTTTCCTTGAAGACTTGCTGGAGTCTCCCAAGCAGTTGAGCTGAAAATCTTCAGGTGCAGTACAGAGTGTGGAAAGTACTTGCTGAAAGCTGCAAAACAGGGGATTATTGCATGCTGCACAGAGTGTTTGTGCTTTGGACTATGATGAATGTGCAGTCTTAGATGCTGGTGACATCCAGTTGTTTTGCAGCCATCAAGCATACCAGTATTCTTTGAAGTAAGCCCTCAGCTCAAAATAAATGTGGGCTGGTGTGGTGGTTGCTGATCAACTTGTCAGTGAGCATTAACTGAGGTTTGCTTTCTTACCGCACATGGTCTTGCTGATGGAGGCGCACAGCTCATCTTTGCTGTACCCAAAGTCACACAGCTTCAGCACTGGTCTCTCTGATGTATCCATCAGCAATGTATTTTCTAGCTTAATATCCCTGTTGGCAATGCCCATCTGCATCGGCAGCAGCACTCGGTCGGGAATAAGGCAGCCACATTTATGACCCAATTTGCAGTGTATGCGTAGCGCCGCACTGATTACTGTATTGGATGACTTACCAAACTGCGGCTGTCACACACCATGCAAAGAAAGACTAGCATGAGAACATGCAAAGTAGGCTCAGTTGCATGCAGGTGATTGTAGCATCAGCAGTTGCACATAGGATGCCTAGATGCATTACGCGCGCACACAGTTAGATCCTGACTCTCAGACAGGCAGCACGAAAAGCATATCCAACAACATGTTTGCTGATGGCATGGCGGTCTGTCAACGAGAACAATGTTGTCGATAGCGGACAGAATGTGTACAAGCACCTCAGGAAAAGGCAAAATTACCGTACAGCAAAGGGGCTTGTGCATAGTAAGTGATACACAGTGGGCTGACCTGATGGCAGTAGTCAATTGCAACAATGAGCTGCTGAAACAGCCAGCGAGCTTCACTCTCCATCAATGCACGGTCATATGCCATGTTGTGACGCTCAATGTAGTCCACAAGATCTCCCCCAGGTGCATACTCACTGACAATGCCAAGGTGCTCAGGAGTGAGGAACACCTCATGCAGCTGAATGATGTTGGGGTGCATGCAGCATAAGCGCTGGTTCAGAATCTCCTTGCCCGCTGTCTTGATCCTGTAGAAGCAAGAGGGAATGAGTAATGCAAGGCTGGCACAGGAAACTACATCAAAAAAACCTATTCCAGCCTGCTAAGACTCGAAATTTCAGGCTGAAGCAAAATAGATCTTTAGACATTCTGTATCACACCAAAGTAGCTGTTGGAAGTTTAAACTGTCAAGCAGTCAGTGATTTGCGTAACTCACGCTGTAGTTCCTCTATCGATAAATTTGATCGCAAGTTGTTGACGTGTGACCGTATCTTCAGCAAGAACGACAAAAGCTGACGCGCCAGCACCTATGTCTGAGACTTTGTCGTACTGCTCGTTTTCATTCAACGGGTTCGGCGGAAGAGCCCCTGCCAAAACGGTCGTGGGAGTGCCTTGATCGCTTGCAGTTGCACTGCAAAGCCCATACATTTGTGGTACAAACGGCAGACGTTTGCCAAATAGCAGATCTCACCTGTGCGAACGAGATTCTATACGTGACTCACAGCCCTTACCTGGCCGCAACGCTCTTCAATTTGACAAATTCAGGCTTTCCTGGAAGCTGACAGCAACTGCTCTGGTCAAGATTTTCTTGTGATGCTCCTGCAACGACTCGGCCTGGTTGCAGATGTTTCTGGTCGAGGCTAGTACTGGTGGTCCTGACGCTCTTCGTCCCTCCGCACCAGCCAAAGGGCATTTTCGACTGCAAGGCTTGTCAGCTATCTTGCAATGCAACAGAGTTGGACGTGCCTCCCAATGCTGCCCATCTCATCGCCGAATACGCCGTTGCAGTGCTCAAAGTCAAGACGAGGAATGAACTGCGATGAGGCAAGGTTAGTAATTGGCATAGACACGGGTTGCGGCAAATGCAAGCGCTACCCGCTTGACGTCTCGCCATTCTGATACGGTCTCAAATGCGGTGCGTGTGCTTTCCTTAATACATACACCGGTCATCAACCGTGAACACAAGGCGACCACTAGCGCAAACAAGACCACTTGCCAGTTAGACGGACCGATACTTCCCCTCATCAATATAGTCCCTCACTATAATCCCTCACTCCTGTCACTCCGGTCGTTCCCGCGTGACCATCGCTTGTCTCCCAGGAGGTTGAGATGACATCCAGCAAATCACCTAGAACCATCCTTGTCCCTGTTGACGATACGAATGTGAGTCGGGTTCGCTTTGCTGACTTTGCTGATCAAGATTTCCTACAACCTCGCATACTATTTTCGCTGTTCAAACAAGGGCTCGGAGCAAGCACTAGATTGGGTGATTAGCAACTTGTACAGACAAGGTGACAAGTTTATTGGTCTAGCGGTCACCTGCGATGCGAAACAGCTTCTTTTTCACAAAGACTTTGAGCAGGACATTCCATGATAGCATCCTCAATAGCTCGTGAACTCATGCT
>JAABUS010008798.1_pt1 | contig 10919 bp, 8 predicted proteins | sample 5560161 | NCBI WGS metagenome assembly JAABUS01 (sample SAMN10711885, study PRJNA513376) | rock metagenome | isolation source: Antarctica rocks | place: Antarctica: Victoria Land, Trio Nunatak nord | collected 2016-01-04
GGTGGTCAGGGGCGGGTTGAGCGCGCGACCGACCTCGATGTCGTCGAAGCCGACGATCGAGACGTCACCCGGGATGGACAGTCCCCGCTCCAGGACGGCCCGGTAGGCGCCGACGGCGGCCTTGTCCGAGACCGCGACGACGGCGGTGGGCGGCTCCGGGAGATCGAGGAGGAGCCGCATCTCGCCGTAGCCCTTCTCCTCGGAGTGGGAGACGCGCGGGGGCACGAGCGCCTGCTCCTGCCAGACGCCGGCCTGGATCAGCGCGAGCGTGAAGCCGGCCAACCGCTCGCTGAGGGTCCAGTACTTGGACGGCCCGCGGATGAAGCCGATCCGGCGGTGACCCATGTCGAGGAGATGACGGGTGACGGCGTGGGCGCCGGCGAGGTTGTCGGGGACGATCGCAGGGAGGTCGAGGCCCGGGATGACGTTGTCGAGCATGACGACCGGCACGGCGGTATCGACGGCCGCCTCGACCCAGTCCGGGCTGAGATCGCCGCCGCCCAGGATGACGACGCCGGCGGTGGAGCCCCGCGCCCAATGGCCGTCCGCCGGCTGATCGTCCGGGCTGACGAACTCCATGGCGATCCGGTAGCCGTGCTGGCGGGCGGCGAACTCGAGTCCCTGCAGGATCGGCCGGTTGAAGGGGTCGGACGCGATCGCGACCGGGAGGCGCTCGACGATGACGCTGACCGTCGGCGGCGCCTGGTGGGCCCGCGGCGTCAGGCGCTCGTAGTTGAGCTCGCGGGCAGTCTCGATCACCCGCTGCCGGCTCTCCGGCGAGACCCCGTCCTTATTGTTGAGCGCCAGCGAGACGCTCGCGAGCGACAGGCCGGTCGCCGTGGCGATGTCCTGCAGTGTGACCCGCTGGGCGTCCGGGACTCGTCGGGCCATGCTAGGAGATGCCCCGGGACATCGCCCGACCGCCGGCGTGGCGGGTCGCCGCGGTGCAGAGCAGGGCGAGGGGCCCCGGCAGCAGGAGCGCGACGAACGGTCCGACGACCCGGGTCGACAACGCCATCAGCACCGGCACGGCGGTCACGCCGAGCGTGGTCCTGAGGTCCAAGCCGGCCAGCGCACAGGCAGCGAGCCACCGGTCGCGTTGGGTCTGGTCCGCGGCTACGGCGAGGGGAAAGACGGCGAAGCAGGCGAGCGCGGCGACGACGAGCGCGGTGCCATCGAGTGCGATCGGGGCCAGCAACCATCGTTGGTCCGGGTTGGCGCTCAACACCCCGACGGAGCCGATCAGGAGCGTCGCCAAGGTAGCCGGAACGAGGGAGATCGCGATCCCGGTGGCGCCCCATCGCCCGATCGCAGTCGCGAGGTCGCGTATGCCGACCGCCTGCCCGTCGAGGAGAGCCGCGGCGAGGGCGACGGCGGCCATCCAGACCGGGCCGAGCGTCAGAGCGGCGGCCAGCGGGGCGAGCGGGGCAACGACCATGGCGACACTCGCGGTCGCGCCGCAGGCGAGGGTGACGAGCAGGCTGATCGTCAGCATGAGCGGAAGCTCGCGCCAGGCCGCTCGGCCGATCTCCCGGAGGTCGAGGTCCTGGAGGTCGAGGTCTTGGTCCATGGTCCGCATCACCCCTTCATCCCGGTGGTGGCGATGCTCTCGGTGAGGAAGCGCTGGGTGAAGGCGAAGAGGACCAGGATCGGGATCGCCACCATGGAGGTGGCGGCGAAGAGCGCGACCGCGGAGCCGCCGCCGTACTGGCCCTTGAGGGAGACGAGGCCGAGCGGCAACGTCATCTTGTCGGGGGAGGTCAGGAAGAGGTTCGGCCAGAAGAAGTCGTTCCAGGCGGCCTGGAAGACGAAGATGGCGAGGGCCGAGAGGGCGGGGCCGGAGAGGGGCACGATGATCTGGAGGAGGATCCGGAGGTGGCCGGCGCCGTCGAGGCGGGCGGAGTCCTCCAGCTCGCGCGGGATGGAGCGGAAGAACTGGCGGAGGAGGAAGATGCCGAAGACGTTGATGGTCGCGGGGAGGTAGACGGCCTCGTGGGTGTCCAGCAGCCCGAGGTTGCGAATGAGGATGAAGGTCGGGATCACGGTCACCTGCTGGGGGACCATCAGGGCGGCGAGGAGGAGGAGGAAGAGGATGTCCCGGCCGGGGAAGCGGAGGCGGGCGAAGGCGTAGGCCGCCAGGGTGCTGGTGGTGACCGCGCCGAGGGTGACGAGGGCGGAGATCTTGAGGCTGTTGAGCGCCATGTCCCAGAACGGGATCAGGTCGAAGACCTGGCGGTAGTTATCCCAGGTGATGGTCGACGGGAACCAGACTGGCGGCAGGCCGAAGGCGTCGTCGGTGGTGAGGACCGACGTGACGGCCACCCAGCAGAAGGGGGAGAGCATCAGGAGGCCGAGCAGGGCCAGGAGCACGTTGAGGCCCCAGCCGCCGAGCCGTCCGGCGGTGATCGTGCGCGGCCGGCGCGCGCCTCCCCCCGGAACCCCGCTACTCATAGTGGACCCAGAGCCGGCCGAGCGCGAACTGGATCAGGGTGGCGACCATAATGACGGCGAAGACGACGATCGCCATGGCCGAGGCGTAGCCCATCTCGAACGAGCGGAAGCCGGTCTCGAAGATGTGCTGGACGAGGCTGCGGGTCGCGTTAGCGGGGCCGCCGTTGGTCATGATGAACATCGGCTCGAAGATCTGGAAGGCGCCGATGAAGTTGAGGATCAGGACGAAGAAGAGAGTTGGCGAGATCATGGGGACGGTGACGTCGACGAACCGGCGGCCACTCCCCGCGCCGTCGAGCATGGCCGCCTCGTAGAGCGAGCGAGGGACGCCCTGGAGACCGGCGAGCAGGATGATGAAGGTGAAGCCGATGGTCCGCCAGAGGTCGACGAAGAGCAGGGCGGGCATGGCCCAGTCGCGGTCGACGAGCCAGTTGGGCGGGTCGAGGCCGATCCGGCGCAGGTAGTAGTTGACGAAGCCGAAGTTGGGGTTGAGGGCGTAGAGCCAGATCAGCGAGACCGAGGCCCAGGAGATGAGGAGCGGGAAGAAGAAGGCGGTCCGCAGGAAGTAGCGGAGCGGCCCGGACATGGCCCGGTTGACGGCGAGGGCCAGCAGGAGGCCGATGCCGAGGTGGAGCACGATCGACCAGAAGGCGAAGACGAAGGAGTTCTTGATCGCGAGGCGGGCGACGCGGTCGTCGAGCAGGTCCCGGTAGTTCTGGAGGCCGACGAACGATCGGTCGCTGAAGAGGTCCCAGGAGTAGAAGCTGAGCCCGATCGCGCCGAGCAGGGGGCCGGCGACGAAGACGAGGAAGAGAATCAGGGCCGGGCTGACGAAGGCGTAGCCGTAGAGCATCTCGCGCCGGGCCAGCGACGACCTGGACCGGCGCGTCGGGAGCCACGAGGGAGCCGGGGGTGAGATGAGCAAACCGGTGGTGGACCGAGCTGTCATCTCACCCTCATGCGTCGTCGTTGGTCTAGAGGTTGGACTGGATCTCGTCGTTGAGCGCGTTCAGCCCCTCGTCCGGCGCGACGGCGCCGGTCAGGATCTGGAGGAACGCGTCCTGGATCGCGCTCTGGACGACGTTGCCCTTGTCCGGCGCGGGGACCGGCGTGGCGTACTCGAGGGCCTCGTACAGCTTGAGGCTGCCCTCGGGCGCGTTGGTGAGGTAGGCGTCACTGTTGGCGACGGACTTGCGACCCGGCACGATGGTGCCGCCCTGCTCCGCAAAGTACACGCTGGCCTCCTTCGAGGCAAGGAACTTGACGAAGGTCCAGGCGGCCTCCTTGTTCTGGGTGCCCTTCATGATCGGGTAGGCGCCCCAACCGACCGGGGAGCCCTTGGTCTTGTTCTGCGGCCAGGCGACCAGCTTGAACTTGGCGACGGCATCGAGGGTCCGGAGGCTGACGATCGGCCAGCGCCCCCCGCCGAACATGGCCAGCTTGCCCTGGGCGGCGGCGGTGAACTGGTCGAAGGTGCCGCCGGGGATCGGGCTGATGCCCTTCTCGACGAGCGACCGCATGAAGGTGGCGGCCTCGATGGCCTCGGGGGTGTTGACCGTGGCCTGGGTCCACTCGGCGTTGAGGGTGCTCGCGCCGTTGGTGAGCAGGTAGGGCATGACGCTGATGAAGTACTCCGGGGTGACGTTGATGCCGAAGGCGCCCTTGGCGACGATCTTCTCGCCGGCGGCCTCGAGGTCGGCCCACGTCCAGTCGTCGGTCGGCTCGTCGACGCCGGCCGCCGCGAGGACCTCGGTGTTGTACCAGACGCACATCGTGTTGAAGTCGCCCGGGAGGTAGTACTTGGAGCCGTCCTCGGTGGTGTTGTACTGCTCGTCCCACTTGATCAGGTTGGGGTGGATGTCCTCGTAGTACTCGGCGAGCTCGCCGGCGTCGCGCTCGACCAGGTCGTTGATCGGCTCGCAGAGCCCGCGGCTGGCGAAGAGGCGCTGACCCTCGGTGGCGACCTGGACCACGTCCGGGACCTTGCCGCCGGCGATCTGGGTGGAGACCGCGTCGAAGAAGGCGGCCCAATCGTTGACGGGGTTGGCCTGGGCCTCGAGCTCGATGTCGGGGTAGGTCTCCTGGAACAGGGCGAAGAGGTTGTTCCAGACCTCGACCTGGTCCGCGGTACCGAGGTAGGCGAGGGAGAGCTTGCCGGACGCCTGAGCGCGCGACCGGGCGGTGGCCGTGTGGATAGCAGGGGCGGCGAGTGCCGAGCGCGCGCCGCCCAGCGCGGCCGCGCCGACGACACCGGCCGCGCCGGCGGTCTTGATCAGAGAGCGTCGGTTGACGCCCGAGAGGCGGGGCGAGGGGAGGTCCTGCTTCGTGTCCAAAGCGACATTGCTCCTTCGTGGTGACGATGCTCGACGGACCCCGACGTTGGGGGTGACATTCTCGCACCCGTCTCAAACGGATGTCAACGTGTTCAGGTAAAATCCTCGCATCGTTTGAGAATCCTTTTGGGCACCTTGCGAAGCGTCGCCGCCGGCTCGGCGTGGCTCGACCTGGAGACGTAGATGGCCTTGAACCACAACCGGCGGACGGCGCGGACTCTCCTCACCGACCCGGCGCGGGACGACGCGACCCGCCACGCCGGGACGCGCCTTCGCCACGTCGCGATGCCGCTCGGAGGCGTCGGCGCGGGGCACGTGGCGCTCGGCGGCGACGGCGGGCTCCGGCAGTGGCAGCTGCACAACCAGGTGAACCACCGGGGCTTCATCCCCGACAGCTACTTCGCGATCCGGACGACCTCGACCGAGCCGCCCCTCAACGTGATCCGGCTGCTGCAGTCCCGCGAGGTGGCCGCGCTCCCGCCCGACCACACGCCGCTCGTCGACGACGACGACATCCCGGCCGACCAGCGGGCGCTGCTCGACCTGTTCCCCGGCGTCGAGCGGACCGAGTTCGCGGGGAGCTACCCGTTCGCCCGCGTCCGCTACCTCGACGACGCGCTGCCGCTGGAGGTGGAGCTCGAGGCGTACACCCCGCTCGTGCCGCTCGACGAGGAGGCCAGCGGTCTGCCGGCGGCGATCTTCACCTTCACGCTGCGCAACGCGAGCGCGCTGCACGTCCAAGGCGCCCTGGCGGGGACGCTCCAGAACGCGGTCGGGTGGGACGGCGTGACGCCGATCGCGGGGAACCGCAACCCGCTCTACGGCGGCAACACCAACCGGGCCCGCCGCTCGGCGGGCCGGACCTCGCTGGTGATGGAGAATGCCTCGCTGCCGGGCGATCACCCCGGCGCGGGGCAGATGATGCTGACCGCACTGGCGGACAACGTCCGCGTCTACGAGCAGTGGTCGACGGCGGAGCAGTTCCTCCGCTTCTTGGAGGGGCTCAACGCCTCTCGCCAGTTCGTCGGGCAGGACAGCCCACACCAGCGCTCGTACCGCAACCAGCCGGTGCTGGCGACGGGACCGAGCCCGGCGGGGACGACGTGGAACGGGGGGCTGATGATCCCGTTCCGGCTGGCGCCGGGGGAGGAGATCGCGCTGACCTTCGTGATCGGCTGGCACTTCCCCAACCGGATGGTGAACTTCGACCAGTTCGGCCGAATGCGGGACTACGGGCTGAGCCGGTTCTGGCTCGGGAACGCCTACGCCACCCGCTTCGCGGACGCGATCGAGGTGACCGATCACCTGGTCCGCGAGCGGCCGGCGCTCGAGGCGGCCTCGCGCCAGTGGGAGGCGACGATCGCCGGGAGCTCGCTGCCGGGGTGGCTGCGCGAGGCGATGGCGGCGCAGTCGAGCCTGATCCGCAGCCCGACCACCTTCTGGACGGCCGACGGCAACTTCTACGGCTTCGAGGGTGGGCTCGGCGCCTCGACCTCGATGTGGAACGGCGACTTCGGGGGCTCCTGCCCACTCAACTGCGCCCACGTCTGGAACTACGAGATGGCGCTCTCCCGGCTGTTCCCGCGCCTGGAGCAGCGGATGCGGACGACCGAGCTGGACGTCGTCCAGGCGCCCGAGGGCTACATCCCGCACCGGACGATCTTGCCGCTGTATCTCCGCCAGCTTTGGGACGAGCCGATCGGCGGGCCGCGCGCCCCGGCCCTCGACGGCATGCTCGGGGCGGTGCTCAAGGTCTACCGCGAGGTCCGGCAGGGGGGTGACGTGCCCTGGCTCGCGGCGCGATGGGAGAACGTCCACCGGCTGATCGAGTACGTGCGGGCGACGTGGGACGGCGACGGCGACGGGGTCTTGGAGGGCGAGCAGGGCAACACGTACGACATCCACTTCTTCGGCCCGAACATCTACATCGGCGCCCTCTGGCTGGCCGCGCTGCGCGCCGGCGAGGAACTGGCCCGCCTCGTGGGAGAGGAGGCCTACGCCGGAGAGCTGCGGGCGCTGTTCGAGGCCGGGAGCGCCCGCTACGACGAGCTGCTGTGGAACGGCGAGTACTACATCCAGCTTCTCGACGAGAGCTCGCCGGTCGAGGACCAGTTCGGGGAGGGCTGCCTGTCCGACCAGCTGTTCGGCCAGTGGTGGGCGCACCTGCTCGGCCTCGGGTACGTCCTGCCGGAGGAGCACGTCCGGACTACCCTCCGCTCCATCGTCCGCCACAACACCCGGGAGGGGTTCGGCAACTTCGAGCACGGTTTCCGGGTGTACGCGGACCGAGCCGACAACGGCCTTCTGGTGTGCACCTGGCCGCGCGGGGGGCGGCCGCCGGTGCCGGTCCGCTACTGCGACGAGGTTTGGACCGGCATCGAGTATCAGGTGGCGGCGCACTGCCTGATCGAGGGGCTGACGGAGGAGGGGATGCGGATCCTGCGCGACCTGCGTGAACGCTACTCCGGGGAGCGGCGCAATCCGTACAACGAGATCGAGTGCGGCGACCACTACGCGCGGGCGATGGCGGGCTGGAGCGTGATCGAGGCGATCAGCGGCGTCCGCTACGACGCGACATGCGCCGAGCTGCGCCTCGCGCGGGCTCCCGGACGGGAAGGCAGCCGGCTACCGATCATCACCGGCACGGGGTGGGGCTCGATCGTGCAGCGGAGCGGCGGCGAGGGGCTCGTCGTGGAGATCGAGGTGGCCCACGGGGGCATCGCGGTCGAGCGGATCGTGATCGAGGGGGTCGATGGCGCGGCCGCCGAGGTGTCGGTCTCCGTTGACGACCAGATCGTCGATAGGGAATCGACCGGGAACGCGCGCCGCGTCGCGATCATGTTACCGAAGTCGACGACCGTCACGGCGAACTCGACCCTTCGGCTCACGCTTCAGTAGCCGGCCTCGCGGTCGACGCGGTTGAGGAGGGGCCGTCCCTCCAGGAAGCGGGTGAGGTTCTGGGAGAAGACGCCGAAGACGCGGTCGTGGTAGTGGGGGGTGAAGCCGGCGACGTGGGGGGAGATGATGACGTTCTCCATCCCCCAGAGCGGGTTGTCGGCGGGAAGGGGCTCCTCCTCGAAGACATCGAGGGCGGCTCCGGCGATCCGGCCCTCTTGCAGGGCGCGGATCATGGCGGCCTCGTCCACGACCCCGCCGCGGGCGATGTTGATCAGGACGGCCGAGGGCTTCATCGCCCGGAAGGCCGCCTCGTCGATCATGTTCGTCGTCTCGGCGGTGTGGGGGACGATCAGGACGACGTAGTCGCACGCGGGCAGCATCTCGGCGAGCCGGTCGGGGGTGTAGGTGCGGTCCGGCTCGGGGTCGAGGGAGCCCTCGAGGTCGGCGATCCGGTAGGTGTCGCGCTGGCGGTTGCCCGAGCGGCGCATGGCGAGGACGCGCATGCCGAGGGCGTGGCAGACGCGGCCGATCTCCCGGCCGATGCTGCCGTAGCCGACGACGCCGACGGTGGCGCCGCGCAGCTCCGACGGCATGAACCAGTCCCAGCGCTCGGTCGGGGTCGGCCAGTAGCGGTCGAGCTGATGGTGGACCAAGAGGCGGAGGTGGTGCCCCATGTTGAGCATCATCATGAGCGCGAACTCGGCCATGTTGGAGGGGGCGACGCCGTTGAGGGTGGTGATGTCGACGTCGGTGGCCCAGAGCGGGGTGGTCCGGACGTGGTCGACGCCGGAGGTGTCGAGCTGGACCCAGCGGAGGCGGGCGGCGAGCTCGGGGGCCGGGAAGCAGGCGCCGGTGTAGAGGACGTCGACGGTTCGCCAAAGGTCGTCCGGCACATCGTCGGCGGAGGCGGCGGGGTGTTGGACGATTTGGAGGCATGGGGAGACGGCCTGGAGCTTCGCGAGGAAGTCGTCGGGGAAGGCCATGGTGCTGAGGACGTGGATGGGGTCGGTGGGGCTCATCGTTTCCTGGCAGCGGCGTCGCCCGGGGCTGAACCCCCGGGCTCAGTCCACGAAGCGTCTCCGAGGCTGACGTCAACGGAGTCGTCGGATCGGGCCGTGGGTTCGACCCTCACCCCCGACCCCTCTCCCGATGCCGGGAGAGGGGAGAAATGGGCTGGCATCGCTAGTACTCCCAGGCCTGGCGGAGGAAGCGGGACTGGGCGAGGGTGACGATCAGGATGATGAAGAAGAGGACCATGCCGATGGCCATGCCCAGGCCGAGGTTGAGCTGGCCGAACGCGACCTGCCACTGGTAGACGGCGACGACCATCGTCGAGTTGCTCGGGCCGCCCGGGGGCGAGTTCGCGCCGACGCTGCTCATGATGTAGACGGGACCGAAGACTTGGAGGGTCTCGATGAAACCGGTGATGGTCACGAACACCATGGTCGGGCGGAGCAGCGGGAGGGTGATCCCGCGGAAGAGTTGCATCCGGTTCGCGCCGTCGACCTTGGCGGCCTCGTAGTAGGAGCGGTCGATGCCGTTGAGGCCGGCCATGAAGAGCACCATCGTCAGGCCGACGTTCTTCCAAATCGAGTAGGCGACGATCGAGGGGAGTGCCTGGGAGGTGGAGAGCAGGTAGTCCTGGCCGGGGAGGCCGACGATGTCGAGGAGCTGGTTGAAGAGGCCGAGGGTGGGCTGGTAGAGCCACTTGAACATGAGCGCCGTCGCGATCGCCGAGGCGACGACGGGCAGGAAGTAGATGGTCCTGAAGAAGCCGCGGAGCCGGCCGCTGTTCTCGACGGCGAGGGCGAGGAGCAGGCCGAGAGCGATGTTGAGCGGCAGGTACATGAGGGCGTACTGGCCGGTGTTGACCAGGGCCTCGCGGAAGACGTCGTCGTTCCAGAGGGTGCGGTAGTGCTCCAGGCCGATCCAGCTGCGCTGGGTCGTCATGGCGCGCCAGTCGGTGAAGCTGCCGTAGAAGCCGTTCAGGATCGGGTAGAACCAGAAGACGACGATGGCGACGAAGGCCGGGACGAGCGTGACGACGACGAAGAGCCGCTGGTCGGCGGCCCGTCCGCCCCGGCGGGCGGGGATCTCGAAGTGGGTGTCGGCGTAGATCGATGCCATGCGCGGGTCCCCTCTAGCCCTTCAGGCCGGTCAGGGCGATGCCCTCGATGACGCGGCGCTGGAGGATGATGTAGATGACGACGACGGGGGCGACGGCGAAGATCGAGCCGGCCGCCGTCGGTCCGACGTCTGTCCCGAGGCGGCCACGGAAGCCGGCCAGGCCGATGGGGATGGTGAACTTGTCGGCGTCCTGGAGGATGACGAGGGGCCAGAGGAAGTTGTCCCACTGGGCGAGGAAGGTGAGGATGCCGAGGGCGGCGAGGGCGGCCTGGGAGAGCGGGATGACGATCTGGAAGAAGACGCGGAACTCGGAGGCGCCGTCCATCCGGGCGGCGTCGAGGAGGTCGCCGGGGAGGGCCATCATGAACTGGCGCATGAGGAAGATGCCGAAGGGGCTGATGGCGACGGGGATGATGAGGGCCCAGTAGCTGTTGATCCAGCCGAAGCGGTCCATCAGGGCATAGGAGGGGATGAGGGAGACGGTGAAGGGGATCATCATCATGCCGAGCACGACCCAGAAGAGGCGATCGCGGCCGGGGAAGGGAAGCTTGGCGAAGACGTAGCCGGCCATGGCGCTGGTGAGGAGGGTGAGCGAGGTGATGGCGAGCGAGACGAAGAGGCTGTTGCGGAAGAAGAGGTTGAAGCTGCCGGCCTGGAGGTTGTTGATCTCCTCCCAGTTGCGCCAGGTGAAGGTCTCGGGCCACCAGGTGGGCGGGTACTGGATGAGCTCCTGGCGGATCTTGAACGAGGTGACGAGCATCCAGTAGAAGGGGCCGACCATGGCGATCGAGCCGATGAAGAGGAGCAGCCAGAGCAGGTACTTCTCGACGCCCCGGTACCACGGGCGGTCGCCGACGATGTCGCCGGTGGTCGCCGCGGCGCGGGCGACGACGACGGGGGCCGGTGCGACGCCGGCGATGGGGGCGGCGGTGGCTTCGAGGTTGACGCTCATGGGTGCCTCCTCCGACGTCGACGGGCTCATCCGCATCGAACGGGGTTGGACATCGGACCACGGGAGGGCACGGGGCCCTCCCCTACGACCGTGTCGACCACATATACCGGGTCGGACATCGAACCAGGGAGTCCTGGAAGGACTCCCCTACGAAGACG
>JAABUS010008799.1_pt1 | contig 10916 bp, 14 predicted proteins | sample 5560161 | NCBI WGS metagenome assembly JAABUS01 (sample SAMN10711885, study PRJNA513376) | rock metagenome | isolation source: Antarctica rocks | place: Antarctica: Victoria Land, Trio Nunatak nord | collected 2016-01-04
GCACTTGCTGTCAGTGCCGCCCGGAGACTACTGGCGTTTTCTCTGACCGGTACACCTGACAGGCTACAGCTTGTTGTGCTCAGCCCTGCCACTCAGTTGACCACTCTGCAGCAGCAGCATCCTGCAGCAAACTGTGCATACAGCAATGCAGCTGTATCAGAGGATGGTTTGCACCTGCTAGCTCTGTGTGGTCCCCATCAGCCATATGTAGAGCTGTGGGCTCTGTCGCCCCTGCAGCCATTGCTCACGCAAGATGTGCTTCCTCCCGGCACAGGTATGCTGAGCTATGAATTTGCAAGCAGATCCACCCCTTTGATCTTAGCAAAACCAGATGTTGCTCAGCAGTTCCTTGTGTATGCAGGGCAGTGTCTGTCGTTTCATCCAAGCAACAGCGCGATTGCTTGCAGCATCGCCCGCCAACAAGCAGAAGTACTATGCTTTGACAAAGTGCTGGGTCAGCTAGTTGCAAGGAAGGCTACTGTCGCATCAGCTACATGGAGACTTGAAGAACAAATTTTGTGCCACTGCTGGACGCCAAATGGCATGTTGGTGCTGGGAACATCGGCTGGCCGGATTTTGAAGGCTGAAGGCAAAGTTTTGTGATTGCACCAACCATGCTGCATGCCTTGCATGCAGGCAGGTCATGTGGTACTCTGCAATGCAGCCTGGCCACTGGCAGTCTTTGCATACTGACATACACCAATGGTGCACAATCAACATCATGATGCAGTCTCCACCTCTGCTGACGTCAGCAAGACACAAAGCGGTCAAGCAGCCTTACATCACATGCATACTATGGGAGCCTCTTTCAATACTTCCGATTCTGTTGGAGCTGTGGGGACAAGGCAGTGGCAAAACTCATACAGAGACTCATGGCGCATGATGGCATGTCTCAAGACTCAACTGCGTTTGCTGGCATAGATTTTGCAGGTACACTCACAGTAGCTCTGGTGCTGCAGGTGCTGTTCCTGCCAAGGGCAGGCCAACAACCACCTGGGGTCAAGACTCCCCTCTCACTGCTGAACCATTGCCTGGGTGGGAGTGCACCAGCAGCATACTTCACATACATCTCACCCAGCGGCATCTTGTAGTGATGTATGCATCAGCAGGCAGCGGCGCTGCGGCATCAGCCATCTGGCTGGACAATCACTCCCTGCAGCAAATTGCTCGGCTGGCTTTACCTACCAACATCTGTCATGCCTGGACTGATTTTGGCCTCAGCAAAGCTATTGCCAGCACTACATGTGGAAGCGTGTTCACCTTTCCAGTTCATCCACAGGTACAGTCTTGCTCCTATTGGTTGCTGCATGCACTACAGAATCCTACCTGCAACATTCAAGTTGCTGCTAGTTGCCTTTGCTTCAACAGCTTTGATGCACTGATTGTCAGAGCGCTCTGCAAAAGGGATTAGTCATAATCTATGGGTGCTGCATCTTTGTTGCATGGTGTAGGGGGAGCCTGCAAGCCTCACTTTGGTCAGCAAGCAACATGTGAAGGAGGTGATTGGCCTGGCCTTCCTGTCTGCAGCAAGCATGATTTCTGCGTGTCAGGATGGGGTGACAGGCCTATGGCAGGTGCAAAAGTAAGTAATGACCACTTCAAACCCTTGCGGTATTATCCTCTGCTCTGTGTGTGCCTGCTCTGTGTGTGACAGGCATGGAAGCGCCTGCCTGTTTCTTAGTTAGCTGTTAGCCCAGTCAAGACGCCAGATGACCAGTATCTTCTGTAGCAATTTCCATGTCAAACAGCTTGCATGTGTTTTCTTGGTGTGTTGTGGGCAGCATCGCACATGTATCATGACAGCATGCACCCACATCAACATCACATGTCACACCTGCAGGGATCCCTCAGGCGTTCTGACTGTCCAGCTATGTGGGATGCAAAGCGTAGCCTGCAACATCACCTGCATAACAGCACAGCCAGACTGTTCAGCAGCTGTCATTGGGCTGTCTTCTGGGCAGTTGCTGCGCTTAGTCGTCAGCCAAAGCACAGCAGCCACAGCGCATAGTAACAGCAGTGCTGGTCACATCGATGAACTGTCCACAGGCATCAGTGGCGTCAGCAATGACCATGCTACAGAAACTGGCAGCAGTCTTTCTGCAGCTTTGGACATTGTGCCCATTCCCAGACAGCACAATGCAGCTGTGTCAGCAGCTCAGGTGTCACCAGATGGGCAGCTTCTTGCTAGCCTGTCAGCACCAGACGGCGTAATCGTCTTTAGGGAGTACTCTGCTTCTGCTACGAGTTTTCATGTGGTATCAGAAGCAGCGCTGCCGGGAGCATCTTGTCTTGCCTGGCTGCCAGCCATGGGCCGTGACACCTGTCAGAGGCTGCTGCTTGGCTGCAATGATGGTCAGCTTGTGGTAAGAAACCATATTGGCAGTGAATTTCTAGCTGTGAGTCTAGTGTGTGTGGACAAGGATTTGATACTGCAACCTGGAGATCAGACATGTGCCATCAATGTTATGCTGCCCAGCAGACCTAGTGTGAGATGTGCTTCTTGAATGCAAAACTGATTCCAAACATGCGTTTCACATCAGACCTCCAGCTTGGACACGGTATCTGCTAGTTCACTCTTGCATTGTAGCTGTGCACTCCTGATTGTGAAATGACGTTTCATATCCTGCAACATGTTGTCACAGTGAAGTGGCACATCGTGAATGTGGTCTTGTAAGAGCACCTTTGCCTGTGCAGGTCATGGCTGATGCAACTGGAAGCACTCCCGGAGGGGCTTGGGAGCAGCAGCCCTTGTGGAGGCTGCAATCTGCCCCACTCACTCTGCACCTGACTTCAGCAGACAGTGTGAGGTCAAGCACTGGGTGTGTGTACATGTATGCGGCCCTTCGGGACAAGAGCTTACACAAGTACAAACTGGTTGTGCCAACTACAATGCCTGCTGCACAGGCAAAGGTGCGTCTGATCCCCCCTATGGCACTGCTCATTGACCTATGCTGTGGACCTCAGTTGCATGCTGCTCTTGGCGTGCTTCTGCCAGGCACTATATTTAGGGTTCCACATGGCAGTGCGGATATTTCATCTGGAGACAGACATCTTCAAAGACTTTGCTAATGGCCCACATTGTGTGTGCACCAGCTGTTACAAGGCTTCATACAAGAATCAGGGTACCAAGCCACGTGCCACCTTGCCGGTAAGCGTGCCCACTTGCTAAGTAGGTTGCTGTTTGTTGCCATTCACAGCTGCAGATTATCCTCATTCTTTGCTGTGATTTGCAAATTGTACAGACTATCCTGGATATGCTACAGCCAGCATTGGACAATGTTGTGCCAGAGGATCCGTGGACTTGTAGCACATGCCAGAAGCAATTTGACAAAGGGCTGGTACACATTATTGAGCTGCTCCCTTTGAAATTCACACAATGATGTTTCAAATCAGAATACCATTTGCAAGTCTTGCTTGACAGAAGGCAGGTACGCAGTACTGTGCTGCTCAGAGTTCATGCTTTTCAGCAATTGTAACGGGCGCCTCCAGAGGCAGCAGCCAGGAGCTGAGGTTCAAGGGGGGTAGTGTGCATTGCAAGGCATAATGAGGCATTGGTTGGCGTGCAACTGCTCACAAGGTCCTGCATCATGGTACGTCACATGCATGCAGCAATCAAATCTGACTGCCATCTGGATCCTGCTGAGAGTCAGCACTTATCCTGTGCGATACTGATGCAGGTGTTGCCACTGCTGAGCCCAGAGAGAGGCTTCCCTATGCAGAAGGGCTGCAGGGCCCTGCTGATTGACAAGCTGGGCCGCCTGCTGGCTGCTGCCTCTGACGGCTGCTGCTACCTTCTGGATGCTGAGTCTCTGCACCAGGATGCCCGCCTCATCTTGCACCCAAGCCAGACAGGTCTTCCATTCCCCCCTGCTCATGCTGCACAAATGATTCAGTGTGCAGCTGCACATGTCAGAAACTTGGTGGTGCAAGCACTTAAGTTCTGTAAGTTCTAGTGATTGAGATTGTGGCACTTTGAAGTTTTGCGCATTTTTCTGTATTGCTGAAAGTAGCCTTGTGTTTACATGAGATTGTGCCTGCCATGCCATTTTGTGCATCACACACAGTGTGTGAAAGCTGGCTGGTATGCTGGATTACGCACAGCTGACAAAGGATGAATAGAAGTTGTCAGCAACAACACTGAGTGCAGGTGGCATATCAGCCATTGCATGTAGTCAAGATGGTCTTATAGCTTGTGGCAGCCCCAGCGGCGTCATCAGTCTGTCGCCTACTGGCAGGACAAGCCCCTCTGCCATGCGATTGCTGCCGCCCCACCAGAGCCTGGCCACCCCTGCAAGCTGGGGACCCCAAGAAGCCCATGGTGGTGTTGACAGGTCACTCTCTGCCAATTGTTGCAAGCAGCTTGTCACACGCGTCTGCACTCGCACTTCTTGGCAACAACACTGCTGGCGCTGCCAAAACAGCAGTCCCATGCTGGTGTTTATGCAGCATGCACACAGCTGGCATGTATGAGCTGTCTACAGATGTACATGCTTATATGTAGTGTCTTTTTGATCAGGTGGCCCAGCGCATGCCATGTGCTGCTGCTTTCTGCCCTAGTCACTGCTCCTCCTGCTCTTGACCGGCAGGCATTGTACCTCAAGTCTGCGCTACATTGTCTAAACTGCTGCAAGTTTGGCCTGAGTTGAACCAGCTGTATCTTGACTGTGTTCTTTGCTGCATTGCAGGCAGGTCAGTGGAGGTGCTCAGCTGGCCACGTTGCCACCGGTGGCTCAAGAAGAACAGGCCGCCTTGCGACAGCAGCTGCACAGTCTGAAGACTCGCGTGGAGACAGCAGTGCAGCTGAACAGCAGTCTTGAGCCTGAGCTGCAGCTGGCTCCTCAGGCACTCACTCTCAATACAGATCTCAGGTGACAGGCTTGCTGCGTCTTTGGTTTCATTGACATGATACCGTCTTGTGCCATAGCGATGCATGTATGCCTGACCTTCAAGACTCCGGCACATGCCAATCCAGCCAAGCCCAAGCTGCTGCATGCATTGACCCTGCTCTCAAACGCAACTATACTGCTAGCAGCATGCTGTTTTGATCATTTTGCACTCATTATGGCACCACAGCTGGTTGAGTAGCTTCTTTGGCAGCTGCAGCAAGTATGACTTGCTCTGAGTGGCTGACTAATTAGGAGGCACCACATGTGCCGGCAACAGGGCTTGTGCAGCATGCAGGGATCAGCTGTTGAGCAAGGGCAGAGCCAACGTCAGCGCGCTACGCCATGCTCTGCAGCATGAGCAGCTGACAGATCAAGTCAAGGCAGCTCGCATCAAGGCAGCATGCTGGGACACAATGGCCACACCTCAGGCTGTGATTTTGCCGGTCAGCCAGACTTGTCTCACCACAGGGCTGGGTGAGTTTGAGCCATCAGATGAGATGGTCACTCGCTTCACCATCTGGAGCCTGGGCCCTGTGCACAACATGCCCATCAGCAAGCTGTCTGCAGAAGAAGCAAGGAGGCTGCAGCAAGTGAGAAACTTTTTGTACTGGCTGTGTGCAATCTGTGTGCAAAGAAAGGGACCCATGTAGTGCCTCACAGTGAGCATAAATAGCCTGCAATGCTACACAGGCCACAACAGCATAGCAGTGCACCAGTGCTGTCATCTTGAGCCATGCATGTCTGTCTGGTCTTGCAGCTGTCCAAAAAGCTCGTGCAGTATGTTGGTCAGTACGTATCAAGCATCTAAACAACAAACAAAAAAACTACACCTTTGGCGTCACTTTTTTGAGAAGCCATATAGTATACCAAGCTGCCCATGTGAGAGGGAAAGATACCTTATGTAATTGTACCCTACCACCAAATATGTAGTACGAATGTCTCCTAGATGCTGGTCATGCAGCCAAGTACCAGGCCACCATTCTCACCACTACTAAATTTCCCAATAACAGCCCATCTACTTCAATACAGCTCCCATCAGCCACAGGATGCCACATGCCGTGCGCCTCTTGCTTGCCCTGGTGATGCAAGTGTGATGGTTGACCCTTTTGGCTTGGCATGCAGGTCCAGCATCTGCGGCAAATGGAGCTGAATGAGTGGCAGGCAAGGGATACAATGGGAAGCCTCAGCCCAAGTGGCACCTCCACCCTTCAGACTGCAACAACAGATGCAAGCAATGCAGGTGGTGTTCTAAGATCATGTCCACCATGTTGAAACTTGTTTTTACTGTCCCCATGCATTTCTGAGTTTAGAGTTCCAGTGTAGGGATGACGTTTCTGAATTAACGTGGGCCTTTTGGTACTGAAAAGAGCTCCTCTTCTAAATCATGCATGCTTTTTGCAATACACCTCAACCTAACATGTGCCATCTCAGCAATTTTAGGTGTCATTGCTGGTGAGCATTTGTGGCCACACAGGCAGACTCTGTCTGATGTGCAGGGTGTCATGTTCCAAGCAAGCTACCATGCACAGCAAGCAAACATTCAAAAGCAAACTTTGTATCATACTACAGGTAACACCAGCAGACCGCAGAGCATGTTCAGCAGCACAGGAGACCTCAGCAGAAGCATCACTGGCAGTGCTGCAGGCCCAGGCAGCCTGCGCGAAGACTGTGACAGGCACGCTTGCAGCTTACTGCTTGTCTTCCTTGCCATGCCGAGTGTTTCCTCCTGCTGACAAGTACCTGTTATGTATCACAGCATACCATATCAATTTTTGGACGCATGGGTGACTGACAGACACTCAACGCTTTTGTGGACAGCCCAATTGGTGGGTGACATTCAGCACAGCATAAAATGTTAGTTTGCGTCACAGTACCTTGTACAGCAATGCTGCTCCAAACCACAGCCCAAGTTTGCACACTAACTCACAACTCGCATTACATTGAAACGCTAAAGTGTGAGTTAAAGGGGAAGAAGTGGGATTTTGTATGGCAGCATGGAGCTTCACACACCAGCGCGCCAGATCAGCCAGGCAGTGCTGCTGCAGCATGAGGCGCGCCTTATCAGAGAGGCCTTCAACCAGCAGTTTGAGATGACTCAGGCAGCCAAGAAAGACCTCATTGCCTCACTGGATGAGAGGCTTGCCAGGATCACAAATATTGAGCGTGAGCTGGGCTTGCACCCACAAGCTGTTGCAACCTCTGAAACACTGGTGAGCTGAGACTCTGTGGCTGTGTATAAAGCTGCTGCTGTGTAGTTCATTGCCTGCCAGTAATTTCAGCACTTGTGAAGAACCTTGGGTCCATTAACTATTGTGTCCAACATGTTAAGTAGCGCATGCTGACTTAACGATGGGTAAATGCCTTGGCAGCGTTTCCAGCACAGCAGATTCCTATCTAGCTAGCTACAAAGCATCCAGCCCTTTTGTGCATGGGATGTGTTGGTCAGTCAGTCTAGGCCAGCCATTGAGCCAGCTATGCCATTCAACTAATTGCAGCCTCTCAAAAAGATAAACAGACAGAGAATGACATAGACAAACATGAATCATTGTCAGGAAGTTGTCACCATGCATGAAAACAACAATAGTTGAAACAAATAGGGGAGTCGTTAAGCACATAATCGGATACTGGATACGACTGTCATAAGCAATGCAGAATCTTAACATGCCACTTAAACTACACAAACTTAAGCTGAAGATGAGATAAGTGAGTTCCTGAGCAAAGTTTTGGATGCATGCTGAGCGACTGACTCTCTCTTGGGCTGGACAGCTGGGCAAGAACATGTCAAAAGAAGTCCCTGTGCTTCATGTACTGCTGGGTGATGTGCCTGCCATGCTTTGCAGGAGGACTTGGCGCCCGATGGTGTGCTGACAGTTGATGACATTGAGGTGAAGGCTGACAGGTGGGTCAGCCCAGACCAGCTCAAGCAGCAGCAAGCAGAGCAGCAGGCTGCAGCAGCCACCGCCTCCCACTCTCAGAAAGGGCTGTCTTTGAGAGGGATACGGCAGATGCTGGGGGACCAGGGAGGGGTACAAGGGGGGTCAGGGCAGGCCCAGGTTGTGCCCTTGGAGCTGGCTAGGCAGCCCTGGATGGATCTGCCAGACTCAGTGCTGACTCCACAGCAGCGTGCTGCACTGAAGGAGCATGACAAGAAGGTTCAGGTCAGTTGTCATTCAACAAAGGCTGACCAGCTGTTGACTGCAAATCCATGCTGATTGTTGGGAACACTCCAAACATCAGCAGACCATACCTGAATGTGCAATTTGTTCTTGGCAGCAATAAGGTCAACATGCATACATGCTGCTGTATCTTTGACAACAGCTGTTTCACCTGAAAGCAGCTCTGAGCAGTTGTACCTTGCTGTACAAGTGCGTTAGCTGCTGAAAGGTGAATACAGTGATCATGCATTGACTGATCGTTGTTTTGATTCTTACACATGCAGGACTGGATGCAGCAGCAGCAACGTCACAGAGCTGCTTTGGAGACCGAACTCAAAACACTCCGGCTTCAAATTGGTGAAGCCTGCTTTGCCTTTGACGACAGCCTCATTGAACTCCAGATATCCCGCAACTCAGCTGAGTCAGAGATGACTACAGTCGAGCTGCAGCAGATCTCATTGGCAGCTTTTTTTGAGCAGCAGCAGTACTTGCATGCTGAGCTGGAGAAGGTGGCTCAGCAGCTGAGCAGGGTGCATAAGGATCTGGATGCCAAGCAGACCATGGTGTCTGATGTCTCCTCTGCACTCATCAAGTAAGCACATTCATCTTGCCTGCTCAGCATATCGCCAACTTGCATTCAATATGATGAGTATGGGTACACTGTGACAGCTTGAAATTGCTGTTGCAGCTCTGACACAGAACTAGGCATAATCTGAATTAGGCATAACCCTAAATGTAAACCCTAAGCTCACATGTTGTGACACCTTGCAGGGCTCAGGGGCACTTGGAGGAAGTCCAACCCCAGGGCCGTGCCGTGGACAAGGCCTTCAAGCGTGAGCTGGGGCCCCTGCCCTATTACTCAGACCTGCTGCAGCTGTATCAGGACCGCACCCGAGGTTACACCTACCAGGCTGATTTCAGGATGGCTGAGCTGGACCAGATGCTGACCACCACCTCTTCTCCTTCGCCTCAGGAACAGCAGCTGCAGGCACCTGTGCTAGGGTGAGACCATGTTTGACTCCATTACAGTCAGCGTCAGGCAATCAAGAGCACTGCTTTGGCATTGAAGCTGCTGCCCAATACCAACATTGTCTGTGGATGTAGCTTGACTTTCCTTTTGTGTGGCTGCTTACTACCAAGGATGTGTACAAAGGATTTCAGAAGCGCACCGCTTGTGTGTGCCTATTGCTTGCTGTGTCTGTGTAGCTGCCTGTGCACCGCCTGTGCGCTGTGTGCTATTACTTGACCCTGCCAAGCCAGCAGCTGTATATGTGCAGGGCCCAGGGCTGTGCCATCCAGGACCTTGTGAGCCCAACAAGCCCTCCTCACTGTGTGCACATGTATGGGCGTGCCACCCATGTAGAACCTGTGCATCATCAATTGCATGTCATAGCAGGATGGCCTGAGCAACACAAAGTTGTCAATGGGTCGTGTTGCCATCTCTCGTGTGCCTGCAGGGTGCCCTTTGTGCAGAGGATCTTGCACGAGCGCAGAGCGGCATCTCAGTCGGCGCAGTCTGGCACAGACGCCCCCTCAAAGCATGTCAGCCTGAGCCATCAGCCCTCCCCTGTACCCTCCCCCAGGTCCCCCTCCAGGGCCTCTCTTGTGCCACCATCGGGCTTCACCACACCCGGCCGCCTGTCACGCTCCCCATCTATGTGTCCAACCCCCAAGTCCCTGGGCCACAGGCTCAGCGTCCTGCCAGCCTCCACTAGCAGGTGCGCCCTTTGCTGATGGCAGATCTGTCTCACTGTTGTGATGACTGTCAACATATCAGACCGCATGCTGTGAGCCATACATTCTGGCAGGGCTACAGCTGTTGAGGCAGCTGTGAATGCTAGATTCTGTTGAAGAAGACAGGTGTGCCCAAGCTGAGAGTGCCTGGGCACCATGCTGCTGTCAATGCTTTGCTTCGAGTTCTGGCTTATTGTCACTTTTGACTATTTTGAGGTGCAACTTGAAGACAGTCTCCAAGCTGCTGCTCATATTGCATGTGCTGTTGATGAACAGGAGCAGCTTCTTGAAGCCAAAGGTGACAGAAGCAGAGGAGGCCCTTCTGGAGTTGAAGGAACTGGGCCCTCTTGGCATCCCTCCCTCATCCCCCTTATCTGCGGCCTGTAACCCCTTTGCCACACAGCTTGTCCTGAAGGCCTTCACAGACATGCCTGCTGTACCAACAGGTGTGCACACTTAACTTGCGTACCCTGCCTTTCTCTTGTTGCATGCTTAAAGCATGCTGCAGCCAATAACCCTGTGCTTGCAGATTGCTGTGACAGCTTGACTGAACCACATTGTGTCTGCTGGGCATTGGCTTCAGTACTGTTTACTCACACTGTAGGTCACACAGTAGAAACTGGAGTGCAAGACTGGCATGGTATCCTTTTTGACTGCCTTTTTTGAAAGAATCACTAGAGGTCAGCACTTTTTGTTATTTGGCCCAAACTACCGACAGGACATCAGGCTCTTTTTCAAACAGAACTCCCACCAGCTTGTGTTTGTCGCACACCACATACACCTCCGCTTTCAAGCCAGGATGTCTGATGAGTCACAACTGGCTCCACACCCCAGACTGTAAGGTATAAATGAAAGTGTACGCAGATCCGGAGGCACTGTCAGGAGCCCTGTTGGGGAGTGAGGACATGCCTAGGCTTTGCAAACCTGAGCACTGGGCTCGCCTGGTGGCCCTCAGGGATGCCAGGGTCTCTCTGGAGAGCGATGCAGCCCAGCTGGGCAACACTGTGCAGCTGCTGTCTGACCAGCTGGTGGTGCTGCAAGATGAGCAGGCGTGCCTGGTCTCTCAGCTGGAAGCTGCTGAGCAGGTGCAATGCTGTCATGTCTGCCTGTCAGCCACAAGCATAATGTTAGCTGTAACAAG
>JAABUS010008802.1_pt1 | contig 10913 bp, 6 predicted proteins | sample 5560161 | NCBI WGS metagenome assembly JAABUS01 (sample SAMN10711885, study PRJNA513376) | rock metagenome | isolation source: Antarctica rocks | place: Antarctica: Victoria Land, Trio Nunatak nord | collected 2016-01-04
GCCACCGCGATCGAGGCGAAGTGGCGCCGGCAGTGGGAGATCGACAACCTCTACCGGGTCGATGACGATGATCCCCGGCCCAAGTGGTACAGCTTGACGATGTACCCGTATCCGTCCGGCATCCTCCATGTCGGTCACTGGTGGGCCTACATCGTTCCCGATACCTTCGCCCGGTTGCAGCGGATGCGCGGCTACAACGTCCTGTTCCCGATGGGCTTCGATGCTTTCGGTCTGCCGGCCGAAAACGCGGCCATCCGGAACAATACCCATCCGGCCGTCTGGACTTTCGACAATATCGAGGTCATGCGCGAGCAGTACCGTGCGATGGGGCCGATGATCGACTGGACGCGCCAGGTCGTGACCTGCACTCCCGAGTACTACCGGTGGAACCAGTGGTTGTTCCTGCGAATGCTGGAACGCGGACTGGCCTACCGGGCACCCGGTTCCGTCTGGTGGTGTCCCCACGACCAGACGGTGCTGGCCAATGAGCAGGTCATCGACGGGAACATCTGCGAGCGCTGCGGGAACGAGGTCTACAAACGCGACCTCGAGCAGTGGTACTTCCGCATCACCGACTATGCGGACGAACTCCTCGAAGGGCTGGAGACCGTCGACTGGCCTGAGCGCGTGAAGACGATGCAGCGCAACTGGATTGGCAGGTCGCGCGGCGCCCGGCTGTCGTTCCGGCTGGACGATGGCGAGGGGCTCGAGGTCTTCACGACCCGACCCGATACCGTCTGGGGCGTCACGTTCATGGTGATGGCGCCTGAGCACCCGATGGTCGCCCGGATCACGACCGACGAGCAGCGGGAGAAGATCGAAGCCTACGTCGACCAGGCCCGGCGCCAGTCCGAGATCGAGCGGATGATGTCCGACGCCAACACCCCCAAGAGTGGGGTCTGGACCGGAGCCTACGCGACCAACCCGGTCAACGATGAGCGGATCCCGGTCTGGATCGCCGATTACGTGTTGATGGGCTACGGCACCGGCGCCATCATGGCCGTCCCAGCCCATGACGAGCGGGACTTCCAGTTCGCTCGTAGCCACGACCTGCCGATCGTGCCGGTGATCCAGCCCGATGGGGTCGCCCCCCTCAGCGGCACGACGATGACCGAGGCCTACGTCAGCCCGGGCCGGATGATCAACTCAGGTCAGTTCGACGGGACTCCGGTTCCGGAAAGCATCGAGACCATCATCGAGTGGCTGGCCTCGCAGAACCGGGGCGAGCGCGAGATCAACTACCGCCTGCGGGACTGGCTGATCTCTCGCCAGCGGTACTGGGGAACGCCGATCCCGGTCGTCTATTGCGACGCATGCGGAATGGTGCCCGTGCCGGAGGCCCAGTTGCCGGTCGAGTTGCCGCTGGACGCCGAGTTCACGCCGACCGGACAAAGCCCACTGGTCGGTCATGCCGCCTTCCTCCATACGGATTGCCCGACCTGCGGTGGCCCCGCCCGGCGCGAGACGGACACGATGGACACGTTCGTCGATTCCTCGTGGTACTGGTTCCGGTACACCAGCCCGCAATTCGAGGAGGGAATGTTCGACACGGCGAAGGCAAAGCAATGGACGCCGGTCGATCTCTACACCGGCGGGATCGAGCACGCCATCCTGCACCTGCTCTACGCCCGGTTCTTCACGAAGGTGATCCGCGACATTGGGCTGATCGACCACGACGAGCCGTTCAAGCGGCTCCGCAACCAGGGCATGATCCTGTCGGTCGAGGGCACCAAGATGTCCAAGAGCCGTGGGACCCAGGTCAGCTCGGACGCGATCGTGGAGCAGTGGGGGGCGGACAGCCTGCGCCTCCATCTGATGTACCTGGGACCATGGGAACTTGGTGGCCCCTGGAACGATCAGGGCCTAATCGGGATGAACCGCTTCATCCGGCGGGCCTTCCAGGTCGTCTCGGAGACCGTCGGTCGGCCGATTGAAGGTGATGACTCGTCGCCTGAGGCAAAGGTCCTCCGTCGTCTCACTCACCTCACGATTCGCAAGGTCACCGAGGACATCGAGCAATTCGCTTTCAACACGATGGTGGCCGCGCTGATCGAGTTCACCAACGCCCTCATGGCGCAGCGTGAGACGGCGGTCATCCGGTCGCCGGCCTGGCGGGACGCGGTCGATACGCTGGTTCTGCTGATGGCGCCAAGCACTCCCTTCGTCGCTGAGGAGCTCTGGCAGCAGTTGGGCCGGCCGTACTCCGTCCACCACCGTGACTGGCCGGTCTTTGACGCGACACTCCTGACGGTCGAGGAGGTCGAGCTGGTCGTCCAGGTCAATGGCAAGGTTCGCGAGCGCCTGACGGTTCCTATCGGACTGTCGGAGGAAGAGGCGCTGGCGCAGGTTAGCGCCCTGCCAAAGGTTCGGGAGCAGCTCGGCGACCGGCTACCGGCCAAGGTCGTGTATGTCCCTGGCCGGCTGATCAACTTGGTCTTCCGGGCATAGAGGCTGAAGCCGACGGAGGTCATACACTGTCGTTCGAATAGCTAGACGAGGGACGCATATGGTGCTTCGATCGGTGGATCCGGACCGGCTCTACACGGCCGACGAATTCACGGAACTCGTCGGCTCGGACCCGTCGTGGGAGTTGATCGAGGGGAAGATCGAGCCGGTGGGCGCCGCTGCCTGGGACTCGTCGCGGGTGACGAATCGACTCGCCAGCTATCTGACCTTCTTCGTCGAGACTCGTGGTCTGGGATTCGTCTTCGTCGCGGAGGCAAGCTTCCGTCTCAAGCAGAATCCCGATTCGGTCGTGCAGCCAGACGTTGCGTATGTTCGGCCGCATCGGCTCGATGGACAAACGCCAGGAACGTACTTCGCTGGTACACCGGAACTGGCAGTCGAAGTTGGCTCGCCGTCCGACCGGATGGCGGCATTGACGCGCAAGATGACTCGTTACCTCGTTACCGGTGCCGAGCTGACCTGGCTGGTAGATCCTCAGACCCGGCAGGTTCACGTCCGGCGCCCGGGCGAGGACGTGGCGACCATCCTGCGTGGCGGAGACGTCCTCTCCGGCGAGGATGTCGTGCCCGGCCTCGCGCTGCCGCTTCCGGCCATCTTCGACGTCACCGACCCGATCCGGCCGGAGTTGGTCCTTCCCACTCGCTGATCGCACGATGACGACCGGGGCGGCGAGCCGTACAGGACACCTGCCGGCACTCGATGAAGCCTTGAGTAACATGATCGGCGTCGATGAGGTGAGCCCTGAGGCAACACGCAGAGGAGCGGCGTCATAGCGGCGCCGCTCCTCTGCCTATGAATAGCGCTGAGGTAGAGCCTACTCGGCCGGAACCAGCTCCCGCTCCGGGGCGCCGATGACCGACTCGCTCGGCAGGACCTGAGAGTGCGACGGCTCCCAGCGGAGGTTGAGCTTGCGGTTCGCGCCAGCCTCGTCGAAGCGCTTGAACTCCGTCGTGTGTGGCGCCGAGCGGACGATCTCGGGGGTCTCGGCGGCCTCGCGAGCTATCTGCTTCATCGCGACCACGAACTCGTCCAGCGTCTCCTTCGACTCGGTCTCCGTCGGCTCGATCATGAGGCATTCAGGAACCACGAGTGGAAAGTACGTCGTCGGGGGGTGGATTCCGAAGTCGAGCAGACGTTTGGCGATGTCGACCGCTTTGACGCCACTGGCCTTCTGCCGGCTGGCCGAAGCCACGAACTCATGCATGCACGTACGGTCATACGGGATGACGTAATCATCCATGAGCTGGCTCTTGAGGTAGTTTGCCGCGAGGACCGCGTCCTCGCTGACCTGGCGTAGCCCGCCCGCGCCGTGCATCCGGATGTAGGTGTAGGCCCGGACGTGCATGCCGAAGTTCCCGTGGAATGAGTGGAGGCGTCCGATGCTCTCGGACGGCACGAACCACTCGTAGCGCGGCTCAGCACCCTCGCCCTCGCCGTCGACGCGCAGCACACGCGGTCCTGGAAGGTACTCCTCGAGACCGGCGCGGACGCCCACCGGTCCAGACCCCGGCCCACCACCACCGTGCGGCGTCGAGAAGGTCTTGTGGAGGTTGAAGTGCATGACGTCGATACCGAGATCGCCGGGACGGGCGATGCCAAGGATCGCGTTGAAATTGGCGCCGTCGTTGTAGACGAGGCCGCCGGCCTCATGGACAAGCCGGATGACTTCGTCGATGCCCTCGTCCCAGAGCCCAAGCGTGTTCGGGTTGGTGATCATCAGGCCGGCGATGTGCGGGCCAAGCATTGGTCGGAGCTTCTCGATGTCGACGTTGCCGCGGCTGTTCGACGGGACGGTCTCGACCCGGAAACCGGCCATGACCGCTGTCGCGGGGTTGGTCCCGTGGGCACTGTCCGGAACGAGGATCGTGTTGCGGGCCGTATCGCCACGATCGGCATGGTAGTTCCGGATGATGAGCACACCGGTCAACTCACCGTGGGCGCCGGCCGCGGGCTGGAGCGTCACGGCGTGGAAGCCGGAGATCTCGGCGAGCATGTCCTGGAGCTCGCTCATCAGTTCGAGCGCCCCCTGTACCGTCGCGTCCGGCTGGTACGGGTGGATACCGGCGAAACCCGGGTAGCGCGCCACCGCCTCGTTGACCTTCGGGTTGTACTTCATCGTGCATGAGCCGAGCGGGTAGAAGTTGATGTCGATCGCGTGGTTCTTCTGGCTCAGACGGGTGAAGTGACGGATGACGTCGATCTCGCTGACCTCCGGCCAGTCAAGCGACTCACGGGCCATTCCGTGAGGGAGCGGGGTTTCCGGGACATCGGGCTGGGGCATGCGGATCGCCCGGCGCCCGGGGCTGGCCAGATCGAAGATCAACGGCTCGACAGCCATGAAGGAACTCCTGCAACGCCCGGAGGGCGGTGGAACGGGCGCCGGGGCTGGCGCCATGAGGGTGGGAGGTTCTCCAGCGATGGTAGCATCGGCCCCTTTCCGGGGCCAACCGTCCAAGGTCCGTCGTCCGTCAGCCATCCGTCCCATATGTCCAGGTCGATCGTTCAGTCAGTCGCGGGGGGCTGACCGCGGGTCGATGAGGGCGAGGCGGTGAACCTGTTGCTGTGAGTGAAGCAGGAGCGGAATGACCAGGATACTGAGGACGATTCCCGTGAACAGTGGCACCCGCGGGCCGATCTCGTAGATCTGACCGGCGACGATCGGTGCGATGGCGAATGCCGTCCCGCCAGTCAGTTCGATCATCGCGAAGCCTCGGGACCGGTCGGCCGGCCTGGCGATGACGCCCATGGCCGAGGAGAACAGCGTCCACGCGGAGAAGACGCAGCCACGGAGCACGAACCCGATGACCAACAGGGGCAGGACGTCGGTCAGCGTGAAGATGAACAGCCCAACGGTGACGGCCGCTACAGCGACCGCCGCCCCGCTGAACGGGTTGCGCTGGAGCCACCTCAGCCGGGACGCCGCGATGCCGAACGCGATCGTCCCGATGGCCTGGATCGCGCCGAGCTGGGCGATCCGTTCGGCTGGTATCCCGCGGACCTGCTCGAGGAAGTAGGGCAGCAGGGCCACGCCGAGGCCGAGCGAGAAGAGGGTGGCGGCGTGCAGCACGACGATCCGGCGCACATTGGGGTCGCCGAGCGCCTGGCGGTAGCTCGACTGAGCTGGCTCTTCGGACGACCATCCGACGTCCAGCTCCTTCTTCCGCACCGCCGCGGCGAGCTCGCGAAGGGATGCGAAGCAGAGGACGGACGCGAGGGTGAACATGGCCGTCAGGACGATCGCGCCTCGAAGTCCGAAGGCGCCGATGGCAAGGCCGGAGAGGAGTGGTCCGATGCCGAGGGCTACGCCCGGACCAACCACGAAGACGAGCGCGAAGATCCGGGTCGTGTCGCCTCGACTCTGGGCGGCGACGTGAGCCTGGATCTGCGGGAAGGCGACGTCGCCTATTCCCTGGCAGATGACGACCGGTAGCAGCATCCTCCAGTCGGTCGCGAAGACCGCCCAGAAGTACCCGAGGAACGCGACGGATCGGGCGCCGACGAGGATCGCCCGGGAACCCAGGCGGTCGGCCAACGCCGCTGACGGCGGCATGACGAACAACCGAATGAGTCCGCTTGCTCCGACGATGACTCCGACGATCGGGACCGAGGCGCCGAGACTACTGATGTAGAGGGGCCATATGTTCCAGTACGAGCCGAACGCGGCCTCGACGAAGAACATCGCCCAGAACGCCAGACCCAGTTCCCGCCCGAGTCCGAAATGCCAGGCCGGCAGCCGCAACCGTCCCACGTCCGTCACCTCGTTCGACCGTGAATCACCCGACGCCGTCCCGCCGGGTCATACTTCCCCGGACCGGTGTTGCGTTGCGACGACGCTGCCAAAAGTGCTCGGCATTGTCGCGCAGATCGCGCGACGCCGGTACTGGACGGATTCGTTCGAGCGCTTAGCTCGACTGAGGAATCGCTCCCGTGACCGAACCCACCGACTTGTCAAGTACCGACCAGCAACTGGTGCGAGTCGACTCGCTGCGTGAAGCCTACGCCTACGTCGAGGCCTATCCCCACGCCTCTGGGCCGTGGGACATCGTCCCCGAGACCCGGTCCAGCCGCGATGGCGGGGCGACCCTTGATGTCGAACTCCGGGCACCGGATGGGGACGGGCTGACCGTTGCCTTCGATACGTCGCAATTCGCGCCGACCGGTGGCATGCAGCGCTTTGGTGTCGAGCCGACGACGGCACTGGACGAGGTGATGGCGGGCGTGGCCGAGTTTGCCGCCGCCAACCCGCCGTACCATCCCGGCAGTTTGCCGCGCTTCCCGGTGCCGAGCCGGCGCTACGCTGGCCGACTGGAGGTGCCGGTCGCGATCCTCGCGAGCGATGACGCTGGACGGCCAGGGCTCTACTCGCCGGCGCGGGTCGTCGTCGTGTCGATGGGCGACGGCAAGCCCTACGGGATCGGGGAGTTTCCCGGCTTCGACCCGGACCAGTGGCCACCGCGACGACTCGGCGACTGGCCTCCGGCCGCGACGTTGACGCTTCCGCATCGACAACTCGTGGCAAAGGTGGCCAGGTTCAACGGGGTGTGGCTGCGGCTGCTGACGTCGTACACCGCGACCACGACATATCCCCAAGTTCACACAGAACGACGCGAGAGCCGTAACCTCGTTCGGGAGTTGGACATCACGGACATGGATGCCGTCTACGCCCAGTTGAATCGGTCGTTCTGGGAATGGCTCGCCGCTTCCGAACCTCGATGAGTAGTCAATCGTGCTACGGATAACTTGACACAGACCGTATCAAGGTCTATCATGTCTTCCGTTGAGCATGGAGGCCGGCAAGATGGGACCACGTCACGGAGAGCCGCTCTTCGTCATCAGTGTTGCGGCGCGGCTGGTCGAGATGCATCCCCAGACACTTCGGAAGTACGAACGCGAGGGGCTGATCGCTCCGTCGCGCACCACGGGCAATCTGCGCCTCTATTCCGATCGGGACATCGAGCGGCTCCGGCAGGTCAAGTACCTTGTCGAAGAACGTGGTCTCAATCTCGCGGGCGTCCAGCTCGCCCTGGAACTGACCCGGCGTCTGCTCGACCGGCGGGCGCGGCTTGTCCAGTCGCTCGCATCCGCCGATCAGGACTCAGAGGAATCGGCAGCCGCGGCGGATCTCCGGACAACGGTGACCGAGACATGGGCGGACCTCGAACTGGTTCTCGCCCACCTCGGTCACATCGACCAGAACCCCGACCCGCCGCGACGTCGCTGAGGCGCCCGCCAGGTTCGGCACGATCAACCATCAGAAAACCCTGAGCGTTCCAGTCTGTCGGCTTGGACGATCCCGAGCCAGCTTCGATCATTTCCCTTCCCATCGCTCCGGCGCCAGAAAGGACTAACCTCGTGTCAACCAGCGCAACCCCCAGATTCACCGAGATGGCCCAGGCCGCGATCGTCGCCGGCCAGCGGGAAACCGAGAACCGCAAGCTCGCGTCCTTCGAGACCGAGGCGCTGCTGTTCGGGCTGCTGGAGCAGCCGGATGGCGTCGTGCCGCAGTTGATCCTCAAGCTCGGCAAGGACCCGGTCGCCCTTCAGCGCGAGGTCGTCGCCGAGCTCGACCGCGCCCCAACGCTTCAGTACAGCGCCGAGGCCAACGTGGGGGCCGGTCTGCGACGGACGCTCCAGGCCGCCGAGGCCGAGGCTCGCCGGCTCGGTGACGAGTTCGTCAGCACCGAGCACCTCCTGCTCGGGATGATGTCCGTCGAGACCAGTGGCGCCGCCCGGCTGCTCGGCCGGTTCGGACTGGACGGCGACAACGTCCAGACCGCATTGCGCGAGATCCGCGGGGGGCAGCGCGTAACGGACGCCAATCCGGAATCCAAGTACCAGTCGCTGGAGAAGTACGGCAACGACCTCACTGACTACGCCCGCGACGGCAAGCTCGACCCGGTCATCGGCCGGGACGAGGAGATTCGCCGGGTCATCCAGGTCCTCTCCCGCCGGACCAAGAACAATCCGGTCCTGATCGGCGAACCTGGCGTCGGCAAGACCGCCATCGCCGAGGGACTGGCCCAGCGAATCGTGCGCGGCGACGTCCCCGAAGATCTCGTCGACAAGCGGATCGTCGCCCTCGACCTTGGATCGCTCGTCGCCGGTGCCAAGTTCCGGGGCGAGTTCGAGGAACGGCTCAAGGCCGTCCTCAAGGAAGTCAAGGACGCCGACGGTCGAGTCATCCTCTTCATCGATGAGCTGCACACGGTCGTCGGCGCCGGCGCGGCCGAAGGGTCGCTCGACGCCAGTAACATGCTCAAGCCGATGCTGGCGCGCGGTGAACTCCACACCATCGGCGCGACGACGCTCGACGAGTACCGCAAGCACATCGAGAAGGACGCGGCTCTGGAGCGTCGGTTCCAGCCGGTCTTCGTCGGCGAGCCGACGGTGGAGGATACGATCTCGATCCTGCGCGGCCTTCGCGAGCGCTACGAGGTGCATCACAAAGTCCGGATTCAGGATTCGGCCCTCGTCGCCGCGGCCGTCCTGTCCAACCGGTACATCGCCGACCGGTTCCTGCCCGACAAGGCGATCGACCTGGTCGATGAGGCGGCGTCCAAGCTCCGTATGGAGATCACGTCCATGCCGGTCGAGCTGGATGAGGCTGAGCGCCGGATCATGCAGCTCGAGATCGAGCGGGAGGCGCTCCGCAAAGAGAAGGACCAGGCGTCGATCGACCGCCTCGGTCACCTGGAGCGCGACCTTGCCACGTTCAAGGAGCAGCGCGACGGACTACGGAGCAAGTGGGACCAGGAGCGTGAGGTCATCTCCGCGATCTCCGAACTCCGCGACGAGATGGACAAGGCTCGCACCGAGATCGAGCAGGCTCAGCGTGCCTACGACTACAACCGGGCGGCCGAGCTCCAGTACGGCCGGATGGTGGAGCTGGACGGCCGGCTCGCCGAGGAGGAGCGACGGCTCGCGACGCTTCAGGCGGCTGGCCAGATGCTCAAGGAGGAGGTCGACTCCGAGGACATCGCCGATGTCGTCGGGCGCTGGACCGGCATCCCGGTCGCCCGGCTGGTGGAGGGCGAGATGGACAAGCTGCTCAGGATGGAGGAGCGGCTGCACGAGCGCGTCATCGGTCAGGACGAGGCCGTCGAGGCCGTCGCGAACGCCATCCGGCGGGCGCGGGCCGGGCTCAACGACCCCAACCGGCCGCTGGGATCCTTCCTGTTCCTCGGACCCACCGGGGTCGGCAAGACCGAGCTGGCCCGCTCGCTGGCCGAGTTCCTGTTCGACAGCGACCAGGCCATGATCCGGATCGACATGTCGGAGTACATGGAGAAGCACACCGTCAGCCGGCTGGTTGGTGCGCCCCCGGGGTACGTCGGGTACGACGAGGGTGGTCAGCTGAGCGAGGCGGTCCGGCGGCGCCCGTACAGCGTCGTGCTGTTCGACGAGGTCGAGAAGGCCCACCCCGACGTCTTCAACGTCCTGCTCCAGGTCCTCGACGATGGTCGGCTGACCGATAGTCAGGGTCGCACGGTGGACTTCAAGAACACCGTCATCATCATGACGAGCAACCTCGGTTCCGCCTTCCTGACTGGCGGCGGCAACCCGACCGAGGCCCGCGCCCAGGTCATGGAGCTGCTCCGGGAGACCTTCCGGCCGGAGTTCCTCAACCGGATCGACGAGACGATCATCTTCACGTCGCTCGGCCGTGACCAGTTGGCTGAGATCGTCCGGGTCCAGCTCGGCATCGTTTCACAGCGCCTCGAGGACCGGTCGATCGGGCTCACGGTGACGCCGGCCGCACGGGAATGGCTGGCGATGCGTGGCTACGATCCCGTCTACGGGGCTCGTCCACTCAGACGGCTCATCCAGAAGGAAGTCCTCGACCCGCTGGCGATGCGGCTCCTGAGCGGCGGGTTGCACGAGGGCGAGCAGGTCGTCATTGACATCGACCCCGACGGTCGGCTTGGCTTCCACGCCAATCTGACCGAAGCGCCGCTGGTTGCCTGACCCGGCGCGTCGTTCAGCCCAGATCAAGCGACCCGGACGGGACCATCCGTTCGGGTCGCTCCGTTTTTCACTCGATCGCGGAGGGGAGGGGCCCATGATGAACTCGTGCCTCACGTAGCCGATGCACGATGTTGGGCCAGAGGGTAAGGAGTCACCAGAGAGCCGGGGTCGACGGCCGTGGGAATGCGATTCACTGGCCAGCCGTGAGACGATACGGTCCAAACGACGCGCGGTCATGCGGTGCGTCCGGAACCGAGGATTCCGGACGACGGTGGGAAAGGACGCGGCTGGGACTTCGAGCGGCAATACTATCGTGACACTTCGCACTCAAGATGGGCGGGTCGGCTCGCGTGAACCGGTGAGAACGACCTGCAACGCGATCCACGTCATCGTTACGTCGCGGTGCCACCTGGCCATCGCTGGCTCTGATCGAATGAGGGAACGACGAGTGGACAACCCTGTATCCATGCCCCGCACGCGAG
>JAABUS010008803.1_pt1 | contig 10912 bp, 11 predicted proteins | sample 5560161 | NCBI WGS metagenome assembly JAABUS01 (sample SAMN10711885, study PRJNA513376) | rock metagenome | isolation source: Antarctica rocks | place: Antarctica: Victoria Land, Trio Nunatak nord | collected 2016-01-04
GCTGGGAGACGACGCCCTTCAGCGTGCCGGCGAGCATGGCGCGCACCTGCTGGTGCATGTGCGGCGGGAAGAAATCCACGAGCCGGTTGACGGTCTCGGCCGCGTCGACGGTATGGACGGTGGAGAACACGAGGTGGCCCGTCTCGGCGGCGCTCAGCGCGGTGTGGACGGTCTCCTCGTCGCGCATCTCGCCGATCAGGATCACGTCCGGGTCCTGGCGCAGGACCCGGCGCAGGGCCTTCTTGAAGCTCTCGGTGTCCTGGCCGACCTCGCGCTGGTTGATCGCGGAGCGCTTGTCGCCGTGCAGGAACTCGATCGGATCCTCGATGGTCATGACGTGCTTGGCCATCGTCGAGTTGATGTGGTCGACCATCGCCGCCAGCGTCGTCGACTTGCCTGAGCCGGTGGTGCCGGTGAGCAGCACGATGCCGCGCTCCTCCTCGGCCAGCTCCCGCACGACGGGCGGCAGGTCCAGTTCCTCGATCGTCCGGATGGAGACCGGGATCGCGCGAATGACCAGCGACGCGTAGCCGCGCTGGCGAAAGGAGTTGACGCGGAAGCGCGCGAGCCCCTCGATCGCGTAGGAGTAGTCGACCTCCCCGTCGACGGACCACTCCACGAGCTTTGACTCGTCGCGCAGCATGTGCCGGACGGCGGCCTCGGTGTCCTCGGGCGTGAGCACCTCGAACTGCTCGCAGGGATGCAGATCCCCGTCCACGCGGATCAGCGGCCGGCTGGGCACCTTGAGGTGGAGATCCGAGCCCCCCGAGGTGACGAGGTGGCGAAGGGCGGCATCGACGTCGAACACCCTGCTCGGATCGGCGCGGGCGCCGCGCGACTTGAGCCCGCGCGGCGCCGGCAGACCGATCGCGGCTACTGCACGATCTCGGCCTGCGCGTCGACCACGCCCGCGTCTACGGCGACGAGGCGGTCCTTGGCGGGCACCTCGTGCGTGCCCGGGATCATCGGGCCGTCGCCCGCCGGGTCCAGGACGTTCTCCTCAAACCAGGTGAACTCGCCGCCGAGCACCTTCTGCGCCGTCTTGTACTGGGCGGCGTCGTGATTGGAGAACAGCTCCGGGAAGAGCGACTCGGCGCGGCCGCGGGCCTGCTTGGCGAACAGCTCGGCGAGCTCGAAGACCGACGCGCGGCGCTCGGGGTGCTCCCGCGCGACGGTCTGCGCGTAGACGACGGCGCAGGAGATCGCGTAGAGCTCGGCGCCGATGTCGACGACGCGGCCGAGCAGCGCGCCCTTCTGCTCGAGGCTCGCCTGGTGGCGGCCCATCAGCCCGAAGGTCGAGCGCGCGAGCTTGCGCGAGGAGCGCTCGACGTAGCGCATGTGCTTGGCCAGCTCACCGAACTCAGCGTACGCGCTCGGCTTCTGGCCCTCGCCCGTCACGAGCGTCGGCAGCCAGCCTGCGTAGAACTTGCCGGCGGCGCCGGCGGCCTTCAGCTTGTCGGCCAGGGCGGTCTTCGGGTCGAGGATGTCCCCGGCCACGGACAAGTGCTGGTCGACGGCCTCGCGGGCGATCAGCAGGTGCATGATCTCCGTCGAGCCCTCGAAGATCCGGTTGATGCGCATGTCGCGCATCATCTGCTCGGCGGGGACAGGCTTCTCCCCCCGGGCCTTGAGCGACGCGGCCGTCTCGTACGAGCGCCCGCCGCGGATCTGCATCATGGTGTCGATGGCCTTCCAGCCGAGCTCTGAGCCGTAGAGCTTGGCCAGCGCGGCCTCGATGCGGAAGTCGTTGGCCTTGTCGTCGGCCAGGCGGCTGGAGACGTCGACGACGGCCTCGAGGCCGAACGCGGTCCCCGCGACGAACGCGAGGTGCTGGGCGACCGGGTCGTGCTCGCCGATCGGACGGCCCCACTGCCGGCGCTCCCCGGCCCACTCGCGCGAGATCTTCAGGGCGTGCTTGGTCGTCGCGGCGGCGATCGCCGGGAGCGAGAGGCGGCCGGTGTTCAGCGTGGCCAGCGCGAGCTTCAGGCCCTTGCCGAGCCCGCCGACGATGTTCTCCTTCGGCACGTAGACGGCGTCGAAGCGCGTCAGCGAGTTCTCGATGCCGCGAAGGCCCATGAACGCGTTGCGCGCCTCGATCGTGATGCCCGGCGTGTCGCAGGGCACGATGAACGCGGTGATGCCGCCCTTGGACGCGTCCGTCCGGGGGACGACGGCCATGACGATCACGACGTCGGCGATCACGCCGTTGGTCGCCCAGAGCTTGACGCCGGAGATCTCGTAGCCCGCGCCGTCCGCGGTCGGGACCGCCGCGGTCGTCATGCGCGCCGGGTCGGAGCCCACGTCGGGCTCGGTCAGCAGGAACGCGGAGATGTGCGTCCGCGCGACCTTCGGCAGCCACTCGCGCTTCTGCTCCTCGGAACCGAACATGCGCAGCGGCTCCGGCAGGCCGATGGACTGGTGGGCGCTCAGCAGCGTGGCCAGCGAGGAGTGCATCGTGCCGACGAGCGCGAGCGCCTTGTTGTAGTAGACCTGGGTCATCCCGAGGCCGCCGTACTCCTCGGGGATCTTCATCCCGAGCGCGCCGAGCTCCTTCAGCCCGTCGATCACGTGCTCGGGGATCTTCGCGTCGGCCTCGATCTGCAGCGGGTCGACGTGCTCAAGGAGGAACGCGCGCAGGCGAGCAAGGAACGCCTCGCCCTTCTCGCGCATCTCGGGCGCCGTCTGGGGCTGCGGGTGGATCAGCTCGGGCTGGAAGGAGCCCAAGAAGAGGTTCTTGCCGAAGCTGGGCCTGGTCCAGTCGGCCTCGCGAGACGCCTCGGCGATCTCCTTGGACTGCTCGTACGTGGGGTTAGCGGCCATGGGGACCAAAGTAGCCGGTCGGTTCGCCAGCGATGCCGACCAACGGCTACCGGTCCCAGACCGGCGCGAGGCCGCTCGGGTTCGCGGTCCGCAGGTTGCGGCTGCGCAGCGCGCCGATGCGATCGTGCTCCTCGGAGGTCAGCTCGAGCGCGAGCGCGCCGAGGTTCTCCGCCCGGCGTTCGTGCGAGGAGGCCTTCGGGATCGCCGAGACGAGCTCCTGATCCAGCAGCCAGGCCAGCGCCGCCTGGCCGGGAGTGGCGTCGTGCGCCGCGGCGACCTCGGCCAGGACGGGGTCGTCGAGCAGCCGGCCGTGAGCGAACGGCGAGTAGGCCGTGAGCATGACGCTCGACTCGTGGCAGGCGGCGAGCACCGCGTCCTGCGCGAGGTAGGCGTGGTACTCGACCTGGTTGGCGAAGATCGGTCCGAGCGCGGCCGCCTCGCGCAGCATGGCGCTCGGGAAGTTCGAGACGCCGAGCTCGCGGATGAGGCCCTCGTCGCGCAGGCGGGTGAGCGTTTCGATCGTCTCCGAGAGCGGCACGTCCGGTGCGGGCCAGTGGAGCAGGAGCAGGTCGAGCCGGTCGACGCCGAGATCTGAGAGCTGCTGCTCGACCGAGCGCCGCAGGTCGCTCGCGCGCGCCGCGTCGGGCCAGACCTTCGAGGTCAGCCAGACCTCCTCGCGCGGGACGCCGGACTCGCGCAGCCCCTCCCCAACCTCCGCCTCGTTGGCGTACATCCGCGCGGTGTCGATGTGCCGGTAGCCGAGCTGCAGCGCGTCGCGGACCCCCTGCCGGCCGTCGTCGCCGGTGAGCTGCCAGGTGCCGAAGCCGAGCTTGGGCACCTCGGTGCCGCGGACGGTGAGCGTGGGTTCGGTCATGGGCCGGACGCTACCCGTCGGCGGCGACGCTCAGCGTGGAGCGGCGGCTTCCAGGAACAACGGCCCCGGCACCGCGCGGCGCCATGCTCAACCGGGCGACCATACCTGCAGCCCCGCGTCTCGCGCGGCGTCTGCCATCCGCTTGTCGTAGGTCACGAGCGCCGCGATCTGCTCGCCGAGCACGAGCGCCGACTGGACGTGGATCGCGTCAAGCGAGCGGAGAGCCGGCGGCTCCATGCGTCCCGCGGCGTCGAGCAGGGGCGCCTCCAGCCGGACCAGCACCAGGCGGTCCAGGAGCACTTCCACCGCGGCCACCGCGGCGCCTCCGGCCCGCGCGGCCGCGCGGCGCAGCTCGGTGCGGACGAGGTCGCTGGCCGCCAGCAGGCGCCCCTCGACGGCCGCCAAGAGCGCGTCGCTCTCGGCCTCGTGGACCACGAGCTTGGCAAGCGCGGAGGTGTCCAGCGCGATCAGCGCGGATCCTCGTCGCGCAGCGCGAGCACAACCTCGCTCAAGGTCGGCCCGGTCGGCAGAGGGGCCAGCGGCGCCGGCAGCGGTCCCGGGTCTCGCGGCAGCTCGACCTTGCCCTCCGCGACCAGGCGCGCCAGCGGGTCGGCGCCGGCGAGCGGCGCGAGGAGCGCCACGGGCTCGCCACGGCTCGTGACGGTCAGCGTGCGCCCCTCACAGACACGGCGAAGGTGGACGCTCAGGTTCTGGCGCAGCTCGCGGACGCTGACCTCGTCGGCCATGTGCGTCAGCGTAGCACTGCCTTCGTCGCGGAGCGTTGGATCAGGCGATCACGGCCTCGGCGGTGCGCGCGCCTGGGCTGAGCGCGAACGCGTCGGCAATGAGCTCATAGGACCTTCGGCGGGCGGCGTGGTCGTGGGTGATCGTCACGACGATGACCTCCTCGGCGCCGTAGGCGCCGGCAAGCTCCTCCATCCGCATCCGGCACGTCGCGGGATCGCCGACGATCGCCCGCGGGCCGCGCGGCCCCCAGTCGGCCGGCTCACCGTGCTCGGCGATGTAGGCGACTGCTGTCTCGACGGGCGGCACGCGGACGTACTGCCCCAGCCCGCGCAGCGCCCGCGCCATCCGGCCGCTGGAGGCCAGGCGCTGAGCCTCGGCGTCGGTCTGCGCGCAGAGCACCGACGCCGCGACGGCGACCCGCGGAGTCGCGAGCCGCTGGGAGCTGGTGAAGCGCTGCGCGTAGGACGCCGCGCTCTCGGCGCCGCCCGGGTTGATGAAGTCCGCGAACGCGTAGGGCAGCCCGGCCTGCGCGGCCCACGCCGCGCTCTCCCACGAGGAGCCGAGCAACCACGGCTCGGGGGACTCCGGGCGGCCGGGCAGCGCGGCCAGAGCCGCGAACGGGTGATTAGGTCCGAGGCGATCACCGAGGTAGAACAGCAGCTCGCCGAGCTGCTCGAGGAAATCGTCCTCGGGGAGATGGCGACGGTCGCGTTGCAGCGCCCGGGCGGTCACCGCGTCGGTGCCGGCGGTGCGCCCGACGCCGAGATCGATCCGCCCGGGAAAGAGCCCGCTGAGGACGCTGAACGTCTCCGCGACCTTCCGCGGGCTGTAGTGGGGCAGCATCACGCCGCCGCTGCCCACGCGCAGGCACGTCGTGACGGCGGCGATCGGCCCGATGAGCGCCTCGGGGCTCGCGCCGGCCAGCGACGGCGTGCCGTGGTGCTCGGCCACCCAGTAACGGTGGTACCCTAACCCGTCGACCAGCCGCGCCAGGTCGACGGTGTTGCGCAGTGCCTGCGCTCCCGTCGAGCCCTCCGACACCGGCGACTGGTCCAGCACGCTGAGACGCAAGGAGCCGACCATGGAGGAGCGTCGAACGTAGCAGCGCGTGACGGGAAGACAGCTCGCTTTCGGGACCGCACCGAGTCAACCGGCGGCCTGGCCACGCAGGTGCATCTGCGTCATTGTCAGCGTCGGCACTTCAGCGCACGGGTCCGACGGCTGGAGCGCTTACGGCGGCACCGTCGACATTCCAGTAGACGTGGGTCGCGCTCAACGCGAGGCTGTTCAGCCCGATGGCGCCACGGCCCACCTGACGGCGTCCTCCTTTGTCCCAGACCAAGACGGTCGGCGGGCTATCGTCGGTCGTGTCTTGATCTGAAACGGTCGCGAAGACGCCGTTAGAGCGCAGAGCAAAGACACTGCCCGCGAGCTCACGGCTCCGCAGGGGATGTCGAGTGTCCACTACCCGAATGAACTGGCCCTCGCAATATCCGCTGCTGCAGCCACGTCCCGTCAAGAGGTAGCCAGCGAAGAAGCCTTCCAAACGGAACTTTGACAGCCCGCGTTGAGCGTTGCGAAAACCCAGGACTGCGTGCTGCCGAATCGATGTGGCGCTGTAGCGGCAGGCGTACACCTCAATGTCACCGCGATCAAGCGTGTACACGCGCGCCCGGTCGTTGGCCAGCAACGTCGCGCCACGCGTGCGGCAGCTGCTGTCCGCTTCCCCGCCAGTCGAGAATTGCGGCCACGCGAACGTGACGGTCGCCGCCGCCACGATGATCGCCCAAAGGACGCGCGGGTACCTCGACGTTCTCACGGGCAACGCATGTTGGTGCTGTCGATCGTCAAGGATCAACGATTGCCAGTTCATACATGCTCGGCGGCGTGTCCGTCGCGGCGATAAAAATTCGAGAATCGCTGACTCCCAGGGAGTTAGGGAAGTGACCTGTGGAAGTCAGTACGGCCGACTGGCCGCCGTGTCGCATCAGGCGCACATCGGTCAGGACCGTTCCGTTATCCTGCAAAGCGCTCTGCGTGTACATGATGCCACGCGAGGTCATGGCCGCTCCGCGAATGGAGTAGGCAGCGTCAGTCCTGGTGCACGCCGATGCAAGACGCTGGGCATTCCCGCGGATGGATTCCCTCCACAGCTCGGTGAAGATCGCGTTTTGGCTCAGGCCGTTGTCGTTGGGACAAGCCTCGCCATCAGCCTGCCAGGTGAATGCCAGCATCTGACCTCGAAGATCGAGCGTTCGCGGCGCGGCACTGGCTAGCCCCTGACTGCCCTTCAACCGGTGTCGTCCTCCGCGTAGAAACCGGACGTGTCTGCTCCTCAGGTTCATCGCTGCGAGCCGCTGCGGTCGTCTCGCCGCGAACGTACCGCGATCGCGGTGGGTGGCGAACACGATATGAGAGCGCCACCTGCTCGGGAGGTACACCGATTGGCCGCTGATCGTGGGCAGACGCGACTCGCGGCGGCTGGAAAGACTGTACTGGAACGGTCGGCAGCCGCGGGACAGGTCATAGGGGACGATGGCGAAGTCCGGATCGGGGTCGACGTGCTCGCGCGAACAACGTGAGTACGTCGCCACGACACGCCGCTGGTCGTCGATCCCGAGATCAACGTCGAATGGGACCGCCCGGCTGCGGATCCACGGGACGGCGACGGCCGCCTCCCCTGCCCGCGCCAGACCAAGGCGGTAGCGGCCGCGCTCGCGCAAGCTGACGGCCACCCAGCCGCCCTCGGCGCTGAGCGTCGCCTGCTCGGTCAGCGGCTGGATGACACGATCGTTCGCGCCCGCCGGAGCTGCGTTGAGCAACGCTCCCGCTGACAGGGCCAGCCACGCGAGCACGAATCGACGGCTCACGAGTCGCTGCTTCTCGCAGCGGCCGCCGCGGCCCGCGGAGCTCCGATGAGCAGAGCGGTCGTACGCCGCCAGCGCGCGTGTCGTCTTACAGGCACAGGTCAATCTTCAACCCGGGGCAACCGTCCGGGTTGCGCAGGAAACCGCTCGCGGGCCATCAGCGGCCAGCGCGCGGGCTGAACTTCAGCGACGTACGAGTGAGGGCCGTTCGGTAGAACCCGGTGCGCGGATCGAAGGTCGACTGGGTCTCCGTCAGCCACCCGTGGGCCAGCGGTCGCGCAGCGACGGCTGTAGGAGCCACTGCCGCGACCTGTACCTGCCGGGCGATGGCACGAGCTTGAACTCCAACCCTCCGCTCGGGCCCTCCATCGGCCGGATCGAAGTCGATCTCCAACCAACTGACACGACTGGGGGTCAGGGCGGGGCTAGCCAGCAGATCGGCGCCGTCCCCGAAACAACCTCCCGAGCGCACACGACGCTGACTGCCGTCAGAGGTGCGAAGCCAGATCTCCTCACGCTCGACGGGTTGCCCGACGTCCCCCCCCGGCGGGCAGAACGCCTGGTAGGACCACCTGTAGGTGAGACCACGCCCGTCAAAGTCGATATCGACCGGGCCGATGTCTTCGATGTCGCCGTCCGGGCCGTCGTCGCCCTTGGTGCCGCCGGCAAGCTGCCGGACTTCGCCTGGCTTCCGCAGATCCAGGCGGTAGAGCTGAGGCGGCCCGTCCCGGAGCCTCCTCGGGCGTGCCGCGAAGATCAGCGTGTGACCGGCGATACGCGGCAGGTACCGCGCAGAGAACCGGCGCGACGCGCCTCGGACCACACGTTCTCGACGACCCTCCACGTCGTAGGCGTACAGACGGCAGCCGCCGGCCGTGTTGAAGTATGGAACTAGTGGTTCATCCTGCTAATCCGTGCCTTTATGCCTCGAGGGTCTTGCCGGCGTAGGTCCACTTGAACGGCTTGGCGGTCTGGTTGTAGGTCTCGATGTAGGCGAGCATCTGCTCGGCGAGGTCGTCTTCGCTGGTGAAGCTGCCGTGCTTGAGCAGCCGGCGGTGGAGGATCGAGAAGAAGATCTCGATCTGATTGAGCCAGGAGGCGTGGGTCGGGGTGAACTGAAAGCTCCAGCGTGGATGGGCCTCAAGCCAGTTTTGGACCTCCTGGGTGCCGCGGGTGGAGAGGTTGTCGCTGACAGCGACGACCTGCTGGCCCTCGACTACGGGGATCTCTGTGTCGAGGTGGTCGAGAAAGCCGATCAGGTCCATCGGTTGCGGGTCTTTGACGCCATCGCCAGCACCTCGCCGTGGTGGACTTTCAGCGCCGCGAACAGGCATTGCGTGCCGTTGCGCTTGTACTCGTGCTCGCGCCGCACGGGCTGATCGGGCGCGGGCGGGGTGTCGGGCTTGGTCGGCGCCTTGGCCTGGATGCCGGTCTTCTCGTCGATCGAGACGACCAGCACGTTGGCGGGCGGGTCGACGTACAGGCCGCAGACCGCCGAGCGGCGCTGCTCAAACTCCGCCTTGGAGAAGTCGCTCATGATCGGAGTACTCCGTCAGGTGCGGCTTGATCGCCGCCCGCGACAGGATCTTGTGCGCCTGAGAGCCCGACATCCCGACCGCCGCGCCCGGCTGCTCATGCGTCCAGCGCTCCTGCCGTACCCCCTGCGGCGTCTCGGGCGGACGCGTGCATGCCTTGGCGATCAGCAGCGCCCGCGTCTCGGGGCCGTGGGTCAGCGGTGGCCCCGGACGCGGCGCGTCTTTGAGCCCGTCGATCCCATCGTGCGCGTAGCGCCCCCGCCACTTCTTGGCGGTCTTCTCGCCGCAGCCCACCCGCTCAGCGATCACCGAGGCCGTCAGACCTCAGCCGCGCACAGCACGATCCGCGCCCGCTGGACCATCCGCACCTCAGCACTGGCGGCCCCCACGACCCGCTCAAGCACAACGCGATCCTCCTCGCTGACTGCCACCCGCTTGCCCACTCCCGCCAGCATCGCTGACCTCCATCCTCGCCGAACAATGTCGACAAGGACTTCGAGCCCGTCACCCCCACACCCCGCTCGGGCGCGAAATTGCAGGACGAACCACTAGAGCCTCGGAGGGCTCCCGGCGACACCGCGAGTACGTCACCACTGTGCGCCCGTCGGCGCCTGTCCCCACGCCGAGGTCGAAGGGCACCGCACGTCCTGCAACTGGAGCGACGAGCGTACGTGAATCTCGACGTATGACCAGCCGAAACACGTGTTCCCTTGTCACATAGCGGCTCCAGGCAATCACCCCGCCCTGGGCGTCAACCGCGGTAGGCCCGTCTTCGACGGCGAACCGACGCATCGCCTCTGCATCCCCGACAGCGGCACCACAGACGAGTCCCGCGGCCATCAGAGCCGCTGCCGTACGAGCAGCGACACACGATCGGATGCCGTCGCGGAGCGTCATGCGCCGGACCCCGAGACTGTCCATCCTTCGATCGATAACCGGCTTGGCCAGCAACGTCGCGCCTCGAGTGCGGCAACTGCTGTCCGCCTCCCCTCCGGTCGAGAATTGCGGCCCCGCGAACGTGGCCGCCGCCGCAGCCGGCATGGTCCCGACAAGAGCGCGACTCTCCTTTGAGATCCTCATGCGCATTGCGATTCGTGCTTGACGCCACGGATCAGGGAAGCGCAAATCGGGCCTGGCCGTTTGTGGTCCAGTAGGCTCGCCGATCGGTGACCGCGAGCGACGCCGCATCGACCGCGGGCCCGGCGTCCAGCACCGTCGTCACCCGCGGCCGGTCCGTCCGTTTGATCGCGGCCGTGCCGTCGGCGAACGTCTCGCTCCAGAACAGCACCCCGCGGCTTGTCACCTGGACGTCGATGATCGTCTGGCCGCAGATCGCCGAATCGAGGATCTCGCCGGCGTTGCGTCCGGTGTCGAGCGCCAGCGAGCTCACCGAGCCCACGCATCCCCCCTTGCCGTTGCGCTGCCAACTCGCACCCGCGAAGCGCCCGGCGAGGTCCGGCACCACCGTGATCCCTCCGTCGTCCGGAACCGCTGGCTCCCCGAGATAGCGAGCACGGTGCCCTTTCGAGCACGCCCAGTACCCCAGGAAGGGATCGCGGTCTGAGGTCCCGAGGGAGAGCGTCAGCTGTGCCACGTTGTTGGCGGCGACCACCTTGCCGGGACTTCGACACGGCGGCGAGGCCGCCGCGGCCAGGGGAGCTGCGGTGAGCAGCAGAGCGGTGGTGAGCGCCAGCGTGCATGTCGTCTTCAGCGTCATGGTGCCAACCGCAACGCGGAGCAGCCCTCTGGGTTGCGCGGACGTCCGAGGCGGATCACCGCCGAGGAGGACCGGCGAGAGCCCTTCAGCCGGCGGCGCACCTCGCGAGGTCCTCGCGCCAGCGGTCGCTCTCGAGCTCCCGACCGATGATGACGATGCGGCTCGTCCGCTTCTCGCCGGGCTCCCACTCGCGCCCCAGGGCCGATTCCACGTAGCTCTGCACGCCGTGCACCACCAGGCGCCGCGGCTCGCCGGCCAGCGCGACGATCGCCTTGACGCGGAAGAGATCGGGCGCCTTGAGCATGATCAGCCCGCCGAGCCAGCCGTCGAAGCGGCCGGCGTCGAGCTCGTC
>JAABUS010008806.1_pt1 | contig 10907 bp, 8 predicted proteins | sample 5560161 | NCBI WGS metagenome assembly JAABUS01 (sample SAMN10711885, study PRJNA513376) | rock metagenome | isolation source: Antarctica rocks | place: Antarctica: Victoria Land, Trio Nunatak nord | collected 2016-01-04
TGCTGCCCTGGTAACCAGGTCGTTACTTATACCTGAAGCAATACGTGACAAAGTGCCCATACTGCATGGTGAAACAATCATTATATTGTATTTGGCAGAACCTGAAGCAAAAGGTGCATTAAAATCATTCTTCTCATAAAACTTAACAGGAAGATTTTTAAAATCTTCGTTACCTAATTCTGTTGACCAAATTTGTTTTGCATTTGTGCTCATAACAACACTTAGTTCTTCCCATTGATCTTTTATTTTTAATAATTTATTAATTAGAAGTTTAGGATAAATAGCGCCGCTTGCACCGCTTATAGCTATTAGTATTTTATTTCTCACAGAAAGTATGTTATTAATCAAAAATACTATTCTGGTTTGGAGTTTAGTAAATTTTAATTCATCCTTTTATAACAGTTTATTTACGTGAATTAAATTATTTAGTTTAAATAAGGATACGATATAATAAATTGGAAAGAATTTTGTAAAGAATTTAAAAACAATATTTTTGATCATTATTTATCTGGCAGCTTTCAATGCAGGGTTAAAGTTTAATTAAGTTGTTTTTCATAGAATCTTGAATTAAACAGGACTGGATTTCTATCCTGGTCCTTTTATATCCTTCTTTAAGAAGTTTACTTTTTTGTGTAAACTTCCACATCGCTAATTTCTATTATAAAGCTTGAGTTGACGGATACATATCTCAAGAGTATTTCGAATTAAATATTTTATTATAATTTTTTCTGCAACCTTTCAACTTTTTAAACTTAACTAAGTCTATATACTGGTTTTTCATAGAATATTGGATAAAGCAGGGCTGGATTTCTATCCTGGCCCTTTTTTGCGTTATTCAAAAAGTGCACATTTTTTTGTTGCAAACCTAAATATTACCGCTTCTTGTTTTAAAGTTTCAATTGCTCCTCAATTTTCTGCCCAGATTTTAAGTTTAAACCTTTAGTTTTTTTTAAGCTACGCCTGCAACTTTCTACACTTAACCACGTCTATATATCGGTTTTTCATAGAATATTGGATAAAAACAGGGCTGGATTTCTATCCTTGGCCCTTTTTTTTTGACCGTAATGCTCCATTTTCTAGTTACTAATATTTTACAACAAGAGGAATCTCAGCAGTAGTTTTTAAAATACCAGACACTGGCTTTCATTTACATCTGTATGGGCATAGATGTAACTGATTAAAATTCTGCAAACAGCAAAAAGAAAGAAAGTTTCACTTTTTTCAAAACATTCAGACTTTATAACTCACTTAATTTTCTTTTTTATTCATCAATTGTAAAAAAACTCATATTTTAGAGACCATTTTGTCAACTAACTGATCCTATACTGGTTATTGAATTCTAATATGAGAAAAAGAGCATCCTATTTACTAATCATATTAACACTCATTTATTGTTGTCTTCCTAAACAGGGGAAGACTTTATCAGGCGATATCCTGATGCATGATCCTTCAACATTAATTAAAGAGGGAAACAAATACTGGACATTTACAACCGGCGTTGGCATCAATGCGATATATTCAACCGATTTATTTAACTGGACAAGAGGCAGTAAAACTGTATTTGAAAGTGGTACATGGCCTTCGTGGATTAATACTTACGTACCAAACTTTACAGGAGGTTTTTGGGCTCCGGAAATCACGTATATGACTGGCAGATATTATCTGTATTATTCCTGTTCAACTCTCGGATCATGCATTTCAGCTATTGGAGTTGCTTCGACTCCTACCCTTGATCAAAGTTCTCCTGATTATAAATGGACAGATCTCGGCATGGTTGTTTCCTCTTCCTCTGTTGAGAATATAAATGCAATAGACCCTTCAGTTTTTAAAGATACCAATGGCAAAGTGTACTTGACTTACGGTTCCTATTTTAACGGCATAGGAATGATTGAACTAAATCCTGTTACCGGAAAAGTAAAAGCAAGGGCTCGTCTGTACCGGGTGGCAGGAGGAAATTCATCATCATTTGAAGCGTCTTGTCTTATAAAAGAAGGAAACTATTATTACCTTTTTGTGAACAGAGCTCACTGTTGCAGGGGACCATACAGTACCTATTACATCGTAACCGGCAGATCCGTAAGTCCTACCGGTCCCTTTTTTGATAAAAATGGTATTAATTTAAGAGGTTCAGACAACACTGCCGGAGGAAGTACGGTAATGGTAACTTCGGGCAGATATATAGCTCCGGGACATTTTGGCTTATTGCGTGACAATGGCCGAAACCTTGTTTCTACACATTATTACGATGGAGACTATTATGGTGAATCAAAATTAGACATTGCAGATCTTAGATTTACTGATGAGGGCTGGCCTGTTATCAGCCGCGATTTGCTGCCGCGTGGAAGATATAAGATTACTAACAAAAATAGTAATATGGTTTGGGAAGCTGCGGGCTGTGCCGGGCAGGGGGGCGTTCAATTAATACAAAGCAATGATAATAATTTTACCCCGTGCCAATCATGGGATTTAACACCGATAGGAGATGGTTATTATAAAATCAGCAATGCGCCAGGAAATCAGGTTGTTGATCTTCCTTTTTGTAATTCTTTGAATGGAATAAACTTACAAACGTATACATGGTTAAACACTTATTGCCAAAAATTTAAAATAGAACAACTTGTAGACGGCGCGTATGTTTTTACTTCTTTAGCTAACTCTGTTCTGTCGAAAGTTATCCAAGCACCTTCTGATTCTGCTTCTGCCGGTACTTCATTAAACATTTATGACTTTAATGGTTCTGCCAGCCAACAATGGATTTTGACTGAGGTGAGTCCTCCTGCAGTACTTAATGCAAATGACATCACTAATAACGGATTTACCGCCAGGTGGAACACTGCACCTAACGCAACGGGGTACAAACTTAATGTTTCGACTACATTTGCAAATGCCGCCTATCAAACTATTGCAGAATGGAATTTTCAGTCAGGTACAAATACTGCTAATAATGGTTTAGCAGATAACCTGAATAAAACAATTACATCTGTCGGAACAGATGCCCCTATATATAATGCTGCAGGAAACGGAGGTCAAACGGCTTTGGTGACAGGTTGGAACTCACCCGCTCCTGAAAAGTACTGGGAAATAAGTTTCACTACCGAAAATTTTTATAATCTAAAAGTTTCTTCTAAACAGAGATCCGGCAGCATGGGTCCGCTGCACTTTAAACTTCAATACAAGATCGGAGAAGCAGGCGCTTATACAGAGATAGCGGATGCATTTGTTACAAATATGGATAATTATTTCCGCGGAATATTAAATAATATAGATCTCCCTGAAGAATGCAACAATCAACATCTGGTATATTTACGATGGTTGCTTGTCACAGCAGCAAATTATCCTGATGTGACAATATTAAATTCTGCTGAAAGTAATATTGATGATATTTTAATTAAAGGGAATCCAGGTAATTATCTAAAAGGATATACAGACCTTTTAACTACTGACACGTCTCAGATTATTACCGGTGTTTCTTCCGGTACTGATTATTATTACCGCGTTCGGGCAGTGCAGGGCAATTTTACCTCTGTAAATTCAGATGATATCAAAGTGACTACAAAGGGAACATCTCCGGTAAATTTTATTCTTTTAAAAGCTGATCAAAAAAGTAATGGGATACAAGTTGAATGGAATGTTTATCAGGATAAAAATATCGAGCGCTATGAAGTCGAAAAATCACAAAACGGGCGATGGTTTATTCAAATAGGTAATGTAGCTGCAAAAGCTGTTGCAAATAAAGAAGAAAATTACGATTACTTTGATCAAACGCCCAACCAGAATGAAATTTTTTATAGAATAAAATCAGTTTTACAATCCGGGGAGACCCAATACAGTTCAATCGTGAAAGTAACCATAGAAAAGGGACAGATCGGACTTTATTTTTACCCAAACCCAGTAGATGGTAATACGATGTTTATACAATTTTCTGACCATGCGAAAGGCTTAAACAATATAGCATTATTTAACAGCGTCGGACAGCAGGTATATAAAAAACAGATAAATCATCGCGGAGGATTTTTAACGCAATCTCTGAATTTTAGTGATAATATAACAGCAGGAATTTACCACGTAATGGTAACTAATGGTAACAATAAAAGTATTCAAACAATCATCATTAATAATTATCGCTAGCTTATATTAATTGGTTCACCTGAATGACCACCTTTCATGGTTCTCATCTCACGAAATTTGTTTGATCCGCACGCCTTAGTACGCAGCAATACCATATTTTACCTTATCTAATTTACTCCTTCATACTTATTAACATCTGTTACTAAGTTAATACACGCAAGTAATTACACAGCCTCTAATTTTGTTTATCGGAATTTGATTTAATAGCAAAATATATTGCTGAACAATCACAAAACAAATAGATATGGCTCAGCCTCTAAGAATCGAAATTGAAGAAAAAGGAGTCCTTGATAATATCAGGCTAAGATTAATCGAAAGAGATTGCCCGAGATGCGATGCAGTGTTGATACATAACAATAACGAACAATGTTATGAGTGCATCAATTGCGGCTATATAGATTGCGGAGATGATAATAATTATTAGGCGATGCAGAACTGAAACAAAGTATTATTGCTAAATCCCCTTCTGTGAAAAACTTTTTTTTATTAAAGCTTACAAAATAAGCATAAGAATCAACTTCCTCTGTTTGCCCCGGTTGACCTGACTTTTTTTGTAACAGATGCTGGCTTTGAAGTGCTTTTTATAAACTTAGATCCTTTCCCCTGGTCCTTTTGATTTTTATTTACCTGATTTTCTCCTTTCTTATTATTAGTAGGTAATGACATAATCTCGTTTTTAGTTTTACAAAGGTAAGTTCTTATGAATATAAACACAAGGTTCGTGGCAATATTCAGACAGAAAAAACTAAAATAGTGACATTTTTCTATTGAATAAATACCAGTTGAAAAGAAACTTTTTATTTTTTATAATCTTACTATATCAAAGATAATAACCGGAGGTGTAAAAGCCTGGTCATCTTCAGGCCTGTTATAAATTGTTCTTACGATATCCATACCCTTTATTACTTTTCCAAAAGCAGCATAACCTTGCTTGTCGGGGTTGTTTTCACCTTCATAATCAAATCCTGGCTGATCGCCTAAGCAAATAAAAAATTCTGTAGTTGCTGTCCCTGGTTCCTGCCTTGCTAATGATATTATACCGTCTTTGTGTAAAATACCTGTCTGCTTTGTTGTTTCGTGCTTTATCCCCGGCAGAGAGAGAAATAGTTTACGGTTGGTTCTCCATATTCCTCCCTGTATCAGTTCTGCTTTAAATGCATCCATTTGTTGATTATCTTCATTAAGTACACGGTAGAAGGCTGCGTTTTTATAAAAACCCGAATCTATGTAAGACAAAAAAGCTCCTGCGCTTACGGGTGCTTTATCAATGTATAATTCCACTTCTATATTTCCCAATTTTGTTTCTATTGCAACGTGCGGGTTTTTATATTTCTTTTTTTCGCAGGAAACAAAAATGACGCAAATAGCTATAAGACAATATTTAATCCACATACAATTTTATTTAGAAGTACAAAATATGGTGTTCTTTCTGTTAAATCTTCAGCCGAACATTACATTTCTTTGTCTGTATTTCACGTTTCATAGTGTTTTCATTTTACCTGTTTTTTAAATTATTAATTTATAGAAAATTCAAACAAAATGAAAGCAACAGTTGTTTTTTCAAATATAAAACAACATTTTATGGAAATAAATAAAGCACTAAAGATTGAGGCAGGAAAAAGCTTTTCTGTGTCAGCAGATCAATTATATAATGCATGGACAGATCCCCAACAATTGAAGCAATGGTGGAAGCCAATGGGACATACCTTGAACGAAGTAACAAATGATATAAAAGAAGGAGGCGCTGTACGTTATATATTTGATAGTAATAAATTTGTAATATCAGGCAAATACCTTGAAGTAAAAGGAAAGGAAAAGCTGGTTTATACATGGAATTGGGAATTGCCTGATGATGCAGTACGAAATGCAGACTATAAACTTACAGTTAACTTTAAAAGCAAAGGCAGCGGCAGCGAAATCAATATTTTACAGGAAAATTTTCAGGATGAAGAAACCTTGCTGCCACACCAGGAAGGCTGGGATAAAGGACTTTCTGAGCTCGAACATTTCCTTGCGGGAAGCAAAACAACGGCAGTTGGCCAGCCAAAAGAAGGGCAGAGTGCAAGTGGTGAAACAGAAGGTTATCGCGAAGATCCTGCACAAGTAAAAGTAGGTGGCGGATAAGTAGGCATTTTACAAAATGTATACTGAAAGAGAATGGGTTAAAACTCATTCTCTTTGTTTTTTCGCTGTGACCTAAGCCGCATTAATAAAACTTTTTTTAAGAAAGATTTAAACATTTAACGAACAAGTATTGCCAATGGTGGGGCATTTACAACCTCCTGTCTGGCAAACCGCAGTTTATTATTTATTCAAAGATTAAAAATTTATTCTAATGTTCAGAAGAGTTCCTTCAGGCCGGAGCCAAAGCCGATAGCGATGCTGGCGTTATTTGTCAAGGGATGTTGGATAAATGTTATCGCCCCTGTAATTCGTTAAAGAAGTTTGCAATTGTCCCTCTGTACCCATTATATAAATTTGGGATGCAACATTAGGATTTCTATTCGATGAAAAGAGTATGTAATTACCATCTTTAGTCCAAACTGGATTTTCGTCTCTTAAAGGCATGTCAGTTAGTCTTTTGTTGCCTGTTCCATTTGATTGAATTATGAAAATATCAGGGCTTCCGTTTTCGTAAGAAACATAAGCAATTTTCTTATTATCTGGAGACCAAACTGGATTGCCATTTCCATCTCTTGGAAAACCTGTGTCGTAATATTTCGAAGATGTTGTAAAAGTTATTTGTTTTAAATTACTACCATCAGAATTCATTACAAAGATTTGTGAGCCATTCCAATTATTTGATGTAATGGAAACCATTTTTCCGTTTGGTGAAATTTTAGGTGCACCAAATGATTTGCCGCGAGGAGTTAATAATTGCTTGTTATTACCATCGATATTCATTCTATAAATGCTTGTTGATGTATTGTTTGAAGAAGAGAAGATTATAGAATTGTTGTCAGGAAAATATTGCGGTGCAAAATTATCATTTTCATTTGTCAATCTTATTTCATTGCTGCCATCTACATTAATTGAATAAATATCATAATTGCCACCAACATTATTATCATTTTTTACAAAAGCAATTCTGTTGTCATCAGGCGACCAAGCAGGACTGCCACAAAACTGTTTCCCATTAGATAAAAATTTTTGATTTTCTCCATCTAAGTCAACTATGTATAAATTATAATAAAAGTTGTTGTCGAAAGTAGTAAATGCAACCTTCTTCCCATTATTTGACAAGATTGGTGGAGAGCAACGTACTAAACTATTGGAAACTGCTCTTTGGTTTGTTCCGTCAGAGTTCATTAAAAACATCTGCCAATCGGCACTATTTGAAATTCTCCTTGAAATAAAAAGAATTTCTCCTTTTGCATCGATTGGTGTCATGTCAATGACATTGTCCTTTTTGCAAGAAGATAAAATGAATAATGCGGCAACGATATAGTTTTTCATAAAATCAATTTTACAGATGACAACTGTCAATTAGTGAACGTTGCACTAAGCTTGCAGCCAACAAGAGTAAAAGCATCTTAAGTAAGATTTATACAGCGTTAAAAGATACGAACATTATTTTGCTTTTGTATCTTCTGTCATAGACTCTCTGCTAAAAGGCCTGATAATAATACGTGCAGGACCATTATAAGAAAAATACCTCCCTAACCAGTTAATGAAAACAACAATCCGGTTTTGTAAACCTACTAATGAAAATATATGAACGAAGCACCATAATACCCACGCAATAAACCCGTTAAAGTGTATTCTACCAATATCAGCAACTGCCTTGTTTCTTCCTATAGTCGCCATTGAACCTTTATCGTTGTATCTAAAGGGCTCAGTCTCTCTGCCATTAATGATTGCCAACAAATTTTTTGCAAGGTGTTTCCCCTGTTGCATTGCAACCTGAGCCACACCAGGATGTCCTTCAGGATTATCAGCAGTGATTACGGCAGCTACATCACCTAAGGCAAATACATTTTCATAACCTTTTACCCTGTTTATTTCATCTGTTTGTATCCTGTTGCCTCTTACAATGTTCTCCTGTTTTATTCCTTCAGGAAACTGTCCTACTACACCTGCCGCCCAAAGGACATTACGCGTTCTTATTTTTCGTCCGTCATTTATTTCAAGTAGCTCGCCATCAAAGCTTTTTACACGAACTCCATTATAAAGTATCACTCCCATTTTCTCAAGGTATTCTTTTGCTTTTGCGGCGGCTTTTTCTGACATCACTCCAAGTACTACGGATTTACTTTCTACCACGAAAACTCTCATTTCGCAGTTATCCAGCTTCGGATAATCTTTTTTTAGTATGTGGTTTTTAAACTCTGCCAAAGCGCCTGCCAGTTCGGTGCCGGTAGGACCACCGCCCACAACGACAAAAGTCATCAGTTCTTCTTTTTCTCCGGGGTCTTTTTCAGTTAAAGCTGCCTCAAAGCTTTGAAGTACCATACTTCTCAAATTCATCGCTTCAGGAACACTTTTCATACCCATACAAAAGTGCTCAAGTTGCGGATTGCCAAAAAAATTTGTTTCAGCGCCTGTAGCCAAAACCAGGTAGTCATAAGAAATTTCACCGATACTGGTATTAATGCTATTTTTTTCAGGGTTTATTTTAGAAACATCTGCAAGGCCGAAAGAAAAATTTTGATGACCTTGAAAAATCCTCCTTATAGGAAATGCAATACTTTCAGCTTCCAGCGCGCCTGTTGCTACCTGGTAAAGAAGTGGTTGAAAAGTGTGATAATTGTGACGGTCAAGCATTAAGATATCAACAGGTTTGTCTTTTAGTGTTTTTGCTAATTCAATGCCAGCGAATCCGCCGCCCACAATTACTATTCTTGGCTTTTGGTTATTTATTAATGAAGACATTGCAGATTTTATAATATTAATAACAGACTAAAAAAACTGAACCACGGATGAAAAATGAATATGCATGAGAAATATTTGGTTTTTTAGCACAGAAAATGAATAATAACCCGTTCTGTTTATTTTGCGTTTTTCAATGTTTAAATTTTTTCAAATTTTGTACTTTCTTCCTGCTTTCTCACTTTTAATTCAGATTTTAAAAACGTAATGCTCAGGTTTAGTTCAAAACCTATTAACAGAATTAAAGAGTTGAGATATATTAAAAACATCAGCATTAAAATAGTTCCAAGAGAGCCGTAAATTTTATTATAATTATTAAAATGATTAACCCAGAATGAGAAGGCTGATGTCGTCGCTATCATTAAAAAAGCAGCGAGTACAGATCCGGGAGTGACTATTGGCCACCTTTTTTTTACTGTTGGAGCATATTTGTAAATAAATGAGATAGAATAGAAAAATAGCCCCAAAGTCAATATCCATCTTAGGGTTGAAACCCATAAAACATCCGATCCTTTTATTTTAAACCATTTCATTAAATGATCAAAAAAAATTCCCTGACCTATCAGTAAGAGTATAGTTCCGATTAGGAGACCCAGGACAACAATTGTCAGCCTGATGGCTTTTATTCTTTTCCTGATAAAACTGGTATTTCTTTTATGCTTATATATGGCAAGGTCAAATGTTTTTATGATACTTAGCATTGCATTCGAAGCATAAAAAATGACAAGCACAAAACTAAAAGACAATAATCCAACGCGTGGTGTATTTAAAAAGTCATTAAGAAAGGAATTTACAAAAATGTAAGAATTTTGATTTGGAGTAATATGCCTGGTTAATCTCAGCAATTCTTTAGTAAACTGCTTCGAAATAGGCATATAAGGAATAATTGTAAAAATGCAAATTAATACTGCAGGTATTGCCATAGCGAAATCAAAAGAAATTGATTTCGCTCTTCCATTGAGTCCTGATTTTTTTAACTCATTTATAAAAAAATTAAATGCATTATATAAGGGGACACCGTGAAATCCAGGCAAAACAGTATGTTTACTTTTATCAGTAATAAAAGTAACAGGGGCAGATTGTATTATAATACGGTGAAGCCTTGTCACAGAGCAGCTTTTGCAGCATTTTGTTTCCGTAAAATTAGTGTATCCAAGGCTTTCTGATACTCTTTTGCACGTTGTAAATGCTCTGCATAATTACTGCTGAAAGTGTGATGGCCTGAGAAATCGCTTTTTGCAACAAAATACATGTAGTTTGTTTTAGGTGAATTCAAGACCGCATCAATGGTCTTTGGCGAAGGTGTGCAAATCGGGCCGGGAGGTAATCCGGTATTTCTATAAGTGTTGTAACGTGATTGCACATCAAGGTATTTGCGGTATATTCTTTTCAAACCAAAATCTTTTAATGCAAATTTTATTGTTGGGTCAGCACCCAACGGCATTCCTGCTTTATACCTGTTAATATACACGCTTGTCACATTTCCTTTTTCATCGTCCTGATTGGTTTCCTCTTCTACAATAGACGCAATCGTATAAATTTGTGCAGGAGTAAAGCCAAGAGTTTCAGCTTTGCTTATCCTGTCTTTTTTTCCCCAGAAATTTTCTTTCTCACTTTTTAGTCTTCTGAAAATACGGCCTGGAGAGGTGTTCCAAAACAAAGTATAGGTATTTGGAATAACCAGTGTCATTAAATTATAATCATTTACATTGAGTTTTGCGAGACTGTCTTTATTGTTTATGAAGCTTATTACTTCAAGAGAATCTGCTTCGAAATTTTTTGCTATAATCCCTGCAAGGTCTTCGTTGGTACGCAATTTATTAATAACCAGGTTGACTGGAGACTGCCGGCTGTTGCGAAGCATACGGGCAATATTAAGCAAATTTTCTCCTTTCTTAATTTCAAACCTG
>JAABUS010008809.1_pt1 | contig 10905 bp, 15 predicted proteins | sample 5560161 | NCBI WGS metagenome assembly JAABUS01 (sample SAMN10711885, study PRJNA513376) | rock metagenome | isolation source: Antarctica rocks | place: Antarctica: Victoria Land, Trio Nunatak nord | collected 2016-01-04
CACGAAAGATAGCTTTCACCTCATCCACGTAGAACTCCATCCGGCCACCCACCCGGACATGTTCGACCTTCTCGATGAATTCGCCGTATCCGGACAGGTGGGTAGGGGTAAGACTGAGAGAGGGGGTCGCATCTGCGGTCAGTGGTAGCAGGGCGACAACCGGCATGGCGACCAGTGCCGCGAGCACATCTCGTCTCGTCGGGCTCATGACCCTATCTCCCGCCAACGCTCCACGGTGCGCAAGGCGCCAACGAATCCCGCCGCACCGGCGAGACGCTCGTCCGCCCATTCGATCACGTGAACCTCACGCTCCCCTCCAAAATCGCTTAGGTAAATCGCGGTGTTCCCTTCGCGAGGGGAGGTCAAGATTTCAATGCGACAGCTTGTCAGGCGGTTCGTGTGAACGTCGTACAGCGCAAGATATCCATGGGCGTGGTAATTCGCCCTCGTGGCACAGACCGCAGGAAGCAAGCGTTGCTCGATCATGCTTGTCCCCGCTCTTCTTCATGGAGCCGGCGCACGAGGGCGACATGCTCGCAGCGATGCCAGACGCGGTAGCGCCGGCAGGTGCACGCGCGGGCGGTCACGATCTCGCATTCGCCCGGACGATCGGCCCGACGGGCGACGAACGATCTGGGAGCTTCCTCTTCCAGCCACACACCAGTCTCGATGGCGTGCTTTGCAAGTCGATCCTGCAGCTCGTGGGACTCGGCAAAGAGGCGATCCGAGATGGCTTCGAAGCTGGCCATGTGATCGTAGATGGCGTCGTCAATCGTCGTATCTGAATCGAAGGACTCAGGAACTGCAGTGGCACTCTGCGGGAGCGCGACTGCGACGGTGGCGACCGCCAGGGTCTTGAGAACGTCTCGTCTGGTTGGGGACATGAGTGTGCTCCTCCTAATGGTCAGACGTCCTGACCCTCAAATCGGCCAAATTTTTAGTTTTGGAATCAGGCGGCGGTGAGAACCCGATACAGATTGCGGAGCTCGCCCAGGCTCATGCCCTCGAGATAGCTCGCTGTGCCGTCACTCCAGGCAAACCGGACCTGGTTGGATCCGAACTCGAATGCGCGAGGCCTGCCAAGTGTGTGGGCCGCATCGGCGAGCCCCATGACGGCGACGTCTGCGCAATAGCCACTTCCATAGCTATTGCCGTTGGCGTCTTCGGTGATGATCAGAATCGTGGGCATGATCGGTCTCCGTCCGGTGAGTGATGAGGGGCCGAAGCCCCTCGGAGTGATCACGCCGCGATTGCTGCTGGTGTGGAATGCCCTTCCAGCCACTCTGTCCAGTAGGCGATTGCCCGGCGATACCCGAACGGCGCGTCGCACGTCATGTCGAGATCCGCATAGCGGGGATCCGCCTCGACCCAGAAGGAGCGGGAGCCGTCGCCGGTGTTCTCGATCCGGATCGTGATCGTGCCGTCCGTGACGATCGTGTGACCGCCCTGCACGGTGTCCTCGGTGGACGTTCCGCCGCTTCGACCAAACCCGCCGCCGTAAACTTGTGTCTGAATCATCTGGCCCTCCTGGGCTGTGTGCCGGAGAGGTACGAACTCTGACCGGCGGCTGATGTAGGTGAGACGTGCTCTTGATGTCTCTACGCTAATAATACACCTTAACTCTCTATAATGCAACATTTCAGGAGTATGATATACTGTGAACAAGAATGATGGATTACTATCCTCTATGAAGGAGCATGACAGGATGAATGACAGAGACACCCGGTTGGTCTCGGAAGAGGAGTGGGAAGTTCTCTCGGATTCCGAGCGGATTCTCACGGTGGCAGAGGTTGCGGATCGGCTGGGAGTAACACAGGAAACTGTTCGGCGATGGCTTCGCAGCGGCCAGCTACAGGGGTTTCAGATGTCCAGGAAGGCGGGCTGGAGGATACCGAACCGGTCGGTAAACAAGATGATCGATGCGATGTACACATTGGGAAAAGCGGTCGCCTGAAGAGTCCAGGCGACCGCTGAGCACGTCCCACCTGTTCGTACCAGGCGAGGGCATGGACATTGTAACGGAGGCAAGAAATGAAAGTTACGTTGACAGTTGTTCCGCCAGGGGGCGGAGAGGCAGATTTCCAAATGGAACTTGAGATGACTTCGGTTCCACGGGAGGGAGAGTATCTGCTGATGCGATCCGACGATGGAGGACCTGGGGCGTTTCGGGTGCTTTATGTGACGTACCTTCTGGATTCCCCATCTGCCACTGACAAGCATTCAATAGTCCGACAATCTGGCATTGAGATTCAGATCGAGCCAGTTAGCTACTGGGCCGCAGCGGAAGGCGGAATGAAGAGGGTATTCGACTTTTATAACAATAACGAGCGATGGACCGGGAAGGTAAAAGAATACCCTTACTCGGGCTATTAATCATGTTTCGGGGCAAACCCTGAATAGTGAGAAAACTGGAATGCTCAACCATGAGACGATCATTCGGCGACTGACCAATGACCGATAAAAAACGACGACGTGGACATGGCGAGGGATCGATCTACCGGCGCACAGACGGGCGCTGGTGTTCTGTTGTCGATCTCGGTTACATCAATGGCAAGCGCGTCCGCAAGACGGTCTATGGGAAGACTCGCAAGGAAGTCGCGGACAAACTGCCGGCGCTCCTGACAGCACAGAAGCAGGGCGTGGCTCTCCCGACGTCGCAAACCAAGGTGTCTGAGTTCCTGACCCGATGGCTCGAAGAGGCGGTCAAGCCGACGAATGCACCGACGACCTACGAGAGCTATCGCATGATGGTAGTGAACCACATCTCACCAATGATCGGGAATCATCGCCTCGACAAGCTCACGCGCTCGCATGTCCAGCAGATGCTCAATGCCAAGACGTCCGCCGGACTCTCGCCCAGGACCGTGCAATATATTCGAGCTGTGTTGAGGACGGCACTCAACGACGCAATCAAATGGGAACTGCTCACCAGGAACGTGGCGGCACTGGCCGAACCTCCGAGACAGACTCGTGATGAGGTGAAACCGCTCACGGCGGAGCAAGTGACTGCACTCTTCGACGCAGTGAAGGATGATCGTCTGGAAGCACTCTATATCGTTGCGGGGACGCTAGGTCTACGAAGAGGAGAGAGCGTCGGATTGCGGTGGATCGATATCGATTTTAACCAGGAAACGATCTCGCTTCGGAAGCAGATCCAGCTCGTCGAAGGCCAGCCTCAACTTGTGGACCTGAAGACGAGACGGAGCCAGCGAACCCTTCCAATGACCGAGGACGTGAAGCGGGCACTCAGGCGACGACTAGAGCGAGAACATGTCGATCGAACACTGGCCGGCTCGCGGTGGAGGGGTGATGAGTGGGGATTGGTGTTCCCGTCGACGGTGGGGACGCCGCTCAACGGATCGAACCTTCTTCTGCAGATTCGAACACACTATGCGGCTGCCGGGATTCCGACCGACTTCGATTTCAAGACGTTGCGCCACACCGCAGCAACTGTGCTCGCCATGAAGGGGGTACATAGCCGGATCGCAATGGCGATTCTCGGTCACAGCCAGATTGCCACCACGATGGAGATCTACTCTCATGCAGTCGACTCATCGACTCGAGACGCAGTGAACTCGGTCGAACTGGCCTACCAGCCGAAGACAACCGCCAAGCGGCCAGTCCTCAAGCGTCCTCGATCGATCGCACCCGTCGTCCGGCAACCTCGAAAGAAGGGGGTATAGCGGAATGTTCGAATGTTCATTCAGGAATACATGGAAGTGAACTGCGACAGGCGAGAGATTGTACGAATGTTCGAATGTTCAGCTGTAATGAACCTATCAGAGAGGACGGTGAGGAATGACCCATCAAAACACTTTGGCTGTCATCGTGGCTGTCAGGGGTAACGAAAAGCCCCAGGCTGAATGCCTGAGGCTATCGAATATCCCCGCTACTATGGGGTTTCTATCTGGGGTGCCCTACGGGGCTCGAACCCGTAACCTCATGTTCCACAGTTTTAATCGGCACTCCCAGAGACTTTCAGTGATTCCCGGAACATTCCCGAAAAACCCCATGGAATCAGCGTTTATCGGCATTCATCTATCGTATACTATCGTTAGCTGCCGGCAGGAAACGAGTGAGCGTGCAGCGCATATGCAGCGCAGCGGGGAATGAAATGGCGATTAGCAGGCGAAAGGACCGGGCCGGAAAGATCACCGGCTATCAAGTCGTGGTGAGCGTTCCCGATCCGCTGACCGGAAAGACGGTGAGGCACACGCTGGATACGTACCGGCTCTGGAGAGACGCGGATAAAGCCGAACGCAAGGCAAAGGATGAAATCCAGCGGGGGACGTTCACGCTGATTCCACCGGAACCCGTGCAGGTGCTGACCGTGGCCGATGTGGTCGATGTCTGGTATCAGACAAAGCGCGGCACGATTCAATCCAACAGCGCCAACGGGTACGAGTCCGTTATTCGACTGCACTTGCTCCCTGCGCTGGGAATGATCCCCGTTCTTGAGTTGACGCATGACGACGTACAGCGACAGGTGAACCGCTGGCGAGCTGCGGGGATGGGGGCGCAACTCATTCACCGTTGCATGCTTGTCCTGCGAGCTTCCCTGGCACGGCAGGTCAAGACGGGAAAGCTGCCGTTCAATGTGGCAATCGAGATTGAGAAGCCCTCCGTTCGCAAGCGCCGCGCCCTGACGATCTGGACACCCAACCAGATGACGGCCTTCCTGGAGGCGGTGCAATCGAACGTGCTCTTCCCGTTCTGGCACCTGACACTCCTGGAAGGCATGCGCCGTTCAGAGGCGTTGGGCTTGCGTTGGTCCGATGTGCGCTGGAATGCCGATGAGACCGCCGCGACCGCGCATATCGTCCAGACCGTGATTCCCGATCATGAGCACGGTGGGAAGGCGCTGATTCAGGCACGCACCAAGACAAACACAAGCGCCCGGAGCGTCGTGCTGACCGCTGGCACCATCGCGGCGTTGAAGGTGCATCGCGACCGGCAACGATTCCAGAAACTGAAGCTTGTCGACGTGTGGGGAGATCATGACCTGATTGTGACCAACGCGATCGGTGGCGTCGTCAATCCCTCGGTCGTCAAGACAAACCGGATCCGGCTCATGGAGGCGGCTGGCGTGCCACAGGTGACGACGCACGATCTCAGGCATTTTGCGGCGACCGTGATGCTGACCGCTGGCACCGCGCCCGTGATCGTCGCGCAAAAGATCGGGCATTCCAGCGTCGCGACCACTGCCGACATTTACGGGCATGTGATGCCGTCCGACCAATCGAGCGCCAATGATGCGATGGCGGCCTATCTCGCACGCGCCACAGCGAAGGCGACCGGCACCGATGATGCCTGGACGTTGCAGGCAGATTGCCGAGACTGAGAGCCCCACAACGCTCCACACACAGACGCCCGCTCACTGGCGACAACCAGTAGCGGGCACGGCATCTGACTGAAAAGGAGTCGAATACATGAGCAATATGCTGATCCCCGAGTATTGCGTCAAGTGCCGACGGGCAATCGAAGTTATCTCACCAACGTGGTACCGCATTGACTGGGATTACACAAACCTTCGTGCATCGTGGCACCACCAACCGGACGATACTGCTCTGTGCGTTGCCTGCTGCCTGGATGCAGCTTCCGACACCGAGCGTCCGGAGTGGATCGCGAAGCTTGGAGAGTTGCAAGCGCGAAAGGCTGCGACCGGTCTACCAGGCAACGTCACGATGTTTCATCATCGCTCCCACAACACGCACGTATACGGCCGTGTGCATGGCGTCTTTCAGTTCGATCATTATTTTGTGCATTATCGTGGAGCGCTTCCCGGTGATTGTGCGCTGCCAACGGCACACCTCGCACAAGCCGGGCGGGCACCATTTCTCACCCTACTTCACGTCGCCTTTGATGTTTCGCTTGAAGGCGTTCCCGCTTTGGCCCGTTTCACCTGGGATGTGAACGACGTAAGGCGGGAGGGTACGTTACAGGTTGAGGGGTGGAGTCAGACGACACATCCCGATACGATGCGGCTCATGGAAGGTGCTCGTATTTTCTACGAACAGGCAACAATTGGTCGACCGCGTGGAGCAACCGTCCACACCTATGGCGATTACGCACAGGCGTTCCAAATTGTGACCGCAGCACTCGGACGTCCTCCGAAATCGCTCGAAGAGTTCGTGAACCTCACCGATCTCAAGGCAGATACAATCAAGCGCAATTTCAGGCGGTGGGGGATTAAGTGGAGCGCTTTCCGGCGCGAACAGAGCGCCGCCTAGTTATTGCACCATTTCCGCACCTAGCCCCCTCTCCCACCACATCGCATCCTACAAGGGCAGTTACCGATACCTGCCACTTGCACCCAACTGCATGCAAGTGAGCAGGCAAGCCCTCATCTGGAGCGATGCATCATGGCCACCGAGCCAACCAACACCCCACCGCGTGACCTGCTCACGCTTGACGAACTCATTCAGCTGACCGGCTGGAAGAAAACCAAATTGTACGAGGATGCGCAGGCGGGGAGGCTCCCCTTCCCGGTGCTCCGCAATGGTCGCCGTTATTTCTTTTCCCGTGTCGCCTATCAGCGATGGCTGGAAGGCGATACGTCGAACCAGTCCGACGATGCCGCCTAAAGACACGCGATAGCCCGCCTGGAGGCGATCCGGCGGGCTGTTGCATTGGGGAACCTGAGACATGACGAGTATAGACGGGGAGATGCTTTCTTCCAACCACCTGGCAGAGTTGCGCGCATCAGCAATCAGTGATGACGTTATTGCCGAACGCGGATACGAAACCATCACGAATCCGAAAGCCCTGCCTCCTCAATTCATTCATGGGCAACGTGAACGGGCCGGATTGCTGATTCCGATCCGCGACGTGACCGGCGACATCGGGACCTGGCAAGAGAAACCGGACGATCCCCGGATTAATGCCAACGGCAGGCCGATCAAATACGAGACGGCCAAAGCGGGCCGCTCATGTATCGACGTGCCAACGTGCGTTCTTCCCTACCTGCGAGACAAGGATCGTGACCTCTGGATTGCTGAAGGTTGCAAGAAAGTCGATAGCGGTCTGAGTAACGGCCTTACCTGCATCATCGGCCTGCTAGGCATCGATGGATGGTCAAGCGATGGGATGGCCCTTCCTGACTGGAAGGAAATCGCCCTGCGTGGCCGTCGTGTCGTGATCGCGTTCGATTCCGACGTGATGACGAAAGGATCCGTCCGCGCTGCCCTGGAGCGGTTCGCCCGATGGCTGGAGATGCAACAGGCAGAGGTGCGCTACCTTGTGATGCCTGACCTTCCGAACGATGGGAAGGGGGCTTAGATGGCGACCGCTGCAAAGTGTGGCCTTGACGACTGGTTCGCATATGGGAAGACCATGCTTAACCTGGAGGCGTACGTTCTTGACACGTTGCCCGGTTCGGAAATTGACTGGAAACCGCCCATTCCCTTCGCACCGGAGACCGGACCACCATTACCGCTTGACGCCTTGCCCGGCGTTATGCGTGACCTTGCGGAGGCAATCGCCGATCAATTACAGGCACCGCCCGATCTGGCGTTCGGTATGCAAATGGCGTGCATTTCGGTTTCCATCGCTGGCAAGTGCGCGATCCGCTACGAACTTACCGGCTGGGACGAAAATCCAAACACCTATACCCTTCCCGTTGCCGGGCCCGCAAGCAATAAATCCGCGATCTTCAGGAAGACGGCCTACGTTATCGACGACTGGGAAGCGGAGAAAATCGCAGAGGCAAGCGCACGACTGGGAGAATGGGAATCGAAGGATCGCGCCCTTAAGAAGCGCCTGGAGGCCGCAGAGAACGCAGAGAGCAGGCCTGGCAAGGATGGCAAGATCACGGATCCGGAAGCGTTGCGCGTCAACGCCCTGAACGATCTGGAAAAACACCGGCGGAACAAACCGATCATCCCAGACGTGTATGGCGACGATGCGACTTCAGAGGCGATCAAGAACGTGATGTCCGAACATGGCGGCTCCTACGGCTCCATGAGTGCGGAAAGCGCCTTGCTCGCGATCCTCGGAAAGGGCAGGTACAGCAGTGGGGAACCAAACTTCGATGTCTTCCTGAACGGGCACCCCGGCGATGGAATCAAGATCAGCCGGGTAGGGAAACCAACGATCATCATCCCGGCGGCCTATCTCACCCTGGGTTTGATGGTGCAACCAGAGGTGATCCGGCAGTTGGGTGAGGTCTCCGGCGTCATCACACGGGGGGTTGCCGCGCGATTGCTTGCGTTGTTTCCGATTGACACCGTGGGCACGCGCGACACTGGACCCCGCGCGCCGATCCCCGAACACGTCACTGGCGCATGGGAACGGGCTATCCGGCGATTGCTCGACATGCCCCGGCCCCCGACGCCCGCAAAGCTCACCCTGTCGCATGAGGCCGAAACCCTCTTCACCGCCTATCGCGGTTGGTTGGAACCACGCATCCCGGCCGAAGGCGACGGCATGCGCGGATGGCTAGGGAAGCTGGCGGGGACCGTGCTTCGCATCGCCGCGCAATTCCACATGGTCCAACACGAGGAACCACTCGTGCAGCCGGTCTCGGAAGTCACCATGCGTCACGCAATTACGATGGGAGCGTACTTCCATGCGCACGCCCGCATCATGTTTCGCATGATGAACGGACGGCAGGGACAAAATGAGGCACAGCAAGTCCTGGAAGTTATCCGCGAGCTTGGAAGCCCGACCACCAAACGGGAAGTTCATCGAAAGCTACAGGATCGCGCGGCATTCCAGAAAGCTTCCGACCTGAACGAACCGATTGCCCGGCTCGAAGAGCGCGGCTGGATTCGCACCGAAACATCGGGCAAGTCTCGAATCGTTTTTCTGAACCCGTACGAAACCCCTGACAATACTGACAACAGCCACACCGACCCAGACCTAGACACCTCATTGTCAGTATTGTCAGTGTTTTCTAGGGACGTGAGAAAACCAGAACCAACCACGATCCGGGGTGAACCGCTCGCACTGACCGGCACCGATGGCGCATTCCCTGGAGAGTTCAAGCTATGACCCGTGAGGCCATCATCCGGCGGGCATCGCTTTGTGGGCTTGACCTGAACGTGCGGGACGGGCAGCTCTTCGCCCATCTCCGCACCCCCATACCAGACGACGTGCTCGCAGACGTGAACACGCACAAGCCGGCAATCATCGAAGCCCTGACCACCCTTGCCACATGTGCCGGCTACCGCGTGGCGCTGGCACGCTGCGCACCGCTCACCCCTGACGACCTGACCGGCAATGAACGCCACGAGGCGGAAACATTGGCCGGCGAACTTTCCATCACCGGCGGGCTCGGACAGTTCGTGCTCGACTACCGGCATACCTGGAATCAGCTATCAGACCATGACCGTGTTGCCGCCGCCTTGTGCTGGCAGCTGACCGTCTCCCACCCGATCACCGAGAGTGAGGCTGCATGATGACGATCGAGACCAAGTTCTACGCCGTACGTGACCCTGAGACACACGACATGACGTTCTGGTACCGCGACATTAATCGAGGCAAGCGGTGTTTCTGAAGTCGGCTACTTGGACAACAGACAGATACGTTTCAAAAGGGCTACCGAAATGCCGGTCGGTAAATAGTGAGGTGTAGCCGCCGACAGGATGGCATGCTGAACCTCGCAGGAAGCCTCGGTCCCGTTGAGCACCCTCAGATTTACCTCATGTGCACCGGACGGAGGGGCGGCGCGAAACCCTCCCAGTACCCTGCCGGCAAGGTTTAGTTGCTTTTCAACTGTTTTGTCGCGGAGATCACCGCGATCCGGAGAACAGTCGTCTCACTGGTCAGAGGCTCGCGGGGCTTGTCGGTTGACTGGCAGAAGCGATCGAAAATCAACGTCGTCGTGGCAACGACTGAACCACACAAAGGGTTTGGATCGGAAATTGGTTCAGAAGCATGCGGCCGGTTTGAGTAATAACTGTCATTCATTGGAGTCATATCTGCGGTCACGAAAGATGTGACTCCTATCTTGATTAAAAAAATCCCGATTATAGGAATGCAAACACGAGTTCCTTCACGGAGTGATCCGTTGACGAATAGATTACGTTGAACAGGATATAGGCATTAAATGCCTGAGCACGATGTAGCTAGATGGGCACTCATTCCTTCAAGTCGGGAGGTGCGGGGTTTTGTCTAGTCGGGTGTGCCCAATGCTGGTGATGGTGCCGAGCCACACTAGTTGGGCGGATTTCTCGGTACGTCGTCGGACTGCACGGTCCACTTTGGACTGCCCGGGTGACGAAAAGGATTTCTAACTATGGCTCGGTATCAAGACACACGGAAACGACCCCGAGGACCCTTGTATCTCCTCATGATCTTGGGCTTGCTGCTGGCCATGTTGGCAGGTTCAACGGGACCGGTAGCAGCTCAGGCAACCTTTAACGGCCAAGATCTCACCAGCGCTGACTTCAGCTGCCAAGATCTGACTGGAGTCACGTTTAACGGCGCGAACTTGACCGGTGCGAACTTCGACGGTGCTATTTTGAACGGTGCCACGTTCGACGGCGCTAACTTGACCGGCGCCACGTTCGTCGGTGCGACGACCGACGGCAGTACCACTGGACTCGGAGGCGTTGATACGAGCGGCACGTTTGATTGCTCCCCGGCACCGATCGTCACGACCGTGCCGGACTCCACCGCCACCGCCACCGACGCGGCACCGATCGTCACGACCGTGCCGGACTCCACCGCCACCGCCACCGACGCGGCACCGATCGTCACGACCGTGCCGGACTCCACCGCCACCGCCACCGACGTGGCACCGATCGTCACGACCGTGCCGGACTCCACCGCCACCGCCACCGACGCGGCACCGATCGTGACGGGTGATGCCGGCGGCAGCGCGACGGGTGATGCCGGCGGCAGCGCGACGGGTGATGCCGGCGGCAGCGCGACGGGTGATGCCGGCGGCAGCGCGACGGGTGA
>JAABUS010008810.1_pt1 | contig 10904 bp, 8 predicted proteins | sample 5560161 | NCBI WGS metagenome assembly JAABUS01 (sample SAMN10711885, study PRJNA513376) | rock metagenome | isolation source: Antarctica rocks | place: Antarctica: Victoria Land, Trio Nunatak nord | collected 2016-01-04
CTCATCGACACTTCGGATCAGCCACTTCCCGGACCCGCAGACGACACGCTACGCCCGGCTCGCCGACCCCGGAAGACCCCGATGACGTCACCCCTCAAAGCGACTGGTTGACAACAGAAGGGAGCCGGTACGGGCCGTGTCGGCGGCTACGAGGTCCCGTGTGCCAGTGTTAGCGGACAGAGAGCGATGCACGTGGGGTACGAACTCCCGGACAAGCATCGCGACGACCTACGCCGACTAGAGTCGCTCTAGGCAACAGCAACGTCGCATGCCGCGAATAGTTCGCGACCCTTGGCCGCTACGACTGTGTGGGTGGCCCGAGAAGAGGGATTCTCTGCACAACCCGTCCATCTTGGTCCACACCGACTAAGGCAGTCACGTTGTCGACTGGTGGGCGGACAATGACGAAGGTACGAAGCGCGCCTCCGTCGTCCGCCGTCACTCCCGGAAGCGCCGAAGTCGCAACCTCGGACCAGTCCTGTGCCTCGTGACTCTCCGCGCGCACGATGTCGATGCGGGAGGTGACGAGCCCGTACAGATAGAAGTTCCCTTGCCCTCGCTTCAATCCACCCGCGAACCCAATCTCCGTCGTGCCCGGTATGTCCAACCCAGACCCGTCCTCACGGATACCCCCGTTCACAAAGAACGCCATGTGGTGCCGCCCGCCTACGCCTTCGGGGCGATACATCAACGCCCAAGTGTCTCCGTTCGGTGCAACGCCCTCCGCCGCGACCACTTCGTCTGCTGCGTTCATACGCACAGACTGACATGCCGCGTGGCGTGCGCTCGAGAGGGTGTCCCGAGTTCCGTGGAACTTTGTCGCGTGCCGGGTCTGATGGAGGCTCTGGTGTCTCCCGGGTCCGGCGGAGTCGGATTAGTGGATTCTCGTGCCACACGAGCCCTTCAGGAGGGTTGGCATGGGACGACGTGGGTACCCGCCGGAGTTCAGACGCAAGGTGCTGGATCTGCTTGAGGCAGGACGCAGCGTGGCCGAAGTGGCTCGGGATCTGCAGATCAGTGATCAGTCGATTTACAGCTGGCGCCGACAGGACCGCATCGACCGCGGCTTGGTCCCGGGGCTGACCAGTACCGAGAAGGCCGAGCTCATCGCGGCGCGCAAACGCATCGTCGACCTCGAGACAGAGCTGAAGACGATTCGGCGTGCGATGGAGTTGGTCCGCGAGGTGGTGCCCCCAAAAGGCGGTTCGAAGCGATCGCGGTGATGGCCGCCGAGAGACTGCCGGTTGAGGTTGCCTGTCGGGTCCTGGACGTCTCAGTCTCCGGCTACTACGTCTGGCGCAGCCGCTCTCCTTCGCAGCGGGCGATCCGGCACACCTGGCTTACCGACGTCATCTGCGAGGTCCACTTGGTCTCGCGAGGGATCTACGGATCGCGACGGATCCACGCCGAACTGGTGCTAGGCCGTCAGATCGCGGTCAGCCACGGCCAGGTCGAGCTCCTGATGCGACGCGCGGCCATCCGAGGCGTTGGCGGGCCTCCAAAGTGGCGCCGCACCAAGCCCGACACCATCGCCAGCGACCTGGTGAACCGCCAGTTCGACCGGCCCGGCCCCAACCAGCTGTGGGTCACCGATATCGAGCGCCACGAGGCGCTGTTGAACCGTGCGGTGGTGAGAGGACACCGCCACTGGTCCGTCGTAGCGGACCGGATGAAGCTGAGGGCAGCCTGACCCCCGGGACGGGGGCGAGGGTGGAAGCAGCCCTGACAACGACGGGACAGGCCAGCACTGCCAGATGGTCTGGGTCCGGCTAGCAAGACGGGAAGGCGTACGTGAGGAACCAGCGGCTGAACGCCCCTCAAGAGACCCTCCAGCTCGAACCTGGTAGATCAGGGCTGGTCAGCAGCGCGCACCCGCACGACAGACTTGTTGTTGTCCGGCCAGTGGTTGGGGCCGATGACAACGTCGGGCGGGGAACTCCTGGACTGGGTGATGTCGCCGGTCGGGAGGCCACGGTGAAGGTCTGCGGCGTAGCCGTGGCGATGCTGCAGGGGCATAGTTGGGCGCCGACCCCGTCGAACGGTTCGACAGTGAACGTGGGAACCATCGCGGCGGTCCCCTCTCCGGTCAGCATCCTGCTGGTCGGCGGGAAGGCACGTCGTCGGCTGATGCTGCCGTGGTGGGGCGGAGGACCCGTAGTAGTCCGAGGCCGGGAAAGCCGGTCACATGGCGAAGGGGTCCAGCGTGTTTGCAGCAACCAAGCAGTTTCAGGAGTCCGCTGGTGAATACCGGCGAGCCGAACCTCGATCTGTTCCCCGAGCGGGAGGAGGCCGAGTGGCGGGTACTGAGGATGCAGAAGAAGCTGCACCGATGGGCGGTGGCTGATCCTGGCCGTCGCTTCGATGACCTCGCCAACCTTGTCTATGACCCGGCGTTCCTGGTCGTGGCATGGCACAGGGTGCGGGGCAACAAGGGCGCACGAACCGCCGGTGTCGACGGGGTCACTCCCCGCGGTGTCGGTGGGGCGGCTATCGATCTGCTGGTCGGGGTCCGCGAGGACCTCAAGGCTGGTGGGTTCGTGCCGTTGCCGGTGCGGGAGAAGACGATTCCGAAAGCGTCGGGCAAGGTCCGAAGCCTGGGGATCCCGACTACCCGTGACCGGGTCGTGCAGGCCGCGTTGAAACTGGTGCTCGAGCCGATCTTCGAGGCGGACTTCAAGCCATGTTCCTATGGTTTCCGCCCGAGGCGCCGGGCGCAGGACGCGATCGCTGAGATTCACTACCTTGCCTCACCCACTCGGAACTATGAATGGGTGTTCGAGGCAGACATCAAGGCGTGCTTCGACGAGATCGACCACACCGCCCTGATGGGCAGGGTGCGTCGTCGCGTCGGGGATAGGCGGGTCCTGGGCTGGGTCAAGGCGTTCTTGCGGGCCGGTGTCCTCACCGAGGATGGCCGCGACCGCGAGACGATCACCGGCACACCTCAAGGCGGGATCCTTTCACCGCTGCTGGCCAACATCGCCCTGTCCGTTCTGGACGACCACTTCGCCACCAAGTGGGAGTCGCTCGGACCGGAGTGGACGCGCGCCAAGTACCGACGCGCCGGGGGTGCGGTCATGAAACTCGTCCGCTACGCAGACGACTTCGTGGTCCTCATCCACGGACAACGCGCCGATGCCGATGCGCTGTGGGACGAGGTTGGGGCGGTGCTCGCGCCGATGGGCCTGCGCCTGTCGGTAGAGAAGACGAGGGTCTGCCATATCGATGAGGGGTTCGACTTCTTGGGCTGGCGCATCCAGCGCCGGACCTGGCGGAGCCGGACCGGCAAGACGGCGATCTACACCTACCCGTCGAAGAAGTCTCTGGCTTCGGTGATGGCCAAGGTGCGGTCGCTGACGCGTCGTGCGCAACATCGAACGCTCGCAGACCTGTTGCGCCGGTTGAACCCGACGCTGCGGGGCTGGTGCAACTACTTCCGCCACGGCGTGTCCTCACGGACGTTCGGCTATCTCGATCACTACGCCTTCTGGCGGATCGTAGGCTGGCTCCGCAAACGACACGTCGGGCTGAACATGCACACCCTGGTCCGGCGCTACCTGCCCGGTTGGCAGATCCGCGCCGGGGGAAACGAAATGTTCCGGCCCACCGATGTCACCATCGAGCGATACCGGTACCGGGGCACCAAGATCCCCACCCCATGGGCGAGCGCTGCGACAACAGGATCACCCGCACCAGCGGCATGAACACGTGGAGAGCCGGATGCGGTGAAAGTCGCACGTCCGGTTCGGAGGGCGGGCCGGGGAAACCCACCAGCCGAAAGGCTGAGAGGGCGCCCCGGTCCGACCCCTACGACCGAGCACCCCACACGTGAGGGCAAGGTCTACTGCGCAGTCGTGCTGGACACGTACTCACGCCGGGTCGTGGGCTGGTCGATCGACTCATCGCCCACGGCGGCGCTGGTGACCAACGCGCTGGGTATGGCCTGGTGATGGCGCTCGGAGGTTCGACGAACGCTGTGCTGCATCTGCTCGCGATTGCCCATGAGGCCGAGGTCGAGCTTACGTTGGACGACTTCGAACGCGTGGGCGCCCGGACGCCTCACCTGGCCGACGTCAGGCCGTTCGGGCGCCACGTGATGCGAGATGTGGACCGCGTGGGGGGCATCCCGGTGGTGATGAGGCTCCTCCTGGAAGCGGGGCTGCTGGACGGTGACTGTCTGACAGTCACGGGTCGCACCGTGAGGGAAAATCTCGTGGCTCTGGATCCGCCCGCCCCGGATGGCACCGTCCTCCGCGCGCTGACCACCCCCTTGCACCGCAGCGGGGGTGTCACGGTCCTCCGGGGATCCTTGGCGCCCGACGGGGCCATCGTGAAGTCGGCCGGTGTTGACGCCGAGGTCTTCGACGGCCCGGCGCGGGTATTCGATGGCGAGCGCGCGGCCTTGGACGCTCTCGCAGCACGAACCATCAAGGCGGGCGAGGTCGTGGTGATCCGCTACGAGGGCCCCCAAGGCGGCCCCGGCATGCGGGAGATGCTCGCCATCACCGGGGCGATCAAAGGCGCGGGGTTGGGAAGAGACGTTCTGCTGATCACCGACGGCCGCTTCTCTGGAGGAACGACCGGACTGTGCGTGGGCCACGTCGCGCCAGAGGCTGCCGCTGGCGGCCCGATCGGCCTCGTACGCGACGGAGACCTGATCCGACTCGAGATCGGCACCGGCCGCTTGAGTTTGGAGGTCGACGAACAGGAGATCGTCGATCGTCGCACCAGCTGGCAGCCACGCCACGAGAAGCACAGCCGCGGCGTGTTGGCGAAATACGCACGCCTGGTCGGCTCGGCGTCGAAGGGGGCCGTATGCGACTGACGCGAACACACCATCCCAGCGTCGCGAGCACCCGGTCCAGACGACGCGGCCAGGATCCGACCTGGGCGCACTCGTCATTTCGGTTCTCTCGTCAGGCACCAACCACCGGAAAGGACGACCGATGAGTCAGGGCTCTACTACAGGCGGCGCCGCAACAGCCGGTGACGGCACCCATCCACCAGTTCCCGGGGCACAGGGCGCTCCAGAGGACTCCGACCTCGCTCGACGCACGTATGTAGCCACCGCCAAGCGTCTGCTGCCTCTGCTGGGGCTGTGCTATTTCCTGTCCTACCTGGACCGGACCAATGTGGCGGTGGCGGCACTGACGATGAACGAAGAGCTGGGAATCACCGCATCCGCGTTCGGGCTGGGCGCCGGGCTGTTCTTCTTCGGCTACTTCATCTTCGAAGTGCCAAGCAACCTCATCATGCACAAGGTCGGCGCCCGGATCTGGATGGCCCGGATCATGATCAGCTGGGGCATCATCTCTGCGCTGCAGGCACTGGCACAGGGCGAGTCCAGCTTCTACCTCCTGCGGGTCCTCCTCGGCATCGCCGAGGCGGGCTTCTTCCCCGGCATGATCCTGTACCTGACGTACTGGTTCCCGGCTGGGCAGCGGGCCCGCGTGGTTGGTTGGTTCATGGCGGCCGTGCCGCTGTCTTCGGCCATCGGAGCGCCGATAGGTGGTCTGCTGCTCAAGCTGGACGGGGTGGGAGGCATCGCCGGCTGGCAGTGGCTGTTCATCGTCGAAGGGGTCCCCACAGTCATCGTCGGGATCCTGTTGTACTTCTGGTTGACCGACCGCCCAGAGCAGGCGGACTGGCTCCCGACCGAGCAGCGGAACTGGCTGACCTCGACGCTCGACGCTGAGCGGAGAGGCGTGGAGTCCGAACACTCGATCGGCACTCTCAAGACGCTCGCTCACCCGAGGGTGCTTGGACTGTCAGTCGTCTACTTCGCCATCGTCTTCGGGCTGTACGGCCTTGGCTTCTGGCTGCCTACGATCATCAAGACGAGCCTGGAGATCCAGGACAACTTCAACGTCACACTGCTGACGGCGGCACCCTACGCCCTCGGGGCAGTTGCCATTGTGCTGTCGGGCCGACTGGTCGACCGGCGTAACCAGCCGGCGGGACTGACTGCGATCGCCATGACCATCGGTGGGCTGGCGCTGGCCGTCACGGCCTTCGCCACAGCTTGGCCCTGGGTCGGGTATGCCGGGCTGTTCGTGTGTGCGGTGACGATCATGGCCTCGTTCCCGGGCTTCTGGCGGTTGCCGACCGCGTTCTTGACAGGTGCTGCGGCAGCGGCAGGGATCGCGACCGTGAACGCAATCGGGAACCTCGCCGGCTTCGCCGGTCCGTACTGGGTTGGTTGGCTGACCGACCGGCTCGGTGAGGCGAAATGGGGGTTGGTCTCGATCGGAGTCGTCATGATCATCGGCGCCGGACTCGTGCTGCGGCTCGGCTCGGCATTTGACCACACCAAGACACAATCCCTGGAGTGATCCATCAACCTTGACTCCGGCGCGGCCAGGTGGCCTTCAACTGATGACCAAAGCAGCCGTGGGCTGTGAGGCGCACTGTAAGCCTGAGCACCTGTTTCGGCTATGGCTTCGAGCCCGATCCGTAGCGTTGGTCCATGTCCGTTCAGATGCGTCCGGCGACCGCGGACCGGTGGAGCGACCTGGTCAAGGTGTTCGGTCGGCGTGGTGAAGATTCTTCGTGGTGCTGGTGTCGGCTCTTCCTCCGCTCGGCAACCTGCGAGACCGAGGCTCTGAGACCGAGACCGGACAACCGTGACGCGCTGCGCCAGGAGATCACCCATGCCGCAGTACCGCCGGGGCTTCTCGCTTATGTCGACGATCAGCCTGTCGGATGGACCAAAGTCGGGCCCCGTTCCGACTTTCCTCGGGTGAGCGGCAACAGAGCTTTGGCAAAGGTGCTCACGGAGGATCCCGGAGTTTGGTGGGTGACCTGCTTCGCCGTCGACAACCGCCACCGGCGATCCGGCGTCGGGTCAGCGCTGCTCAAGGCGGCTGTCGAGTTCGCCCGTGAGAACGGGGCGACGGCTGTCGAGGGCCATCCGGTCGATGTGGCCGCCCTGAGCGCTGCTCGGGTGGGAGGGTCTGCCGTCTTCACCGGGACCGTGGCCATGTTCTCCGCTGCGGGATTCACCGAGGTTGCCCGCACGTATCCCACCCGGCCGGTGATGAGGCTGCTGGTGGGAAGGAAGTAGTGATGGCCAAGCTGATTTACTCCGTCACGATGTCCCTCGACGGCTACATCGCCGGTCCTGGCGGCGACATGTCGTGGCTGACGCCACACCTCGGCCCGAATCCTGTCGTGGACGAACTCATCCAGCAGATCGGGTCCCTGTTGGTCGGACATCGCACGTACGTCGATGATGACCCGCACCGCGGCACCGAGAAGGAGGGCAAAGCGTTCGGCGGTGGGTGGGAAGGTCCCCAGTTCGTCCTGACCCGGCACCCCCCGGAGACGTCGCCGCCTGGCATCACCTTCGTCGACAACCTGCAGGACGCGGTTGCGGCCGCCAAGGCGGCCGCTGGAGGCACGTACGTCAATGTCCTCGGCGCCGATGTGGGACGACAGTGCCTGAAGCACGGCTTGCTCGACGAGATCCTCACCCTTGTCGCGCCAGTGCTGCTCGGCGACGGCCCCCCGCTGTTCCGGGTGACGGGCGGCACCGACGTGGCCCTCGAGCGCCGTGATGTCGCGTCGCCGTCCCACGTGAGTAACCTCTGGTACCGCGTCCTGCGCTGATCCCGAGCTGCTCTGGTAAGCACAGCCAGTGCCCGTAGCGGGCAAGCCGACGAGGTTGACCGCCGGGGTGTGGCGGTCGCTAGGGTCGCTGGATGACGACCGATGGCTATCTGCGCTTCCCCCATGTTCGCGGTGATCTCCTGACCTTCGTCGCCGACGACGATGTCTGGGTCGCCGACTCCGCCGGTGGCAGGGCGTACCGGCTCAGTGCCGACCACACCCCGGCGCTGACACCGCGGATCTCGCCTAACGGCGCCCTCGTCGCCTGGGCGGCTCGCCGGGACGGGGCGAACGAGGTGTACGTCGCGCCGACCGACGGAGGCGTCTCCCGTCGCCTCACGCACTGGGGTCAGCTGGGAACACGGGTAACGGGCTGGGCGTCCGATGACGAGGTGATGGTGCTCAGCAGCACCGGCCAAAGCGACGTTGTGCGGATGTTCGCCCATGCGGTGCCGGTGGACGGCGGACCAAGCCGGCGGCTGCCGTACGGCTGGGCCGGCGACGTCGCCGTCGGCCCCGATGGTGGTGTGCTGCTCTCGTCGTACTTCTGGACCGAGCCGGCCCGGTGGAAGCACTACCGCGGTGGGACCGCCAGCCAGCTGTGGCTGGATCCGGAAGGGTCAGGCAGCTTCCGGCGGATCTTCGCGGACCTTTCGTCGAGCCTGGCGTTTCCTGTCTGGACCACCGGGAACGACGGCCGGCAGCGGATCGCTTTCTGCTCCGACCACGAGGGTCGCGGACAGCTGTACAGCGCGGTGGTCGGCCGACGCGCGCCGACGATGTCCCGCCTCGCACGCCGCACCGACAGCGACTTCTACGTCAGGCATGCCAGCAGTGACGGCCGGCAGGTCGTGTACTGCGCCGGTGGTGACGTGTTCTTGCTGGACTCGCTCGACGACGGTGTGGAGCCGCGTCGACTTGACCTCCGTATCGGCGGAGCGCGGCCGTTGTTGCGTCCGCACCGGGTGAAGGCCACCAGCCGGCTGGGCACGATCAGCCCGGACCGCACCGGCCGCGCGTCAGCGATCGAGTCGCGCGGCACCGTCACCTGGGTGAGCCACCGAGGCGGACCGGTCCGCGCCCTCGCGACAGGATCCGCAGTGCGTCGCCGCCTACCCGTCGTGCTCGACGACGCCCGCGTCGCCTGGGTGACCGACGTCGACGGCGACGATGCCCTCGAGCTGCTCGACCTGGACGCACCGGACGCGACGCCGCGGACGCTTGTTGCGGCGGGTCGGATCGGTCGGGTGCTGGAGATGGCCGCGTCGCCGGACGGTCGTCGGATCGCGCTGAGCACTCACGACGGAAGGCTGCTCACGTGTGGTGTTCCGGCGGGAGAGGTCGCCCGGACGGTGGCCCCCAAAGAGATCGACTCCATCACCGGGGACATGTCCGGCCTGGCGTTCTCACCGGACTCCCGTTGGCTCGCCTGGTCAGCCTCTGGGTCGGGGCCATGGGAAGATCCGGGGCCTCGGCCCCTGCGGCAGATCAACCTCGCCGACCTCAACCGCGGCCGGGTCATCGCGGTGACGTCGCTGCGGTTCACCGACACCAAACCGGTGTTCACGCTCGACGGGAAGTACCTCGCGTTCCTGTCCATCCGCAGCCTCGACCCGGTGTACGACTCGTTCTCCTTCGACTTGTCCTTCCCGGCCGGCTGCCGGCCACACCTGGTCGCCCTGGCCGCCGACACCCCCTCGCCGTTCGACCCGATCGTCGGTGGCCGTCCCCTGGAGCCACCCGAGCCCGAGCAGGCTGCCCAGGAGGCCGTTGCCGAAGTAGTGCCGACCGAGACAGGTGAGGTGGGTACGCCGGAGCCTGCCGCCGCACGCGCCCGACCGGCTGCGCCCAGGACCACCGTCGACGTCGACGGCGTGGAGCACCGCATCGCGCCTGTGCCGGTGGAGGCTGGGCGCTACTCGGGTCTGGCGGCGACCAAGCACGGACTGGTCTGGCTGCGGGAACCGCTGCTGGGCGAGCTCGGAGACAACCGGGCGACGGTTGACGCCGAGCCCGAGCGGGCGCGGGTCGAGCACTTCGACCTGCGCACGTTGAAGCTGTCCACCGTGGTCGCCAAGGCCGAGCGTATCGAGATCACCGGTGACGGCAGCCGCCTTCTCGTCGTCGACCAGGACCGGTTGACCGTCGTCCCCAGTGACAAGCCTGCACCCAAGGACGATGACGACGAGGATGTGCTGCAGGTCGATCTCGACCGGCTGCGGGTCGAGGTGGACCCGCCGGTGGAGTGGCGCCAGATGCTCGACGAGACGTGGAGACTGATGCGCGACCACTTCTGGCGCGAGGACATGGGCGGTGTCGACTGGCGCGCCGCACGCGACAGGTATGAGCCGATGCTTGACCGGCTGGGATCGCACGACGACCTGATCGACGTGATCTGGGAGATGCACGGCGAGCTCGGCAGTTCGCACGCCTACGCCATCCCGCCGCGAACGCCCGCGGACGCCGACCGCCGTCAGGGATTGCTGGGCGCCGACCTAGAGTACACCGGCGACGCCTGGCGGATCAGCCGGATCGTGCCCGGCGACGCCTCCGACCCCAAGGCGCGATCTCCGCTGTTGTCGTCCGGCGTCAACGCTCGGGCCGGTGACCAGATCTTGGCGGTCGACGGCCAGCGCACCAGCCGCACCACGAGCCCGCTGTCGTTGCTGGTCGGCATGGCCGGCAAGCCGGTCGAGCTCACCCTGCGGCCGCGCGGGGGCGCCGACGTTCGACGGGTGGTAGTGGTGCCCGTGGCCGACGAGCTCCCGCTTCGCTACCAAGACTGGGTCACCGACCGCAGAAACTACGTGCACGCCCAGACCGAAGGCAGAGTCGGTTACTTGCACGTGCCCGACATGATGTCCCTGGGATGGGCTCAGATGCATCGCGACCTGCGCACCGAAATGCCCCGCGACGCTCTCATCCTCGACGTCCGCAGCAACGGCGGCGGCCACACCTCGCAGTTGGTCCTCGAAAAGCTTGCCCGCAAGGTCATCGGGTGGGACCTGGTCCGCGGGTACGCTCCCGGCTCCTACCCCAGCGACGCGCGACGCGGACCTATGGTGACGATCGCCGACATGTTCGCCGGCTCCGATGGCGACATCATCGCGGCCGGGATCCAGTCCCTCGGGCTGGGACCGGTCGTCGGGACACGAACGTGGGGCGGAGTCGTCGGCATCGACGGCCGTTACACGCTCGTGGACGGCACGATGGTGACGCAGCCGCGGTACTCGTTCTGGTTCGAGAAGTTCGGCTGGGGCGTGGAGAACTACGGCGTCGACCCGGACATCGAGGTA
>JAABUS010008812.1_pt1 | contig 10902 bp, 13 predicted proteins | sample 5560161 | NCBI WGS metagenome assembly JAABUS01 (sample SAMN10711885, study PRJNA513376) | rock metagenome | isolation source: Antarctica rocks | place: Antarctica: Victoria Land, Trio Nunatak nord | collected 2016-01-04
AAGTCGGCGAGCTGGGCGATCGTGTTCTTCGAGTTGCTGTTCCCGAGGGTGACCGAGCGCGCCACGAACCCGATCAACGGGAGGGCGGCGCCGATCGCTGCCGCCGGGACGGCCCAGCGGCGGGCGCCGGCCTCGGCCTCGACGGTCTGGTCCGGGGTCATCGGGCGCGGGAGGGTAGGGGGCGGGCGGCGCCTGCGCGCACGGGGGAGTCGGGCGCTGGCGGGCGGGCCGGCTCGTAGGCCGGGTCCTCGCGTCCGATCACCCGCGAGAAGCGGTCGCCCGCCCAGAGCACGAGGTCGAGGGCGGGCGCGGCGAGCCGGATGCCGCGCTCGATGCGCGCGCGCCGCCGCCGCTGGTCGGGGGTGAGGGGCATCGCGGTATGCGAACCTACCCCGTGTGCGGGTCCGCGACGTGATGACGCCCCAGGTGGTGACCGCCGGCTGCGACGCCTCGGTCCTCCAGGTGGCCGAGCTCATGCGCGCGCGGAGGTCGGCTCGGTGGTGCTCGAGCAGGACGGGCGGCCCGTCGGCTTCGTGACCGACCGCGATCTGGTGGTGGGCGTGCTCGCCATCGGCGGCGACCCCGCGGAGCGGGTCGGCGACATCGCCAGCGCGCCCGTCGTCTGCGGGTCGCCGGGGATGGGCGTCGCCGAGGCCGGGGAGCTCATGGCCGCCCACGGCATCCGTCGCCTGCCCATCGCGGAGGACGGCCGCCTCGCGGGGATCCTGACCCTGGACGACCTCGCCGTGCGCACGGGGGACCCGGTGCTCGCCCAGCGGCTGACGAGCGAGGTCACGCGGGCGGCGCTGCCCGGGTTCTTCTTCCACGCGCGCGGGGGGTAGGGGGCTCGAAGCCCGGGTCTGGGGAAGGGCGACCAATCCAGAACGTCACGAAGGTGCGCCTCTCCCTCGACCGTCCTGCCTTGTGGTTGCAGAGCAACCACCATCCAGGACAGTCGGGGAGTTGGCCGCTCGTCGGACGAAACGGACGGCCCGGGCACGGACCCCTCCCGCCGCCCTCCCTGATCAGGAGCTTGTCCGCACCTCGTCGAGCACCCCGAGCACCGCGGCCACGACGTCGGCGCCGTCCTCCAACCGCCCCTGCGGCAGCGCCTTCACGAGCGCCGCGGCGGCGGCGCGGACGTGCGCCTCGGGCCGTGGGCCGGTGAGCACGAGGACGGGCCGGACGATCCCGCGGAGCTCCCGGCGCGTGACGGGCAGGGTCGTGATCCCCGCGTAGTCGGCGAAGAACGCCGCCGGGTCGGCGTCCGTGGTCCGCCCGAGCCACGCCTCCATCGCGGCGCGCGGCCCCGCGTCGTGGAGCTTCTCGCCCAGGGCGATGCGCTCGGCGGTGAGGACGTCGGTCGCCTCGGCCACGAGGGAGTAGAGCGGCGGGGCCACGAGCACCGCCCCCGCGACGAGCTCCGGCCGGCGCAGGAGCACGTCCAGGCCGACGAGCGCGCCGAAATCCCGTCCCGCGAGAAGGACCGGCCCGTCGGCCTCCTCCGCGATCGTCCGCGCGAGATCCTCGCTCTGCTCGAGGACGGTGGTGCCCACGTAGCCCTCGGGCGCCGGCCGGGACCCGTAGCCCGGACGGTCCGGCGCGATGACCTCCCCGTGCTCGGCGAGCGCGGCGGCCTCGGGCGCCCAGTCCGCCCCCGACGCACCCATGCCGTGCACGAGCACGACGGGCGGGTGCGGCGGGCCGGTGCTCAGCGCAGGCCCTCGCGCGCCTCGCGCACGAGGGTGACCGCCTCGGGGAAGATCCGGGCCATCGTCGCGCGGAGCTGCTCGGCCTGCTGCTCGGTGGTCCCCTGGATGTTCACGCGGTTCATCGCCGCCACGGTGAGATCGACCGCGAGCTTGATCGCGTTGTCGGCCCAGGCCAGGCTCTGCTGGCCCTGCATCTGCTCGGCGAACTCCGCCATCCGCCGCTGGAGCTCGTCCGGATCGCCGAACAGCCCGCCGAAGCCGCCTTCCATGCGTAGGAGTCTACGCCGCCTCGGCGGCCCGGCTCTTCCGGCCGGCGGCGATCACGTCCCGGAAGGAGCGGAAGCGGAAGACGGTCACGATCGCCAGGAACCCAAGGCCGAACATGAAGGCGGCGATCGCGATCTGCTGGCCCACGGAGTAGGCGGCGACGAGCGCGGTGTCCTTGTCGGAGAAGACCTTGATGAGCAGGGCCTGGATGACGCCCGCACCGCCCGGGGTGAGCGGCACGACCGACGCGACGACGTTGCACGACATGACGAGCAGCACGTTCCTGACCGAGCCGCCGACGTGGAACGCGTCGAGCAGGAACCAGAACGACGCGAAGCGGAAGCCCCAGGCGACGAGCTGGACGAGGAAGACCTCGCGGAGGTAGCGCCGGCGGTCGAAGACGATCGTCAGGCCCTGGCGCACCCGGGCCCAGAAGGCCCGGACACGGGCCGAGAGCAGCGCGAAGCCCACGAGCGCGAGCACGGCGAGGGCGGTGACCAGGAAGAGCGTGAAGCGCGGGTGCGAGGCGAGGAAGGAGAGGTCGAAGGCGCCGAGCTTCGAGAAGTCGGGGGGCTTGGGGAAGACGCCCTGGGTGAAGGCGAAGGCCAGAAGCAGGACGGCCATCGCCGCGTTGAAGACCCCCTCGACGGTCATGCTCGAGGTGACCGCCGGATAGGTCGCGGCGGGCACGGCGGACTTCCCGAGGAAGACCTTGATGACGTCGCCGGCCCGCGCGGGGACGACGCTGTTGAAGCCGAAGGCGGCGACGTACGCGGCCCAGATGTGGCGGTATGCGATGCGCTCGGCTGGATATGCGGCGCGCAGCACGTGGAACCAGGCCCGCGACCCGACGGTCTGGTAGCCGGCGAAGAGCACGAGGCCGAGGAGCAGCGACCCCCAGTCGAGACGGGCCAGCGAGCCGAAGAAGTTGCCCGCGGCGTCGAAGAAGCCGCTGAGATCGGCGCGGGGCAGGAGGCCGGACACGGCTGCGAGGGAGGCTAGTTCGCGCTCGGGACCTCCGACGTCCGGGCGGCCGCGCTCTCCGCCTCGACGGCGAGGAACGCCTCGACGATCCTCGGGTCCCACTGCCGTCCGGCGCCGTGGCGCAGCTCCGCGCGGGTGTCGGTCGCCGAGCGGGCGGCGAGGTACAGGCGTCCGGCGGTCATGGCCTCCCACGCGTCGCAGACCGCGACGATGCGTGAGCCGAGGGGGATGTCCTCGCCGGCGAGGCCGTCGGGGTAGCCGCTGCCGTCCCAGCGCTCGTGGCTCGAGCGCACGACGGCCGCGACCTCCGAGAGCGCCGGCGCGGCGGCGACGATCCGCTCGCCGATCACCGGGTGGCGGTGCATGAACTCCCATTCGTCGGCGTCGAGCGCCGTGGGCTTGTGGAGGATGGCGTCGGGAATCGCCACCTTGCCGACGTCGTGGAGCTCGGCCGCGAAGGAGACCGCCTCGGCGGCGTCGGGGTCGAGGCCGAGACGGGCCGCGACGTTCCCCGCGAGCGCGGCCACGGTCCGCCCGTGCTTGCCGAGGTCGGGGTAGCGCTCCTCGAGGACGCGCAGGAGCACGTCGGTGGACTGGCGCCCGGGCGAGGGCCGGCGGGCGTGCTTGTGGGCGTACATGCGCCGGTCGGCGAGGCCGAGGGCCAAGCGGTCGGTCTGCGCCTCCTCGGGTACGAGCACGCCGCCCCAGGAGGTGGAGACCTCAAAGGCCTCGCCGCGGGCGGTCAGGGCCCGCGCGGTGCGGTCGACGAGCTGCTCGCCGTCGTGCTCCCCCTCCAGCGACAGCAGCGCGCAGAACTCGTCGCCGCCCATCCGGTAGGCGTCGCCGTCGGGCGCCGAGGCGTCCTGGAGCGCACGGCCGAGCCGGGCCAGCAGGGCGTCCCCGGCCGGGTGCCCGAAGGAGTCGTTGTAGGCCTTGAAGCCGTCGAGGTCGAACAGGAGCAGCAGGTGCGGGCGCCCGGAGGCCAGGGCCCCGGAGAGATCAAACGCGAGCTGGCGGCGGTTCCCGAGGCCCGTGAGGGGGTCGGTGACCGCCTCGTACTGGGCCAGGGCGAGCAGCGCGGCCTTCTCGACGAAGGTGAGCCAGAGGCGACCGATCATGGCCACGAGGGCGGCGGCGGCGAGCACCACGGCGAGCACTTGGACGCGGTGGAAGTGGTCGAGGACGAGGATCCCGAGCGCGAGCACCCCGAAGACGGAGGGGATCGCGAGGACGCGCCAGCCGTGCACGGCGACCCGCCGGGGCGCCGGCGGCGGGATCTGCCAGGCGCCCGCGGCGAGGGTCAGCATGCCGACCGCCCAGGCGACGGCGAGCAGCCCGGGGTGGTAGGTGTCGGTGGTCGAGGTGTAGACGTAGACCGCGTCGGCCACGCCGAGCACCGCGAAGCCGCCCAGGACGAGGACCAGCCCGCGCCCGGGTCGCCAGCCCGTGAGGCCGAGCATCGCGAGCACGAGGGCGAGGAGCACCATGTCTCCCAGGGGGTAGGCGAGCGCGGTGGCGTCGGCCAGCGCGCCGCCGCCGAAGTGGCGCTCCACGGCGGAGACCACGAGGGCCGCGGCCAGCGAGGCGATCGCGAGGCCGGCGACGACGCCGTCGAGCAGCAGGGCCCCCGAGCGCAGGCCGAGTCGCGGGCGCACGAGGGCGACGAGCGCGGCATAGGCCGCGGGGTAGAGAAGGAGGTAGGCCGCGTCGGCGATCGAGGGGAGCGGCGGGTTCGGGCCCAGGGCGAAGTCGAACAGGAGCTCCCCGGCCGCCCAGCCGGCCATGCCGATGCCGAGGAGCAGCCACGGCCCCCGGGGCCGCGCGCCCCGGAGCGCCCGGTGCAGGACCGACAGCGCAGCAAGCACGACGGCCGCGTCGAAGGCAAAGGGGGAGACGAAGTGGTGCAGCGGCCCGAGACCCACGACGACGTCGGTGGCGTAGAGCGCCGTGGCGGCGAGGGCGAGCCCGAGGGTCGCGCGCACGAGGAGTCGTTCGCGGCGTGTCGGGACCACGAGGGGTAGATCGGCCTCCGGGGCGGAGACGTTGAGCGGTCGTCTAGCTAGCGTTGGCCTGGTTGGCGCCATCCGGGTAGCCAGGTGGCGTGGCAGGCGGCGGGGACGTTGGCGTCGTTGGTGAACACGGGGTTCATGACGTTGCCAGGCTTGAGCGTGTGTTGGTGGCCGAGGAGGTGTCCCATCTCGTGGGTGACGGTGAGGCAGAACATGCCCCAGTCGCTTTCCATGTCGGTCGGGGTCGCCCATTGCCAGTGCGCGAGCGAGATGGTGCAGTTGGTGTAGGTCGAGGCTGGCGCGTTGAGGTTGTCGGCTCCGAGGGATGAGTTGAACGTGACCCAGCCGTCGGTCCTGGAGGCAAGGCCGGGGGCGAGGGGGCTGTCGGCGACGATCTTGATTTGCCCGGCGCAGGGTGTGGCTCCCCAGAACCGCTCGGCGACCGCTGCCGCGGTGTTGGCCGGGTTGCGGCTGTTGACCGAGGCGCGCTTGGCAGCGGTCGTGCGGCGGGCGCGAGTACGGTGAGCGGCGTGGCGGGTCTCTGATGCCCGCGAGGCGGGCGCGGAGGCGGCGCCGGCGGCGGACGCGGGGGCAAGCAGTGCGGCGGCCAGGAGAGCAAGAGTCAGGAGTCGGTTCATGTCCTCTAGCGTGCGGCGCCAGAGCTTGTTTTTCGTCCGCCGTGGCGGGTGATCTTGGCGGGGGTCGGGGGACGGGGCGGGTGAGGCCGGGCTCATCCTTAACGCCCAGATTGCCGATGCACGGAAGGGCACGCCGGCTGCGCGGCGGCCACCTGATGTCCGCCTCTCCCCAGATCACCCTCGTCGTCGCCCGGTTTGAGGATCTCCTCGCCCGGGGGTTGCGGGTCGTGATCGACAGCGATGCTGGGCTGGAGGTGCTGGCGGGCGATCTCGAACCCGATCGCATCGATGTGATGCTGCGTGCCCATCGCCCACGGGTGGCGATCCTCGATCTCGATGCCATGCCGAAGCTGGCGCGGGTCCGCGAGCTCAGCCGCCAGCATCCGAACACTCGGTTGGTGCTGCTGGCCAGTCGCCCGACGATGACTGCGTGCGCTCAGTTGCTCGCCTTTGGGGCGAGCGCGTGTTTGGGTAGGGATGCCCAGGCGCGCGATGTCCTGACCGCGATTCACCTCGCGTCCCGCGGCCTTCAGTTGACCCCTCGGCAGAGCAGCGAGCCGGGCGCGCTGCCAGTCGCGGGGTCCCAGCTGCTCACGCAGCGCGAGGCCGAGGTACTTCCGATGCTCCAGCGGGGCAGCTCCAACGCCCAGATCGCCCTGGCGCTACAGGTTGGTGTGGAGACCGTTCGCACCCACGCGCGCAACATCTACCGCAAGCTTGGTGTCGCCTCGCGCCGCGAGCTGACGGCGCTGCCGCCTCGCGTCCTTCCCGAAGACGCCGACGACGCGACCGAACATCCGGTGCGTTGGTGGGCTACCACGACGCGCGAAAGACAGCGCCGGCCCAGCTCACTGCGCTAACCCGGATCGTGCATGAGCCCGTGGGATGTAGGCGTTGGGCGGTTGCGGGAGCGGCTGTGAGGTGAGCGGCACCCAGGGTGGGGCCACACCGCGACCTCGCCACGCTCGTGATCGCCGTCGAGCGTCACACCCTCCACGCCGCCCCCAAGGACCACGTCCGGCAGGAGATCACCGAGCCCGTTACCGTCTGACCAACCCCGGGAGATCGCCGCCGAAGTTCCACGACGATCCGGACATCCTCCGCGCGCGTCCGCGTCGACCCAGGCCGCAACCCGGTCCTCTTTCGCCGCATGGCGGTGGTGCGCAGCGTCCTCCGTGCGCCCACGTCGCTCGTCCTGATCGGCGGTCACGTCGTGCTGCCGGGCCGCGGCCTCATGGCCCTCGCGCGCGCGCTCGTGACCGGTCGCGGCGCTCTCCATGGCCTCGGCCGCCCGGCGGACCGCCCCCTCCGCGCGCTCGCGCTCGGTCTCGGTGCGCTGTGGCGCGGGGCCGGCCCCGAGCTCCGCGGCGCGCTCGCCCGCCACCCGCGCGCGCTCGTGCGCGGCCGCGGCGCGCTGTGCCGCCGCCTCCCGCGCCTCGTCGGCCTGCCGATTCACGCGCTCGTACCGGTCGTCCATGGAAGTCATCCTGCCCGCGCCCGAGCGCTCACGCAACTCGGCTAGCGTGAGGGGGATGGAAGGGAACGTCACCGACCCGCGGGGCCACCTGGAGGACGCCGAGACCTTCATGAGCGCGCGCCGGCCCCCCGGTGACGAGCTCGCCCAGCCGGCCAGCGCCATCGAGCCCCCCTCCGTGCCCGACGGGACGTTCGTGAAGGTCGCCCCCGAGGACCACCCGCTCCCCCGCGCCTGCGAGGTCACCGTCTACTTCCAGGACTACCACCGCTCGAGCTCGAAGCTCGGCCGCTTCGGGAAGATCGTGGGGATCGACCTCGCCGGCGGCGAGTACCTCGTGATGCTCGACAACTTCGAGTGCCTCGCCGTTCCCATGCGCCGCGTGGAGTGGAGCAAGGTCGCGACCTGAGCACGGCGCTCGCCGGGCTGGGCTCCGCGCTCGCCCTCTACGCGCTCTTCGTCCTCGCCCTCGTCCTCGCGGGACGCCGGAGCGACGCCCGCGCCCTGGCGGGCTTCATCCCCGTCGCCGGCCAGCTCGACGACGCGTTCGTCCTCGCGCTCGTGCTCCGATCGGTACTGAGGGGCAGCGGTCCGGAGCTCGTCCGCGAGCACTGGCGGGGCCCGGGGCGCTCACTGGCGGTGGTGCTGCGGCTTGCGGGCGCCTCGTAGCCCCTGCGCAGCAACGTCGCGTTCCCGCCGGTCTGTTTGTCGCCCCACCCGCCCCTGGCCGAGCAGCCGGGACGCGGCGTGGAGCGCCCCAGGAGCGGGCCCTTACGGCAATGTCGTGCCGCCGCCTCAGCCCATGACGGCCCGGACCAGCGGCTCGTACCCCGACTTGTGCCCGGTCGTGTTGGAGTGACGCCCTGCGAGCCCACCAAACCGCGACAGGCCGGAGCGGGACCAACCTGGTGTTTACCGCACCGCGACAGAGCCTGTCATCCCCTCCACGATCCGTCGCCGCGTCGTGATCGCATGGAAGCTCCGCTCTCGCCGGTCACGCTCCACCCGTGTCGTCACCCTTCGCCTCGCTGATGATCGCGGCCGGCGCGAACGCTAAGGCGCTCTCCGTGGTTATGGGACACGCCGCCATCACGACCGCTAGGGGAAGCTGATGCCAAGCGGCGAAGCGGAGGTCGGGGGCATGCTCGCCCTCTACCTCGACGGTAGACGAGGGACCTCTACCCCCTGCGCCACGCCTCGATGATCTGCGCGATCACGGCGAGCACGAGCATGAGCCCGTAGACGAGGCCGACGAGGCCCCAGAGGCCGAAGAAGGCGAAGATCATTCCCTCGGTGCCCCAGCCGATCCCCGCGACGACTAGCTAACCGCCCGTCGTGAGAAGCGGTCCGCCGATCGACATGGAAGATGGCCATACATCCGTCTATTTTGACGGCAAGTCGCTAATCACGGCGACCGGCAAGGGTCGACATAACGCCTAAGGTCGCAGGAGACGAGGTCATCCTCATCCCATAGCCGGGTGTCTTCAGGCTGAAATCAGGGAGACTCCCATGAGCAGTTTCCGTTGCCGCACCCGCGCGTCCGACGCGCGGGTGACTCGTTCTTGCCGCCTGGCCCGCTTGGGCAAGAAAAAGGCGGGCGTAGGTCTGGTCTCAATCCTCTCAGCAACCGCGCTGGCGCTACCCGCGAGCGCGTTCGCGGTCACGCCGGTCGACCTGGGCACCGCTGACCCGTTCGGGGTTCTGGCCGGCTCCTCGGTGACCAACACCGGCCCGTCGCTGGTCTTCGGTGACCTGGGCGTGTCTCCGGGGACGTCGGTCACCGGCTTTGGTGGCCTCCCGGACGGGACTGTGTTCGGGACCATTCACGCCGCCGACGCGACGGCGCTGCAAGCAAAGTCTGACCTCTCAACCGCCTACGGGGTCGCCGCTGGGGAAGCCCCGACCGGAGGCGCGGTGTCGGCACCCGCTGACATCGGCGGCCAGACCCTCACGGCCGGCGTCTATAAGTACGACTCGTCGCTCGCGGTGACCGGGACGCTGACCCTCGACGGGCAGGGCAATCCTGACGGCCTGTTCGTGTTTCAGGTCGGATCCACGCTGACCACCGCGACCGGGAGCAGCATCAGCTACATCAACGGCGCCCAGCCGTGCAACGTGTACTGGCAGGTCGGCTCCTCAGCGACGCTCGGGACCGGCTCTACGTTCGTCGGCAACATCCTCGCGGCGGCGTCGATCACGGTCAGTAGCAACGTCACCGTCCAGGGACGACTCTTGGCGGGCACCGGGGACGTCACGTTGATCAACGACACGATCCACCCGTCCGCCTGCGCGACGAGCGGCACAGGCGGTAACGGCGGCGGCGGCGGCACAGGCGGCGGCGGCACAGGCGGCGGCGGCACAGGCGGCACAGGCGGCGGCGGCACAGGCGGCACAGGCGGCACAGGCGGCACAGGCGGCGGCGGCACAGGCGGCACAGGCGGCGGCGGCACAGGCGGCGGCACCCCGGTCACCACGCCGCCGGTCGCACCCCCCGCGGGCACGCCGCCCACGGGCACCCCTCCGGTGACCCCGCCGGCGGGCACACCGCCCACGGGCACCCCGGTCACCACGCCGCCGGTCACCACGCCCGGGGCCGGTAAGCCGATCGGGTCGATAAACACGACGACCCGCAAGCAGCGGGCCCAGCGTCTCGCCAAGCAGCGGGCCCAGCGTCTCGCCAAGCAGCGGGCCCAGCGTCTCGCCAAGCAGCGGGCGCATCGCCGGGCCCAGCAGCGGGCGCATCGCCGGGCCCAGCAGCGGGCGCATCGTCGCGCTAGGCAGCGCGCCGTCCGGCTGGCGCGCCAGCACGCTCGCCGCTCGCCGGCTCGGCGCCCGAAGGGCGTGCCTGGGTTCACCGGCTGACCCACAGCCAGATCGATGATGCCTACCCACCGTAAGCGTTCTTCTGAGACCGGCGCCCCGCGCCGGTCTCAGAACGTTCGCCGGTTCCAGGCCAGGCTGCTCGGCCTGCTCATCCTGCTCTGCGCGTCAAGCGGGCTGATCGCCGGCACGGCCACCGCCGGAGGCGCGCGGATCGCCGCGCACCAAGAGACCGCCGCCCTGCTCGACATGCACCGCGCTCGCGACCGACCCAGGCTCAACGCCAGGGTGGAGGCGTTCGTCAGCTCCCGACGGCCGATCACCGGTGAGCGCACAGCGCTACCGGTCCTCGCCCGCACCAGCGACGCCCGCGGGCGCTCCTGGCTGCGCGTGCGGCTACCCGGCCGCACCCTCGGGCACACTCCGCCGCCACGGACGGGATGGATCAGGGCCCGGCACACGCGGCGCTCAACCACTCCCTGGCACCTCGTAGTCAACACCGGCGCGCGCCGCGTGACCGTCTACCGCGACGGCCGACGGGTGCGCCGCTACCGAGCGATCGTCGGCAAGCCCTCGACCCCCACGCCCCACGGCGAGTACTTCGTCGAGGAGAACGTGCACCTGTACGCCTACCAGCCCGGTGCCCCCTTCGCCCTGGCCACCAGCGCCCGTTCGCACGTGTTCCAGGAGTTCGACGGCGGCCCCGGCCAGATCGCCCTGCACGGACTCGACAACGTCGGCGGACAACTCGGGACCGCCGCATCGCACGGCTGCGTGCGACTGGCCACCGCAGCGATCAGCTGGCTCGCCACTCGCATCGGACCCGGGGTACCCGTAACCATCTACCCATAGCCAAGCTCGGCGTGTTGACTGGAGTGCCCCCACTTTGACGGACACCTGAGGGCTGGGTCTGTCGTGGCCTGGCTGGAGGATGTCCAGCGTGTCGAATCATCGAGGGCGGCGGCCGTATCCGCCGGAGTTTCGTCGTGAGGCGGTGG
>JAABUS010008814.1_pt1 | contig 10899 bp, 8 predicted proteins | sample 5560161 | NCBI WGS metagenome assembly JAABUS01 (sample SAMN10711885, study PRJNA513376) | rock metagenome | isolation source: Antarctica rocks | place: Antarctica: Victoria Land, Trio Nunatak nord | collected 2016-01-04
AAGCTGCAGTGGGCGCTTGAAGACGTCGGCGCCCAGCTGTCAATCATCACGCCGGTGACCAACACCGTTGAGACACGCGCGACGGTTCGCCGAGCCGGGCGTCGGCTGATGGTCGATGTCGCCCACAGCCGTCCCGCAGGAGCGGTTGCCCTGATCAAGGGAGCTATCGACCGCGTGCTGGCCGCTGTGCTGCTCCTCGCCGCACTGCCCGTGATCGGCCTTTGCGTGCTGGCGATCAAACTCACCTCCACCGGCCCGGCGATCTTTCGGCAGGTGAGAGTCCGCGAGCACGGCCGAACGTTCCTGATGTACAAGCTACGCACGATGACCGTCGACGCCGAGGCGCGGCTCGAAGAACTGCTTGACCGCAACGAGGTAGGCGGCGCGCTCTTCAAGATGAAGTTCGACCCGCGCGTCACACGGGCGGGTGTCTGGCTCCGACGGCTCTCCCTCGACGAGCTACCGCAGCTGTGGAACGTCGTCACCGGTGACATGTCGCTGATCGGCCCCCGCCCAGCGCTGCCTCACGAGGTCGAGGAGTACGACGAGATGGCCAGGCGCCGGCTTGCAGTGAAGCCCGGCCTCACCGGCCTCTGGCAGGTGAGCGGACGCTCCAACCTCTCATGGGACGAGTCAGTCCGGATCGACTCCGACTACGTCGACAACTGGCACCCCGTGCGCGACGTGCTGATCGCCTTGCGCACGGTGAAGGCCGTGCTGACCAAGGACGGCGCACACTGACGCAGGGTTGTTCGGCCCTTCAGCTGAGCGCCTCCTGACTGGTGGTCGTTTCAGCTCGGTTACGTCGCAGCGCCCGAGCAAAGACGTCCAGCTCGAGCGAGCGTCGTTCACGCCACAACCAGGCCAGATAGAGCACACCTCCGCCCATCAGGCTCAGCACCAACTCTGGCGTGTCGGCCGAGGTGAGATGAAGCCAGGCAGGAACAACCCCGAAGCAAGCCGTCGACAGCCCAGCGACCCACGCGGTCCGTCGGCTGAACGCCCACATGCCAAGCAGCTGATGTATTTGAGCGAGGGCCAACAGGTTACGCAGCGCTATGGCGCAGGCCCATCCGATAGCAGCTCCCAAGATCCCGATACGCGGGATCAGCACTAGGTCCAACGCAATGTTGACAACCAGCGTGATGACCGCATTGGCCAGGCTCAACAGGCTTCGGCCGGACATGAGCAGAACCGCATCGACGCTTCCGCAAGCGGTGGCAACGAGCATGGCAAGCGAGAGCACAACCACTGATCCCGTCCCAGCGCTATAACCTGCGCCGAAGATCGGAATGACGAGTCCGGCCGCTGCTGCGGTCACGAGATACATCGGCCAGGAGAACACCATGGTCCACAAGGTGGATGTTGCGAAGACCCGATTCGCTCCAGCGTTGTCGTGTCGGGCGAACAGTCGTGCTAGCTGTGGGCTCACCGCCATCAGCACGGCTTGGATACCGAGATTGCCTACCACCAAGAATCTGGTTGCTGCAGTGTAGATGGCGGCGTCTGCCGGGCCGGCGAGGGCGGCCACCAGCAGGATGTCGAAACGGCGCCACACTACGAGGACCGCTCCAGCCGCTGCCCGTGCTCCAGTGAATGACCAGAAATCCCTCGTCAACCCCTTGGCGGACGCGGACGGTGCCACATCGTGAACAGGGGGAGTGTAGGTAGTGCCAATGCCCGTTGGGGCAGCGAGGATCAAGGACCGCACGCACCAGGCGGTCCCCACGACGTATGGGGCGACCCAAGCCAGCACCGCCGCGGTTGGCCCCCCGCCCGCCAGCACGGTAAGAAGGACGAGACCTGGCTGGGCCAAGCTTCGAAAGATGGAGTCGATGCTCACCGTCGGCTTCATGCTGCCCAGCCCGCGGGTCGCCGCAAGCAGCGCACCGTAGACAGCGACGACTGGCACGAAAGGTGCCAGCCACCTGAGCATCAATGTGGCGTCGTCATGAACCGCGGAGGAGCCAATCCAATCCGCCAATGGCGAAGCCAGCAGCCCCAATGCAACAGCGCAGCACAACGACACCGCGAGCACCGGCAACAGCGCGATCCGCAGTGTCTCAGTCAGCCGGTGTTCCTGGCCCGTAGCGGAGTGCGCGGACAGGTAGCGGACCAGGCCGACGTCCGTGCCGAGTTGCGCCAAAGTGCCGACGATCAGAAAGAGTGTGGTGCTCGCGAAGAACGTGCCGGCAACCTCAGGGAGGAACGCGCGAGCAATCATCAAGGTCAAGGCGACCCCGCCCCCCGCTGCGACGAGTGCGCCGAGCCCGGTGAGTGCGCTGCCGCGGGCTATGCGTCGGATCGGATCGCCACTGCGGCTCGCCGAGGAGTCGGTCACGAAGTGGCTGGCACCACAAGGACGCCAAGAAGACGGAGCTCGAGGGCAGACATCGCGTGAAGAACGACACCGAGGTCGAAGTGGGAGGTGCGGTGCGGCTCGACCAGGACGATCGCACCGTCGGTGAGCTGCGCGAGAGCCTCGCCCTCCACTCGGTCGGTAGCCACGCACGCGACCAAGGTGACTCCGTGTCGCTCAGCAAGCGAGTGGATGATCGTGCGTGCACGGTTGCCCACGAGGTGCCCTACCGTGGCCCGCGCGTTCGCGCCGGCCGGCAGATAGGTGAAGTTGTCCGAAATCCAGTGGCCTAGCGGCACGTCAGCGGAGGGGTCGGCCAACGCTTCGGAGAATCCCACCTTGTCGTCGTACCCCAACGGGTCTGCGTGTCCAGCTTCGGTCCCGGTGCCGTCGATGAGCACCACGGACGTACCGGAGGCCGCAAAGGACCGCGCGACGAGAGCGCTCACGGGTAGCGCCGTTCCCGGGCTAACGCCCACCAACGCGACCACGCCATGGCTGTCGACGCGCTGGGCTAGCCGCATCCGCAGGTGGCGGAGGGCGGTCTCGCCGAGCTCTGGGCCGTTGATCACGCTCACCGGGGCGGCGAAGTCGTAGTCGGCTAGATCCTCGGCCGAGCGCACGAAGTCAGCACGCCGTTCGCGCCACAAGGCGACCGCCAATCCAGTGAGCGCGCCCACCAACAGTCCCGCGAGCGCGAACGTGAGGAGATGGCGTGCCCCGGACTGCTCGGGAGCGAGCCCCGGAGTGAGAACGCGCCCGGGGTCTGTCGGGAGGGCTCTGGCGGCTGCCAACTGCGACCGCAGATCGAGGATATCGGCCTGGTAACCCGCCGCCACGGAGTCAGCGCCAGCCTTGTCTGCCTCGTTGAAGAGGTCCTCAGCGTCAGTCAGCTGAGTTTCCAGCGACTCAGTTGTGGCTGCGATCGACTGTTCGGCAAGCCGCTGACGCTCTCGCAGAAAGTTGCGGGCGAGAGCGTCGACGATTTCAACGGTGATGGAGCGGTTAGCGCTGGTGTAGGTGATCTCGAGAGCTTGCGTGTTCGCCGGAACGATCGCCGTCGTCTGGCGTCGCAACTCTTCGCTGGTTATGTCGAGGTTCAACTGGTCGATGACTGCCGAGGCGGTGTCTTGGGAGGTCACTGTCACCGCCTCGGTCTGCAGCATCTCGATGGTGTCGGATTCAGACGACGGGGTGTAGGGGTTGCCGGAGATCGGGCTGATAATCACGGTGGTCGAGGACGAGAAACTGGCCGGCTTGAGGAACACCAACGCAACCCCAAGGCCCACCCCAATCAGCGCAGCGACGACGATGATGTACCAGCGATAGCGGACTGAGTCACGCAGCAAATTGCTTCGACGGTCCTGGAAGTCGCCAGCCTGCACGGGTCAGAGACTAGCATCGGGCACCGTATCCTTGCGTGAGACAAGAGTGGTGGTGAGGCGCCCATGACGGCCGACAGACGGGTGCTGCTCGTCGGTTCCAGTGGTGGTCATCTCGCCCAGTTGTGGTCTCTTCGGCCCTGGTGGGAGCACTGGGAACGAACCTGGGTCACCTTCGACACTCCCGACGCGCAGTCCCTCCTAACCAGAGAGGAAGACGCTGTCTGGGCGAGTCATCCCACCACCCGCAACATCGCCAACTTGCTTCGGAACACGGCGCTGGCTTGGCGGATGCTTCGGCACGAGGCGCCTCATCTCGTCGTCTCGACGGGAGCAGGCGTTGCGCTGCCGTTCTTCGTCTTCGCTCGGCTCATGCGGATACCTACCGCCTACATCGAGGTCTACGACCGGATCGACTCCACCACCTTGACGGCGCGCTTGTGCAGACCCTTCACCTCTCTGATGTGTGTGCAGTGGGAGGAACAGCTGGAGCAATATCCCACCGCTGTCGTGATCGGTGCGCTGCTGTGACCAGCTCGGAACGGGGCTGGGCTCCGGTCAGGCCGTTGGTGCTCTGCACCGTCGGAACCGATCATCATCGGTTCGATCTGCTGGTCCGCTGGTGCGACTCGTTCGCGGCTGCCCACCCCGACACCGCGGTCTTTGTACAGTATGGGAGCTCCGCGCCGCCGCAGGTGGCCGCAGGGGAGGCCTACTGGGACAAGGACCAGCTTGCTCTGCTGCTGAGTGGTGCCCATGTCGTCATCACCCATGGCGGGCCAGGCTCCATTGGCGACGCGCGACGTGCGGGCACCCGGCCGATCGTTATCCCGCGGGATCCGGCACGCGGGGAGCATGTTGATGACCACCAGATCCGTTTCGTGGCCCGACTCGCCAGTCGCGGGCTCGTCGTCGCGGTCGGCTCAGAGGCGGAACTGCACAAGGCCGTCCGACGCCAGCTGACGTCGCCGCGGGGCTCTGGCGTCGACCGCGAGGCGGACGACGCCAGGGTGCGGGCTTCCGCACTGCGGTTCGGCGCCCTGGTCGAGCGGCTCGTCAGCCAGCCGCGGCGCTGAGGCGCCGCCGCACCGCCACACTGTGCGGCGGTCGTCGCCACCATGCCCAGCCGACCGCCAGGGTGAACCCGGTGACGAGCCCAGTAGTGACCGGCAGCTCTGGGTGGATGCCGATGCGCTCAGCGGGCCTCGCGTCGTGGATGACGCGGCCGACCGCGGCTTCCCTCCCAGTAAGCAGTCCGTCGAGATAGGCCATCCGCGTGTCGATGCGCCGAGACACCACCGGGAACTGTGATGCGTCCTGCTCAGCGCGGCTGCGGAGCTCGTCCAACCGGAGAAAAAGTTTCCGAGCCTCATCCAGACGAGCGCCAGCAAGCACCTGCGCCCGCTCCTCCAACGTTGCCCGAGCCGCCTCGTTCGCACCGGTTATCGCCGTCTCCGCGGCGGCGGCCTCGAAGCTGACGATCAGCACCCGGCTGAGCGGGTACGCCGAGACACTGAGCCCATCGTGGACGGCGGTCAACGGTTGAGCTGTTGCGTCGGAGACGCTGCGAAGGACGCTGCCCGAGCGGACCAACTGAGCGGTGGTGTCGATGGTCGCGGGTTCCGGCGTCGTGCCGTCAGGAGCGAGGTCGACATAAACCGGGATGTCTGGTAGCAAAATGGCCGCACTAGCGCGGTAGAACTGTGGCTTCTGCGCTTGCCACCAGTATCCGCCCAGCCCGCCCAGCGCGGTGACGAGCACGATGACGAAAAGTTGGGAGCGCAGCAAAGCCCCGTAGCCGGCCAGGGTGGGCAGCCGGGTAACCCGGCCCGTCAACTCGACCATACCGGCGGTCTCCCGAGGAAGTCGGTGAGGGCGACATCGTGAGGGCGGAAGTACTCAAAGAGCCGCGACTCGACGGATGGCGAGATCGGTGTCCCTGGCCGGGCGTTGAACTGATCGAACGATTGCGGTAGGCGTCGTGGCAGTTCCAAGAAGTCGAGCAAGCCAACAAACTGCTTACCGGGTGCGGCGAAGAACCGCTCGCTTTCGATCACGTGGATGCGTTCTCGGCCAATCAGATCAGCGAACCGCTGGAGTTGTTCGGCGTAGCGTCCGCGACGGCGGTAGGCCTGGTGGCGGTAGGTGTTGCTCTGGTACTTCGGGTCATCGAGCATGTGCTGCAGCTCAGGCTCGACGCGCGCGTCCTCCAGGTCAAGCGCTCGCTCGAACGTCTCGGTCTCGAAGCCGCGCGCGAACTCGTGCTTGTACGCCGAGTAGGCGCGTTCGACCGGGTCCCTCACCATCGCGACGATCCGCACCTCGGGTAGCCGTTCGGCGATGCGAGTGGCCGCGTGCGGGTGGAACATGTAGTACCCGCTGGCCTCGAAGATCTCAGCCTGCTGCCGGCCCGGGGGACGGCAGCGCCGCGCGGTCGCCTTCAGCGGGAAGTGGCCGAGATACCACGACCAGTCTCGACCGTAGTTGACGTCGAAGTAGTTCACTCCCTTGTGCAAGTTCGGGCGAAGGACATTCGGGTGCTCCAGCAGGGCTCGAAAGAGCGACGTGGTCCCCGCCCGTTGCGCCCCCACCAGGAGGAACGTCGGTTCCACCCGCAGCGGCGCACTGGCCCGCCCCAGGGCGACAACAGCGCTGCGGCCGGCCCGCTGACCCCCTGGAGGAGTCAGTTCGCGCACCGACGGCGTCACGTTTTACCCTTCTCAAGTGCGGCGGCCGCCACGGCACTCAGGCCTGCCAGCCAGCTGATCCGCCGACGAAGCTCCGGCGTCGGTCCCTCGACGGCGTCACCAACATACCGTCGACAGATCATCACCAGGTACGTGCCGGCGACGACATCGGCGTGCTGCTCAGCTTGGCCACAGGCGGTAAGCACTTTGCCGACGTCGCGCGTCGCAAGTTGCCAGGCGAGGGAGTGTTCTTGGAGGCTAGCGACGGCGTGCTGGATGCGGTAGTGCGCCGCGTCGAGGCCGACGGGAACGCGTTGCTCGAAGCGCTCCCAGTCCCACACCTGAGTGGTCGATCCATCGCTCGCCATGTTCCAGGGGGAAAAGTCGCCGTGCCAGCTGCCGAGCGGACAACTCGAGTGAGTAGAGAGTCGCTGGCGCAAGCGCTCAAACGGCTGGAGATCTAGGCCGAACCAGCGATCGGCGACGGGCACCGGTGCCCCGAGCGAGCTGGCACCCAGCGGTCCGATCGCGATCCCGGCCACTCCAGCGATTTCTGCGATCACCGTCACTGGTGGCTCCTTCGGCGGTAACCGTAGCTGTGACAACGGCAGAGCCCGCTGGACAAGCACCGGGAGGTCGCGCCAAGACTCCGATGAGAGCACCTGCGGCGCTTCGAACGTACGCCGACGCACACCGGTGACTAGCCTCAACGCCGCGGTCTCCCGAGCCAACAACTCAGCCGCCAATGGCGTGACTCCAACCTTGGCGAAGGCAAGAGTTGAGCCGAAACCGTCGAAGAGCTGCAGGACCGGCTTCTGGTTTGGTCGTGGTGGCCCCAGCAGAACACCGATCCGGATCTCTTGTGCCAGCTCGGTGGCCAGGTGGTGCTCGATGCCGCCGGACTCTTCTTGTACGCACATCCTTCGCACGGGAAGTCGCGCACTCATCCGACTGGACGCGGCGTGCCGCCACAGCGATCTACCTGCTCGGATCAACGGACTGCCAGCGTGTCGAACAAGCATGCGTTCGGCCCCGGGTACGCCGATCGGCACGATGAGACGGGCATTCCTCATCGACGGCACGACAAAGTAGCCGGTCTCGTCGTCTCGCTTCGACCAGCGCACAGCGACCCTTGCCGGAGGCGGCCAAAGCGCCACCACCGAATCGGGCAGGCACTCCGTCGCCGAGCGGCTCACTATGACCTCGAGGCAGAAAGGGACCTGACCGTCTGCCCATCGCGGAGGAACCGTCTATTGAGCAGGCCGATCGCGATCATCATCGTGAAGAGCGGAGACTCCAGCGAGTCATAGACCCACGAGAAGATCAGAGCCAAGAAGATAACTAAGCAACCGATGAGAGCAACCGGGTCTTCCGCTCTGACAAAGCGGAGAAACTGTCCGATGACGAACGCGAGGAAGAGGAGGGTACCAAGCAGTCCGGTCGTGAAGATGAGCCGCCACAGAAATCCCTGAGTGCCCAGCGGGGGGACCCCACACTGTTCACAGTCCGGAGTAGAGCCACCCGCGATCGAGGCGAAGTTGCCCGAGACACCACGCGTTTCGCCGTACCCGAGCAGCGGCGACAGCACGACGGTCTTGGAGATTACCTCTTCGGAGAGCTCCGCTCGTCGATCATTGCTGTGAGGAGTGTCGACTCGCAGCGCCACCGTGTCATACAGCGGCGACACCACGAAGGCCGCCGAGCCGATTATCAGCAACGCCACAGTCACCTGCAACACCCGCACCCGTCCCATTGCGGCCAGCCTGAGCGCCACCAGAACAGCGGCGGCGATCAACCCTGCCCACAAGCCGCGGTTGAGCGAATAGGCGATGGGCACCAACGACGCCACGAGAACCACAACTCCGATGGGGCGCCGCCAACCCGCGTCCCGGCGTAGCCAACTGCCCCAGAAGAACGGAAGGAATAACCCAAGGTTGTTCCCCCAGTCGTTGGCGTAGGAGAAGGGGGCGGCGGGGCGAGGTTGGTCGTACCCAAGAAAGTCGCTGGGGGTATTGACCCAGGGATGCAACAAGAACGACAAGAAGTTGTCACTAGGGACGTGAACCACGAGCTCGAGGAGCGAAGGGAAATCCAGGCGGGGAAAGAGCACACCGGCCAATCCGCCAAGCACCGTGTAGACGAACATCAGGCCAAGTAGGCGCATCACCTTGTCGGTGGGCAGCTCGCGCTCCGGCATGTTGACGATGTACAGCGCCACAATCGTGATGGCGGTGTACCACCCGAAATGGTAGGACCAGGAGATGAGTTTGGCCGCGCCCTCCGGTGCGATCGTTCCCGGAGGGACGATCCACAGCAGAACGCTTCCCGACGCCACCACCACCAAGAACAGCAGCCAAAGCCCGAACCCGGTCGGGGCGAACACCGGGCGCCTGCGCATCAGTTCCCACCCCATCGGTACAGCGAGGATCAGGAAGATGAAGTGGCTCAAGCCGAGCACCCACCACAGCGGGAAGAGGACGTACAGCGCCGTCAGGGGCCATCCCGGACGCAGCCTTCTGCTCGCCGACGTGGCGGTCGCACCGGGAGTGAAGTGACCAGTGGCAGCAGTCGCCACTTCAGGTGATGCCACGTCCCGCCTTTCGCACGACGGCCAGCAGTTTTGTCGGCTCGATTCCGGTACCCGCATGAGTCAAGGCCAGGGCCGCATGCGGAGCGTACGGCCAGCGACGAAACGCCTTTGCCGCCATCGAGACAGCCCCCTTCCGGTCACCCAAAGACGAGCGCGCGAAGGCGATCTGACCAAGCACTCGAGCGTAACCGGCCCTGGACTCAGCGATCTCCGGGTGCTTGATCAGAAGGTATTCCAGCGCCTCGGCCACCACTTCGGCGCGTTCGCGAAACCACGACGTGTTGTACTGGCGGATCGATGCGAGCGGCACGTTGACGACGCCCACTCGCCCCGCTTCGATGGCTCGAAGCAAGAACTCATAGTCCTCCGCGTAACTGCCGGGCAGTTTTTCGTCGTACTGTCCGACCGCTTCGAAAACGTGTCGCCTGATAAGCAAGGTGGAGGAATGCAGTTCCTTATGGCGAGACCGAAGAAGTTGCGCTCGAGTGATATTAGTTGACTTGCCTGGCCAGTCGACGGAGTGATCCGGTGACATCATCAGCCGGATGCCAGCGCCGAGAACCGCTAAGTCAGGCTCGACCAGCATGCGAGTCATCTGCTGGCCCAGCTTCTCAGGGTCCCACGTGTCGTCGTCGTCACACGAGGCAATGTAGTCGGCTGAGACATACTCGAGGCCGACGTTGCGGGTGGCCGCGAGACCCTCGGTTCGCGTGTTGGGCACCGGTATGACGGTTCGGGCCGGGCGACTCAACGTCGCCAGCGACATCTGTGGCTCCTCGTGGTCGTGCACGACGAACACCCGGATCGAACCCGCGTAGTCCTGGTCCACGACCGACTGCACCGCCTCGCGCACCAGATCGGGCCTGCCTCGGGTGGGGATGACCACGTCGACTAGCGGCCAGTCGACGTGCGGCGGGGGCTGGAGCGGAGCCGTCACGGTGGCCCCGTGATTTTCGGGAGCCCGCTTCACTGGATAGCCGTAACCGACCAGCCACGGCGCTGTGATAGCCGTCACCACGTGGCGGTCACGCTGAGGGAAGTCCTGAGTCCATTGGTCATCAGGTCGTACGGCGATGAGACCGTGAGCAAAGCGGGACGGGTTGCCGGCAACGCCATGCGACGTCGGAAGCTTGAGGGAGTGCCCTGAGACGTGCTCTAGGTCGTCGGGTGATAGCGACAACCCCAGACCTGACAGGGTGGATTCCAACTCCCTTCGCGGATTGCGAACGAAGTCTTCGTAGCGCATCCGCGCGGAAGCCTCAAACAGAGGACGAATCAGTTCGATCTCCGTCTGGCACGCGACCCACTGGCGGGCCGTCGCTGAGCTGGAAAGCGACGCCATGACCGAGTTGCTGCTTGCGCCGTGTGGGCGGTGCACGGAGCTCTTCTTCCAGGAGTAAGCCACGCCTCGGGCGTCACGGACGAGGTGCAACAGGCTGACCGGTATGCGGATAGCCCGGCGCAGAGCAAGTGCCTGCGCCGGCCACTTGCTCGCATCGACGATCACCTCGGCGTCGGCCACCTCGGCGACTGCGGCGTAAAGCTTCTCATACGCGGCACCGTAGTCGCGAAGAGCTGCCGCGAACCTTGAGTCCTTGTGGTCGCCGGTAAGGAGCAAGCGCGGCAGGAACCGTTGGCGGGCCACTTTCTGCTGCAGGGCTCTAATCTCTTCGAACGTTTCGCCGGTCCACCCGCCAAATGCTCGGTCACCGACTTCCCACCAGAATGGGCATTCTTGGAACCGCATGCCACATCCACACAGCTCCCGTGCCGCCTCCGGAAGGCGGAAGAGTTGTAGCAGTTCACCCACGTTGACCCATCGTGGGATGGCACCGAGGGTCCGCTCGACCAATGTGCTCCCGGAGCGACCAAACCCGGCGA
>JAABUS010008815.1_pt1 | contig 10899 bp, 7 predicted proteins | sample 5560161 | NCBI WGS metagenome assembly JAABUS01 (sample SAMN10711885, study PRJNA513376) | rock metagenome | isolation source: Antarctica rocks | place: Antarctica: Victoria Land, Trio Nunatak nord | collected 2016-01-04
CTCGTTGGTGTCGCCGTCGCCGGGGTCGGCGGCAAGGTCGGCACGCCCGGCACACCGCGCGTCGTACTGATCGCGGTGGTGGTTGGCGCCACCGTGCCGCCCGTGCTGCACGCCGCGAGGATCGCTGTCAGGAAGAGCCACACAACGGCGAGCGCTATTGTCCCGCGCCTCACCGTTGCCCCTCCTTCGCTATCGTTTCGGCGTCGCTGTCAGTGTCTCGATCGCGGTGAAAGCACCCACCGTTGTTGCCGCGCTGCGTCGCGCAAATTCGGTCGTCAGGGTGATTGATCGTGCTGTCGCAGACAGCATCGTGTGTGCTAAATCGCGTGCGGCAATATGGAACACGCTGGCGGGCGCGGGCAAGTGTACCGTAGCCCTGCGCCAGAACGCAATAATCTGGCTGTGCGGCGGTCTGCCCTGTGACCAATAGGCTATTGTGAGGATGAAGTGGCGACGAATACGATCGGTTGGTAAAACCTTTGTAAGAGATCTGCGAAATTCGCCACACCCGCTGATCGGCTGCGTATACTGCATTGTAGTGAGGCGGCAGCGCGACAGTAGAGCGGCCCTGGTTGCCGATGCAGCGGTGGCTGGACTATCTGCGGCGTGAATTGCCCCACAAGGTTTCGAGGAGATGACTCATGGTCGAGATCATGGCTCGCGCGAGGATCGCGCATTTGTTGCGGCGTGCTGGCTTCGGCGCGACTGCCGCCGAGGTTGACGAGTATCTGACGCTCGGGTACGAGGGCGCGGTCGATCGCCTGCTTAACCCGCAGAAGACTCCTTATCCCGAACTCGACGCGCGCCTAACCGCGCTCGATCTCGATCCGGCGACGAATCAGACCGCGTTCGCCGAACTTCAGGTCGAGTGGTTCAATCGGATGATCAATACTCGGTCGCCGTTACAAGAGAAGATGGCCCTCTTCTGGCACGGCCATTTCGCCACCGCGCAGTCGAAGGTCAACAGCCCCGCGCTGATGCGGAAACAGTACCAACTCTATCTCACCCTCGGCCTCGGCAACTTCCAGGATCTCGCCCTCGGTGTCTCGAAAGATCCGGCGATGTTGATCTGGCTCGACGGCAATCAGAACCGGGTGAAAGCGCCGAACGAGAATTATGGCCGCGAATTCCTCGAACTGTTCAGCCTCGGGATCGGGAACTACACCGAGAATGATGTGAAGGCTTCGGCGCGGGCGTTCACCGGCTGGTTCTTCCAGGGCGAGCGTTCGACCGGGACTGGCAAACAATATATCAGCGGCGAGTTCGCGTTCGAGGCCAAGCAGCACGATACCGGCCAGAAAACATTTCTGGGGCAGACCGGCAACTGGGATGGCGGCGACATCATCCGTATCGTGCTGGCGCAACCGGCCTGCTCGCGATTCATCGCCGGGAAACTCTTTAGCTACTTCGTCTGGGATGCCCCGGAAGCGGCGACGGTCGCCCAATTCGCCGATATCCTGGTCGCGCGCAATTACGATCTGCGGGAACTGCTGCGCGCCCTCCTCCTCTCGCCCGAATTTTCCTCGGAGCGCGCCTATCGCGCGAAGATCAAAGGTCCGGCAGAGTACGTGGCCGGCCTGATGCGAACGCTGGGGTTGACGGCACCGACGCGCGATACGGTGCAGGTTGCCCGGCGAATGGGACAGGAGGTCTTCAATCCGCCGAACGTGGGTGGGTGGACGAGCGGACTCGGCTGGATCAGCCCCGGCAGTATCCTGGACCGGGCAAATTTTGCCAACAAGCTCGTGACCGCTCGCCAGACCAACGCCACCGTCTCGATCTTTGATCCGAGCTTGCTGCTGGCGGGCAAGACCCTCACCACCCCCGAAGCCCTGGCCGATCACTTCATTGGGCTTCTGCTCGATGGCGTCGCCACCGCCGACCAGCGGGCCACCCTCGTCAACTACCTCAAGCTGAACGATAAAGGGCAGTCAGGCACCTTCACCCTCGATGCCAAAGCCCTCGACTCGAAAGTCCGTGGCCTGATCCATTTAGTGGCTGCTAGCCCGACGTACCTACAGAGTTAGTGGCGAGTAGTCCGTAGTCCGTAGTCCGTAGTCCGTAGTACCCCCAGGGCATAAATCCGTAGTAGAGGTTAGGTTGCTGGCACGATGCCTCAATACCACCGCCTAGCTACTACGGATTTATGCCCTTGGGGTACTACGGACTACGGACCCACGACCCCTCGAAAGGAGCCCCCCGATGCCTTTTTCACGACGTTCATTCATGAAGCGCGGAACATTGATGGTGGCGATGGGTGTGACCGCGCCGACATTCCTGACGCGCACGGTCGAGGTCATGGCGAACACCGATGAGGGGTGCATGACCGGGCCGAACAGCAAGCGCTCGCTCGTCGTGATTCAGCTCGGCGGTGGGAACGATACCCTCAACACCGTGGTGCCATACGCCGATCCGACCTATTACAAGGTGCGCCCGACGATCGCGATCCCGCAGAAAGATGTGCTGCTGTTGAACGAGCAGGTCGGCTTCAATCCGGCACTGAGTCCGTTCAAGTCGCTCTACGACAGCGGTCATCTGGCCCTGGTGCAGGGGATCGGCTACCCGAACCCGAACCGCTCGCACTTCCGCGCGACCGATATCTGGACCTCCGCGCGGCCCGATATCGTCGAGCCGACCGGGTGGCTCGGTCGCTATCTCAACAACTCCTGCTCCGGTGAAGATCGCCCGCTCGAAGGGGTGGACGTGGCCGATACCGTCTCGAAACTGTTCTGGACCGGCCAGAGTGTCGTCCCCTCGATCAGCTCGATCGATGGCTTCGATTTCCTGACCGACGGCCGTTTCCCGAACGACCGCAGCAATCAGGTCGATGCCTTCAAGGCGCTCAATGGTGGCAGCGGGACCGGGTACGATGGCTTTATTCGGCACGCCGCCGCTGAAGCGCTCGATACCTCGGCCAAGCTGAAGACGATCGCCGGGACCTACAAGAGTACCGCGCAGTATCCCGATAACGGTTTTGCGCGTGGCTTGCAGACGATCGCCAAGATCCTCTCCGCCGATCTCGGCACGAAGGTCTTCCACATCACGATCGGCGGATTTGATACCCATGCCGGGCAGGAGCGCACGCATAACACCCTCCTGAAGACTGTCGGCGAAGGGGTGCAGGCATTCATGGGCGACCTGGAAGGGCTTGGCAAACTCGACGATGTGATGGTGATGACCTTCTCGGAGTTCGGGCGGCGGGTGATGGAGAACGGCTCGGCGGGTACCGATCACGGCGCGGGCTCGTCGCTCTACATCATGGGTGGCGGCGTCAAGGCGGGCGTCTACGGCAACCACCCCAGCCTGACCGATCTCGATAACGGCGACCTGAAGTTCGGGATCGACTTCCGCTCGGTCTATGGCACGATCTTACAGGATTGGCTCGGGGCTTCGCCGAGCGGGGTGATCGGTGGCGGTAGCTTCCCTCGGATTGGCTTCGTCAACAGCCCCGCGGCGGCAAATGTGACGCCGATGCCGGGGCTAGGGCTGGGCGCCTTGCAGGGTGCGCGGGCCTTTGCCAACATAGCCGCACGGTAGGTGTCGTCGCGATAATCGGAAACTGGCGGGGGCGCGGCGGGTTCAGCACCCGCTGCGCCCCTGCTTTTGTCGTCGCGCCCTGATCAGGATTAGTTGCGCGCGAATAGCGCCCATTCGGTTTGCAACGAGCCGCCGCGTGTGAAGATCTGGATGTAGACCAGCACACAGATCAGGGCGATCCCGGCGACCGCGCCGATCCCGACAGGCAGGTAGGGCCGAGGACCATCCGCCCGGAAGGCACGTCGGCAGCGGTGGACGATCAGGCGCGCTGTCGCGCTCAACTGGATCGTGCAGGCGATTAGCCTGGCGGTGACATAGCCGAAGAACAGGGCGTGGTAGAACTCGAAAGCGTAGCCACCGGGCAAACCGAGGATGTATGCCGCCCCGCGATCACCGACCACCAGGACGACCCAACCCAGGATCATGCCAGGGATTAACCAGGGTTGCCACGCCCGTGCGCTGAAGAGCGAGTTCGGGCCGAGCCAGCGCCCCCACTCGGTGAGCAGGCTGCGCCGGATCAGGCTGGTGCAGACCACGGCGACCACCCAGAAGGCATCGCCCAGGAGCATCGCCTTGCTGACATCGATGTAGGCGAACGGTCCACCGTTGCGCCAACTCCACCAGGTGCCGCCGAGTTGTCGCAGGAGGATTAGCCCGAAATGCCCGACGATTTCCAGGAGCAGCCATTCGCGAAGGAGCAAGAGTGCTTCGTGTTGTCGGTCAGTCTGTTTACCGGGCTTGCGCTGCCGCCTGTTTGGCATTTCCGTGCTTGTCTCCGTGTCCCGATTGCATGAGTACAACGGCAAGTCCCCACCCTGAACGATCCGCAGGGTCGGTTTCCAGACTTCCCGGCTCGTGACGAGTTTCGGTTGTGCGTAGATCAAGTATGAAGCGCAGAAGAACTATCTTCAAGCGTCTGCTTCTAGCCTCTTTGTCCTGGATATACGCGGTATTTGCGGTGTTTATACGAAGTAGTTCCCTCACGCTCGATAGCGTCTCTTGCTTCGCGCGTCTCCCGTTTCCCGATATGCACGACTCTCAGCATTACCATTCACGACGCCCCCGCGTACCGCAAGTGTCATGTGGTCGGAATCTGCGTCGTTGTCATTGATTTCGTACTATCATTCTCAATCAGACGGTCAACTTCTCGTGCCAGTGCGGGCCATGACATGCCCTATCCGCAGTACATCGAGGAATTATTGCCTCGCGATGATCGGATTGATAGTGATAGATCGTTCACGGTGATACGCGGGCTGGCGCGTTGGGTACGCTTGGTTCTGCTGCCATTGGGGCTGCGGAATTGCCCAACCCCCTGCTGGCTTTTGCCAGCGGTGCCGTTAGCCCTGGTTCGCTGCTGCTTCGATCGCGAACTCCATCGGCTGGCTGGTCCGGCTATAACCGCTTTGGGACTTCCCGATACCCGCATGGCGCGGTGGCGTTTTGTGTGGTCGCACTGCTATCAGCACGAGGCCGACCTGCTCATCGCGCTGCAAGCGGCGCGATTGACCCGCGAGTGGGCCTGTCACTATGTTGCCGCGCCCGAGTCGTTACCGCCCGATGGGGCGATCTTGATCACGCTCCATCACGCCCATCTCCGCCTCGGCAATCTGCGACTGAGCGCCCTTGTCAAGCCTCTTGGCATCATCGCTGGCTTGCGTCTCGATCACCAGGATGACATGCCCGAATCGGTGTTCACCGGGCCGATGACCGCACTCTATCGCCGCACATTCGGTCCACATGTGATCTACCCCGAGCCTGCATCGCTGGCCGCGCGCCAGGGACTTCGGCTACTCGACCAGGGTGGCTATCTAGTGATCGCCGTAGACGGCCTGGGCGTTGGCGATGCGGCCGTTGTATTTGGGAAGGCGCTGCGTGTCCCACGCGGCCCGCTCTGGCTGGCCCGGCACTCTGGGAAACCGATCGTGCCGTTCGTTGTCATGCCGGAAAGGCGCGGCTGGCGCATCTGGTGCGGTGCGCCGATCGCACCGACGCCAGAGGCGCTGGCGGCAGCGATCGAGGAAGCGATTAGGCGTGCGCCTACCAGTTGGCGATCGGATGCCTGGACTGGTTGGTGCCAACTGTCACCGCACGAGTAAGGAGTGTTTATGGTAGCCCAATTCGAGCGGGTCGAGGTCGCGATCGATCGCGCCGCCGCCACTCGCCCCGAGCATATTGCGCTGATCTATGGCTCTCGTCAGTGGACGTATGCCCAATTGCAGCATGAATCGATGCGACGAGCGGCGTTGCTTCTTGAGGCGGGCTTGCAGGCGGGTGCTGTCGCTGTATCGGCGGTGCCTACCTCCGATGAGTTGGTGATCACGTTCCTGGCCTGCTGCCGGGTCGGTGTTATCTTCCTACCGCTCTCGCCTGTGCTGACCGAAGCCGAGCTTCGCACCTTGATGAATCGCGCTGCGCCCAAGGTGATCTTCACGATCGATAGTTCGGTAGGAGGAGATTTCGGCCTTCCTCTCTCATTACCGCTTCCCTTGCCCGGCACACCTAGCCACTCGGCACTACAAGCGGTAGGCGCGGGTGCGCTCGACGCCGAGGCTCCGGCAATTATCCGCGCGACCTCCAGCACAACCGGACTCAGCGCGAAGCTCGCGGTTATCCCACATCGGTACCTGGCCTGGCGTTGGGACCCGGCGGCGCGTTCGTGGTGGGAGCGTCCCGACGGCGTCTATTATCTGCCGCTACCGAACCATTTTGCGGCGGTCGATATTTGCCAGACCTTTGGGCTTGGCGCCACCCTCGTACTCTCCGAGGCGACGCGACCCGAGCGTATGGAGGCGGAAATGGCGGCTGTGGGGGCAACAGCGTTCTGGGGTGTGCCCGCACTCCTACACCTTTTGTGTCAGCAAGAGACGCCTCCGCTGGCCGCTCCCCGACTTGAGGCGTTGCGTGTGTCTGCCGCCGCCTTGCCATTGGGGTTGCGTACAGCGACGGAACGCCGCTATGGTATCCCGGTCGTGCAACAGTACGGTATGACGGAGAGTGGTTATATCATGACCACGCCACGCGGTGATTGTGCGCCCGATTGTATCGGTCGACCCTTCCCTGGCGTCGAGGTGAGACTCGTCAGCGATGCTGGCCTCGACGCGACCACAGGCGAACTGCTCATGCGTACCCCCGGCGCGATGCTGGGCTATCTCGATGATGTCGAGGGGACCGCGCTGATTTTGCGCGATAGCTGGCTGCGTTCCGGTGATCTGGCACGTCGCGATTCTGCGGGGAACTATTACCTTGAAGGCAGGTTGGGGCTGCGGATCAACGTGGGGGGCTTTAAGGTCGCCCCTGAAGAGGTCGAGGCTGTCTTGCTCCAACACCCTGGCGTGCGCGAGGCGGCGGTTGTTGCACGCCCCGATCCGATCCGTGGTGAGATTGTCACCGCAGTGCTTGTTCCTGTGGGCCAACCTCCGGCAATCATCGACATACGCAGCTTCTGCCGCGAACGACTGGCGGCGTATAAGGTACCGCGCCAGATTGAGTTTCGCGATTACCTCCCGCGCTCGCCGCTCGGCAAAGTGCAGCGTCGGCGACTTTAACGAGTGTCTTCGCCTGGCACCAGCAAATCCAGGTACGCCGGGCGGAGGCTGAAGCGGGCTGGCGTCGTGCCGACGATCTCGCCGTCGAGTTCGAGCGGCAGTGCCGGGCTCGCTTCCACGGTGATTGCGGTACCGCGCGCGAAGTGAACCGCTTGATGCCGCAGGTGGCTGCCACGGTAGACGCGCGGCAAGAGGTCGCTGACCAGCGTGCGCCGATCGGTCGCCCCGAGGATCACCACGTCGAGGAGCCCATCGTCGGTGTGGGCGAGCGGGGTGATGGACATCCCGCCACCAAAGTAGCGGCCGTTGCCGATCGCCAGTAATCCACATGGCGCGTCATAGACACAGTGATCATCGATCGTGATCCGCGTCGGCACCGGCACATAGGCGGCGATGGCGTGCAGTGCGCCGTAGAGATAGGCACCGCTTCCCAGCCGCCGATCGACGCGTGCGATCTGCTGACTGGCGAGCGGACCCAGCCCAAAATCGGCGACATTGACGAAGGCGCGTTCTTGCTCTTCGCCATTCTGATCGCGGAAGCGGGCGAGGCCGAGATCGAGGGCGCGTCGCTGGCCGTGTTGCAGCGTCAGCAGCGCATCATCGAGCGAGCGGATACCGTGCCCGCGTGCGAAATCGGTGCCGGTGCCGAGCGGCAAGAGGGCGAGGGTCGGTAGGTTCGTCTTCGCAATTTGCGCGGTCGCGAGGCCGTTGACGACTTCGTTGAGCGTGCCGTCGCCGCCTGCCACAATCAGTTGTGTCGCCCCATCGGCGAGGGCTGCTTGCGCCAGGAGGGTGGCATCGCCGGGGCCGCAAGTGACTGCCTGGGTAAACCGTATCCCGCGCGAGCGTAGCCGGGTGGCGATCATCGGCCAGGCGCGTTCAGCGCGACCCGCGCCAGCGGCGGGGTTGAGGATGAGCCAGGTGCGCTCGGCGCTGTTCACCGCTCCGGTTGCCCACCGTGCATGACGCTCACCAGCCGAACTGGCGCGTGAGGAGTGCTTCGTCGAGGTGGAGGATGATCGGCGAGCCGTGGGGGCAGGTGGCCGGGGTGCCGGTCTCGGCGAGATCGATCAGCAGGGCGCGAGCCTGCGCGGTCGTCAGCGGTCGGCCTTTGCGTAGCGCGGCGCGGCAGGAGAGATTAACCATCAACCGCTCGCGCCAGTCTTCGTCATCCTCGACCAATTCATCGATCAGCCAGGGGAGGGCGGCGGTCAGGTCTTCGTGTTCGCCGAGGGCGGGGATGGCGCGCACGAGGAACGAGCGCCCGCCGAAACTCTCGCAGGTGATCCCCAGTTCGGCCAGTTCGGGCAGGCGATCATCGAGCAGTGCCGCCTGTAAAGGTCCGAGTTCGAGGACTAGCGGCTCGATCGGCTCCTGCTCGCGCGGCTGTTCCGCGTCACCTTCTGCGGCGTGCAGGCCGCGCAGCAGGCGCTCGTAGATGATCCGCTCGTGCGCGCGGTGCTGATCGACCAGATAGAGGCCGTCCGGGCCTTCCGCCAGCAGCAGCGCGTCGTGAAGTTGGCCCAGGAGGCGCAACGGCGGCAGATTGGTCCCGGCGATCGTCGGGGTTGCCGACTCGCCACCCTCTGTGCCCTGGTCCCACGGCGCGGGCTCCTCGGCGATCTGGCCGCCGAAGCCGGGCAGCCCGCGCAGGGTGGCGAGTTGGAACCCGGCGCTCTGTCGCGCGCTCTGGTGACGGGAGAGGATCGCGCGCACCGCGTCGTTGAGCGCCGCCGCAACCTCCGACTCGGGTAGCAGTTGCACTTCGGCCTTGGCCGGATGGACATTCACATCGACCTGATCGGTGGGGATCTCGATGAAGATCGCGGCCAGCGGGTGCCGTCCGCGCGGGAAGAACGGTCGATACGCCGTTTCCAGCGCCTCGCCCAGATTGCGCGGCGTCGCCCAGCGCCCGTTGACGAAGAAACCGATCTGCCGCCGATTGGGGCGGTTCAGTTGCGGCCCGCTGATCACGCCGCTGATCCGTGCCTCGCCAACCATGATCTCCGGCAGTGGCGTGAGGGTGCGCGCGATCTGCTGACCGTAAATCTCGGTCAGCGTGCCACCGAGATCGTCGTCGCCGGAGGAGGCGAAAGACTGGTGGCCGTCGAGAATCAGGCGGAAGCTGATATCCGGGCGGGCGAGGGCGTAGCGGCGCACGAGGGTGTTGACCTGGGCCGACTCCGTGCGGGCCGGGCGCATGAATTTCAGCCGCGCCGGGACATCGGCGAAGAGCGAGCGGACCGTCACGGTCGTGCCCCGCGCCCGTGCGCGCCCGAACGACTCCACGATCTGCCCGTTGCTGACCAGCACCCCCGCGCCCTCGCCGCTGTCGTCGGTCGCGGAGATCAGCAGCGTCTCGCCCATCGCGCCGATCGAGGCCAGCGCCTCGCCGCGAAAGCCGAGGCTGCCGATCCGCCAGAGGTCATCGGCGTCGCGCAGCTTGCTGGTGGCGTGGCGGGCGAACGCGAGAGGGAGTTCATCGGCGGGGATCCCCGCGCCATCGTCGCTGACCTTGATCGCGCGGGTGCCGCCGCTGCGAAGTTCGACGGTGATCTGCCGCGCACCGGCATCGATCGCGTTTTCGAGCAGTTCCTTCACCACCGAGGCGGGGCGTTCGATCGTCTCCCCCGCCGCGATCCGCTCGATCACGCGACGTTCCAACTGCAGAATCGGTCGGCGCGCGGTCGTGCTCAACATCGCCTCGTCCTCTGTCTCTGTGCTGGCGGGCGGCTCAGCCCTCACGGTATGCTGCTGCTTCCTCCGCGACGAGGCGCGGGCGCTGCGGGACCGGTGGGTTATCGTCGAGCCGCTGGCGCAACTTCTCTTGCAGGCGGGTGATCTTGGCCTTCTTGCCCTTTGTCGGCGGCGCGATCTCGTCGCGCAGGCGCTGGGCCAGCGACGTGTAACGCTCGGCGACGCGGTCGCTCTTCAGCGCGATCGCCAGCGCCCGCCACGAGCCGACCAGGACCACCAACTCTTTCGCGCGGGTGACGGCGGTATAGAGGAGATTGCGCTGGAGCATCATGTAGTGCGTGGTGTGCAGTGGGATGATCACCGCGCGGTACTCGCTCCCCTGGCTCTTGTGGACCGTCACCGCGTAGGCGATGGCGAGATCATCGAGATCGCTGAAACCCCAGGTGACGCGGCGCTCGTCATCGAGGCGGATCGTCGCCTCCTGTTCGATCTGGTCGATCCGCTCGATCCAGCCGCCATCGCCATTAAAGACCTGACGCTCGTAATCGTTGTGGATACAGATGATCCGGTCGCCCTCACGATAGAGGCGCGCACCGAACTGCTTCTCCGCCTTGCCCGGTGCGGGCGGATTGAGCGCCTCTTGCAGCTTCGTGTTCAGCGCCGAGACACCGATCGCGCCGCCGTGCATCGGCGGCAGAACCTGGATGTCGCGGCGCGGGTCAAGGCCATAACGGCGGGGTAAGCGGTCGCGCGCCAGGGCGACGACCGTTTCGGCCACCTGTTCGGGGTCGTCCTCGGGCAGGAAGAAGAAATCGGGCAGCCCGCGTGTGATCGGCGTCTCGCCCTTATTGATCCGGTGCGCGTTGCTGACGATACCGCTATCCTGCGCCTGTCGGAAGATCTGATCGAGCGCCGTCACCGCCACCTGCCCGGACGCGATGATGTCGCGCAGCACATTACCCGCGCCGACCGAGGGCAACTGATCGACATCGCCGACGAAGAGGACGTGCATATCGGTCGGGACCGCCTTCAGCAGGGTGTTGGCGAGCAGCGTATCGAGCATCGACGCCTCATCGACGATCAGCAGATCGCCGTCGAGCGGATTGTCGGCGTTGCGCCC
>JAABUS010008817.1_pt1 | contig 10894 bp, 8 predicted proteins | sample 5560161 | NCBI WGS metagenome assembly JAABUS01 (sample SAMN10711885, study PRJNA513376) | rock metagenome | isolation source: Antarctica rocks | place: Antarctica: Victoria Land, Trio Nunatak nord | collected 2016-01-04
ACCGGGATTGATCGTGTTCGGACCGGGCTGCTCGTTGCAGCAGGCGCGCGCGTCGGCCTCGCCGCCCGAGGCCTCGGCCTCGTCGAAGGTGACGATGATCAGCCCGCGGTCCTTGTAGGCGGGGGAATGGAGGATCCTCGGAATCTTGCGCTTCAGGAACTCGTTGGCGCTCGCCAGCCCGCCCGGCTTGCCGTTGACGCAGGGCTCGTCGTGGCCGTCCATGCAGAGGTTGGGCGTGATGAACGAGTAGTTCGGCGTCGTTCGCCCGTGCCTGAGGTCCCGGCTGAAGTTCCGCTCGAGGCCAACGACGTTCTCGTCGCACGTGTCGAAGTCGATGATCGCGTGGAAGTAGACGAAGGGGTTGTGCCTCGCCGCGTACTGGTCGCCCTTCTCGGCGCTCTGCGTCTCGTCGCGGGAGTTGATGTCGGGATGACGGCACGTGGTCTCGGGCCCGGAGCCCACGACCATGTCCTGGGCGTATTCGCGCCACTCGTAGCCGGCGTCCTCGAGCTGGTTGGCGACCGTCTCGACCCCGTTGGGGTAGACGCAGCCGTTGCCGATGTATTGACCGTCCGAGGTGGGCGTCCCCGGCCTGAACTCCGTGAAGAACTGGCAGTCGATCTGCGTCTGCGGGTTCGGGCCCTGACCGCTGACCATCGCGATGTAGTTGGGGAGGCTGAAGTGGCCGATCCCGTAGTAGTTGGGAAGCAGCTCCCCTCGGCGGCGCAGGTTGTTGGCGAGGTACGGCGCCTCGGAGTTCGGACCGAAGGTCGAGTCGAAGCCCTCGTTCTCGAGGACGATGACGAAGATGTGCTTGATGTGAGGCGGCGGATCGCCCGTGGCCGCCGTGATCCCCGCGGACGAGGACGACGCCGCGCCGAGGCCGGCGATCGCAAGCAGCGCCACCAGGGCGCCCGTGAGGCGCACGCCGAGCCTACTCATCAGCTCCCGCCCGAGCCGAGGGTCCGCTTCCACAGCTCGCCGAGCTCCTTCGCGCGTCCCGGATGCGCGAACACGCGCTCGGGCGTGGGCGGCTTGATCTCAATCCCGAGGCTCTCGGCGTACTCGGCGATGTCGGGGATGTCCGGCCCCTCGGCGCGTGCGCGTCGGCGCGACTCGGCCGAGGCCAGCTCCGGGGGACACGGCACGGGGACCACCGGGCTCGGGCTCGGCAGGTCGGGGATGTCGTAGTTGGGCTTCGAGAAGTCGAAGGTCCGGCCGATGTCGGAGGCGTAGCGGTGCCGCGTGTTCAGATACCCGAGCCGGAAGCGGTAGGAGATCATCTTCAGGATCGAGACGTGGTCGAGCGGGGCATGGCTGACGTGGCCGCGCCGGGCGTAGGGCGAGACCGCGACGGCCGGGACCCGGAAGCCGGTGATGCCGAAGGTCTTCGAGAGCTTGCGGCTGGCGCGATCGTCGGGGACGAAGCGGGGGCTGACGTGGTCGAAGAACCCGCCCCACTCGTCGTAGTTGACGAACATCGCGCCGCGGCGGTAGTTCGGGGACTGGAGGAAGGCGTTGACGACCTCCGACATGAAGAACTGGCCGACGCGGATGTCCGCGTGCGGATGCTCATCGCCGGATACGCCCTCCTCCTCGCCGCTGAAGGGCGGATCGACGTAGGCGATATTCGGCAACGTTCCGTTTGCCGCGTCCGTGTAGTACTGCGAGATCGGCCGCAGCCAATTGCCGGCGCGCCGGCCGTAGAGGGCCGCGAAGGGAACGTCGGAGAAGTAGTAGCGGGCGGTCAGGCCCTGCGCGATCGCGCGGTCGAAGATCGTCTCCCAGGGGTCCCCCTCCGGTCCCGAGGGAAGGACGTTCTCGGTCTGGCCTCCGGACTGCGCTCCGTACTGGTAGTGGCGGTTCGGAAACGTCGGCCCGAGCAGGGCGGAGAAGTAGCGGTCGTAGATCGTGTACTCCTGGGCCAGCGCCGGGATGAACGGGAGGTTCCGCTTCAGGTAGTAGCCGATCGCGTACTTGTCGTTGGCGCGGAGGAAGCCGTCGAGCTTGCCGCGGTTGTACTCGACGCGCCCGCCCTCGAAGCTGTGGTCGGGGTCGAGGAAGCCGCACCCCTGATAGTCGTTGCCGAGGTAGTGGGTGGGGTGCATCCGGCCCTGATCGTCGGGATAGCTGAGCTGGTTGCGCCCGTCCACGTCCGGCCGCCAGCCGAAGTAGTGGTCGAACGAGCGGTTCTCCATCATCAGGACGACGAAGTGATCGATCGGCACGTCGCGGGGGCGGGGGTAGTTGACGGCCGTCTGGCGCTTCGCCGCGGCGGAGATCAGCGCCTCGCCCGGCAGGGCAGTCGCCAGCCCGGCGGCGCCGGCGACCGCCGCGGTGCGCGCGATGAACTCGCGCCGTCGCAGGTGCTCCTCGGGGTGCTCGGCGCGGAAGCGCTCCTCCCCCTCGCGCCCGTCGAGCTCGTGGCCCTTGCCGTCGCCCATCTCAGACACGCTCCCTATCGCCTCGGACTCGGTTGGTGGAGCCGCTCGCAGCCGTAGACGCCATCCTCGGCGCGCCCGACGACCGCCACGTCCTTGCCCAGCCCGCAGTCGATCCGGTCCTGGTGGTCGCGAGCGCGGATGCGGTCCCTTCCGGGCCCGCCGCGGAGGGTGTCGTGGCCGTTCAGGCCGACGATGATGTCGGCTCCCCCGCGTCCGTAGATGCGATCGGGGCGCGCGGTGCCGACGAGGTGGTCGGGGCCGGAGGTCCCGATGATCACGCTGGGGCCGCCCTTGGTGGTATCCGCTCCCTGGCCCGCGGTGACCGAAAGCGCCCCGGCCCCGAGCACGAGGAGGGCAACCAGGACCCCGACAAGTCGCCGCGAGCGCCCGCCTGAGGATCGTCCTGCCAACCAGCTCATGGACCCAGGGTAGCGCCGTCGCTGGCGCTGCGCGTCACTTGGTTGTGAACGGCGTGAGGCGGCGACTTATCGGGCCGCGACGTCTAGCGACGCGCGTACGTCCTTGATGATCATCTGCAGGTTCATCTCGTCCGTCGGCGACGCCTCGAACCCGAACCGCTCGTAGAAGGCCCGTGCGCCTTCCTCGACCGCATGCACCAGGATCAAGCGAACGCCGGCCTCCTCGCTGACCGCGATCGCGCGCTTCATCGCGTCGCGGAGCAGGAACGCGCCCAACCCCCTCCCCTGGACGGATTGATCTACGGCGAGGCGGGCGAGCAACAAAGCCGGAATCTCGTGCCGAGGCATCCCCTTCGCCGCACGCTCGGTCGCCTCCGCATGCGTGATCGAAGCCACCGCCAGGGCGTAATAGCCGACGACCCGTCCGCCTTGCTCCTCGTCCGTAACCACGAAGGTCTGCGCCGACCCTCCTGCGGACGCGGTGCGGGCATGGCGCTGCAGCCAGATATTCAGCGAGCCGTTGCCACATTCAAAGCCGCTGAGCGCGTGCTCGGCGCTGAGTCGCTCCGGATCGGAGAAGCGCGCCAAGCGCTATTCGGGCCGAGCTCGCCTAAAAAGCTCGACCAGCTCAGGCCGCACCTCAGCGGGACGCTCGATGGCCGCCATGATCGCCTTGTGGTCCTCTGAGTCGACCGCGAACGTCCTTCGATCCGCAAGCAACCGCTCGGCACGCTCGCGACCGCTCTCGACCAGGAACTGCGTCAGGGTCTCTCGCTGAGACCTCGCCGCGGCGCTGAAGAGAGTCCGATCCTCCGGCGCAACGCGCAGGTTGAGACGACTTCCCTTGGTCTCTCTCCCAGTGGCCATCGCACAGAGTGTACAGACAATGTACATCACCACGAACCGCTTGCTTGGACCAGAGGCGCCTACCGGAATCGAACCGGTGTAAACGGCTTTGCAGGCCGCTGCGTAGCCACTCCGCCAAGGCGCCGAGCGACGGGAAGGGTACCCTTCCGGCGATGAAGCTCAGGCGGGCAGCGATCGTCGCGGTGCTGGCCGCCCTGATCTCGATCGGGCTCGCCGCCACCGCGCAGGCGCAGGGGCCGCCCTGCAACGAGATGCGCCTGCTCTGCTCGCGGCACTTCGACGAGGCCGTGCTTCCCGGGACGCACAACGCGATGTCGTCGTATTCGCTGGGCTGGTCCCTGCCCAACCAGTCCGTCGCGATCCCGCGGCAGCTCAAGTCGGGGATCCGAGCCCTGCTGATCGACACCCACTACGGCCGGCTGCGCGACGACGGCACGGTCGTCACCGATGATGACGGCAACGAAACCGAGGGGGTGCGCGGGCTCTACCTCTGCCACCAGCTCTGCGAGCTCGGCGCGTCCAAGCTCGCCCCCGTGCTGCGCTCTATCCGCAGGTGGATCCGCAAGAACCCGCGCAACGTCTTGATGATCGAGAACGAGGACTACATCAAGTCCGCCGACTTCGAGCGAGCGATGAAGCGATCACGTCTACCTCGGGCCGGCTGGGCCCAGGTGGCCCACCCTGCGGCGGATGATCAAGACGAAGCAGCAGGTCGTGATGCTGGCGGACCGCGACGCCGCGGGCGACCCCTCCTGGTACCACCCGACCTACGAGGGAATCCTGCAGGAGACCCCCTACACCTTCCATCGGCCCGAGGAGCTGACCGAACCCGCCAACTGGCCCGCTAGCTGCCGGCCCAACCGCGGCGGCACGACCGGCTCCCTCTTTTTGATGAACCACTGGTCCCCCCCGGTCCAGCCGAACAAGCCGGACCTCGAGACCGCGGCCCGGGTCAACGCGCGCGACGTGATCGTCGGGCGGGCGCGGAAGTGCGCGGAGATCCGCGGCCGGCTGCCCTCGGTGATCGCGGTCGATCAATTCACCGCCGGAGACGTGATCGGTGCGGTCGGGAAGCTCAACCGGCTGGCCCCCTAGCCCCCCTTCACCGGCCGGTCACCGCTGGTCGGCTCCCAGCTTTAATGTCGTTTTTGACGTGACCGATAAGCAGCGTATGCCGACCCGTGTGGGAATCGACCTGATCTCGGTCGAGAGTGTGCGGGATTCGATTCGCGCTCACGATCGCCGCTACCTCGACCGCGTCTACACCCAGCGCGAGCTGGCTGACTGCGCGACCCCGGGCGGCGTCGACTCCGAGCGGCTCGCCGCCCGCTTCGCCGCCAAGGAGGCGACGATGAAGGTGCTCCGCCCCGGCGCGCGGGGGATCGCCTGGAGCTCGATCGGCGTGCGGCGGGATCCCGAGGGCCCGGTCGAGCTCGAGCTGAGCGGCGCCGCCGCGGAGCTGGCGGGCGACGCCGGGATCTCAAGCCTCGCCCTGAGCCTCACCCACGATGCCGGCTTCGCCGCGGCGGTCGTCGTCGCGGAGATGGGCTGAGCGACGTGGACGAGGCCGTCAGCGAGCAGATCCGCGAGGTGCTGAAGAAGCACGGTCGCCTCTCAGGCGACATCGACGCGATCCCCGCCGAGGCCGACCTCTACGAGGCCGGGATGACCTCCCATGCGAGCGTCAACGTCATGCTCGGCCTCGAGGACGCCTTCGACATCGAGTTCCCCGACCGGATGCTCACCCGAGGCGCCTTCGAGAGCATCGCCGCGATCGCGGGCGCCGTCTCCGAGCTCCGCGAGGAGGAGGCGTCGGTATGAGCGTGCTCGTGGAGCAGGACGCCGCCTTCGTCGAGTCGCTGCGCCGGATCGCCGACGACGTGGCGGCGGCGAGCGCCGACGACGTCGATCGCAACGCGCGCTTCCCGGCCGAGTCGGTGCAGGCGCTGCGCGAGGCGGGGGCGCTGGGGGCGTTCGTCCCGACCGAGCTCGGCGGCGGCGGGGTCTCTTTCGAGGCGATCGCCGCCGGGTGCTTCGAGCTCGGCCGCCGCTGCGGCGCCAGCGCGATGGTCTTCGCGATGCACCAGATCCAGATCGTGACGATCGCCCGCCACCTCGGCGACGACGAGTGGTTCGAGGGCTATCTGCGCGAGGTCGCCGAGGACGGCCGGCTGGTCGCATCGGTCACCTCGGAGGTGGGCACCGGCGGGGACATGGGGCGCTCGGTCGCCGCCGTCAGGAGTGGCTCCGACGGCGCCTCGGGCCTCTGCAGCTTCGAGAAGGAGGCCCCGACCGTCTCCTATGGCGACTTCGCCGACGACCTGCTCGTGACGCTGCGGCGCTCCGAGGAGGCCGAGCCCAGCGATCAGGTTCTCGCGCTCGCCCGTGGGGATCAGATCGAGCTGGAGCAGAAGGGCACCTGGGACCCGCTGGGGATGCGCGGCACCTGCTCCCCCGGCTACGTCGTCCGCGCCGAGCTCTCCCCCGAGCAGGTGCTCTCCGCCCCGTTCTCGCGCGTCATGCCCGAGTCGATGGTGCCGGTCTCCCACATCCTCTGGTCGCACCTGTGGCTCGGGATCGCCACCGACGCGTTCGAGCGCGCCCGCTCGTTCGTGCGCGCCGCCGCCAAGCGCAAGCCCGGTGAGCCCCTGCCCGCCGCCCAGCGCCTCTCCCACCTGATGAGCGAGCTCTCGCTGCTGCGAGCCGAGGTCAGCTCCGGCCTGCGCGAGTTCACCGAGGCATCGGAGGGGCCCGGTCGCGAGCGCCTCTCGACGATGGCCGCCGCGCTGCGCTTCAACAACCTCAAGATCGCCGCCTCCGAGCAGGCCCCGCGGGTCTGCCAGGGAGCGCTCGGGGTCTGCGGGATCGTCGGCTTCAAGAACGACACCCCCTTCAGCGTCGGGGCGGCACCTGCGCGACACGATGTCGGCCTCGCTCATGGTCGCCAACGAGCGCATCCACCAGACCAACGCCGGGCTGCTGCTGATCGCCAAGGACGTCTAATGGCGGAGTTCCGCGCCGGGACCGCCGAGCAGGAGAGCTTCCTGGGCGAGCTCCTCGCCGAGGGGCTGCTGGTCGACAGCGGCGTTCCCGGCGTGTACGGGCGCGGCGCCGCCTTCGAGGACGTGCGGCTGCGCTTCGACGACATGGTCTCCGCGGCGGCGGCGCCCGACGGCGGCGAGACCCTCTGCTTCCCACCCCTGCTGCCGCGTCGCCAGCTCGAGTCGAGCGGCTATCTGGCCACGTTCCCACACCTGGCGGGCACCGTGTTCGCTTTCGACGGAGGCGAAGCGGAGGCGAGCGAGCAGGCCGAGCGGGCGAGCCGCCACGAGGACTGGAGCGAGTTCCAGCGGATGACCGACCTGATGCTCGTGCCGGCGGCCTGCTACCCGGTCTATCCGGCGATCGGGGCTCGCGGACCCCTCCCCCCGGGCGGGCTGATGGTCGACTGCGGCGGCTCCTGCTGCGTGTTCCGCAACGAGCCCTCCGGAGACCCCGCGCGCCTGCAGGCCTTCCTGATCCGCGAGCTCGTCCGGATCGGCGAGCCCGAGGCCGTGCAGGCGTGGCGCGACGCCTGGCGCGACCGGTGCCTCGACCTGCTCGAGCGGGTCGGCCTCGAGCCGGACGCGGAAGTCGCGGCGGACCCCTTCTTCGGGCGCAGCGGGCGCCTGCTCGCAGCCAGCCAGCGCGAGCAGGCCCTGAAGTTCGAGGTCTCGGTGCCGATCGCGGGCCCCGAGCCGACGGCCGTGGCCTCCTTCAACTACCACGAGGACCACTTCAGCTCCGTCCACGGCATCGAGCTGGAGGGGGGCGAGACCGCGCATACGGCGTGCCTGGGGTTCGGGCAGGAGCGCATCGTCATGGCGCTGTTTCGCGCGCACGGGCTCGACGCCGAGGCGTGGCCCGCCGCGGTGCGCAAGGAGCTCTGGCCCCGATGAGCGCGAGGGAGGGCTCCGATGCCGGTCTCGTCAGCCTGCTGGGGCTCGACCCGGCGAGCTACGCGCCCCATCCGGTCCACTCGCCCGAGCGCAACTACCCCGAGACCAACTGTTACACCGACATCCTGATCGAGCTTCTCCACGCCCGCGGCGATGAGCCCCTGGCGGCGATGGGCTTCATCGTGCGCATGGACTTCGAGGGCGATCAGTGGACGTTCTTCAAGCCCGACCCCGCCGACCTCGAGCGGCTCTTCGGCGTCGACATCCACGAGATGCAGCCCTACCGCGACCTGCCGACGCAGATCGCCGAGCAGCTCGCCGCCGGGCGGACGATGACGGTGGAGATGGACTCGATCCACCTCCCCGATACGCAGGCCACGAGCTACCGGACCGAGCATGTCAAGAGCTCGATCGTCGCGGAGGCGATCGACCCCGAGGCCGAGCGCCTGCGCTACTTCCACAACGCGAGCCTGCACGAGCTCTCTGGCGAGGACTACCGGGGCGTCTTCCGCATCGGCTCCTTCTCCGACGACGTGCTGCCGCCCTACACCGAGCTCGTGCGCCTCGACGCCGGCCCGCGACTGAGCGGCGAGGAGCTTCGGGATGCGGCGCGCGATCTGCTGCGTGAGCACCTGAAGCGCCGGCCCGCCACGAACCCGTTCGAGCGCTTCGGCGCCCAGCTCGCGGCCGACCTGCCGCGGCTGCTCGAGGGCGACTCCGCCGACTATCACGACTACGCCTTCGCGACCGTGCGGATGGCGGGCTCCGCATTCGAGATCTGCGCCTCTCACGTCGAGTGGCTGTTGGGGGAGGACGGCGCTGGAGCGGCGGCGGCGATGGGCCGCATCGTCGAGGGTTGCAAGGTGCTCTCCTTCAAGCTGGCGCGGCGCCGTCAGTTCGACCCCCAGCCCGCGGTGGCGGGCCTCGCGGAGGCCTGGGACGAGGCGATGAGCCTGCTCGACGCGGCCGTCGGCTGAGCCCATGGCCCCGCGGCCCTCAACGGCCACGCCCGCGCTTGGTGCTGCGGAGCTCAGGCGCCTTGACGAGGGCTGGGAGCTCTGCGCCACGCCCCCCGACGCGGTGGCGGGCCTCGCCGGCCTCGACGATCTCGCATGGCGGCCCGCGCGAGTGCCCGGGACCGTCGCCTCCGCGCTCGGCCGCCAGGCGCTCGGGGCGCCGGACGCCCCCCGCGACCTCGACGCGGAGGATTGGTGGTTCCGCACGCGCTTCGACGCGGAGCCGGCGGCGCCCGGGGAGGAGGTCGTTCTGAGCCTCGGTGGCCTCGCCACGATTGCCGACGTCCACCTGAACGGCGAGCTCGTGCTCGAGAGCGGATCGATGTTCCTCACCCACTCGCTCGACGTGAGCGAGCGCCTGCGCGGCGACAACGAGCTGGCGATCCGCTTCCGCGCGCTGCGGCCCCTGCTGGCGCAGCGGCGAAAGCCGCGCGCCCGGTGGCGCACCAGGCTCGTGAGCGACGGCAACCTGCGGTTCTTCCGCACGATGCTGATCGGGCGAGCGCCGGGGTTCGCGCCCGGGCCCCCCGCCGTGGGCCCGTGGCGGCCGATCACCCTCGAGCGGCGGCGGGGCATGGTCATGGAGAATGTGAGGCTCCGGCCGAGCCTCGACGGTGCCGACGGGGTACTGGCGGTACAGGCTCGCCTGCGGTCGCTTGCGGGGGTTGCCCCCGCGGTCGCGGAGATCGAGCTGCGCGGCCCCACCGGGACCCACCGCGCCGCTCTGGAGCTCGTCCCCGAGGCCGGCGGTGGCGGCGCCGCCCTGGAGGGCGAGCTGCGGGTGGGCAACGTCGCGAGGTGGTGGCCCCACACCCATGGGCAGCCGGCACTCTACGACGCGCGTTTGCTGATGGGCGACGCCGCTGACGAGGTCGCCGTGAAGGCCGGCAGGGTCGGCTTCCGGGAACTGCGCCCTGGTCCGAGCGACGGCCACGAGATCGAGCGGGACGGGCTCGACCTCCACCTCAATGGGCGTCGCGCCTTCGCCCGTGGCGCGATCTGGACCCCGCTCGACGCCCTCGGCATCGCTCCCACGACGGCGGAGCTGCGCGTGGCCCTCGAGGCCGTTCGCGACGCCGGCATGAACATGTTGCGCGTTGCCGGGATCGGGGCCTACGAGACCGACGAGTTCCACGACCTCTGCGACGAGCTCGGGATCATGGTCTGGCAGGACTTCATGTTCGCCAACCTCGACTATCCGGTCGCCGACGAGGGCTTTCGAGGGTTGGTCGAGCGGGAGGCGGCTGAGCTGCTCGAGCGCATCTCAGGGCGCCCCAGCCTCGCGGTCCTCTGCGGCAACAGCGAGGTCGAGCAGCAGGTCGCGATGCAGGGCCTCGATCCCGCCCTGGGCCGCGGCGAGCTCTTCGGGGAGCTGCTGCCGCGCCTCGTGGCGGAGTCCGGGGCCGGTGCCCCCTACGTTCCCTCCGCCCCCTGTGGGGGCGCGCTGCCGTTCCGCCCGGGCGCGGGGCTCGCGAACTACTTCGGCGTCGGCGCGTACCGCCGCCCGCTCGAGGACGCCAGGCGCGCCGATGTCCGCTTTGCGTCCGAGTGCCTCGCGTTCGCCAACGTCCCCGACGAGGCCACGATCGAGGCGATGCACCCGACCGACACGGCCGCTCTGCCCTCCCATCACCCCGCCTGGAAGGCCGGCGTGCCTCGCGACGCCGGCAGCGGCTGGGACTTCGAGGACGTTCGCGACCACTACCTGGGCCTGCTCTTCGGGATCGATGCGGTCGAGTTGCGCAGCGTCGATCACGAGCGCTACCTCGAGCTCTCCCGGGCCGTCAGCGGGGAGGTGATGGCGGAGGTATTCGGCGAGTGGCGCCGCGAAGCGTCGCCCTGCGGCGGTGGCCTCGTCCTCTGGCTCCGCGACCTCGTCCCGGGCGCCGGCTGGGGGGTGATCGGCAGCGACGGCGTGGCGAAGGCCGCCTACCACCACCTCCGCCGGGCCCTCGCCCCCGTCGCGGTCTGGACCACGGACGAGGGGCTCGGCGGCGTCGCCGTCCACGTCGCCAACGACCGGCCGGAGCCGCTCACCGCGCGTTTGCGGGTCGCGACCTACCGCAATCTCGAGGTCCGGGTGGACGAGGAGGAGGAGACGATCGAGATCCCACCGGGCGGGACGCTCGCGCGGGATCTCGAAGGGATGCTCGGCCGCTTCACCGACAGCTCGTGGGCATACCGGTTCGGACCTCCCGCCCAGGACGCGA
>JAABUS010008818.1_pt1 | contig 10893 bp, 5 predicted proteins | sample 5560161 | NCBI WGS metagenome assembly JAABUS01 (sample SAMN10711885, study PRJNA513376) | rock metagenome | isolation source: Antarctica rocks | place: Antarctica: Victoria Land, Trio Nunatak nord | collected 2016-01-04
CGGTGACCACCAGCATGAGCACCGCGGAGCCGATGATCTGGACGGCGTCGGTGGTTCCGGCCGCAATGCGCAGCGGCATGAGCATGGCCGAGAACGGCGGAAGCCAGGACATCACCGCGGACAGGGTGCTGTCCGGGCTCTGCACGACAGCCTGAGCCAGGATGTAGCTGACGAAGATCACGATCGAGATGGGTGCGGCAGCAGAGTTGACGTCCTCCTGGCGAGACACCAATGAGCCCGCGGCGGCGTAGAGCACCGCATAGAAGGCGAAACCGAGGATGAACCAGATGAGCACCGAGGCGAACACCCCTACTGCGGTGCCCGTGACCGTCACCAGTCCTGTACCGAGACCGGCGGCCAGCCCGACGACGCCGTAGGCGACCAGCTGCACCAGTCCGACGGCGCCGATGCCCGCCACCTTGCCCCACAGCAGGTGCAGCGGCTTGATGGTGGCCAGCAGCACTTCGACCACGCGACTGGATTTCTCCTCCACCACGCCCATGGCGACGTAGATGCCGAACAGGAAGATCTGGAAGAACATGACCAGCAGCGCGATGTAGGCGAGGGCGGTGCGTTGGTTGGCATCGGGGTTCGGTGGATTGGCGGCGTCGACGGTGACGGTGGCGCGCGCGGCCGCCTGGGTCAGCGTCGCCGGATCCACGCGTTGTGCGCTCAGCGCGGCGTTGACGGACTGCTGCCGTACGGCAGCGGTGATGGTCACCTGTAGCGCCTTGGGAATCTCCTTCTGGACGACGGCGGTGTAGCTACCGCCCTCCCGGGGCACCAGCGCAACGTCGAGGTCGCCGGAACTCACTTTGGCGCGTGCTGCGGCCTCGTCGGGCACAGTCGAGGTGTCCACGGGAGCGCCGGTGGCATCAGCGGTCGCCGTCAGGGGCGCGGACAAGCATGCCGCGTCCCCGACCAGGCCGAGCTTGGGGCGGTTGTCCGACCCACCGCTGAAGATGGACGCAGCGATGATCCCGCCGAGGATCAGGACCAGAATAATGGCGTTGCTGATGATGAACGACTTGGTGCGCGCGCGGGTGATGAACTCACGCCTCGCGACGAGGGCAATCGTGCCTGGTGTGCTCATGCCGTCACCACCTCGCGGAACAGCTCGGTGAGCGTCGGTCGGCTACGGGCGAACTCGTGCACCGGCCCGGTGCGCAGGGCTGCGGCGAGGACGGCTTGGTCGTCCGCATCCGGGCCCAGCGCGAGGACGGTGCGGGTGTCGTCGTGGCGCACGGTGTGCACCCGGGTAGCGCGTCTGCCCATCCTCGCGGCGCTTGCGGTGCGTACACGGTGAGCTGGGTGCCGCCCCGGGCGCGGAGCTCGTCGACGGTGCCGCATTCCTGCATGTGTCCGCGCACCACGATGCCGACCCGGTGGCACAGCCGCTCGACCAGGTCGAGCTGGTGGCTGGAGAAGATCACGGGTACACCGTTGGCCGCTTTCTCGGCGAGCACGTCGCTCATCACGTCGACGGCAACGGGATCGAGCCCGGAGAAGGGCTCGTCCAGCACCAGCACGTCGGGATCGTGCACCAGTGCAGCGGCCAGCTGTACCCGCTGCTGGTTGCCCAGGCTCAGCGCGTCGACGGTGTCGTTCGTCCTGGTGTCGATGCCCAGACGGGTGGTCCATGCGGCGACGGCGTCGGCCGCATCACCAGTGGACAGCCCGTGCAGTTGCGCCAGGTAGGACAGTTGTGGGCCGACCTTCATCTTCGGGTAGAGCCCGCGTTCCTCCGGCATGTAACCGATGCGCCTGCGCAAGGCAAGGTCGATCGGTTGGCCACCCAGATGCACGTGCCCGGAGTCGGCGGACAGGACGCCCAGCGCAATCCGCATCGTCGTCGTCTTGCCGGCGCCATTGCTACCCACAAAGCCGAAGAGCTCGCCGGGCTGAACCTCAAAGCTCATGTCCTGCAGGGCGATGGTGTCGCCGTAGCGCTTGTTGAGCCCCTCGATTTGCAACTGCTGACCACGTGTGGCCGTCATGCACCCTCCCTGAGTGTGGTGTCCGGTCCGCACCCTAGGGGCCGGACAAATCCGACACCGCGCCGGGGCGCACCCTGGCGCGCTGGCGCTCGAGTGGTGCTGCGACCGTAGACGCCCGCACGTAACGGTGCGGGACGGCTAGAAGCGCACCAGCATCTTTCCGGTGTTCGCCCCGCGCATGAGGTCGATGAACGCCTGCGGTGCAGCATCGACGCCGCCGTCCACAAAGGTCTCCTCGGTGATCAGGGAGCCGTCGCGAACCCACGGGCCGACCTCATCGCGGAACGCCGGCTGCAGGGCGTTGTTGTCGCTGACGATGAAGCCACGGATGCTCAACCGTTTGGTGATCAGCAGCGCGAGGTTGCGCGGCGCAGGCGTGGCCTCGGTGGCGTTGTACTGAGAGATCATGCCGCAAACCGCAACGCGACCAAAGGTGTTCAGCGAGCCGATCGCCGCTTCGAGGTGGTCACCTCCGACGTTGTCGAAATACACGTCTATACCGTCGTGCGCTGCTTCCCGTAGCTGTTTGCCGACGTTGCCGTCCTTGTAGTTGAACGCTGCGTCGAAGCCGAGGTCGTCGACGAGGTGGCGCACCTTGTCCGCCGAGCCCGCCGAGCCGATCACGCGGGAAGCTCCGCGGCGACGAGCGATCTGCCCTACCAGTGAACCGACCGCTCCGGCGGCACCGGAGACGAACACGGCGTCGCCTTCCTTCATCGCGGCAATTTCGGTGAGCCCGACGTAGGCGGTAAACCCGGGCATGCCGAGCACCCCGAGATACGCACTGGCCGGGGCGACGGCCGTGTCGATCGGTTGGACACGCTTGGCAGGCAGCACCGCGTACTCGCGCCAGCCAAACCCGTGCAGTACCTGAGTGCCGGTGGCGACGTTGTCGGACTTGCTGACGACGACCTCACCGACGGCGCCGCCCTCCAGTGCCGCACCCACCTGGAAAGGCGGCACGTAGGACGGGCGGTCATCCATCCGGCCGCGCATGTACGGGTCGACGCTCATCACGGCGTTGCGGACGAGCACCTCGCCGTCCTGCAGCTCGGGAAGGTCGACGGTGGCGACGTTGAAGTTCTCCGTGGTGGGCCAGCCGGTGGGCCGAGCAGCAAGGCGGACTTCGCGGGACGTCGTTGGGGTAGGCATGGCAATCATTGTCCTCGCTAGGGATTCCGCGCGGCAGTGTGGGGCGTGGCTGTGGACAACTGCGCAACCATCCACAGTGTGGCCCGAACGCGGCGTTGCGGTGGTGAGACCCAGCCACGCTGGGTACATGTACTACCGCACATTGCTCAGGTTTCCCTCGGGTCCGCCGTGATGCTCGTCCTGATTCTCGTCATGTCCTTGCTTGGCCTGGCGGTCGGGTTCGTCCTCGATGTGGCCTGCAATCGAGTCCCGGTCGTCGGCCTCCGCTACCCGGTGGTCGAGCTGGTGACTGCGGTGTTGTTCGTCGCGCTCGCGCTCCGCCTGTCGGGAGCCCACTTACTGGTCGCGCTGCCCGCGTACTTGTACTTCGTCGCCGTCGGGGTAGCGCTCACGCTGATCGACCTCGGCTGCAGGCGGCTGCCCAATGTGCTTGTGCTGCCGTCCTACCCGATCATGCTGGCGCTGCTGGGAGGCGCATCCGCCTGGCAGCATGATGGTGCGGCGCTGGCGCGCGCGCTGATCGGCATGGGGGCGTTGTTGGCGCTGTATCTGGTGTTGGCGTTGATCCACCCCGCCGGGATGGGCTTCGGCGACGTCAAGCTCGCCGGTGTGCTGGGCGCGGCGCTAGGTTACCTGTCCTACCTGGCGCTGGTGATCGGCGCGTTCGCAGGATTCTTCCTCGGTGCCGTGCTCGGCCTGGCGCTACTTCTCAGCCGCCGGGGCTCTCGGAAAAGCGCGATCCCCTTCGGCCCGTTCATGATCGCCGGCGCGCTGTTAGCTGTCTTCGCGGCCGAACCGTTGGGGCGGGGGTACTTGCGCTTGGTGACGAGGACTTGATGCGCTGCGACCCCGGCCGCCGTGAGGCGCCAGCACCTACCGCTGCGCGACCTGCGTCGGAGTCACCGGCGACGGCAGGGCCGTCGAGCCCTCCAGGTACGCATCCACCGCGGCCGCACACGAGCGACCCTCGGCGATCGCCCAGACGATCAGCGATTGCCCGCGCCCCATGTCCCCGGCCACGAACACGCCGTCCACAGTGGACGCCCACGCGTCGGAGCGCGCCACGTTGCCCCGCTCGGTCAGCTCGACACCCAGGCCGTCGAGCAGGCCGTCCTGCTCCGGCCCGACGAAGCCCATGGCCAGCAGCACCAGGTCGGCCTCCAGGTCGAACTCGGAGCCCTCGATCTTGGTGAAGCGACCGTCGACCATCTCCACCTCGTGCCCCCGCAAACCCGTGACGTGCCCATCGGAGCCGAGGAACTCCTCGGTGTTCACCGCGTACATGCGCTCGCCGCCCTCCTCGTGGGCGGAGGCGACGCGGTACATCAACGGCCAGGTCGGCCACGGGGTCGACACGTCGCGCTCCGCCGGCGGCTTGGCCATGATCTCGAACTGGTGCACCGAGGTGGCGCCCTGGCGGTGTGCGGTGCCGAGGCAGTCGGCCCCGGTGTCGCCGCCGCCGATGATGATCACCCTCTTGTGCCACGCGGAGATCGGCGAGACCTCGAGGTCACCCTCCTGCACGTGGTTGGACGGCGGCAGGTACTCCATCGCCTGGTGGATGCCATCGAGCTCACGCCCGGGGATCGGCAGGTCGCGCCACGCGGTGGCTCCGCCAGCCAGCACCACGGCGTCGAACTCCTCTCGGAGCTCCTCCACGGTCAGGTCCACGCCCACATTGACGCCGGTGCGGAACAGCGTGCCTTCGGCACTCATCTGCTCCACCCGCCGCTCGATGTGGCGCTTCTCCATCTTGTACTCGGGGATGCCGTAGCGCAGCAAGCCGCCGATGCGATCGGCCCGCTCCAGCACCGTCACCGTGTGTCCGGCGCGCGTCAGCTGTTGGGCCGCAGCCAGACCGGCGGGGCCCGAACCCACCACGGCCACCGACTTGGCGGTCACCTTGGACGGGCGGATGGGCTTCACCCACCCCTCGTCGAAGGCGCGGTCGATGATCTCGACCTCCACCTGCTTGATGGTCACCGGGTCGTCGTTGATGCCCAGCACGCAGGAGGCCTCACAAGGCGCCGGACACAGCCGCCCGGTGAACTCCGGGAAGTTGTTCGTGGCGTGCAGCCGGTCGTACGCCGCTTCCCACTCATCTTTGTAGACCAGGTCGTTCCACTCCGGGATCAGGTTCCCAAGCGGGCAGCCGTCGTGGCAGAACGGGATTCCGCAGTCCATGCAACGGCTGGCCTGGGTTCGGACCTCGTCGGTGGCGAAGTCCTCGTAGACCTCTTTCCAGTCCAGCAGGCGCAACTCCACCGGCCGGTGCGCGGGCAGCTCGCGGTCGTACTTGAGGAATCCGCGGATGTCACCCATTTGCGGCCGCCATGATTGCCTCGTCCACGTTGGTTCCATCCTTCTCGGCGGTGTCGATCGCCAGGAGCACCCGCTTGTACTCGCGCGGCATCACCTTGGCGAAGTGGCCGACCTGATTGGGCCAGTCGGCGAGGATTCGGGTGGCGACGTCCGAGTCGGTCGCGCTGCGGTGACGCTCGACCACCTCGTGCAGCCAATCTCGATCAGCGCCACTGAGCTCTTCCAGATCGACCATCTCGGTGTTCAGGTCGGCGGGGAACACGCCGTCGGGGTCGAAGACGTACGCCTCGCCGCCGAACATGCCAGCACCGAAGTTTCGGCCGGTGGCCCCGAGGATAACGATTTTGCCGCCGGTCATGTACTCACACCCGTGGTCGCCGACGCCTTCCACCACGGCGACCGCTCCGGAATTGCGCACCGCGAACCGTTCACCGACCAGCCCGCGGATCAACACCTCGCCGCTGGTCGCGCCGTAGAGCAGCACGTTGCCGGCGATGGTGTTGTCCTCGGCCACGAACTCCGGGGAGGCATTCAGGGGCGGGCGGACCACGATGCGACCTCCGGACAACCCCTTGCCCACGAAGTCGTTGGCGTCTCCGTGCAGGCGCAGGGTGATCCCGCGGGGCAGGAACGCACCCAGGCTGGGGCCCGCCGAGCCGGTCAGGGTGATGTCGATGGTGCCGTCGGGCAGTCCCTGTCCGCCGTGCAGCTTGGTCAACTCGTGGCCCAGCATCGTGCCGACTGTGCGGTTGACGTTGCGAATGTCGGTGGAGATCTGCACCGGGGTGCCCTTGTGCAGGGCCTCCTGGCTCTCCGCGATGAGCCGCTGGTCCAGTGCCTTGTCCAGGGCGTGGTCCTGAGTTCCGGTGCAGTGCAAGCTCTGATTCATGAACGCCGACTCCGGCTGGTGCAGGATCGGCGACAGGTCCAGCTTCGCGGCCTTGTAGTGGTTCACCGCCTGGGTGGTGTCCAGCAGCTCGGCGTGGCCTACCGCCTCCTCCAAGGTGCGGAAGCCAAGCTCGGCGAGCAGCTCGCGGACCTCCTCGGCGATGTAGGTGAAGAAGTTGACCACGAACTCTGGCTTGCCGTCGAACTTCTGGCGCAAAATCGGGTTCTGGGTCGCCACCCCCACCGGGCAGGTGTCCAGGTGGCACACCCGCATCATGATGCAGCCGGCCACCACCAGGGGGGCGGTGGCGAAGCCGAACTCTTCGGCGCCGAGCAGGGCGCCGACGATGACGTCGCGGCCGGTCTTCAGCTGCCCGTCCACCTGCACCACGATGCGGTCGCGCAGCCCGTTGAGCAGCAGCGTCTGCTGCGTCTCGGCCAGTCCCAGCTCCCACGGGGCGCCGGCATGCTTGAGCGAAGTCAGCGGGGTGGCGCCGGTGCCGCCATCGTGGCCGGAGATGAGCACCACGTCGGCGTGCGCCTTGGAAACTCCAGCGGCGACCGTGCCGACGCCGATCTCCGAGACCAGCTTCACGTGCACCCGGGCGTCCGGGTTGGCGTTCTTCAGGTCGTGGATCAGCTGGGCCAAGTCCTCGATGGAGTAGATGTCGTGGTGCGGCGGCGGGCTGATCAGGCCGACCCCGGGGGTGGAGTGCCGCGTCTTGGCGATCCAGGGATACACCTTGTGCGCAGGCAGTTGCCCACCCTCACCCGGCTTGGCGCCCTGGGCCATCTTGATCTGGATGTCGTCGGCGTTGGTCAGGTACTCTGCGGTGACCCCGAAGCGCCCCGAGGCTACCTGCTTGATGGCCGAGCGTCGCAGGTCACCGTTGGCGTCGGCGGTGAAGCGGGCGACGTCCTCGCCGCCCTCGCCGGTGTTGGACTTGCCACCCAGGCGGTTCATCGCGATGGCCAACGTCTCGTGGGCTTCGGCCGAGATCGAGCCGTAGCTCATCGCGCCGGTGGAGAAGCGCTTGACGATCTCACTCGCCGGCTCCACCTCGTCCAACGGCACAGCCGGGCGGGCGTCGGTGCGGAGGGTGAACAGCCCGCGCAGCGAGGCCAGTTGTGCGGACTGGTCGTCGACCAGCTTGGTGTACTCCTTGAACACCTCGTAGCGACCGGCCCGCGTGGCGTGCTGCAGCTTGAACACGGTGTCCGGGTTGAACAGGTGGTACTCGCCCTCGCGGCGCCACTGGTACTCCCCACCGACAGCCAGCTCGCGGTGCGCGCGCTCCTCGGGCCGCTCTGGGTAGGCGTTGGTGTGCCGGGTGGCCACGTCGGCGGCGATCTCCTCAAGGCCGATCCCGCCGAGACGGCTGGTGAGGCCGGTGAAGTACTCGTCGACCAGCTCCTCCGACAGCCCGATGGCCTCGAAGACCTGGGCGCCGGTGTAGGACGCCAGCGTGGAGATGCCCATTTTGGACATCACCTTGAGCACGCCCTTGCCCGCGGCCTTGACGTAGTTCTGGATCAGCTCGGCCAGCGTCGCATTGCTTTGTGGCAGCTGCCCGCGGTCGAGCATGTCCTCCAACGTCTCGAAGGCCATGTACGGGTTGATCACCGCGGCGCCGAAGCCGATGAGCAGCGCCATGTGGTGCACCTCGCGGGCGTCCCCCACCTCAACGATGAGCCCTACCTGGGTGCGCAGGCGCTCGCGGACGAGGTGAAAGTGCACCGCGGCGGTGAGCAGCAGCGACGGGATGGGCGCCAGCTCCGCCGTGGAGTCCCGGTCGCTGAGCACGATGAGCGCCGCGCCGCCAGCGATCGCCTCGGTCACCTGAGTGCGGATGTCATCCAACGCCGCGGCCAGGCCCGCTCCGTCTTCGGCCACCGGGTACAGCCCAGAGATCACCACTGAGCGGAAACCGGGCAGGTCACCGTCGTCGTTGGCGTGCACCAGCTTGGCCAGATCGTCGTTGTCCACGATGGGCTGGGGCAGCACGATGTGCCGACACGACGCCGGTTGGGGGTCGAGCAGGTCGCCCTCCGGCCCGATGGTGTTGGCCAGGCTGGTGACGAGCTCCTCGCGGATGGCGTCCAGCGGTGGATTGGTGACCTGGGCGAACAGTTCAGCGAAGTAGTCGAACAGCAGACGCGGCCGTTTCGAGAGCACCGCGATGGGGGTGTCGGTGCCCATGGAGCCGATGGCTTCCGCGCCCGCGGTGGCCATCGGGGCGAGCAGCAGGCTCAGCTCTTCGCTGGTGTAGCCGAACATCTGCTGGCGCCGCAGTACCGACTCGTGGGAGTTGCGTACGTGCGGGCGGGCGGGCAAGTCACCCAGCTTGACCTGCCCGGCGTCCAGCCACTCCTGGTACGGCTCGGCGTTGGCCAGCTCGCTCTTGAGCTCCTTGTCGCTGACGATGCGACCCTGGGCGGTGTCGACCAGCAGCATGCGGCCGGGCTTGAGGCGGATCTTGCGCGTCACGGTGGACGGGTCGATGTCCAGCACCCCGACCTCCGAAGCCATGATGACCAGCCCGTCCTCGGTCACCCACACCCGCGAGGGGCGCAGGCCGTTGCGGTCGAGCACCGCACCCATGACGGTGCCGTCGGTGAAGGCCACCGAGGCTGGGCCGTCCCAGGGCTCCATCAGCGAGGCGTGGTAGGCGTAGAACGCCCGCTTGGCGGGGTCCATGGTGGCGTGGCGCTCCCACGCCTCGGGGATCATCATCAGCATCGCGTGCGGCAGGCTGCGGCCGCCGAGATGCAGCAGCTCCAGCACCTCATCAAAACGTGCAGTATCGCTTCCATCCGGGGTGCAGATGGGAAAGATGCGCTCCAGGTCGCCGAACTTGTCGGTCTTGATCCACGCTTCGCGGGCGCGCATCCAGTTCTCGTTGCCGTTGACGGTGTTGATCTCGCCGTTGTGGGCGATCAACCGGTATGGGTGCGCCAGGGGCCATGACGGGAAGGTGTTGGTGGAGAAGCGCGAGTGCACCAGGGCCAGCGCGCTTTCCATCCGCTCGTCCTGCAGGTCCAGGTAAAACTCCCGAAGCTGCGGCGTGGTGAGCATGCCCTTGTAGACGAAGGTTCGTGCGGAAAGGCTGGGAAAATATGCCGTCTCGCTGCCCGCGCCGCGGCCGGCCCCTTCCTCGCCGAGCTCGCGCTCCGCCCGCTTGCGGATGATGAAGGCGCGCCGCTCCAGGTCCATTCCGGTAACGGAATGATCAGCGGAAGCGATGAACAGTTGACGCAGCGTCGGCATGGCATCGCGAGCGAGCGCGCCCAAGGAGGAGTCATCAACCGGAACGGCACGCCAGCCGAGCACGGTGAGTCCTTCGTCGGCCACGATCGCTTCGATGGTCTTTGCGGCCTCGTCAGACTTGACGGCAGCTTGAGGCAGGAACACGATTCCGGTGGCGTAGACGCCGGGCTGGGGCAGCTCGAACTCGCACACCGCCCGGAAGAACGTGTCCGGAACCTGGATGAGAATGCCCGCGCCGTCGCCACTGTTCTGCTCGGCGCCTGCCGCCCCGCGATGGTCCAGGTTGACCAACGCGGCGATGCCCTTGTCCACGATGTCCCGACTGCGACGACCGTGCATATCCACGACAAATGCGACACCGCAGCCGTCGTGCTCGTGGGCGGGGTCGTAGAGGCCTTGCCGGCCAGGCAGTTTGGTCATGAGTCGCTTTCAGCAGCGGGAACATAAGGAGACGCACCACTCGGGACGACACTGGCCCGATGGATCACAATACCTGATGCTGCACAGTCTGGGGCGACCCTTCGCTGGCCGCCAGTCGATTACCGATGGGTAACGGTAAGGCATCGGCGGGGGTTCGCGCCAAGTCCGGGGTGCGGCGCGACCGATCTCACTCTTCTCGCAGGCTGCCCGCGTCCATCACCCAGCGCCGAGTGCTGCGCACCGCGTCCAGCATCCGGCGGTCGTGGGTGACCAGCAACAGGGTGCCGGTGTAGGAGTCCATCGCCTGCTCGAGCTGCTCGATGGCGGGCAGGTCCAGGTGGTTGGTCGGCTCGTCCAGCACCAACAGGTTGACGCCCTTGGCCTGCAGCAATGCCAACGCGGCGCGGGTCCGTTCGCCCGGTGACAACGATGCCGCCGGGCGACCGACGTGGGCGCCCCGCAGCCCGAACTTCGCCAGCAGGGTGCGCACCTCGGCATCCGGCCAGTCCGGGACCGCGTCGCCGAACGCGCTCGCCAGCGCCTCCGCGCCCAGGAACAACCCGCGAGCCTGGTCCACCTCGCCAACTTCCACCCCGCTGCCCAGCGTCGCACGGCCGGAATCGGGCGACAGCCGCCCCAGCAGCACCGCGAGCAGAGTGGACTTGCCCGATCCGTTGGCGCCGGTGATCACGATGCGATCACCGACGTCGATCTGGGCGCTCACTGGACCGAACTCGCGCTTTGCGACCGTCGCTCGGTCCAGCGCGGCCACCACCGAGCCGCCGCGGGAGGCGGGCGCGATAGCCATCCGCAACTCCCACTCCTTGCGCGGCTCCTCCACCACGT
>JAABUS010008819.1_pt1 | contig 10893 bp, 15 predicted proteins | sample 5560161 | NCBI WGS metagenome assembly JAABUS01 (sample SAMN10711885, study PRJNA513376) | rock metagenome | isolation source: Antarctica rocks | place: Antarctica: Victoria Land, Trio Nunatak nord | collected 2016-01-04
GCAAGTGCTTCCCCCCCCCCCCCCCTCTCCCTTACATCCCTGCCTGGGGTCATTCAAGGCTATGCTGTACAGCTGCTGGTAGCATGCCCATGCAGGGCTGAAAATCAGATGGCCTGCAGCCCAGCTGGCCTGCTTGTTTCCAATGAGTTTCAGACCAGGCTCAGTGGCATGATCACCAGCTGGTCCACAGGACATGTACCGTCACTCTTCGTCCTAAATGGAACAACCTGATACCATGGGTTCAAATCCCTTTTTCTCTGTTTTCCTACGAAAGATTTATGGAACAAAAACCAACATAACGGATACAAGGGAGTTTGTATCAAGAGTTACGGCAAGTAATTGCACAAAACATACTTTCTGCGGTACCAACACCCTCTGTTTTGAGAAGCTGAAGCCTGTGCAGGGCAACACTTCTAGGTCACCGCCGCCTCCCACCAGCAGCAGCAGTGGGGGCATCGAGCTGCCTAGCAGCCCGTCAGGCCTGCAGGAGATGTACAGCCGGTCTAGGGCCAGGCGCAGCAGCATGGTCAGCACCAGCTCCATCAACAGTGAGGCTTCACTGGACGTCGAGCTGGAGTTTGGCATGACGGCTTGCATCACCCTCCAGGTCGAGCGTATGCTGCAGGTCTGATACCTTTTCCTTCTTTTCTTCTCTTCTCTCTCTTCTCCTCCCTGCATGACTGCGCTTTGGCCCGCCGATTTTGACTGTATAATGACTGCAGTTCCATGACTTTGTTGCCGAAAATGCATATCAGCAAGCTGGACACATATGCAAGCCTGTGTCGTTGCGGCCTGCATCACCCCTCGAGAAGAGTGCATGTTGCAAGTCAGATCCTGCAGGCAGTCAGCTCCACAGCAACACTGCACACAACATCCACACAGCAGCTTCCCAAGATCCCATTGAAATCCCATCTACTTGGGCAATTTCATGTGGATCATGCCTCTTCTGAAGCGTATACTACAGGACGGCATCAAATTGTCTTTGTAAGCCAATCTGGCACAGCTGCAAGCATCCCTCTTTGCGCTGCGTGTGGTGTGTGACACTCACAAGCTAGCTTGGTCTGACTGGAGGATGCCTTTTGATTCCCTTTGATGCCCTTTAATTGATACCCTTTGACTCAAGTTGGGCATGCCAAGTCAACACTCTGTGATGTGACATGGTTGCTGAATTCCGGTCTCTGCGGAGAAAAACTGCTGCAGAATCAGCTTGCTCTGCCAGCTCATCATGCCCTGTTGGCGGTCATGGTGCATGACTCCTCCTGAAGACCCACCTGGTCATTCCAGAGCCCTTGAAGCATAGGACAGGATTCAGGCTGTGCACTGCACAAAGAGAACATGCAGCAGCTGTCGGTGCTGAGTTGGTCTGATGTTGCAGCCATCAGAGATGCATCAGACAGTCTTGCCTCATGCTTGCAGGACGCAGACAGGAACTGGCAGTTCAACATGTTCAAGTTTGCTGAGGAGACCAACGGCAACCACCTGTCCGTGTTGACCTTCCACCACATGAAGACTGCCGGCCTCTGCACTCGCTTCAACTTGAATGAAGCCAAACTGTCTCGGTTCCTGTGCCGCATAGAGAGGGGCTACCTCAACAACCCCTACCACAGCAGGTGACTACTAAAATTGTATTGTGACACACAAATACCAAACAAAAACTGAAGATTTGGGTAAGTTCTCCTTTGAACTATTGTTGTTAAACATTGAAACCAAAGATTTGTTTTGTCTATTGGACAGGCGTTTTTGTGAGCGTGGATTTCTGCTTGTGTAACCATGATGAAGTAATGCTTGATGGTGACAGACTGTTAGCACCTTTGCTCAGGGTCTGCATTGCAGTATAATGCTCAGAAAACCAGAAATGGCTGGAACAGATTATTTGCTCAGGCCATGAGATGATTCTATACTACAGCATGCAGAAGCTTGCAGACACACACAAACATGGTCAAACTGGTTTGCCTCAGCAGAATCTGTGAGGGACATTCAGGTACTATCGTTCCACAAACATGCCTCAGAGCCAAGTGCAGGGGACGAACACATATAATGCACCTGATGTGCAGTACTCATGTCTGGTTCTGTTTGCTACAGCCTGCATGTGGCAAGCGTGGTACAGATGATGCACATGATCATGCACCATGGGGGGTTACTACGCCGCAGAGTCTTTGACGAGCTCATGATGCTGGCATGCTACATCGCGGCGGCCATTCATGACTACGAGCATGGCGGAGTCAACAATGACTTCCTGATCCAGACCAGGGACAGGCTGGCTGTCACGTACAATGACATCTCGCCCCTAGAGAATCACCACCTGGCTGCTGCTGCTAGGCTGATGTCAGAGCCAAAGTACCGCTTCACAGATGTGGGTTTGGCACGTCCACTTGCTGGACTGTCATGCAACCATCATCGTCATCATCAAATGCACACTGAAACAGCCATAAGCATGCATGTCCAGCATAGGCATGCGCATGTGCCTGTGGATTTGTCCCAGTGATAATGTGCCTTGGAAAGCTGCTCATCTATACAGAATGCATGTGTGCCCATTGACCACAAGTGGTAGGCTGTGGTGAACTGTAGCCTTTAGCGTCACAGCCTGTCACAAATCCAAGCAGGTCATGTAGGCTGAGTGATGACAGGAGGTGAGCTGTATGTCCCTGTTGACTGCAGGCTGTTGCTATATACCAGGTGACATGCATGAACTCATCACAGTGGCTGCTGAACAAGCAAGTATCATCTGTTCTCTAGAGTGTGAGTGGCATGCAGGGTTTATCACGTGCAGACCATCGCACACTGCGGACTGCAGTCATTGAGCAGGTGCTGGGGACTGATATGAAGAAGCACTTCAACATCCTGTCTAGGTTCCAGGTCAGTCCTTACATTCTGTCAGACCACCATGCAGTCTGGTCTGTGTATCAGCCTGGAACTGATGAGCAACAGCGTCAGAATTGGCAGCTTGGCCTTGCTTTACTATGTGCTGGACTCAGTATATCAAAGTGAGGTTCTTTGCATGCTTGAGAGTACAGGCTTTTTTTTTGAGGGGTGGCAACTGCCTGCAGAACCTGTATCAGAGGTCGACCACCACCACCAGTCGTAGCGGCTCACGAGAGCTCAAGGAGGTGAACTTCACCTTGCTTTTGATGCGCAGTGACGCAGCCTTTGAAGTCTACAGCAGCAGCCGTTCTTCCCGAACAACTGAAGCCGCCGTTCTCGCTTTTACTTCTGTTTCATCTTCGTGCATACTTTCTTTCTCCGCTGAGTGATTGTCACGCATGACGGTGACTCAGACTGTTGCCGCTTGTGCTGCAGAACACCTTTCAGAGGCGGGACACCACGTCCAGCCGGAGCAGCTCGATGGAGCTGCCTGAGGACATTCCCCACCGTGCGCCTCCCCGTCACAGCATTGACATGAGGCACAACACTAGCTCCCGCCACAGCATTGACATCAGTCGCGCTCACTCTGTGCGTCCTTCCGGCGCGGCTGCTGGCCAGGCAAGCCAGCTGGCAAGGGGTTCCACAAGCTCGTCTGACAATTCTGTCTGGGACAATGTCAGCGAGGAGAACAAGGGCATCATTCGCCAGGTGACAAATGCGTCTTTTGCATGCATTCCCCACGTCGCAATCAGCAACAGTCTGAAAGCGATGTATCTTGTGCCCAGCAAATTGTAGACATGCTTTGATGCACACTACCCAAACAGATGGAAAGTGATACATGTATACACTGTACAGTGCACTGCATTTCTGCAGTGTATATGCTAAAAAACTCTCATGAACCACCGCTCAACGATCAGCACACATGTGGGCTCTTGTGTACTGTACAACACACATTCTTGGACCCTGAGTGACTGTTTTGCATTGCAGGTGGCATTGAAGTGTGCCGACATTGGCCATCTGGCAGCCACTCCTGATGTGCACAAGAGGTGGGCCTACCTCCTGGAGGAGGAGTTCTTCCTACAGGTGCTCTTGCCAGCTATGAACACCATATGTTTGACGCGGTTGACTGTGCAAGACACTCAAATGCTTGCACTGACTTGCGCCGCTTGGGTGTTGTATGGATGCTGTATGTATGTACCTGGCCTGTCAAATACCTTCACTGTGTAAGTACTTGCACTGCCCGCAAGCCCATCAAGCAGCAGGTGAAAGGCAGCATGTGCATCTACCCTGTTCAGCCAATGGCAGGTGATCAGTGATCAGCGACGCAGGATGCATGCTTAGCAAAGGTTGAGGGGCACACATGCATGCAGCCTTTGCAAAGACTCTGACTGCATGCTGTATCCGCTTGTCTGTGCACAGCTAGCATCAATGCAGATGGCACGCATACTGTGTGCTCTTCCTTGATGCTGAGTGGCATTGTCAACTCTCGTTGCTTGCGTCTCTGAAGTGCTCTTGTCTTGCTGCTGTGCAGGGGGGTAGAGAGAAGCAGCTGGGTATGGCAGTCAGTCCTCTCATGGACAGACAAAACAAGGGGGGCATCACACGTTCTCAGGTCAGACAGGCATCTGACACGTCATTCCTGTCTGCTCCCCTTCATCGTTCTTCCCCCTCCCTTCCCCCTCCTCTCCTGCCACGGCCCCGCTTGCACCCCCAGTCAGCTCAAAGCAAATGGATCGACTCTAAGCTGCAAAATTTAGAATGTCGGACTTCTAATGCAGCAAATCTTGATGCCTTTTTGTGCTGACTGCAATGCTCACTGGTCAACTTTAGGTGGCATCCAGACTGTCAGGGCCACCAGGGGAAAGGCTAGCAGCAGCATAGAACCATCAATACTACTGCCCCTGCAGCAGAAGCTTAAATTCCAGCAAGTTGCAGAATCCATGGTCTGACCAAAGGCCGTCTCATACACCTAGCCGGACTTTTGAGGTCTCATGCATCCCTCAAATGATTACAACGCACAGATGATTCCAGCATTCATCACACATTGTGTGCTTTGCAGTTGAGCTTCTTCAGCATTGTGGGCATCCCTCTGTTCAAGAGCATGACAGACATCTTTGAGGAGACGCGACCCATGCTGCAAGGCGTGATGGAGAACTATAAAGCCTGGGAGAAGGATGCAGCAATGGCATCCACCCCTGTTGCAAGCCCTAGGCCGTAGATCTAGGGGTGGGGAGGGTCAGTACAGAAGCTTTGCTCTGGGTTCACTGTGTAAGATGATGAGGGGTGATTGTGATTATTGCTGTTTGACCCCTGGCGTGTATTGAGGTTGGAGGGGGTGGGGGTCTGTTCAGGTTTTTACGGGATCAAGGCGTTTTGTGAGGAGGATCTTGTGGATCAGACATGTACGTGCACATGACACATGGCTTGTTGGGGAAGTATGCTAAGAAGCAGCTGTTTGTTGAGTAGTGGGTCTGCTGTATTATGCTGTGTTGATGCCGCTCACAAGACAATGTGATTAGTTAATCATTGCGTCCTGTTTCTTTAGCACCAGGCTACAAGCTCTTCAGGCTGATGTTGGTGCTTCTCCACAGCAATCTTAGGTTTAACATTTTCAGCTTGGGTATCGTTGGCATCTTAATGTGTGACAAGCTTGCTCATACATGAACGTGGTCAGTGAACAGCCGGTCCCAGCAATACCATTTGCTTTTTAGGCACTTTTTCTGCGTCTGTCTATAGAACACTTGCATTCGTCACTGTGGTCAATGCGTGGAAGTACCTACAAATGCTTGTAATTGACTACATCTGAAAGTTCGAACTCCTAGCTCACACAAATTTTTAAACAACAAGCGACATCAAAGACAGCCATGCATGTCAAGGACGGGGTTTGCTATGTAAGTAAGCAAATACACGCTCTGTCAAGCCTGCAACTTGCTGACAGTGTTACAACACACTGTAGTGAATTACATATAATTGGTGTCTGATATGGCAAACTTTTGTGCTGACCGACATCAGTCCACTGATTCTACTATGCCAACCAGCAATTGTCAAGCTATGCAAGTACCCAATCCTGACAAATCGTCAGTACAGCGCGTCATGGCTTATATTTAGGCAGACGAATAGTCAAGTGAGGTCCCATCCCGCCAAAGTCTTGCACGACAGGTCTGGCTATCCTTATGTAAGTATCGCAACCGCAAGCAAAACGCATAGCAGGCATGCTGCGCAGAGCATGCATCAGAATCGCCACCCATCATCAAAAGGATGTGTTTCACATGCAGTGCTTAATCTTGTTTACCATTTCAGGTTCATCAAATCTCTACAGCTACTGGCAAAAAAATTATGCAGACAATGGTATGAGTAATACAGGTCATCATCAGCAGCCGCCCCACCAATGGGTGGTTGCACAGGCTGCATGTCAGTTCAGAAATATGGCGGGAATTGGCTGCTTCTTGCCCTTGACACTGTTTTCGATGTCCTCAAACTGCCCATTCACAGTGCGCGCTGACACAGCACCACTCCTGTCAACTATGATTGGGAAGGTGATCAGGTGTCCAGTCATGTCGCAGTCCTCCTTCCCTGAGAACTGGAGCCAATTCTGTTCAGCCAGGTAATTCACACGCTTCACACATGCCAAGCTGTGAGGTTGATCATACACAGGGTCATACTTTCCGCCCAAATGCTCCAGCCAAAGTGCCATACGGTACCCATACACCTCCCCCTTGGGGTATGCCACTTTGGGTTCAAAATCTTCCTTCCTGTTCTGGCGCTGCCCATGTGTCTGCCCTGGGCCGCTGCCCTGCTTCTGCCCCTCCTGCTCTGGTTGCCTTTGGCCCTGGCCCCATCCTGAGTTGTGCCCTTGCCCGTGACTCTGATCCTGCCCTAGACCCTGACTCTGTCCCTGTCCTTGTTCTTGCCCTTGACCTTGATTCTGCCCTTGAGTCTGGCTCCGCTGCTGCCCCTGAGCCTGCATCCCGGAAGCATCTGGCTGGTCCCCACCACCAGTCTGACCCCAGAACTCACTTGGCGGCTGTGCTGATACCACTCCCACAGGGGGCACATGACCTGTCATAGACTCATATCTGCCGCCATTCTGCCCAGACTGGTCTGACAAGTTCCCACCAGCCACACCTTGACCATCGGCACCAGTCCCATACCATGACTCATCTCCTGCCCCTCTGCTGTTGCTGTGCCTCTGGCCAGAGTTCTGCATGTTGCTACTGCCCATGTACCCACCACCACTGCCACCACTGCCACCACCACCACCGCTGCCACCACCGCTGCCACTGCCAGCATCAGCCATGCTATTGGCACCAGTGTAAGTAGCAGCAGAGTCAGTGCTGTTCTGATTAGCAGCAGCACTGTCTGAGTATGCGCTGGCATGGCTAGCAGTGCCGCCGCCGTCTTGGCTGTGCTGGGCATTGGCCAGTGTGTAGGCTGGCTGCCAGGAGCCCATGCCCAGCTCTGTGTCCCTGGACCCGTCTAGGGAGCGCTGATTCAAGTTGGCTGAGCTGATGCTGACGTACTCATCGTCCTGGACTATGGTCTGCATGCATGCCAGGTCAGGGTCATGTACTTATCAAAAGTAATCCTGGATCATGGTTAGCATGCATGCCAGGTCAGTGTCTGAGGGACTGCTGAGTCTGATGTACACTCTGCATGCAGATCTGGGGCACATTGTGTAGCTGGCTGGTTGCTCATGCCTCTGCTGCATCAACCACGCAGTCACTGATCCAAATCATTTTCTGTGTGCAACACATTCGGTCCATCAAGTGGGTAAAACACTGTAACTTTGCCTAATTGCACGGTACAAATTCAAAATTCAACAACAAATTACAACCCAACATGCAACATTCAAGCTTAGATAACCCAAATTTCACCAATACATCTGAAATAACTTTGTACCTTGGCATGCACATGGATGAAGCTCTTGTCAGGTTTGGCGCCAGCCTTTTCAGCACCAGAGTTATGCTTCAAATGTGGGTCTGACCCCTTCTGCCTGTTGGCAATGGCATAAAAGTTGAGGTAGTCTGATGGGTGCGCATCTGGATCACCCTTGCGCTGCAACGCCTCTCCGATCACCCTATGAGCAATGTTCAGACGTGTTACTGGTGGAAGGTCAGCAGTGCCTGGTCTTGTCCTAGACCCTGAGCTGAAAGCTGAAAGCCCGAGATGCATGACGCTGGAACATAGCCATGTAGTATCACACAGGAAGCCGCAGGGCAGTGTGGGGCAGCCTGATGGGTCACCCTTGAGCTGCAATCAGACAATGCAATCACTTCTGCATGGCAGCCATGACCCAACCCTCAGGAAGAATGTGTGTGAGAAATCAACCCCAAATGCAAGACTTTTCACATTTATCTTGTAGCTTGGAGGCGGGTTGGGTCCCTGCTAAGGCCTTGATCTGACACGATACCATCTGAGCAGCATATGTGCAAAGGAGCTTTACATATAACAGTCAACAGCATGACACAGTTGTCACAGTCATACAGTGCTGGGCTTGCGCTAAACCACTAGCACTGCCCATGCAACACAGGCAACAATCCAAACTGCATCGAAGTCACAGCAGGCATGTGAATCATAACAGAGTGTGATGGTGCCACTCACTTGTATATCGTGTTGATGGTATTCCAGGTGTAGAGCTTCATAAGACCCTTCTGGAGACAGTCACTTTTACATGATGATGATGGAATGGCAGGTGCACAGCATCGTAAGACCACTGTGAGGACACTCACTTGTACATCATGATGATGGTATGCCAGGTGTAAAGCATGATTAGACTCCTTTGGGGGCCAGGCCTCTCGGGGTGCAGGGGGATCAGCAGATAGGCTGCAAAGCGCTCATCATGCTCTATGGCATGCACGATGCGCAGGGCAATCTCAATGGGCACCAGGTTGTCTGACTGCGAGTCAGTGTACTTGCTCCAGGCAAAGCTGCTGCCTGCAATAAAATCCAGAGCTTGAGTGCTGAACCTGATGACATAAGATCGACTATGATGCGCTGACCGCAAGCCAGCCAGGTGATAGCTAGTTTGTGAGTCAGACGTGCAGACACACGGATGAACGATTGGCAGACTGACAGACAAATGGCTGAACGGCAGACAGATCCACTCACAGATGGACAGACAGAGGAATGCGGGCAGACAGACCTACCCACAGATGGACAGACAGAGGAATGGAGCGTCAGGCAGACAGGCAGACAAACATACAGATGGAAAAAGCTTGACAGCAAACACACAGACATGTATATGGAGAAAAGGGAGACAGATACATTCACAGTCACACACACAGACAGCAGGGATGTTGAGGCACACCTGTGAAGAACTGATTTTCAATGTAGATGAAGTGCTTGGCTCTCCTGATGGTATGCACATACATGTTGTGCAAGCCTGCATCTATGAGCACCCCCTTACCCCGCCCCAGGCCCCGCCCCAGCACCACGCTTGGGTCCTGCTCATCAATCTTGAAGTTGGAAGATCCAGAATCCATGCACCTGTTGTGCAGAGGCAACATCAACATGCTGTGGTGTGCAGTCCAGCATTGCGATGCGACATGCAGAAGCCACCAGGACATATGGTGAAAATGATGATGAAGGCATTGCATCATGATTTCAGATTATGCAACTCTTGATACTGACCAAACAACATGTCTGCATCAGCTATGCTTGGTCTTGCTTATTGTGCCGCCTGTGCAAGTACTCACAAAACCCATACATACATTTTGATGATCAGCGCAACTTCAACCGCTGTGGAATGCTCACTGTAATGCAAAAGTCTCCGCCAAAATCATCAAGTCACTGCATGGCAGCAATCCGCATCCATTTTCTGCTGCCATGCACAGTGTTGAAAAGTTCTTTGCCTGAAGGATGATAACAGTAATAGTAATAGTATAAGCAATGACAATAGTAATAGTAATAACGATAATATAATCATTATTAATGTTTTTGCTGTCCGGCTCATGATGGGCTAGGTATGTTCAGGGCAAGTCTTGTCTCTCCACAGCAGCCCTGTCTAAGCATCCCTATCAGGTTTATCAATGCGGCACTTCTGACAGTCCCGTATTGCAACATCATTCAAAGTAGACCTTGCCTGAAGATCTGGACTTTCCAGTCATCCTTGTCACTGCCGCCATGTTTCAGAGCCCATTTGTCAGGCCCGGCCATGCCCGGGATGCTGTGCATATCTTTCAGGTGGTCATGGTACTCCTTTGCCAGCGTCAACCACTGCTGCTCGTATGCTGTGGGCAACCACAGCAACATTGAGCCACAACTTGCGAGGCAGCAGCAACTGGAGAAGATGCTTAGCTGTTGATGCAACCCGATTGACACAGAACACGTTTGCTAGGTCCAGGCATCGCTGGTCGTGTCATGCGACCACAGGACTGCAAGTCAGACAGAACAGCACAAATCATAATGGGGGCAATGTTCTTCAGGATAGAGCTGGAGCCAGGTGCAATGTGGTTTTGGTGATGCTCTGTTGTCTGCAAAACTTACAGCAATGAGCAGGACATGGGCACAGCACAGCATGGCACGGCACGGCATAGCATGGCACAGCACAGCACGGCACAGCATAGCATGGCACAGCACAGCGTGGCACAGCACAGCAGACACAAGCAGGATTGGGCATGCAGCATCACTGGTGCAGCAAAGTGTGGTAGGGCAGGGCACCTTCCAGAACGTCCCAGGCAGCAGGGCCAGTGACAGCGCAATGGCAGTCATGCCAAGGCATGGTCCCCTCCTCATACCGCCTCCCTCCTGGCTTGTGTGCACATGTGTCGTAGCATAGGTATATGAAGTCCAGCCCACCTGCGTAATTGAGGTTTGTGACAAAGGCAGGCTGAAATGTACATTTCAAGGGTGTAGCAAGCACAGTCATGGTGTATGCTGAAGCACGGACACTTGTCATGATGAGGCTTAGTTGTCACTTATAGCATCCAGTAAGTCAAAATGCACATGGAGAAGCATATTGCTCTGATCACTTGATGGAAAAGTGGTACCAAATGTCATCAGGCAAATGGATGATGCTGTCACGGCTGTACA
>JAABUS010008820.1_pt1 | contig 10890 bp, 11 predicted proteins | sample 5560161 | NCBI WGS metagenome assembly JAABUS01 (sample SAMN10711885, study PRJNA513376) | rock metagenome | isolation source: Antarctica rocks | place: Antarctica: Victoria Land, Trio Nunatak nord | collected 2016-01-04
AAAAACGTAGTTTTTGTTAGAAAACTTACAAAAACGTAGTTTTTGTTAGAAAACTTACAAAAACGTAGTTTTTGTTAGAAAACTTACAAAAACGTAGTTTTTGTTAGGACACAAGTTTTCTAACCTGTCCCGTAGAAAAGGGAAGTTTTCCTTCGGAAAACCAAAACCTTGTATCTTTTCAAAAATACTATTATACCTTCCTTTTCACCCCTTTTCCCAGAAAAGGGGCAGGGACAGAAACAAAAAAGATAAAGTTATACAAAAAAAAAGGATACTCTTTACCAATAAAAAAATAGATGTAAGAAGTGATATCTTTATTTTTTCATTCGTCGAGCAGTGCGAGCATTACCGTGAGTACGTTGGCCTCGAACGGGTAACCCTATGTTATGGCGAAATCCTCGATAGCAACCAATAGCAATAAGCCTATTTTTATTATTACGTAGGTCACGTCTCTTGTCTCCACCTATCAAGAAATTTTGCGCTATTGTTTGAGAAAGCTGTTGTATCTGAAAATTTGTTAGGGTAGATATTTTTAATTTTTCACTAAAACCTAATTGATCGCAAATTTGACTGGACAGAGTTTTGCCTAAGCCATAGATTTCGCATAGAGCAGTTCTTACTTTTTTATTGTTCTTTAAATTTGTATTTAAAATATAAACCATATTTTTTTATTTACGTTTTCCTGGTGAAAGTGATATTTTCTCTGTTGTAAATCGAATACCTTTTCCTTTGTATCTTTCAGGCACTTTAAAGGCTCGAATTTTATTACCAACTTGGGAAACTTGATTTTTATCAATGCCAAAAATGCTGAGTAGTGTGGGTTCTAAAAGAAAAGCACGTATCGAAGAAGGTACTTGGTATTTAAGACTATGACTGTATCCTAATTTGAAATTTAAAAATTCTTTATCTTTACTTTTTTCTAAAGAGGCACGATAACCTACCCCTACAATACGAAGGTATGTTAAAAAACCCACAGTCACTCCGCGTATTTTGTTTTTTAACAGGCTTTCTAGTGAATAGAAAAAGGTTTTTGATTGACTGTAGACATTCAAAGTTTTTCCATCTTCCGAAATCTTGATACCACCTAGTCCTTTTGGATCTATTTTTGTTAAATCTAGTTTAGTAAAACCTAAAACTCCAGAAAACATTAAAAATTGTTTTTTTTTTTCTATTTTTACCGAAGGTGGTATACTTATTTGGGATTCTATTTTTTTAAGGTGTTTCATTAGTCTTTTATATTATATCTTATAGATTTCATGGTTGGATCAGAATGATCGAACAATTATTGCGCATATGTTGTTTGAATACGTAAAACAATAGCAATCATGGTTTTCCCTTGGAAAACAATTATCTCCCTTCGGGAGATCATGGTTGGATCAGAATGATCGAACAATTATTGTTGTTGTTTTACGGAGTAAAACAAAAGAAGCACAATCATGGTTTTCCAAGGGAAAACAATTATCTCCCGAAAGGAGATCATGGTTGGATCAGAATGATCGAACAATTATTGTTGTTGTTTTACGGAGTAAAACAAAAGAAGCACAATCATGGTTTTCCAAGGGAAAACAATTATCTCCCGAAAGGAGATCATGGTTGGATCAGAATGATCGAACAATTATCTCCCGAAGGGATATCATGGTTTGATCTCCCGAAGGGAGATCCAACAATTATTGTGCTTCTTTTGTTTTACGTAGTAAAACAACAACAATCATGGTCAGACAATCAATTATTGCTATTCTTTACATTTTTTTGTTATAACAAAAAGTACAAACAAAAGTATTTTGTTTCCATTTTTGTTTCAAAAATATATTTTTTGAAAAGATATAAGCTTTATCCTATTATAACAAAAAGTACAAACAAGATACTCTAAAGAAGATACTCTGAACAAAAGAATATAAATCAATCAATACTTATAAAACCTTACTCTAAATTTTTTGTATAGTACCATTTATTTGTTTTGATTTTTATCAATAACAATAAAAGATAAAGAAAGGATATACAGCCAAGGATCAAAGAAGATACTTGTACAAACTTTACAAAAAACCAAGGGATAATACGGGTGAGGGAGGATTCGAACCCCCGATACCTTTACAAGTATGCCGGTTTTCAAGACCGGTTCCTTCAACCGCTCAGACACTCACCCCTACATTTCTCTTTTTATGGTATTCTGGTTTTTTTGACACTGTATAAGCGTATTTTCATTGTTATGGGTTACAATTTTGTTTTTTTTGTTTTTTATCTTTTTTTTGTATCTCTTCAAAAAGCAAAGAAAAGGAAGAGATACCGAAAAAGTGGTACAAGTTTTTACCATACGATTTCAAAAAGCAATAAAGCCAGTAAGAAAGCAACTTTATAAAAAAGGAATAATGTTTTGTTTTAAACACGGCGTTTCTTTGATGCACGGCAACCATTGTACGGAACTCCTGTTTTATCCTCTAAACTTACAATCTTTAATCCAGATTTGGTAAGTGCTCTAAGACAACTTTGTTTGCCCCGACCTAAACCTTTTACTGAAAGTCTCAAATGAGTATACCCGAAAATTTTTGCTTTCTTTACTAGACTTTCTGCAGCTGCTTGCGCTGCATAAGTAGTTGATTTACGAGCATTTTTAAAGCCTAAGCTCCCAGAACAACTCCAACCTTTTGTATTCCCTTTGGTATCAACTAAAGTAAGTATTGTATTATTTTTAGTGGTACTTATGTATATTTTTCCTAAAACTCCTTTTATTTTACTTTTCTTAGAATTACGTGAAAGTGTTATCTTTCTTTTTTTTTTCTTTTGAAAGGATAGAAAGTCTGTTTTCTGCTTATAATACCCTTTTTTTGTTATATCTTCTGATCTGTTACCTTTGTGTTCATTACTTTTTTTTTGTCTGTAAAGGGATACAAGGGATACCACGTCACTTTCTTTTTTGTTTTGAGATATTTCAGGTTTATTTTTAGACAGGATTTCTGCATATTTCATAACAATTATAAATATTTATTTTTTATACTTTTTTATATATTTTTATAACTTTACTTTTTCTATTTTTTGTATTTATTTTTTTACATCTTTTGTTCTATATATTTTTTTGTTCTTCTTTTTATATATTCTTTTCTTGTTTATCGTATACCTTTTATTTCCTTTGCACCAAAGAATAAAAAGAAGAATATCCTTTTGAAGAAGCACAAAATGAACAAATTTGTCATACTATTCCAAAAAACCTATCCAAATGAGAGATTCAAAAAAAAACCAGAAAAACAAAAAAATGAAAAATTCAGTTAATGGATCAGGAGGTGTGAGAAGTGCTGATAATAAAACAAAAAATAAAACAAATATTTTTCTGTTTTTAGAAAGAAATACACTCTTTACATATCCATGAATATATAAAAAATAAAACAAAAGAGGAATTTGAAAAATAGATTCCACTATTAAAAAAACACCACTACTTATCCTAACGTAAGAATCTATTCTTGCCTCCAACTGAATTGTAAATAAGGGACAGTTTATTTTAAAATTTAACAAAAAATCTAAAAGTTCAGGTAATACCAAAAAGTAAAAAACAAACCCCCCTAGAAAAGTACATAGTATAGCAGAAAAAATAAAAATTTTGTATCGTGCCCTTTCAAAAGATACATAACTAGGGGTGAAAAAACACCAAATTTGATAAAAAATTAAAGGCAATAAGAAAAGAAAGCTCCAGATAAAACAAATTTTCAAAGTGGTGTGAAAGGCTTCTGTAAGATTAGTAAATATAAATCCTTTATCAAAAATGAATAGGTGATGTTTTGAGTGCAAAAAAGGGCGAGCAAAAAGATAGATAAGCTCTAAAGAATAATAATAACAAGCAAAAAAAGTAATGAAAAAAGAGCAAATATAATAGGTTAAACGATATCGTATTTCTGCGAAATAAAAAAAGAAAATCATATTTTTCGTATTTTTTATAATTTTATAAAATCTATAAAAACTATTTACCAATAACCTCCAGAACAATTATAAGCAGAGAGAGAAATTGCATTATAGAAATATCCTTCTGTAAAGCCTAATAAACAAAAAATAGACCAAGTATCCCTTTCTGTAACAAATAATTATTTATATTCTTTTGTTTATCGTATCCTTTTTTTTGGTATATATTTGAATACGAGAAACAAAAAAGATAAAACTTTGTATCCCTTCCAAAAGAAAACTATGTGTCCATCCCTTTTCACCCCTTTTCTTGTATCCCTTCGAAAAGGGGCAGGGAAGGGATACCAGGTTGGTATACAAGAAAAGGGATGGATACAAGGGCAGTACCAAAAAAAAGGATACGATAAACAAAAAAATACAAAGAAGAACAATAATTAGTTATATTCTTTTGTTTAGAGCTTTCTTCTTTCCATTTTTGAAAAGACACAAACTTTGTGTCGTGGCCCTCCCTCCAAATATATCTTTTGAAAAGATACACTTTGTGTCGTGGCCCTCCCTTTGAATAGTTTAAACAAAAAGTACAAACAAAAAAATACAAACAATAGCAATCATTATTTCCTAAAAGGAAAGAATTATTTGTCTTAGAAGGAATAAAAATAAGGGCAAAAGTCATTATTTGAAAAGATACACTTTTTCGGTTCCAAAAAAACTTTTGTAGTATTCCTGTTTTTTTTATAGAGCCTCTTTATCTATCCTTTTGTTTCTTTTTTCTTGAAAAACCGCTCGCTTGGTGAAATAGGTAAACACAGCAGACTCAAAATCTGCACCTTTTGGGTTATCGGTTCGAGTCCGATAGTGAGCAAAAATTATATAAAAAATAACAATATATATAAAAGAGAAAAATTGCCATTTTTGGGAGTTCCACCCAAAATAATAAACAAAGGATATCACTAAGAAAATTTATAAAAATAGTATATAGCAATATTTATTTCCTTTGGCAAATCAATGATTGCGCTACTGTTGGTATCTTTTTTACGTATTCAAACAATAGCAATAATTATTGCGCTACGCGCAATCAATGATTGTGCTTCTTTTTTACTACCTAAAAGGTTTTCGGCACCTTTTCACCCCTTTTCGAAGGGACAGATTAGAAAACCTTCCTTTTCGTAGAAAAGGGATGGATACAAGAAAAGGGATGGATACAAGTGATAAAAAGAAGAAAGCTCTATACAATAAAAAACACAACATTTATATATAAAAAATACAAAATACTCCCAAAATATTTATGTTAAAAAAATCCTATAATAAGATTAGATACCCTTTCTTAAAGGCTTCTTTTTCGGAAAACCTTTTACCTTTTAAAAAACTAAACAGAAAAGGAGTAAAATTGAATATTCTTTCTAATAGAAAGGGTTTAACCAATACAATTAGAAAAATACAAAAAAATATCATAGAACAAGAAAGAAGGGACATAATATATAAAAAAAGCACACTAAAAAAACAAAATTTTGTCACAGTAGACAATGTGAAAAAAATACACGATTTTATTAAACCATCTTTACATCTTTTTCCCAACTTTGGTTCAAGGAAGACAAAGTTGGGATTAGCAAAAAATAATAATATCAATGAAAATGGTTTACCGGGTCGTCCTTATTTTACACGACCCAAGTATATGTTCTCATTAGAACAACTTAAAGCTGAATTTCATAAGAAACAATCTCAGTACAGGAAATCTTCTCATTTTAAAACTTTGTTAGAAGAACGTAAAAAATTGAGTATAATTTATGGTTGTTTAGGTGAAAAACAAATAAAAAAATTAGCGTTGCAGGCAAATAAATTTAGTGGAAAATTTGACGAAAATTTTATAAAAATTATTGAAAGCAGACTTGACGTGGTTCTTTTCCGTATCTGTTTTTTTCCAACTATTTTTTCTGCAAGACAATGGATTAATCACAAACATATCTTAGTAAACAATTCTATAGTCACTTCAGCTGGTTATCAATTAAAAAGTGGAGATATTATAAGCGTATTGCCGGAAAAAAGGTTTCTTTTAAAAAGAAAGATATCTTCTTTTATTGCAGAAAAAATGAAAATTCGTTCAATTCATTACCGTCTAAGAATGGACACTTTTTATACAGTTATAAAAAATTATATGCCTTATGTAAACGTTTTTGAAAAAAAAGAAATACAAAAGGAAGGATACACAGAGCAAACGCAAAACCAACGAAAAATAACTCTTTTTTTCAAAGAAAGTTCTAATAAAATTTTTAAAGAAAGACAAGGTAGAAACAGAAATAAAATATTGCAATCTATTGATTTATTACCAAAAATCTTATATACTTGTGCAAATTTCTCTGAAAGAAAACAAAAGTTATTATCCTTTTTAAAGGTAAGAAATCTTTTTACATTAGTTCGACCATTGAGACAACGTGTTGCTGGTTTGCGTATTAGTGGCATGAAACCCCTAAACTTAGAAGTGTGTTATAAAAACATGGTTGCTATTTTTCTGTATTCACCACAAAAAGTGGCTCTTCCAGCATCTCTTGATTTACACTCTATTGCAAAAAGTTTTAGATTTTAAAGAACAACTTTTTTGTATTTTAGAAAAAAAGTGTAGATTTATAAACAATCTACGAGAAAATAACAAAAAGCAATTATGCCAACAGCAAATCAACTACTGAGAAAAAAAAGTACTAGGATCAAAAAAATATCAAAAACCAAAAAACCAGCCTTGACTGGCTGTCCCCAGCGGCAAGGTATTTGTACTCGTGTCTATACCCGAAGTCCTAAAAAGCCTAACTCTGCTTTAAGAAAAGTGGCTAAGATTAGACTAACTAATACTGCTACAGTAATTGCATCCATTCCAGGAGAGGGCCATAATTTGCAAGAGCACTCAATTGTACTTGTTCGTGGTGGTCGTGTTAAAGACTTACCGGGGGTTAAATATCGTCTAATACGAGGAGTTCTTGATTTACAGGGTGTTACTGAACGAAAGCAAGGAAGATCCAAATACGGTTGTAAGAAAAAGAAAAGATTATAAATATATACTTTTTTAAAAGGGGCTAAGGGATACGATGTTGTGCCTTTAAAAAGATTTTTTTCTATATAATCGGCTTTTCTGGAAAAAAAAACAAGTATACCTAAATATTGAAACAAATAAACGATATAAAGCTTTAGATACTTACAGTATAGAGTATTTATAAAAAAAGGTTTTATAAATTGTTGTTTTAGGAAAAAAGCTATATAAACTATTTCATATATATTCTTTCTTATAGTCTTCGTATCCTTTCTTTGTTGTATATTTCTTTTGTTTTATAAAAAAAGAATAACAGAAAGCAAAATTTTTATCATTCATATTGTATCCTAAGAAAAACTGAAAGCTTGTATCTTTTCAACAAATGCAAAAAGTGTGTCTTTTCAAAAAGTGTAAAAAAAAAAAAGCTTTTTTTTGTCAACCATTTTTTGAAAAGATACAAACTTTGCATTTTTTGTTTCAAAATGGTTTTTTTTTTGAAAAGACACTTTTTGTTTCAAATAGTATTTTTGTTAGGAAACACTTTAGAAAACCTTCATTTGATAAAAAAAGAAACAGGTTGTATTCCTTTACAAAGAAAGAATACAAAAACAAAAAATAAAAAATATAAGATTCTTTATTATGGAAAAAACAAAAAGTATAAAAAAAAAAGCAATAAAACTTATCCAAATAAGAGATACTATCCCTTGTGGCGCGTCCCTCCCTTCAAGAGAAAAGAAAGATAAAGGCCAAACTTTTGACAAACCCTTCACTGAAATTGAAATCAAAAATAAAAGATCACAACAAAAAGGAGAAGCCCGAGCAAGGATAAGGTTGGAACAATTAAAAAACAAATTTATAAATCTTTTAATGCGTAGTGGTGAAAAGTCCAAGGCCCACAAATTATTTGCCTTTTCTTTGAATATTTTACAACAAAAAGCTCTTTCCTCAAAAAATGTTTCCAATCTTAGTATCCCTTCAAATAATGAAAACGATATTCACGATATCCGTGAATATTCTCCCTTATGTGAAAATAGTACAGAACTTTTTATACTCTATACTGAAAAAAATAATAAAGTTGATACCTTTTTACAAGAACCACAAAAAGCGTATAAAAAACAAGAAACTCTTTCTTCGTATCCCTTTTTTGACAAAGATGAAAAAAAAGAATATATAGAAAAAGATCCAATTAAAAAAAGGGATACCAAGACAAAACCTTTTATTTTTGGTATCCCTTCTTACGCAGAACAAAATTATTATAATAATTTTTTAAAAAACAGTACTCTATATCAGGCCGTTGAAAATGTAAAACCCACTTTAGAATTACGAAGGGTTAGAAAAGGAGGTACTACTTATCAAGTACCCGCAATTGTGAATCAAAAAAGGCAGGAAAGATTAGCAATTAAATGGATCATAGAATCTGCAGAAAAAAGAAAGAAAAAGAATAAAAATTCTTTCTCAGATTGCCTGGTTTCTGAAATATTGGAAGCTTTTAACAAAACTGGCCAACCCCGCCAAAGAAGAGATGAGCAGCTAAAAATAGCTGAGTTTAATCGTGCTTACACTAGATACCGTTGGTGGTAAGTTTTATCTTATATATTTTGTTTTTTATTTGTAATCTCCTTTAAATTGCAACAAATTTTATTCCTTCTTTGTATCCCTTCTATCCACCCATTTTCTTGTTTTCGGCACCTGACAAAAAAAAAAAAGCTTTTTTTGTTTCAAATAGTATTTTTGAAGGGAGGGGCACGACACTGCCCCTTTTCTGGGAAAAGGGGCAGTGTCCCGTAGAAAAGGAAGGTTTTCCTAACAAAAATGGTATTTGAAGGGAGGGCCACGACACAAACAAAAAGTATCTTTTCAAAAAAAAAAAACCATTTTTTGTTTGTGTCGTGGCCCTCCCTTCAAAAAGGTTTTTTTTGTCAACCATTTTTTGAAAAGATACAAACTTTGTGTTGTGGCCCTCCCTTCAAAAAGGTTTTTTTTTGTCAACCATTTTTTGAAAAGATACAAACTTTGTGTCGTGGCCCTCCCTTCAAATACCATTTTTGTTAGGAAAAGTTTGTATATATTATTTTTCTGATGTATATATTCCTTTTCTGAAGAAAGGGCCACGACACAAAAAGTGTGTCTTTTTAAATAGTATGTGTCCCTTTTTTAAGGGATACAAGCAAAAGGGATGGATACAAGCAAAAGGGATGGATACATCAATTTTTGAAGGGATACATTAGAAAAGGAAAGTTTCTTTTGGAAAACCTTTTTCGTTTTATTATACTTTGCGAAGCAAAGCATGTAAAAGAATTTAGGATTAAAAAAAAAAAATCTTTTATTTATAAAAGAAATATAGGGCAACAAAAAACGAAAATAACAAATTTATATAAAAAAACTATTTTATGAAAAATATAGTAAAACGAGATCAAAAACGCAGAAAAGAATTTTCTAAAAATGAATATAAAAGAGTACAATATAAAAGTCTAATAAAAAACTTTTATATTCCCGGAGAAATAAAAGATCAGTATGTCTCTAAATTAAATAAAATAGTAAGAAACAGTTCAAAAGTACGTATCAAAAACAGATGCATTTTAACCGGTCGTGGTAAAGCTGTTTATCGCTTTTGTAGACTTTCTCGTATACGTTTTCGCGAATTAGCTGCTCAAGGATATATTTTAGGCGTGTCCAAATCAAGCTGGTAATTTGATATGATTGTTTATGCGAAAACTTTTAGAACAAATAAAAAATATGCAAAGATCGAGCAAAACAAAAAAAACAAAGAAGTAAAACTTAGTCTCTTAACCTGTCCCTGCCCCTTTTATTCGAAAAGGGGTGAAAAGTAATATATACATCAGAAAAGGTGCCGAAAAAAATTTACTTTATTATGATAAAAAATATCTACACCTTTTTTACAAAGGCCTATGGGAAAAAAGATGCACTTTTTGTGAGCACTGGTTTACTTTTACCTTCCTTATTGTTGGTTTTTAGAATGATTCTGTGATATAAAAATCTTTATATTGTGTTTCCCTCTGTTTTTGGAGTAGCCGTAATAAATAGGATTCTTGAGCCACTTTTTTTTTGTTATCTTCCCGCTTTTATAACTTTTTGCTTTCTTAGCAAAAAAGATACCAGTTTTTATTTTAAAATTTACAAAAAAATTCCTTATTTATTTCGCTTTTTTTTAAGGTGTAGTAAATGTGAAGTTTATTTTTATAAGGATCCTCCTCTGGGTTATCTAGTCTTGACCGCCTCTCTCATTTTTTACCTTTTTCTTTTATATACAGACAGTTTTTTTGTACATTTAAGAATACCCTTAATATATTGTTATGCTTCGTTTTGCGTGTTTTTGCGTCAAAATATTTTGGAAACACAGAATACAATCTTACCGAAGTACAAAGAGTTTTGTAAAATACAGAAAGAGTTGAAAAAAGAAGAGATTGTGAATGGACGTATTATTTTGTCCCTTTCCTACAGTTTGGTGGGCTATATCTTATACAGGCAAAATTCTATTATGAGTGAACACTTACTATTAATGGAAAATTTTTGCAATACTCTTTTACAACTTATATCTGAAAAAATCACTGAATCAACCGACAGTGATGTTAAACAAAGTTTTCAAGAAATCCAAAATAAAAAAATAGACGTCTTTAATTCTTATAAAAAAAAATTGTTTTTGTATAAAGCTTCTTTGCTTCTTTTTAATTGGAGAATCGAACCTTATGGACAAATATACCATGAAATAATATCATTTTATAACAAGTTACTTTAAAAAAAAGTTTAAAGATTTATAGATGATTACTGTTGTTTTACGTATTCAAACAAAAGAATATAAATCATGGTTTTCCTTCGGAAAACAATTATCTCCCGAAGGGAGATCATGGTTTTCCTTCGGAAAACAATTATCTCCCGAAGGGAGATCATGGTTTTCCTTCGGAAAACAATTATCTCCCGAAGGGAGATCATGGTTTTCCTTCGGAAAACAATTATCTCCCGAAGGGAGA
>JAABUS010008821.1_pt1 | contig 10889 bp, 12 predicted proteins | sample 5560161 | NCBI WGS metagenome assembly JAABUS01 (sample SAMN10711885, study PRJNA513376) | rock metagenome | isolation source: Antarctica rocks | place: Antarctica: Victoria Land, Trio Nunatak nord | collected 2016-01-04
TGTGATTTTTTCATTGCAACGCAAAAGTCTGTTTTTTCCTTAATTAAACCTGTTGGTGTATGCCAACAGGTTTATTTATTCAGCTCTTGTTGCATTTCTTAGTTGAACTTACTGAGTCAGGTTAATACTTCTTTTACCACCCTAAATTTTATCCTTCAAAAAAAGCATTATTTTCGCCACATGATTTTCCAGCTCGATCAAACCAACTCCGTAGCCAACCGATTTATTGCCGAAATGCGCAACGTCCATACACAGCAAAACCCGCAGCGTTTTCGGAACAATCAAGTTCGTTTGGGTGAGGTTCTGGCTTATGAAATCAGCAAAAAACTGGATTATCAGGAAGCCGAAGTGAAAACACCGCTCGGGATTGCCAAAGTAAACCTTGCTAAAGAACAACCTGTTTTGGCCACGATTTTGCGCGCCGGTTTGCCTTTCCACCAGGGCTTTTTAAATTTTTTTGATCGTTCGGCTTCGGCATTTATCACGGCTTACCGCAAAACGGATGAAAACCATGATTTTACGATTCAACTGGAACATATTTCAAGTCCGAATTTGGACGGGCAAACGGTAATTTTGTGCGATACGATGCTGGCCAGCGGACAAAGTATCGTGCAGGTTTGCAAACGTTTACAGGAAAACTATCAGCTTAAACAATTGCATATTGCTGCAGTAATTGCCAGCGCAGCAGGTTTAAAATATGTGCAGGAAAATTTGCCCGAAGCGTATATTTGGGTTGGTTCGGTAGATGCAGAAATGAACAGTTATTCTTATATTATTCCGGGTTTGGGCGATGCCGGCGATTTAAGTTTTGGGGAGAAAGTCTGATGGATTGATACCGATAAAAGAAGTATACGCCATATTTGTCATCTCGACGATAGGAGAGATCTTCATCAAATTATGTAAGTCTTTCGCTTTGAAGAAGATTCCTCCTTTGGTCGGAATGACAGAAAAATAAATCACAAAAATGCCTTACCAACACCTCTTTTTCGACCTCGACCACACCATTTGGGATTTTGATAAAAATGCCGAAGAAACACTGCACGAGCTGTTTTTACAGCATAAACTTCAGGATTTAGGTTTGGCTGCGCCGGATATTTTCATCGAAACTTATACGCGGAATAACCACCTGCTTTGGGCCGAATATCATCTTGGTAAAATCAGTAAAGAAGTTTTGCGCGAGGCCCGTTTTAAGCATACTTTTTTAGAATTGGGTTTGGATGAAACTGTGATTCCGGCTGGTTTTGAAGAAGCTTACGTGCAGTTATCTCCCACAAAACTTAACCTTTTCCCGGAAGCGCACGAAGTTTTAAAGTATTTGAGCGAAAAATATGCGTTGTATGTGATTTCCAATGGTTTTAAGGAATCTACAGAAATGAAAATTGAGCGTTGTAATCTTCAAAAATATTTTAAACATGTTTTTATTTCGGAAGTGATTGGCATCAACAAACCAAACCCGAAAATTTATGAACATGCTTTGCAAACGGCAGGCGCGCAGAAAAGCGAAAGTCTGATGATCGGAGATAGTTTGGAAGCCGACGTTTATGGTGCTTTAAATTTTGGTATAGATGCGATTTACTTCAACCCAAACAAAGCTGAAAAACCTGAAAATGTGCCGCAGCAAATTCATCATTTACAAGAGTTGATGCTGTTTTTATAGGCATAAAAACAGCATCAGCCTGATTTAAAACCAGCAAATTATTTTTTTAACACGGATGTAACTTTGAGTTCATACGATAGTCAGACCTTGCAAAAACGTTTGATGATGGACCTTGAAAACGCCCACTTATTTTTTGTAGTTATCCTCGGCTTATTGCTGTTTTTATATTATTTAAGTCCGTTTGAGTTAAGCGTAAACGAAGACGACGATGATGAATAAGCTTCTTTTATCGGTATAAAATCATCAACAAAACCATTTTTATGGTTAAAAGAGAAGTAGAATTGGTAGTTATTTCTGATGTGCATTTGGGCACTTATGGCTGCCGCGCCAAAGAATTGCTGCAATATTTGAAAAGCATCCAGCCCAAAATCTTAGTTTTAAACGGCGATATTATTGATATTTGGCAGTTCAGCAAATCCTATTGGCCGGAAACGCATACCAAAGTGATCCGCCAAATCCTCAAATTTGTAACCAAAGGTATCCCGGTTTATTATCTTACCGGCAACCACGACGAAATGCTGCGCCGTTTTGCCGATTTCAATTTGGGCAGTTTTAAACTGCTAAATAAAGTTGTGTTAAATATCGACGGCAAAAAAGCCTGGGTTTTTCATGGTGATGTGTTTGACGTAACGATGCAGCATTCCAAATGGCTTGCCAAGTTAGGAGCGGTTGGTTATGATAGTTTGATTTTAATTAACAGCTTGTCCAATTGGTTTTTAACAGCTTTGGGCCGAAATAAAATGAGTTTTTCGCAGCGGATCAAAGGCAAGTTTAAAGATGCGGTGAAATTCATCAACCATTTTGAGCAAACCGCTGCGGATCTGGCCATCGATAAAAACTACGATTATGTAATTTGCGGACATATCCATCAAGCTGAAATCCGGCAAATAAAAAGTGCTGTTTCTACAAAAACCGTAACTTATCTCAACTCCGGCGATTGGGTAGAAAGTTTGACTGCGCTGGAATATCAGCAAGGGCATTGGACAATTTTTGATTATCAAAAAGCTGTTTTTGAATTAGAAACCTCCGAAGAAAACCTACAAGAACAACAAGAATCAGAAGGTTTGCTGGACGTGAGAAATTTGCTGGAACGGTTTCGTGCGGAGGTGCATTAGAGTTGGATGCGTTTCTTTAAAACCGTTTTCCTAATTTGCGCCGCTCAAACACCCATGAAAATCCTTTACGCCATCCAGGGAACCGGCAACGGCCACATTAGCCGCGCGCGCGAAATTGTGCCTTTGCTGCAAAAGCATGGTCAGCTGGATTTGCTGATCAGCGGAACGCAGGCAGATGTTTCGCTTTCGCAGCCGGTAAAATATAAGCTACATGGTTTCAGTTTTATTTTCGGAAAAAAAGGTGGCGTAGATTACTGGAAAACACTTAAAGCCATAAACTTGCGGGCTTTCCTGCGCGATGTGCGTTCGCTTCCTTTAAAACAATATGATCTGATCCTCAATGATTTTGAACCCATTTCGGCCTGGGCCTGCAAACTGCAAAAGCTGGAATCCGTTTCTTTAAGTCACCAGTGTGCGTTTATTTCCCCAAATACGCCTCGCCCCAAAAACTGGAATTATGCCGAGTGGCTATTCAAATATTATGCGCCCACCACGCAGCACGTTGGCTTTCATTTTGAGCGTTATGCAGATTTTATCCATACGCCGGTCATCCGCAGCGAAATCCGAAATCTGGAAACCCAAAACCTGGGGCATTACACCGTTTATTTGCCTGCTTACGACGATCCGTTTCTGATCCGGTATTTAAGCCAGGTAAAAGAAGTATCATGGCAAATCTTTTCAAAACACACCAAAGCCAGTTATCGGCAGGGTAATATTTGGGTAGAACCCATTCAAAATGAAGCATTTAACAAAAGCTTGGCTACCTCTGCCGGTTTGCTCACCGGCGGCGGATTTGAAGGCCCGGCCGAAGCTTTGTTTATGCACAAAAAAGTGATGGTGGTCCCGATGAAAGGCCAATACGAGCAGCAATGCAATGCTTTGGCCGCAGCAAGATTAGGTGTTTCCGTGCAGCCGAAAATAGATAAAACCTTTATTCCGGCCCTGCAAAAATGGATTGCCGCAGATCCGCAACCACCCGTAAATTTCCCGGATGAAACGGCGCAAATTGTGGCTAACTTGGTTTCAAAATATAGCAAACCACGTTAAGTTTCGGTGTATTCTGTTTTTCTGTTAATATTGTGGCAAAGCACGTTTCATGATCCAGGTTTTCCGGTCCCCAAATCCATTCAATATTTTGTGGCTGATTGCGCTGCTTTTTTTGACGAGGATTGGCGGCCTGGTTCATTTTCCTGCCCATACTGATGCTTCATTTACCGGTCTTTTTTCAAGATTGTTAATTTCGGTCCCCAATGAAAATCCAACAGCTTCCGGGCAAGTTTTCTGGTCGGCAATCGTCGTGCTGTTGCAAGCCCTTTGGTTCAATTACATCATCAACAACAACAATTTACTGGGCAAGCCGTCTTTTTTGCCAGCCTTAATGTACATCACCGTTACCGCTTTATTTACCTCATTTTTAACGCTGAGTGCACCGCTGGCCTGCAATTTTTTACTAATCTGGATGCTGCAAAAAGTGCTTGATTTATACAAAACCGAAGATGCAACGTCCACCGCTTATGATCTGGGTTTGATCGTGGGCATCGGCACGCTTATTTATTTTCCGTTTATCGCATTGTTTCTGGCGATTTGGACCGGTCTGCTCATCTTTCGTCCCTTCAATTGGCACGAATGGATTTCGGCTATTATGGGCGTGCTCACCATCTTTTTTTTCCTGTCGGTTTACTATTATTGCAGCAACCACAATGCAGCGTTTCAAGCGTTTTGGCTTTCTTTTGATGCCGATTTTCCGCAAGTCAACTTCAAACTTCCATACCGTTTTTTGGTGCTGGTTCCGCTCGTTTTAATTTTTATCCTGGGGCTTTTTCGCCTGCAAAGCAACTTCCTCAAAAGCATGGTTGTGGTGCGCAAAACTTTTCAAACCCTGCTTTTTATTTTGCTGATTATCGTGCTGGCCTGCTGCATCAAAACGGATTTCAGCTTCAATCATTTCCTGCTTTTGGCCATGCCGGTTGCTGTTTTTACCGCCTATTATTTTCTGTACGCCAGCAAAAAATGGATCTACGAAAGTTTGTATTTGATCCTGCTGGCCGGCATCCTGTACTTTCAGTTTAACAATTTTTAACTTTTTTATAAACTGATTTTTAAAGTGTTCTGTTAGTTTTGTAGGATGAAATTCGGAGTGGTTATTTTCCCTGGTTCCAATTGCGATGAAGACATCATTTACGTGCTGGAAAAAATAATGGAGCAACAGGTAGTTCGTTTATGGCATAAAAACCATGATCTGGAAGGCGCGGATTTTATCGTTTTGCCGGGCGGTTTTTCCTTTGGCGATTATCTCCGTTCGGGTGCCATTGCCCGTTTTTCACCGATTATGCAGGAAGTGGTCCGCTTTGCTGCAAACGGTGGTTATGTGCTGGGCATTTGCAACGGTTTTCAAATCCTGACTGAAGCCGGATTGATTCCCGGAGCATTGCTGCATAACAAAAACCGCAAGTTTATCTGCCGCAATACTTATCTTAAAGCGCAGACTAACAATTCATTGCTCACTTCGCAAATCGACCTAAACCGCGCTTTGAAAATTCCTGTTGCACACGGCGAAGGCAATTTTTATGCCGATAAAAACAGCATCGAAGAGTTAAAGCAAAATGATCAGGTCTTGTTCCGCTATTGTGATGCCGCCGGAAACTATTCTGATGAAGCTAACGCCAATGGTTCTATCGAAAATATTGCAGGCATTTGCAATAAAAATCGCAATGTTTTTGGCTTAATGCCGCATCCTGAACGTGCTGCCGACAGCTTACTGGCCAATCAGGACGGGCTGGCAATTTTTGAATCGATATTATCAGTTGCCAACGCCTGATGACCAATCTGGTGTTCGATATTGGCAACAGTTTTTTAAAAGTCGCTGTTTTTAAAGAAGAAAATATTTTGTGGACGCAACGTTACCGGCAAATTTCCGAAACGCTGATCAACAAGATCCTGAATAAATTTAAGCCGGAAACAGCCATCGTTTCATCCGTACAAAACAAAGTTTTTTTGTGGGAAACGATGTTGGAGAAGCAGTTGCAAACGTTTCGGTTTCATTATCAAATGGCAAAAACCATCAAAAACCATTACCAACATCCCGAAAAGTTAGGTTTGGACCGATTGGCAGCCGTTGTTGGGGCACATTTTTTATACCCTAAAAACAGCAACCTGATTATTGATGCAGGCACTTGTGTGACTTATGATTTGGTAGATCGCGAAGGAAATTATCACGGCGGCAGCATTTCCCCAGGTTTGAAAATGCGTTTTAAAGCTTTAAAATATTATACCAAAAAATTGCCTTTGGTTGATTTTGAATCGGATTTTAACCAAAATATTGGAATTAATACACATGAAGCTATCTTATCAGGCGTGCAAAATGGTTTACATTTTGAAGCGGAAGGTTTTATCCGGCAGCAAACAGAAATCCAGCCTGAAACCAACATCCTGCTCACCGGCGGCGACCTTAATTTTTTTGATACTCATTTAAAAAGCAGCATCTTTGCCGCTTACGTAAAGCCCGAACCATACTTAGTTTTGAAAGGATTAAACGCAGTAATACATCAGCAAGAATGATCAATCGTACAAAAAGCCTACTCATACTTTTAATAATATTTTTGGCGTTTTCGGCCTCCGCGCAATCCACCACCAGCTCGCCTTATTCCAGGTTTGGCCTGGGGCTTTTGCAACAACAAAGTTTGCCGCAAAACATGGGCATGGGCGGTATTGCAGCCGGCGTGCGCACCATCGGGGGTTACAGCAATATCAATATGCTGAACCCGGCATCTTATTCGGCTATTGGTTTAACTGCTATTGATGTAGGTGCTTATGCCACCATCAATACGCTGAGCAACAGTTCTGCCAAGCAAACCGGGGCTGATTTCAGGCTGAACCATTTGGCATTTGCCCTCCCAATCACCCGCGGAACATCGGCTGTCAGTTTCGGTTTGCTGCCTTACAGTGATTTGGGCTATAATTTTAAGCAGGTTACAAAAATTGATACCAACACCGTAAATAGTGTTTATGGTGGAGAAGGCGGTTTGTCAAAAGCATACATCGGTTATGGTTTCAATCTGTTTAAACATCTGAACCTGGGTTTTAATGTGAGTTATATTTTTGGAAACCTGCGCCAAACACGTACAGTAGAAATCCCTAATTATGTTTACAGTTCTTTTTATACAAGTATTGAGCAAAGCCAGAGCATTAAAGGCTTGAGTTATGATTACGGTTTACAATATCAGTTTGATTTATCCACTACATCAAAGCTCGTTTTGGGTTACTCAGGAACGCTAAAATCGACCATAAACTCTTCTTTAAAGTACGTTTCTACACAATATCCCATTGATCCGAATACAGGATCACAAATTATTGAGCGAACAGATACAACCTTCATCCGCCAGGGCAGCAACAGCAAAATCAATTTGCCGCTGATCCAGAATTTTGGTATTTCTTATCAGAAAGAAGGCCATTATTTAATTGGTGCCGATTACAGCCGGGGCAACTGGGCAAATCTAACTATCGATGGCGTAAACCAGAACCTCAACAACACGCAATCTTACCGGATTGGCGGCCAAATCGTACCGGATATCAACGCTTTAAACAGTTATCTGGCAGTGATGGATTACCGTTTGGGTTATCAGTACAACAAAACTTATGTGCGTACTTCAGGTACTGATATCAACGAAAATGTGTTTTCGCTTGGCTTGGGTTTGCCGATCCGCTCGCAAAGCCGTACTGCTTTTTACAAAGTTAATTTTACAACAGAATTTGGCCAGCGCGGTACTTTGGTCAATAACCTGGTTAAAGAAAACTTCGTTAATTTCCGGTTTAGTTTTCTGCTGAACGATACCTGGTTCAGGAAGTATAAGTTTGATTAAAACTGATGCAGCAGTCCTTTTCTTTAGAAAAAACAACACTAAAATGGCTGATGCTTCTTTTACCGGTGTTTTTTTGGTCTTGTGAAAATGATCTGAAAAAGGTTCAGCAAATATCCAGCAAAGAAGTGAACAAACCTGTTGAAACCACGGTTGGCGTAGATGTGATTTACAGTGATTCGGCCAAAGTTAAAGCCCGGATGACGGCACCGGTCATGCTCAATTATACCCAGACAAAAACAGTAAAACCATATTACGAAATGCCGAAAGGCGTGCATATTGATTTTTATGATCTCAAGCAAAAAATCATCAGCACGGTTACTGCCGAATATGCCATCACCAAAAACCTGAACAAAGTAATTGAACTGCACCGCAATGTAGTGGTGATAAATGACAAAGGTGATACTTTTAAATCCGAAGAACTGATCTGGGACCAGGCTGCAAAAAAGTTTTATTCCAAACAGTTTTCTACCTTAACCAGAACTGATGGAAATACGATCAGCGGCAGCACTTTTCGTTGCAATGAAGATCTTAGCAATCCGGAGTTTTTGCAATCCACCGGAAAATTCAACATTAATCAAGGCGCAACGCCTTAGAGCCTGTTTAAGATATGTTCAACCTGTTTTATATACTTCTTTTACCACCTAAAAAATAGTAAGCGTTTGGTTTTTAACTGATGCAAACACCAATTTTTATGGGGTAAAAGAAGCATTGTATTTTTTCTGATGTAAATTTAAACGGCCTCCTGAGCCTGTTTAAATTTTGTTCGATTTATTTTCTATGCTTCTTTTATCACCTTAAAAACAGGGAAACCCATGCTTCTTTTATCGATATAAAATGCAGGGACAAAATTTATGGGCATAAAAGAAGCATCATAAATTTTTTCTGATATAAATTTAGACAGGCTCTTAAAACCGCCAAACAAACAGCGCAATTTCATGTATCGGTTTTTTATCAAAAGTTGTATCTTGCGCCCTCTTTTTTAAGCATTTAAATAGTAAGTTTTTTATGGGTATAATGAGTTTTTTGCGGAACCGGTTGGGGTTGATCATGGTGATTGTGATCGGTTTGGCACTTTTTGCATTTATTATTGGTGAAGTAGTGCATTACGGAAGTTCTTTTATGAACGGCGACCGAACCACAATCGGAGAAGTGAACGGAGAAAAAATTAATTATGAAGATTTTGCAGCCAAGCTGGATCAGAACATGCAGAATTTTAAACAGCAATCCGGCCAGGCGAGTTTGAACCCGCAGATGGTGAGTTATGTACAGCAAAATACCTGGAACCAGCAAATCAGCCAGATTATCCTGCTAAAACAAATCAGCAAATTGGGTATAACTGTGGGCGATAATGAAAGCATATCTTTGGTACAAGGCAGCAACCCAAGCCCGCAGATTGTACAGGCATTTACCAACCGCGAAACCGGCCAGTTCGATAAGCAGCAACTAAATGCTTTTTTGGCAAATGTTTCTTCTTCCAAAGCAGATCCGGCAACTAAGGCACAATGGGCAAATTTTGTTAACCAGATTATTGAAGGTAAAAAATCAGAAAAATATCTTTCGCTGATCAAAAATGGCCTATACGTTAATTCTTTGGAAGCCAGGGAAGATTATGAGGCACGCAACAAAATTGCCAACTTTAAATACGTCAACTTAGATTACAGCTCGATCCCAGATAGTCAGATTAAGCTGACGGATGATGATTACAACGTTTATTACAACGCACATAAAAACGGGTTTAAAAACCCGGAAGAATTACGTTCTTTCAATTATGTGGTTTTTAACGCGGCACCTTCCAAAGCGGATACGGCCGTTGTAAAAGATCAGATTAATAAATTGCTGGAAGGCTTAAAAAATTCTAAAAATGATTCTCTTTTTGTAGCGATCAATGCCGCTACGCCTGCACCTTTGGTTTATCAGAAAAAAGGGCAGATTGAGCCAGCACTGGATTCAGTAATGTTTAATGCGGCACCAGGCTTCGTTTATGGCCCTTATTTGTCCAACGGTTCCTACAAAATTGCCAAACTGATCAACGCCGAAGTTGGGCCGGATTCTGTGAAAGCACGTCATATTTTAATCAACCCAACTGCTGCCGGCGGTGTGGATAAAGCTTTGGCCAAAGCAGATTCTTTAAGAAAACTGATCCAGGGCGGAAAATCATTTGCTGATCTGGCCAAAACCTATTCTGTTGATGGTTCTGCAGCCAAAGGTGGCGAACTGGGAACTTTTGCCCGCGGTGCAATGGTGCCGGTTTTTGAGGATGCTGTTTTTACCGGCAAAAAAGGCGATTTGAAAATTGTTACTTCCCAGTTTGGTGTTCATTTAATTGAGATTGAAGATCAGAAAGGTTCATCCAAAGTAGTAAAAGTAGCTGTTGTGGATAAGCCGCTGATTCCGAGCAGCAAAACGCAATCTGCTGCTTATGCGCAGGCTCAGGCGTTTTTAAGCAAAACAACCGGCAATTCTTTTGCGCAGGAAGTAAAAGCCGAAAAGCTGAAATTAGTAACTGCGGATGATATCAATGCCAATGCTTCTACCGTAAATGGTTTGGAAAGTGCACGTGATGTGGTGAAATGGGCTTACGGCGCAAAAACTGGTGATGTTTCCAATCAGGTTTTTGAGTTGGGCAATCAGTACGTTGTAGCGCAGTTAGAAACCATCAAACCAAAAGGGACACTTGCACTTGATGTAGTTAAAAAACAGATTGAACCAACGGTTCGAAATCAGGTAAAAGCAAAAAAACTGGAAGACAAATTTAGTGCGGTAAAAGAAGCATCAGATTTGAATAAAGTTGCAGCGGCTGTTGGCGGAAAAGTTACACCGGTCCAGAATGTGGTTTTTGCAAATCCGATTATTCCGGGTATCGCACAGGAAAATAAAGTAATCGGGGCGATATTTGGTTCGCCATTACACAAAATTTCCAAACCTATTGAAGGCCAAAACGGCGTTTACGTTTTTACGGTAGATAGTTTTAACAATCCGCCGGCAATGACCAATACTTTAAAAGACCGCCAGCAAATTACCCAAGCCATGTTGCAGCGTGTTGATGCCGATGTGTTTAATGTGCTGAAAGATAAGGCCAATGTAAAAGATTACAGGGCGAAGTTCTTTTAATCAGGCGTGGCAATAATTTTACATCCGGAAATCAGTTAAATGGTTTTCGGATTTTTTATTTTTACGCTATGGATATTCAGGAAAATATAGTTAATAAAGTTGCCCAGAGCGGTTTAGTCACGTTTGATCCTGCCAGTTTGTATCCGG
>JAABUS010008823.1_pt1 | contig 10887 bp, 8 predicted proteins | sample 5560161 | NCBI WGS metagenome assembly JAABUS01 (sample SAMN10711885, study PRJNA513376) | rock metagenome | isolation source: Antarctica rocks | place: Antarctica: Victoria Land, Trio Nunatak nord | collected 2016-01-04
GGAGGGCAAGCATGTACTCGAGTATGTGGGCGTACAAAATGCTGTGTAAGTGGATGATGCGAACGTAGCAGGTGAGGAGCTGAAGAATGGTCGCCGTGTCAGTAAGGGAAGGCGGCTTGGAGGCGTCAGAGTTGCCAGTGGGAAGCTTGTGTTGTGGATGTCGCATCGATCCGTCCATAGCAGGGTAATCATCATCCAGGGTTGAAGCTGAGGGCGAGGCGCCGCTGTCGCTGGAATTCCAGATAGAATTGTCGTGGGTCCTTGAAGACAGAGAAGGAGGAGGAGGGGTCAAAGGGGAGGAAGGAGTGGCTGGTGCGGAAAAGGAAGTCAGCAGCGTCAGGAAAGTATTGGAACTATTCAAGACGTTGCCCACCAGGTGGTTTTGGAAGACTGTCGCCGTGGCGCCGGACGTAGGCTGATGTTCCTCGGGATCGATGGCAGCTAATTGCGCGTACAAATCTATTGCTAAGTCAGAGAGCTCCTGCATGCGTCGATGTTGGTTTTTTGGCATCGAGGTGGTGTCTTCGTCGCACCTCATAAGGTGTCCCCGTTCGGCCAAGTCTCTGAAGAGAGCGGACTTGGCCGTCGAGCTAATGCCAAAGTTTGTGGATAGCTCCGCGCTTCCTCTGTCCCTGTCTCGAGCTCCACCCAGTCGAACGTTCAAAGCCTTTGTGTGCTTGAAAGGTGCTGCATGGGCGCTTCTACTTGGTAAATCAAGACCCATTGCCTCATCTGAAGTCCCAGGTATCTGCATATTGTTTGACCATGTTTGTGTACGCGCTCCATTTGCCTCGATACCCACCTCTCGAAATTTTTCGTCCTTACTACTTGGCGGAGCAATCGGTATCTGGATATCCATTGGCTGCGCTTGATACTGTTGAAAAGCCCAGCCGTACTCGGGATCAAAGGATTCAAGCCCCGAGGCTTCTCCTGCATCGTTGTTGTAAAACGTCGGTAACGTTTCGTCTGGCCAGGGCAAGGTTGCAGACGAAGATCCAGAACATGTGGAAAAGTCCAGGTTGTATCCAGGCAAGATGCTCGAGGTCTCATGCGCAGACGAAGGGTTTACTGCATGTACCGGAATCGTATCCTCGGACTCCCCTTCATTCTCCTGCTCCGCAGTATTCTCTTCTACCGACCAATCACTGCCCCGCTCTCCAATTCTACGCTGGCCCTGCCCTCCATTCCCCTTGCTGTTGATAAGGCTACCATGGGTGCTTGGATTGACGATAGCCCTCGAGGCCATCCCACTTTTTTTGCCATTCCCTCTCCGCTCCTTGCGAGGGGGGTCATTGGATGCGGGAAGTCTGCCGGCACGTTTTTGTATACCAAAGTTGCAAGTGGCACCTGCTCTGAAACACCGGACACACTCAGCTTGAGGGGAATCCTGGCTCACGTCCGCGCGTAGACATCTGAGTTTCTGGCCACGACAGCGATCACAAGCTCCACGTTTACCTCCACCAGAGTGTGGCTGCGAGAGCGCACTAGTCATATCGCCCTCAGGAGTCGACATAATGTATGATATATTTGAATCTAGGGCCAAGGCTACAATTGAAAGCAGTCCGTCTCGGCCTCATTACATCAGGTCGACAGCATTCCGTTGGTTCTTAAAGCGCAATACTGGCTTGGTGGTCAGAGGAGTGAGGGACTAGGGTCGACTTTAGGAGTGCACAAACTTGAACCCCCTTCGGAATCCTATGCACGACCTGCATGAATGAGATTGCCGAGCCCAGCGGATAGGTTGACGGAAAGCTAGGGCTCTGGCAGATTCGGGAGGATCGGGCCTTTGTCAAGGTTCTGCATCCACTTTCCGTTCCCGGTTTATATGTGGCCCTGTGGGGTCCAACGCTTGAATCTTAAACACATTATCATAGGGATTCGCGGAGATGCGTCCTAATGTGCCATGTGCGATACTTGCAGGGTAATCGAGATTTCAGGTCCTCGAAGCGGATGGCGATCACTTCGATCATGTAGATCCGATCCGATCCGATCAATCGACTCCAGTAAAATGCTTTAGCCTCGTTGACAGTGCATGGAAAAGTGGAAAAGTGTAAAGGTGTAAAAGTGTAGGCGGAAGTGGGCTTACCTGACCCATCCATTACCGAGTCCGAACAACCCCTCGTTCCAAAGGCAAGCAGTCGATCAGATCATCACCCATGTCGATAGTTGACGTGGTCGAATTAGAGGCACCGCGACATCGATGGCGACTAAAGCCGTGGAGTCGAGATTACAAGGATCGGGGGTTCTTGGCTGAGATTTGAGTGGATTATTTCATCTAGCAATCAACTCCTCTCAACTGCCGACAGGGCAAGCATTCCCTGTCGAATTCCTTCGCAAAGCGTCCCTACTTTTGTGGAGCAAATCGCTCGTCCACTTCTTTTTGCGGAAACGTGGAAAGAAAAACAGTGTTCGAACAGTACTAGTATGTATAGGGCTACTCTAGCCAGGCTCTTCACTAAATGCTAAGAGGGTTCTCATATATTCCCTGTGGAAAACGTGGATAATGAATTTATCATAGGGACAGAATCATGATGTTGATGAAGTGTGAATCTGATTAATTGCTGAAAGGTATGTTTTCTACCTTAGTTGATGCATTCCCCGTCGCAAAGGCAGCTCCTGTAAGCTATGCGACCGTTCTCACTAGCTATGTAGCAATGCAATGCCAGCTCCTGTTGGCCTCAAGGGGACAGAGAGAAGCATGGGTGCTCTAGCCTTTGGCAGACTTTTCCCGACGAAATAACAAACGGACATTAACTTCTGCGACCTTGTAGCCGCAGAAGGGTGTAGCATTCGATAGACCTCCAACCAAGGAGAAGGTCCAGGCTCTAGCCGTTGATCGATCTCATGCCAGCCGGGTGGTATCTGTCACCTGCCACTTCGCAAGTTGCAAGTATTTGGTCAATCTCCACCATTTCCTCCTCGTTTAGCTCGACGTCGCTCGCTTTCCCATTTTCAATGACGCGGTCGACTGTCGTGGCTCCTGGGATGGGAATGATCCTAGGCATCCCCTTCTGTTTCGACAGACTCATAATCCAGGCAAGTGCTAGCTGGGCTGAAGTGCACTTCTTCTTTTGGGCCATAGTCTCAAGTTTCTTAACAAGTCTCATGTTTTTTTCGAAGTTGGGTGGTTGAAAGCGTGGTAGCATTCTTCGAAGGTCGTTTTCGGGGATATCGTCGAAGGATTTGATCTGGCCGCTCAACATGCCGCGGCCCATTGGGCAATAGCTATTGAAAGAATATTAGCTACCCAAAGCGTGAGCGCTCAATGAACTTACGCAATAATTGGAATGCCTAGCTCGGCACACGCCTCAGTGATACCGTTGGACAAGGGCTCCGTAGAAAAGAGGGAGATTTCGACCTCCACGGCCACGATTTTCGTAACCTTGGCCGCTTCACGGATGGTATTCGCATTCACCTCGCTTAGAGCAACCCCTCCGATCTTGCCCTCCTTCACCAACTCCTCAAGCGTAGCTAACGTAGCCTCAAGCGGAGTGTTCGGGTCTCGACGTGCGCATTGAAACATGTCAATCTTTCCTTTCCCACCTAGCATATTCACACAACGCTCCACGCTCTGCCTCACAAATTTCGGGCTACCATCAGGAGTGAAGTCCGGCTTGAGAGCGCCCTTAATGTTCAATACCACTTTGTCGGCGTCTTCGGGATATTTGGTGAAATGCTTCTTCAGCAAGGTAAGCGAATTGACATCGGGCGACGGCCCGTAGAATTCTCCGCCGTCCCAGAGGTTGCAATCTTGAGATAGAGCTGCGCGCATTGCGGCGAAGGATTGCTCTTCAGGTGGGATGGCGTTGCGCCTGGTCAGCCCTGCAAAGAGAGGTTAAGGTGGTTGAGCTGGCTGAAAGTGCGTGTGAAGCTAACCGAGAAGGCCGTAGCCGACGCTGCCGACTTTGCGGCCAAACATTTCAGCAGACATTGTTGCGGAGCTTGAGTATGAGATGCGAGAATCGAAGATAGCGGATGACAGCGAATGAAAGGCAAATTCTGAAGGGAGGATATGGGGGGAGGCAGGTCCGAATGAGTATGGTGAGCTCAATGACGCTCATGGATTGGGTTATGGAAAGGCTGGAGGAAGAGGATGGGGAGGAATACAGAGAACAACAAGCGGAGATGCGGTGGGGGAAAAAGAAGCTGAAAGATGAAGGCAGGGCTGAATTGACGAGACACACAACGGCGATAAGCAATAATTTTCACCGAGGCCGAAGAGCACGAGCGAGACCAGAGCCGGGGTTAAGTGCGATAAATGATCGGAGTACGGAGTAGATCGACACCTCTCCATCTTGTTGCATATCATTCTCTATCTCCGTCCATAGAGCGACTCTTCCCTACTCAGAGCCAAAGAGAGGCTGCTTCGTCTGATCTAACTTTGCTCTACTCGAGCTCTAACGTATTCTTCCCGCTCGGCCCCCCCATGCCCCGTTCCGCGAAACCGTTGCTCTAGCTAGGTGCAGATCATATGTTTAGTATCCCTTTGACCGCTGTTAGGATTCGGTTATTTTTAAGGTTGACCCTAACCAGATTCGGTAAGGTTCCGTCAAAAAGGTTATTTTTTGTAAATAGAAACAATGTCAACAAAGCCCCCTATTGTTCTGACCCACCTCGATAATGCCTTCCTGCGACGTAGTACCTGATTCAACTGATTTAGGAACTGACCGTCTTAACCTGCGTCCTATCACTGTTGTAGGCGATCGATTTGAGCCTATTCAGATGCCTTCAAACGTCAGTTGGGTCAATATACCTACGCATACAACCGTCGATGTAGATCAGAAGAACACAAAGCCTCGTACGAGTTCTTGATTGAAATCAACATTATCAATGCCTACAAACTCTCTTTGCATTCAGATGTTTCAAAGAAGGCTAAATACACTGTTCATAGCGAGTTCAGAACGGCTCTGGCTACAGGTCTTATTCAGGCCTCCCAAAGGCAGTTTCTGAAGCGAAAAAGAACGTCAATTGGATCAGCAATTGAACGTCCAATGATAAGTTTAGAAGATCATCAAATGATTCAAATCTGCAGAAGAAAGAGCTCTGAGGACTGCCGTGGGTGCAAGGAGATAGGCTTGACAGTCAGGTCTAGAAAACGACAAGTTCTCGGTGAAATTACACCAAATTTAGGTGGTAGCAAGCGGGGAAAGCGTTCTACCTTTGACTGTGATATCTGTGATATTCCCCTATGTATAAACGGTCCTTGTTGGGCTGCATATCACAATAGCATCTGAATAGCATCAATAAAATCAGTTCAGGGTGATATTCTATGGTTCCTATTGGTGGACTAAGCGAATACGCTAAAAGTGGCCTCCCGACAGCGGTTAAAGGGATAGGTACATATGCCCGACAAATAACACACACACTTCCCCGGACGTATTTCATCATCTGCGAGATTAACTTGATGCAAGCACCTTGCTCGCTTCGGAAGCAAGCCAGATACATTCATCTACATACGGACCAATATGATGGAAAACGATGATAGACAGCGCTAACAACCCCTTCCGGCCAATCTTCCTCTTCCTCTTCCTCTTCGTCTTCCTTTCCCTTGAGCGCAGCAAGCCAACTTCGGAACAGAATCGCTCTTTCGGCATTCGGCTGCAGTCGTCGCTGCAATGACATGCAAACATGCATATGACTGTCTGGCACAGGCTAGTTCCACTCTTGTGAACGTGTGCCGAATCGGGGATTTGTGGATCACGAGCGGCCTTCTCCGAGTTGGCCGAGAAATCCCATGCAATGCCATGACGCGCTAGCATCGGGCTGAACCTCTCTGCCGCGGGCCATGACGTTGGAATCCACCGAAGTCCGAAATTGTGTCCTTGTCACCTCCGAATCGGAGTATTGGAACCGTCTTACGAATTTTGATGGTCACATCTGAACCCTATTCAGTTGAAGTATTCTATTCGAAGATAAGAAAAAGTAAACGAATCTTTCTTTTATTATTAAGCACTTAGTCAGCAAAAAAATAATGTGTTATAACTTTATTAAATCTATATTTTCAGCCTGGTAAGGCTGAAATTTAGCTGGTTAGCTGGGTTTTAGCTGGTTTTAGCTGAATCGAGCCGACTTTTCCAGGTTTTGCCATCGATCAAAAAGTTAACTGTCAAACTCATTTTGCCAATGTTTCTAATTCATTTAATAAATTTAAAATTACTTGTTATTTAATATTAAAAGAATTTTAAATTATGATCTACGTTTACTCTTTAATATCTATTTTTCATATAATTCTATATAATTTGCTGGTAAAATGTTATTAGAATCGACGTTGCCAAGAATTATCAACAATGCTGCAACCGCTAATTGATCGCTGCTCCTCTAATCCTAAGGTGTGGCACTCCTCATCAACCAAGATCTACTACCCTCTAAAGTCTACCACCCACCCTCTCAAAGAAACTTCTCCACAAGAAAGTCCTCCAGTATCGCCGTCATTGATTCCTGTGCCGAGGAATAAGGTGTCAGCTGGAGAGATGTCTCGTAAGTGGCGCAAATGTACCGAGCTCCCACACCATTCGTGAAGATATGCTTGAAAGTCTTTCATTCGATGACGCCGTCGATAGGATCTGCTTTCCAGATCTTGCAGATCTCAAAATATAAAGCTGAGAAGATGAAGAGCAAAAGGCCTCTCACGCCCCACTGGAGAGGACCATTTCTCAAAAGTTCGAGTCCTGCGCAGCCATGAGCTCGCGATTGTCAATCTTTACTCTTCTCTCCGTCGTTGCGACGGTCTTGGCTCAAACAGGTCCAGAAGTAGCCTCCTACTTCAGGGAAACTCTGTCCAATGCTTCTGCAGTTTATCTTCCCTCTAAGACCAACTATACGTTGGAGACTACACAGAGATGGAACGCCTTCAGCGCGCCAACATATCTTATTTCTGTGAAACCAACTACCGATCTTGATGTCCAGAAGATTGTCCGTCAATTCGTGTCAAGCATTGGCCCTCCTGGACAAGACTACAAGAACATGCCGCTAACAGTTCTGGGAACAGATCGAATATGCTTATCATCACAACATCTCATTCCTCGGCACAGGCGGTGGGCACGGCTACTCAGCAACTCTGGGTACAATCCAGAACGGGATTGAGATCGACCTTGGCCATTTCAACACCGTCTCCATTGACCAAAATGCTAACACCATGACAATTGGTGGATCTGTTCACTTCGCCAACGTTACAGGGCCATTGTACGATGCTGGAAAAGAATTCCGTACGTAAATTACATTTGAAATCTTTTGGACCGTAACGTTGCAAAGATCATGATCTAAGACTTTCATGTACAGAAGTTGGCTCGTGTTCCTGCGTTGGCATGGTCGGTGCTACACTCGGCGGCGGTGTCGGACCCTACGGAGGCTTGCACGGTCTTGAGATCGATGGACTCCAATCCGTCAGCCTAGTAACAGGTACTGGTTCCTTAATTAATGTTTCAGCGACCAGCCATCCCGATCTTTGGTGGGGCATGCTAGGGGCGGGCTTCAACTTCGGCATCGTAACATCAGCCACATATCAAGTCTATGATTTTACAAACAGCGGTCAAACCATGAACGCAGATTTCAGGTTCCATGCGAGTCAGAACGGATCCCTCTACGAGTTCGCGCACTCCTTTGCTGGCAGATTACCGGACGCCTTCTCAATAGATATAGCAATCGCCTACAACGAGGCGTTTGGATGCGTAAGTCATTATCTACTGTTCAATTCCTGGCGGCGAAAAGTGCCTGCTGACATTACCTCCAGACATACATTTTCGCCAACTTCCTTTATGTTGGCCCATTGAAAGAGGGCATGGCGCTCATTCAGCCGTTAATAGATCTCGGGCCCTTCGACCAAAACATCACCATGATCCCCTGGAAAGACATCCAGACCTCTTCCAAATTCGGGATCGACGCTCTCGCTTGTATCAAAGGAAACTTCCACAGTGTCTGGGGCCTGAATCTTTACCAAATCGACGTCCCGACCCTCATCAACGCAGTAAACTACATGGACACCATCTACGCGCAGTACCCTGGCTTCCGCCGAGCATTCCTCGCCATAGACATGTACGCATCTCGAGTCATCGAGTCTGTCCCTGACGACGCAACCGCCTATCCTTACCGGAACGCCACCGCACGCTTGTAAGTCAGAAATTTACCCCCTGAAACCCCAGTCTCCACACCAAATATCTAACAATCACCTTCCAAACCCCCAGCCTCCTCGACGTCGGCTTCAAAAACAGCTCCCTCGCCACCGCCGCTTCCCAAGTCGGCCGCGACGCGCGCAGTATTTTCATTCCGACGAGCGGCGCTAGCTCCAGCAACATCGAAGTTTATGTCAATTACGGGCACGGCGATGAAGGGCCGCTGGGGTGGTACTCTGAACGGAAGCTTCCGCGGCTGAATGCACTCAAGAACCAATATGATCCTAATAAGCTATTTTCACATTACAACGCGTTGGAAGCCACTTATGACGTACCCAAGTACTAGTTAGTGATGGAGAGGGCAAAGAGGGATCGAGGGAAGAGCTTGGTGGGATTGTGTTGTCGGCTGCAATTTTGGTTAGGTTTTGAGTGTTAAAGGTAATTTAATAAAGGAACGATATGGGTGAAGGGATGATACTGGTTAGACCATCGCGTAAAAATAGACTTGTGATTGCTTTTTATATTCTCCAAGATATAGGCCTTACCAAACCTTCCTCTCCCTCTCTCTCCTTTGGTCGCAAGCGTCCTCCCGTGACTCCTCATCCACCATTGCTCAATCCATCGCCTACAGTCAATCCCAGCCCCATGCTCAACCTCTTCGTATCACCCTTCCGACCCAATAAAATAACCAACCAACACCTAAAAACCCCATTGTTGCCACATCAACGAAGCCAGATCCCACGTTCCATTGCCCAAAGGTATTAACAACAAGTGAAGCTAAGAAGGACGAGAGTGGTGCTAGCTTTTGAGACGGGCTTGTCTGTACTCGAACGGTGATTCAGGTGAAACTGGTGAGGCGAGGTATGATAGGGGCTTTTGGGGGACAAAAGGGGAATTGTTGGGGAGATAATACATTTGGGCCTCTCTGGTAATTGATGGTCTGTTCATTGAGTTTAGGCTTGATGCCCTTGAATATTCTTAAGAATTAACCAAGATTATTGCTATATAGAGAGAGTGTGGGCGAAGGGTGCAGGAATCCTGCGCCTCAATGAGAGAGGACAGTCATGGCTGAGATGTAAGACTTTGCGGAATCTGCTGCTTTGATTTGGTCCCTTTAAACCAGTTGATAGTGGAACAGATGTTACAACCGAAAATCGATGTTCCCATATCCATACTAAAAAAACGAATCATCAAAAGTTACATACTTTTAAGATTTATACACTTTTCAATGAGAATGTTCATGAATTATCACCAAGATGTTTTGATTTTTTATGCACACCTCTGTCGGCGATCCCAATTTCGAACATCTTATATCGATAGACTTATCGTACATGTCTACATGTCCTATCATTGGGCTAGCAGCCACTTAGTAACGAACGCGGTTAAGCGGAGCAAAACAGATTCAGATAAGCCGCGTTGAATATATTCGATGTGTCCGTCCAGTACATGACTGCAAGCTGGAAAACCACTTCGACTACGGCAGCCATGGCTTACACGTCAAACGTCCCAATAGCATGGACTAAGTACCATCGAGAGTACGTCGGCTATCTTACACTTCTTGAATTGCCTTCGTATGCTTTCGATCTCAAGGGGTATTGGTCACCTTATCAGAAGGATCTCATCTCACCGGTAACCAGCAGTCAAACAGGTCGTGCGCCTGCGGCAGTACCGGAGCAGAAACAGTTGCTAACGACTCGTCTTCAATACGTTGAGAAAGAGTCTTTTGAAGGTTACAGAATACCGGTTGGCTTTCATCCTACACTTCGGAGCCAATTTTATTCGATCCGATCTAAGGTCACTAGTCGATGTCACCGCAATCTGCCCTGCTAGCGTTTTTTTACATCTACACCAATGCGAGAGGTGACGGCCAGGTCCCGGAATTGTCAGTATCGGACTTGATCATTACACATCCAGTAGTGGTTTCTGTCCGGAATTCCCAGCAGATAATTGAGATTAACGCTGCTATGTCGTCGAAGGAAACCAGTGTTACAGCACAGTTTTCATCAACTCCTTATCAGGAGAGACACTTCAGCAGAGTTGAAATTGGATCGCAGCTTTTGAATCCTTTATTGAAATTGGGATGAAAGACATCCTCAGTAATACTGGCCTCGAAATGCGTCCTTTCCTCCAAGACGCTAGCTCCACGTTCTTCAACTTGAAGCACGTCATGACCGAAAATCCAGTCTGATGGCTGGAATCATAGACGGCACATTCGATTATTTCCGCCGCGGGATCATTAAGCCTGTCTCTCCCATAAACGTGTGTTCAATCTCAGAAGCCGAAAAACGCATTCCGATTACCGCAAACAGGTCATATGGGGCATATAGTATATGGGGTTGAAGCTGTATAGGAGTCTATCTAGGAGCGAGCAGGTGAAAACTCTACTAGCGGGCCCCAGCCCTATCAGCCTTATGAGGCAGAGGTTACCAACTCCCCTATTTCCAACACTCCCCCTTGGGAACCGGAGCCTCCATGGGCCAAGACTCGGAGCTCCAAGCTCCCCTCTTTATGGGAATCATAGCCAACCAGGGCCATATATGTTGAACATATGAAGCTATTCGGAGCTTCGTAACGTATGTCGGAGTTACTGACTCCCCCAGCCTAATGGCTTAGCAGTGATTGAAGCTATTCGGAGCTTCGTAACGTATGATCCACCGTTTCCCTCCGTCGAAGGCACATATCCACGGTATATAGAGTACCGCTTCCCTTCGTCGGAGGCACATATCCACGGTATATAGAGTACCGCTTCCCTTCGTCGGAGGCACATATCCACGGTATA
>JAABUS010008825.1_pt1 | contig 10886 bp, 7 predicted proteins | sample 5560161 | NCBI WGS metagenome assembly JAABUS01 (sample SAMN10711885, study PRJNA513376) | rock metagenome | isolation source: Antarctica rocks | place: Antarctica: Victoria Land, Trio Nunatak nord | collected 2016-01-04
CACTACCCATCACGGCTGCAGCAGCTGTTTTTTGTTGAGCCGCCAGCAGTCATGAAATGGCCCGTACAGGCAGCCAAGCCTTTGCTACATGCAGACACTGGAAACAAGATACAAGTCTGCTCTCTGACTGATGCATCTCTCCCTGTCAACCTCAACAGGATACCTGACTCCTGGTGATGCAAGTGTACAATATCTAACTGATCCCAATGTATCAGCTGTCTGGTTGTGTAGAGTAGACCTGTGATGAAACCTCTGAGACATGCTACCTGCAAAGCTGTGATGTGTGTATCATAGTGTCTGTATGGGCCTTACGTAGCGGTTTAACGCTGTCAGTCTTTGGACAAATATGCATGGCTATGGTCCTTTCTGCCTTCAGCAGTGGCCCAGTAGTGTGCACACAAAAGGAATGAACAACAGCATTGTGTAAGGTGCTGTCGTGTCGTTGCTTTGTGGTGTTTTTTTAAAGACTTGTGATGTTGACCACCTGTTTGTTGTGCGTTGTCACGAATGTCCAACGGGCAAGGAACACAGCTGGCAGGCTTACCCGGCTAATCAAGCTTCAAATTCGGCAGAAGCGCTACAGGATGTCCCCTTTTTTGTATGGGGAAGAAGCTTTGCGAGTGCAACTCTCTGGAAACTGTTTGTCCTGATGTTGCTGCTGACTTTGACACTCAAAGAAATGATGTCTGAGGTCACAGGCTCAGCCACGAAGCCCATATGTGGCTGGCTGTCAGATAAGCCTGGTGCTGCAAAGCGTTTCGTGCACCAGTGCACATCTTACACAGAGAAGCTATCCAAGGAAGTTGCGAGACGCGTTCAACTTGTTAGACTACTAACTGATCTCTGGAAGTTTCAGACTGCGCTGGCAGGGGGAGAAGTATATTACGAAGGTATATACCATATATGGGATGCCCTGCTTCTAGCCCTTCAATTGCTTTATCCTGCATTTTGTGTTTGCTCTAAACAGCTCATGTTATGATTAATTCAATTTATCCTGCATCTGGTTTTGCTATATCTTCTGTGGACAAGTATTCATCAGGTCACTTAACTTGACATGCCTGGTGTTTGGAAATGTGGCTGTGCAAGCCCAATCAGAGCATGTTTGCCATCAGGTATACCTACATAGACACCTGTGCATATTTGCATTCCTGTGCTATATACATATGTCCGCAGCCTGCTTTGAGTACGACAGCTGACATGTACATCACGTTTGCTTCAAGCTTACTGCTGAACACGCTATGTATACACAACATGAATGCATGGCGACGCAACAAATGCAGCAGGGCTAGATCTTTGGCACTCCCACGGCTGCCCACAGCATTGCACCCTAAGACACATGCAGCAGAACAAGTCACCTAGCTCACAGCACTGCACATGGTTTGGTGTTCGTTGTTCCTGGCCTGTTGACAGGTGTCAGCATTTCAGCGCAAACTCCCCAATGCAGGTGGCGTAGAGCTGCAACGCAGGGCGCCAATCTGCTGCTGCAGCGCTGCAGACTTAAGCCTGTTGGCCTGACTTACATTACTCAGAGCAGACGCATGAGGGGCAAGCTGAACCCAGAATGAATCACCTTCTCTGGTTCAAGCCAGTTGCAGCTACTTCAGTAAGGCACACTCAGTCTTACTGCTGCTTGCTTGAGCTGACATGCTTCTTCTCTGTGTGCATGGCATGACAACAGCTAGATATTGGCATGACATGGCCCAAATGCATATGCAATATGCAGGGGCAAAACACTGTAATGCTCAAGTTTGCTTCATTTATCTATATAGTGCTACGGCAGGACGTGCCTGTTCGTGCTACATCCCTAGTGCGCACGAGTCCCTGGTCTGAGTGCACACCACAGCTCAAATCTTGACTTGTGTTTGCACGCCCATCCCAATCCAAGCCAAGGTATAAGCTGTGATTTCCTGTCACGCAAGGCTGCTAGCAACGCTGGTTTTCCTGAAGTCAACCCTGGCAGTAGAGGAATGCTGAACAATCTTGCTGAAGATGTCAAGCTCACATGCTATGAGTTTTTTGGCTGCATCCTGATAAGCTTGTCCCCACAGGTAGTCTTCTTCACCCAGCAGTGCAGAACATATGACTTTGACAAGCTGCGTCACCTGGTTGTGGACGGAAGTGACTCTGAGGACCAATGGCAGGTGAGGTCTGCTGCTTGTCAACATTGCAGAGAGCACCACATCTTTGGCACCATTATTTCCAGTGCTAGCATAGGCAGCTGCACGGGATGATTCCTGATGTGTGGCCACATCTTACATGCTTTGTGGACCATGATGTCTTGCATTGGTTTCTTCAAAGTGTCGCATTAGGGTATTGCCTGCTGACATGACATGTTGATGCCTTATGTCTGCAGTCTTTGCTTGCAATGGCGTGGACCTATGCTTTGCCTCCTCAGCTACGCTGTCTCCATCCTGAGCAAGTGCATATTCCAGCTGCAACCAATGCCATTCATGACTGCTGCATGAACGACATAATGTCTTTCAGGGCCAGAGACTGTGCCCAAAGTCTTGCACCGAGTCATTAGGGATTCCATGTCCAGACTGGGGATGGCGCATCTTCAGAGGGATTGAGGTGCTTTGGCATGGAAGTCCGGCAAGTATACCAAATTGGATAGTGACTTGTCAGTAAGCATTGACAGTGGTGATGTTGTGTTTGCTTGTCTATGATGTGTGTGTGTGTGTGCTCATCTTTGACGCTTGCCGTGGCAACATGACAGCTGTGCATGTCAAGGCTAATTTGGTGCTCAGGTGGGTCTGCGCTCAAATGGCTGTGCATGACCGAACTTTTTCTGAGCATAAGAATGCCGCCATGTCAGCCACATTCTGAACATATGGTCAATCCCTGTGCATGAGGCATTGCTGGTGATGTTGCAGGTGCCACCAACAAAGAGAGACAATCTGGAGTCCTTCTAGACGGGATAGGCATTGAAGTGTGTCTACTTCTTGCTGGAATACCAATCTCGCCCTCAAGTGTGCAAGGCACTGATCCAGGGGCTTGAATCAATGCTAATACTGGGACTGATCCTCTGCCAGTCCAGAACTTCTAGGCTGAAGATTCACTTGAAGCCCATGTGGTGACAATCAGGAACGCTGCAGCAGCAGCTGTTCTGATGTCGAACAGGCTGCACTTTTGCAGACCTGCTGTTTAGCGCATGTAAAGCCTTGTTTGCAGCATGCCACCTGTCTTCTAGTGCCGGTATCACCCCAGACTTGGGTCATAAGATGTGCATCAAATGGACAGAGTCTGACCTGAACACAACAACCTACAGATGTTTGCACAGTTTTGTTTGCAAGTACAGTCGCTCAATTATGTGCATTGGGGTTCAGACGCCACATACTTCATCTTGGACATGTCTACAGACAGTTTTATGAGTTGCATACATGATCAATTGACTTATGCATTATGCATTTCAAAACTGTCTGGAAACATGTCCAAGATGAAGTATGTGGCGTCTGAACCCCAATGCACATAATTGTGTCATGAGTAGTTTTATAGCTCGTAACTCAGAGTCTCGCCAAGCATCAAGTAAGCTCGTTACTGCCAGTGACATGATCAACGGATCATCTGCAAAGATGAGGATGAGCACCCTGTCCCCGCTTTCAAACTGGTTATGTCAGCCTTGTTTGCCATCAGCCTGAGCTTTTACATATCATTGAAGAAATTGGATAGGCTACAGGCCTTAGCTGGCGTTACAGGTCAGATTACAGCAGGTCCAAAGTCTTACTGTCATAGATGTCAATACAGGCATAGCTGGACTCGAACAGCAAGTGTATTTACCTGCTTGGAGTTCCCAACCAAAATGGGGATGCAAGTGACCATGCATGCTCAGTGATGCCAAATTGCATGACTTGATCACCGGGAATATTTGACACACCTGACAGGCGAAAGCTGTGAATGTCAGCCTACATGCTCCACAACGATCACTGGTGTACGTGTTACAAACCATCAACACATTTTGAGCAATCATCAACACATTGCTGCCCTTGCAGGTCATGGATGATCTTGAGACAGTTGGCGCAGCTGCAAGCTTGCTGCCTGCTCTGAAATGGCGCAACAATGGCAAGTGCAATCTTTACAGACCCTGAACCACAGTGGAGATGGCACTCCTGATTTGCCCGGTACAGCAGGCAGACTACTACAGGCAGGTGGCCTGCATCTGAACAAGCAGCTGCTCAACATCTGCGCAATGTATGCCATCTGTCAGGCGCAGGCACTGCTTTCAAAGACTCAGGTTGGGCACTGACCAAATTAAAGCATGTCTACCCGTAGATCAGCATTTGGCAAATTACGCAAGATATTTGCGGTAATAATCAGCAAATCCCTGGGGGTTTGCCTACTGTAGTACAAAGATGCAACAGCTAGATGGGCATAAAATCTGGTCAAGTTCTCAATCGGAAAGTCATCATCAAGTGTGCGTAATGTAAGCATCCACGTCCTGAATGCAATGTACTTTACTTGCAGGTGCTCAACATCAGCAGACTCTCAAAATTTGGGTGGGCCAAAATTGCACACCACCTGTGCCGCTCTGGATCCTCTGGTGGGTCTGGAATCAAGCTGACAAGAGCGCTGGCGACGCTGACAATGCAGCAACAAACAGTAGAATTCATTTCATTTTGTGTGTCTAGATGCTTACCTTCTTGACAGCATGTGATGATTTGTGCTGGATTATGTCTGATGGATGGTTTGTTGAACATTGAGTCAGCACTAGTCCATAGGTGTGTGTTCTCTGACGTCACTGTGTTCTGCTACATGTCATGGTTGAGTGCTGGACGAAGCAGCTGTTGGTAGCTGTTGCGCATCTAGCGTAGTTCCTTTTGCTGGGCGTCTAACAACATGCTTCTCAGAGCATCAACGCTGTCGCAAGCCTCTAGCATCTTAGTGCTTCTCACAGCAGGTCTTGCTGCGGCAAACTACATTCCCAGATCCCCTTTTCAGAGAGCCGCAGTGCCAGCTGTTGTACTAGCTAGTGCTCCTGCATCAGCAACCATCAAGAGCAGCAGCAAGGGCAGCAAGATCACAGCCTGTAGCCTAGCTATCAAGGGCTTGCAGCAATTGCCAGGCCATGCGGGCATGTCCAAGCAGATCATAACTGCGGTTGAGTCGGACCCAATGCTTGCAAAAGACTTGAAATGGTGAGCCAGCAACTGGTGTGCAAGCCTTGTGCCATGCATATCAGGGCCTTCCAAGCTTGGAAATATACTGCTTCTGGATGCAAGTTGCTCCGCTTGTGTGCTGCATGTATGTGCATTTCTGCAGCAATCTTGGCAATGATGAGACAGAGTAGTTGTTGCTACAGGGAAACAGACAAGCTTGGCAAGGTAGGATGGAAGCAGCGCTAGCATCACGGGTGCATTGTCTGCTGAGAAGTCTGGAATCTTCCAAAAGATGAGCAGAAAGCAGGAGTGCCAGATTGTTTGGCATCTACTGGTAGATGAGTTCAAGGCAACAAATGAGCTGAAAACCTCTCAAAAGGCATGCTGTTCAGTGATTGTTGGTCAAACCTGCCTGAGGCCTCTAACACAGGCACCCTTGTGCTGAAGCTGTAGGTCTTCTTCTTGAAGAAACCCTTTCGTCAATCGAGTCAGCAAGCATCTGTGCACTTGAGCAATCCGCTCTATGAGTGCGTCATACTTGGCCATTGACAAGGAATTCACGTGTTGCTTGCTTAAGCATATGTCGAGTGCATGCAGAGTCTAAGGGTATTCAAAGCGTTTTGTCAATGGTGAAAATGTTCTAATTAGCTTTAGGAGGCCTCAGATATATTGATAGGTCTGATCACGTGAATATAAGCAGCTTTGTCTTGCAGGCCTTTCGACAATTTTGAAAGACAGTATCCTCAGTAAATTATGGTCAGTCTGCACATGATGTATCCAGGCAGAACTGTACATGGAAGCTGCCAAGCAATACTTGCGCAGCAAAATTCAATTTTGTGCGCCGTCGGCCAGCTAGCATTCCTGAGCCACTACAGCTTCCTCAGCTGCAACTGCTAGGGAAGTCCTCCGAAACAAATTCGAAGGACGGGGCGGGGGCGGGGGAAGCTTCCCTGAAGGGACTCGAAACGCCACATCTGTACAAGAGAAGAAACCGATGGCAAGACAGCACTTGCAAGCAGACCAACAAACCAGTCTTCGATGGCGACGCTAGGCTTCCGAGCCATCAGCCAGATCATCTGCGTCCTAGCTTGCGCCCTGCACTATCAGGTGCCACCACTGGTAACCGCTGGCCCACCCCGAGCCCACCTTTCCGACAGGGTGGTACGCAAACCCATACGCACCGACAGGACAAGATTTCTTTTGACATAGCCTGCAAGTTGGTGACGCACCTGCAGCCGTTGAGGTCCGTGCAGCAAACATCGCTCCGGCTTCGGCGCCGCCGCCAGGACTGCAGACAACTTGCAGTTGGTTTGGTTACTCTGCCGACTGAACGCAATTGCAAGACACTCAAAATTACGGAAAAAAACTTTCCCGTTTGAGCTTGCTTACCATTGCGGTAATGGTTGTGCAGACCCAGAGGGGCCGAAGCCGTATGGTGCTAAGCTAATCTTCGACCTTGTCACACAAGCAGCAACTGACCTCGCTCAGAATACCGCCACTGGCAATGATGCTGGCAGGGAGAACTCCAGAAACCAACCTTTGCTTGACAACATTTTTGACAACTTCCTGTCTGCACTCGCAACAGCTCATGCCATTCAAGCATCGGTGACACAAGGATTTGCTGAAGCCATCTATGAGAGCATGTATGCACAAACATTCTCTGGCGAGCTGGGTCTTGACTTGAGACCTTTCTTGCTTCAGCTTGTTCATGCAGCAATGCTTGATCAAGCAATGACTGCTGGATTCATCTTGGTGAGCTATTGCTGCTTGTAAGTGGTCACCGCCAATTGCAATTGCCAATTGTGTTGTACAAAATGGCTGTGCAACTGGAGATTCTAGCAACAAGCTGTTGCATTCACAGATGGATCATCAAGCTCAATGGCAACAAACTGTCATTCAGTCAGACATGTAGCAACAGATCAAAACAGATGCTGCTTTGCAATCAAGCTTGGTGTTCCAGCAACTATTACTGCTATGCATAGCCATATATATATGGCAGTGCAGCTTGGTACATTGACATGACAGCATCTGCTCAGTGACAATTTTTCCAAGCTTTCAATGCTGGGGTTGAATAGGAACCTGTTGCCAGCTACTGCCATATACTCAAAACATTGTATGTCATGATGTTGCAGGCAAGGAACAACAGTTTGACAGCATTGGATGCTTTTGCAGCTTTGAAGACCCTTTCCAGCATCAATGTCATCATGGACCCTGCTGTGATAGGAATAGCTCATTCAGCTGCTATCAACGCCTTTGGCATCACACCTGCAAATGTTCAGCTATCTAATGGTTAGTATTGAAGCCTGCTCTTGTCACATCCTGTTGCTTGTCCGGTTCTTGCAAAGCAGTTCAAGCATGACCCGAGATAAACATCTTGCGTATAACAAGGTGCCTGAGCTTTCTGCAAATCAGCTTGCAGGTAATCTCAGCAGTATCGCCAACTTCATGTTTGGATCTGCATACCTTGGGGTTGATGATCCACTTGCAGCGGCACAGAACTTGTCAAGCGCTGTCTTGTCAATCCACTTGCCACCTGCCCCACAAAAAGAGGCCTTTGTTCAAGCCATCAATCAGACGCTGTACCGAGCACAGCCTGAAGCTGCCGCTGTGCTGCTTGCTGCTGCGCTTTCTGCAGATGAGTCAGCTGCTGTCCCAGAAGGTTTTGCGCTGGTGGGCTTACTTTCAATCAACACACAGCTGTGCCCACTTGTCTGTGCCTGTGTCTGTGCCTGTGTCTGTGCCTTTGCTTGTGCCTGTGTCTGTGCCTGTGCCTGTGCCTGTGTCTGTACCTGTGTCTGTGCCTGTGTCTGTGCCTGTGTCTGTGCCTGTGTCTGTGCCTTTGCCTGTGCCCGTGTCACTACCATACATATGCTGGCACATGCAAGCAAGCCTGTTCCAGGCACACAACACACACTGGTACCTTTGCACGATAGCATGTGCTTCCCTGTTGCTTTCTGTTGCAGTTTGCTCGACAATCAGTCAATGAGAGCTTAGCAGCCTGTCATGCTTACAGGCCACCACAGCGCCTCTGCAAGTGTTGTGTGCCAGCCAAGCTTTCAGCCAAACAATCAGTCTGAGCTATTTCAGTGAGGCACACTCAGCTGTGCAAGCCACTTGTTCAAGCTGACACGTCATCTCTTTCTGTGTTGGACCAACGGGCCATCACCCATAGTATAGCTTGTTGATACAAGCTGGACATCGGCATGACACAGCCAAATTATGCAACATAGTTCAGGCAAAACTAAAGTTGCGCTGCCATTCCAAGCGATGTTACATGCTGTGTGTTTGCTGTCAAACAGGCCTGCTGGTCTTCCACATCTTAATTGACTCATTTTGGTTGACTCTGGCGGTTGACGTTTGCTTAATGGCCAAGATCTTGCAGAAAAGCTCGCATGCTATGAGATGTGTAGCAGCATCCTGACAGCTCTGACCCTAGTAGCACTCTTCTTCACTTAGCGTGACAGAGGGATGGCTGCATGAAGCAACATTACATGGGTCAAAAAACAGGTGAGATCTGCTATCAATACTTGTACCATGGTACCAAGCTCCCTCAGAGTCTTTATAACATTGCAGTCAGCACGTCACCCACAGCTATGACTGCAGATCAAGGCAGGCAGTGATTACAGAGCTTTGAACATACGTGCAACACATTCTAGCACCATACACCCTGCATAGCTGCATGCATTTTTATGGGATCAGTCTGGTACATGGCCACAGTGTACAGTCTGGTACATGGCCATGATGTACAGTCTGGTAGGACTTTCCAGCTGCTTGAGAGAAGCATGCACAGCCGCTGCCTGGTGACATGGCATGTTGGTGCATGACGCCAGTCTATTCTTGCGATGGCCTGCGCCTCAGCCTTGCCTTCTCAGCTTTACTGTGTGAGCGTGTCTAGGTGCGCTGTGTCAGGTGTTGCTGCTGATGCTGCAGGTGTCATTTCCACACAGACACAGCCCTTTTGGACAGGAGAGACAGTAAACCAACCTTACGCCCTGCTGGGCACCAACGCAATTGCTCTGTAGGTAACCAGTTCTGAGGATCACCCCTTGCCATGGCTGTCAGGCATCAATACTTTGACTTCAAATTGCGCTGACTTGTTTTTGAGATAAGACATTGACTCCTGCCAAATTCCTCATTTTTGACATTCTTCACGGACTCAGTATTTGCTGTAGTAATCACCAAAAAACCTGCTAGGCTGCAATGAACAGCTTGAGCAGCAGCATGTATGCGTGCACTGGATAGCTAGATGTGTTCACTACGCATTGCCAACCAGAGAGCTGGCGTGTAGCAGGAGTGTCAAACACAGAATTGCTTGGTGACATTTCATCTTGTCTGTACAGCCTAGGCAGGCCTTGTACCCCTCCTAGAAGATGTTCACTGATAATATCAAATGAAGATGATGATGAGCCAGAGACAATCTGTTGTGGTGGTATTCAGGAGTGGCAGAATTCTTCGCTTTATGCTGAGTGTGTCAAGCACTACAGTCTTCAGCAAGCCAGTCAGAGCTACAATGTTACACAGACTAGCACTGCTGCTGAGCAGAAGTGCTCAAGTGTCCTAGACCATATGAGTCACAGTCAGATTACTGTGGTGCCAAGAATCAAATCAGGTACAAAATATGCACATGTGTGTGGCTTGGAAGAGGGAAGAGATAGACGGATGCGCAGTCTTATCCCTAGCTGCTGATAGAGTATCGTTCTGTTCTGCTGCTGGCAGCAGCCAAGTTCACCCTGTAAGCCCGACCTTGCAGATGTCCTGCAAGGCATCCAGCTCTTGTTGTGTGCCGGTTGTTGAGCTTGGCATGATCAAGACATCAAGTGCAAACAACAGGACAGGAAACAATTTCCCCAGTCCCAACATCTGCATATCACCTTTGTTTGCCGTCTGCAGCATGACCTTTTCTGTTCAGCAAGGCAGCCAGAGCACATGGTCAATCATTGTCTGCCATAAGGGTACTGGCAATGTCTACCTTAAAGGTAGACATTTTGCCATGACTAACAGCACCTGACCGCAGCGAGCCTATTCTGGGTCGCAGCCTTGCAACTGGGCGCAAAGCAGTGCTTGCGGAACCGCTTGCAGCAGAATCATGCGGGGCTCAGTGTGGTAAGCGAATTGTCTGTGACAGGAAACAAACACCTGGCTGCACAGGCAGCATGCAGTGATCTACGGCCCCTGAGAAGAACGGGGCACTCCGGTTGCTCGGTCTGAATCCAATTCATTGCAGCAAGGAGTGAGGAGGATCTTTTCAAGGCCGTTTTGGCTAACTGCCGAAACCCATCGCATCGTCGCCGTAGCCCGCCTCGAGGCCTTGATCCATAGAAACATTCTCCTGTCTTTGTAGACCCTTAATTGCCGTTGAAAGCAACAGGCAACATGATCATTCCAACTAAGTTCTTGCTTGGTCGCTTGAGGATGATGACAGCAATCACACCAGCACGATAGCGCAGAGGCCAAAAGGCTTTGCAGATCAGAGCAGCAACAGGATGATCAGGAAGGAGCGAGAGCCTCACCAAAGACTCTACAGAAGCTGCTTCCGTGTCAGGGGAGCAGCAGCAGGCGAGGCTTTGAAGCAGCCTTAATTGCCATTTATTGAGCAAGATTGTCACCTGTCTCCCTCCACTGCTATGCCCTTAGGACTCAGCCTGTGTTACCAGCAGCGGCCATTACATTTGTGTGCATGAGTGGCTACACCGTATTGGATAGACAAGGGCAAATCTGCAGCACATGTCACGTAGTGTTGCTGTACAATGTCAATGCTGGATGTCTACCAGTACACCTTCAAAGGCCAGAAGT
>JAABUS010008828.1_pt1 | contig 10881 bp, 9 predicted proteins | sample 5560161 | NCBI WGS metagenome assembly JAABUS01 (sample SAMN10711885, study PRJNA513376) | rock metagenome | isolation source: Antarctica rocks | place: Antarctica: Victoria Land, Trio Nunatak nord | collected 2016-01-04
AGGAGGCTCCGCAGCGAGTCGCCCTCACCCTCGCCCTGGAACCTCGCCGCTGCCCGCCGGTCGAGCTCGGCGCCCCAATCGGACGCCGGCTTCGGCTTCTCTTCGCTCAGCAGGGCCGCCAGCTCCTCCCACCGGGCCAGGTCGGGTTCGACCTCTCGACCGGCCAGGGTACGATCGACCGCGTCGAGGTCCCCCTTCATCGCCGGATCGAGCGGCTCGTCGCGTTCACGCAGCTTCATCGCATGCCCTCCTCAGCTTGACCATCGTCCGGTGCAGCTTCGTGCCGGCGTTCGACTCGCTGCCGCCGATCACCTGTGCGATCTCGGCGTTGGAGAGCCCGGCGAAGAACTTCAGCGCGACGAGCTCCCGCTCGCGCGAGTCGAGGCTCGCCATCGCCTCCCGCAGCGCCGCGCGGCGCAGGGCGAGCTCGGTGCCCTCCTCCGGGGAGCGCGCCTCGACGTCCTCGGGCTCCGCGGCGAGCTCGGCCAGCCGGTTGCGGCGGCGCAGCTCGTCGAGGGCCGCGTTGCGCGCGATCCCGAAGAGCCACGCGCGCCGGGTGCCGCGGCGCGGGTCGAAGCTGCCCTGCTTGCGGTAGGCGCGCTCGAACGCCGCAGCGGTCACGTCCTCGGCGGCGGAGCGATCCCTCAGGAGCCCGGCTACGTAGGCGAAGAGGTCGTCTCGCGAGGACCGGTAGAGCTCGTCGAAGGCCGCTCCCGCTCGCCCTCGAGCCGCGCGCGCGCCCGTCGCCGGGGCTGTCAAGGCTTCCTGCACGTCCTCACTACGGCGCCGCGGCCGATCCATCACAAGCGATCATGGCGGCGGCCGGGCTCGCGCGGGCCGCGGGGCGCTCAGGGCAGCTTCAGCAGACGGGCGACGAGGCGGTCGTAGAGGCGGGCCGGCAGGAGCTTGGAGGAGGCCGCCATCCCGTAGGCGTCGCGCCCGACGAGGTAGCGGGCTCGGGGGCGACGGGCGGTGAGGGCTCGTTCGATCGTCTCGGCGCAGCCCTCGGGCGGGATCCCGCGCTCCCCCGTCTCCGCGCTCGCCGTGGCGGTCGCCTCCATCGCCTCGCCATAGAGCTCGCTCGCCTCGGGCGCCATGCGCTCGCGCATCTCCGCCGCAAGCTCCGCGCCGCTCGACCAGATCCCGGTGGCGACGCTGCCCGGCTCGATCGCGATCGTCTTGATCCCCCAGGGGCGCAGCTCCACGCGCAGGCAGTCGCTCAGCGCCTCGAGGGCGAACTTCGAGGCGTTGTAGGGGCCGAAGAACGGCGTTGCCACGACGCCTCCGATCGAGGTCACGTTGACGATCCTGCCCCCGGCGGCGCGCAGGAAGGGGAGCATCGCCTGGGTCATCGCCAGGTGGCCGACCAGGTTCACCTCGAGCTGGCGGCGGAAGTCGTCGAGGGGGACGAACTCGAGCGGCCCGGGGTAGGCGACCCCGGCGTTGTTGACGAGGGCGTCGAGGCGGCCGCCGGAGCGCGACTCGAGCTCTGCCCGTGCGGACTGGACCGAGGCCGGTTCGGCCACGTCGACGATCAGGGGCGAGAGGGCGGCGGACCCGGCGGCGGCGATCGCCTCAGCGTCCTCCTGCTTGCGCACGCCGGCGAAGACCCTCCAGCCGGCCGAGTCGAGCCGTAGCGCGGTGGCCCGCCCGATCCCGGACGAGCAGCCCGTGATCAGCACCGTTCGCCCGGCCCCGGCCCCCGGGCCGCTCACGCGGCGAAGCTCTCGGTCCCGCCGCCCGCGGCCTGCTCGCGCCGGCGCTCGAGCAGAGAGGCGGGCGCGCCCTGCGGATAGGCGGCGGCGTGGGCGGCGCGGATGGACTCCGCGGTGATCGCGACGAGGCGGACGAGGTCGGCCTTGCGGATCGCCAGAGGCGGCACGAGGACGACCGTGTCTCCGAGTGGGCGGACGATGGCCCCACGCGCGCGGGCCTCGAGGGTCACCCGATGGCCGAGCCGCAGCGCCGGGTCATGCTCGCCCAGGTCGATCCCGGCCATCATGCCCCGCCCTCGCACCTCGGCGACCTCGTCCATTGCGGCGACCTCTCGGAGCAGCTCGCTCAGGAGGCGGATCTTGGGCCGCGCCCGCAGCAGCGTGTGCTCGGCGGCGAAGACGTCGAGGCTGGCGATCGCCGCCGCGCAGGCGAGCGGGTTGCCGGTGAAGGTGTGGCCGTGAAAGAACGTGCGGAAGTCCTCGTGCTCGCCGAGGAAACCCTCGTAGATCCGCTCCGTCGCGAGCGTCGCCGCCAGGGGCATGTAGCCGTTCGTCAGGCCCTTGCCGAGGCAGAGGAGGTCCGGCGCGACCCCCTCCTGCTCGCAGGCGAACATCGTGCCGGTGCGGCCGAAGCCCGTTGCGACCTCGTCGCAGATCAACAGCACGTCGTGGGCGTCGCAGAGCTCGCGCACCCGCCGCAGGTAGCCCGGGGGCTGAGTGAGGATGCCGGCAGCGCCCTGCACGAGCGGCTCCACGATCACGGCCGCCACCTCCTCGCCGCAACGCTCCAGGGTCCTTGCGAGAGCTTCGGCGTCACCCGCCGGGACGGAGCGCTTGGCGAAGAGCAGCGGCTCGTAGGCGCCGTGGAAGAGGTCGATGCCGCCGACCGACACGGCCCCGATCGTGTCCCCGTGGTAGCCGTCGTCGAGGCCGATGAACGCCGTCCGCCGCGCGTGCTGGCCACCACGCTGGCGCCAGTACTGGAAGGCCATCTTCAGGGCGATCTCGGTGGCGGTGGACCCGGCGTCGGAGTAGAAGACCCGCGTCAGCCCCGGAGGAGCAATCGCGACCAGGCGGGCGGCGAGCTCGGCGGCCGGGGCGTGGGTGAGGCCGAGCATCGTCGAGTGCGCGACGCGGTCGAGTTGCTCGCGGACCGCCGCGTCGATCGCCGGATGCCGGTGGCCGTGCACGTTGCACCACAGCGACGAGGTCCCGTCGATGTAGCGGCGGCCGTCGTCGCCGATCAGGTCGGTCCCCTCGGCCCGCTCGATCACCACCGGCTCCTCCTCGACCCAGCCCCGCTGCTGGGTGAACGGGTGCCAGAGGTGGCGATGGTCGAGCTCCCGGACGCCTCCGCTCATCACCCGGGGGACGCTAGGCGCGGGGCCGGTCGGAAGCCCGCCTCGGGGACTTCCGCAAATTGGCCGGATCCGAGCGGCATCAAAGGACCCGGAGCGCGGGCCACGTCTCCGGATCGGCGAGGTCGATGCGGGGGAGCGTGTGAACCTCGACCTCGCCGAGCTCGGCGACCGTCTCGCGGTTGGACAGCTCGAGCCGCGAGGGCTGGTCCGGCCAGGGATTGAGGACCACGGCGCGGACGTCGAGGTTCGCGGACCGCGCGGCCTCGATCGTCAGCAGCGTGTGGTTGATCGTGCCGAGCCCGGGTGCGGCGACGACCACGAGCGGATAGCCGAGGTCGGCGGCCAGATCGCGGACGAGGTAGCTCGGGGCAAGGGGAACCAGGAGCCCGCCGACGCCCTCGCAGACCAGCAGGTCGGCTCCGGCTCCCGCCGCCGCCGCGGCAGCCCGCAGGCGCTCTGGAGCGATCTCCTCCCCGATCAGCTCCGCCGCCAGGTGCGGGGAGAGCGCGGGCCCATAGCGGTAGGGGGCAATCGCGTCGTCGGCCTGCGCGGAGCCCGCGGCGCGACGCAGGAGCTCGTGATCGGCCTCGCCGCCCTCGTCGAGGCCGGAGACGGCGGGCTTGAAGACCGCGACCCTGCGCCCGTCCGCGACGGCGGTCCGGGCGAGGACCGCGGCGACGACGCTCTTGCCGACCTCGGTGCCGGTGCCGGTGACGAAGACGCCGGAGGGGGCGCTCAAGCCACCAGGGCGCCCGCCTGGGAGGGCGCCCCTTCCCCGTCCTCGCCGAACCGCCCCGCCCAGAGCTCGCCGGGAAGCGGATCGGGCAGCCCGATCGACCACTCGCCGTCGGCGGAGACCGCCCGCACCGCCGCCGCGATCGCTGCCGCCGCGGCGCGCAGCTCTTCCTCTCCATGGCCCTCCATCACCGTCAGCCGCAATCGCGAGGTGCCGTCGGGAACGGTCGGCGGACGGATCGCCTGCGCGTAGACGCCGTCGTCGAGCGCCCGCCGGCATGCTGCCACCGCCCGGTCGGGATCGCCGACGTGGACCGGGATGATCTGGGCGCCGGCGCCGCCCGCTCCGAGCCCGGCGTCGCGAAGCGCGTCGCGAAGGGTCCTGGCGTTGTCGCGCAGGCGGGCGATCCGCGCAGGCTCGGCCGCCATCACGCCGAGGGCGGCCTCCGCCGCGGCGGCGCACGCCGGTGGCAGGCCCGTCGAGAAGATCAGCGGCCGCGCGGTGTTGACGAGCAGCTCGCGGAGCTCCCGGCTCACGCACGCGTATGCCCCGTAGCTGCCCAGCGACTTGCCCAGGGTCCCGACGAGCACGTCCACGTCGCCCGCAAGCCCCGCCTCCGCGACCGAGCCCCGCCCGCCGGGTCCGAGGGCGCCGACCGCGTGGGCGTCGTCGACCATCAGCTTCGCCCCGTGCCGCGAGGCGAGCTCGCGCAGCCGCCGCAGCGGCGCGACGTCGCCGTCCATCGAGAAGAGCCCGTCGGTCACGATCAGGCCGGCGTGGCCCGGCGTCCGCTCGAGCGCCCAGCCGAGGTGCTCGACGTCGCCATGGCGGTAGACGAAGGTAGTCGCGCCGGCAAGGCGGCACCCGTCGATGATGCTCGCGTGGTTGAGCTCGTCGGAGTAGACGATGTCGCCACGGCGGGCGAGGGCGGCGACGATGCCGGTGTTGGCGAGGTACCCCGACCCGAACAGGAGCGCTGCGGGCGCCCCGTGAAACGTGGCCAGCCGCCGCTCGAGCCGCTCGTGGGGCTCCATGTTCCCCGAGACGAGCCGCGAGGCTCCACAGCCCGTGCCCCAGCGCTCAGTCGCCTCGATCGCCGCGGAGCGCACTGTGGGATGGGCGGCGAGCCCCAGGTAGTCGTTCGAGCAGAGCAGGAGGACCTCGCGGCCGTCGAGGCTGATCCGCGGGCCCTGAGCGGAACCGACGGTGCGCAGCCTCCGCAGCAGCCCGGCCTCGCGAATCGCCTCGAGTCGCTCCCCCGGCGTCGCGGCGGGGGCCGTGGGGGCCTCCAAGGCCCCTATGCCGCCTCGCGCCCGGCGGGCCGCGGGTAGGCCGGGGGCTTGCTCTTCTTGGCGATCACGCGGAGCTGCGTCGAGGGGTCCCAGAAGTCGGCCTCGGCCTGGCTGTCGATGAGATCGTCGACGGGGGTTCGCGGCGTCGAGCCCTCGAGCCAGCCGGTCCGGTTGTCGGGGCGCGGGTTGGAGCCGTTGTCGGGCTGGCGGGCAACGTTGAGGCCCAGCTCGGTGAACATCTCACGGTCGTCGGCGGGCTCGGCTCCCAGGGTGGTGAGGAAGTTCCCCATCATCACCCCGTTCAGCCCGGCCTTGACCGCGAGCGGCTGCAAGGCGTCGAGGTTCTCGACCCTTCCTCCGCAGAGGCGGAACAGGGCGTCGGGAAGGATCAGGCGGAAGATCGCGATCCACTTGACGACGTCCCACGGGTCCATCAGCTCGCGGTCCCCGAACTTCGTCCCGCTGCGCGGGTTGAGCAGGTTGATCGGAACCGACGTGGGGTCGATCTCGGCGAGCTCGAAGGCCATCTCGACGCGCTGCACCGGCGACTCGCCGAGGTTGAGGATGCCTCCCACGCACGTCTCCATGCCGGCCTCGCGAACCGCGTCGATCGTCCTGATCCGGCCCTCGTAGCGGACCGTGGTCGTCACCTCCTCGTAGTAGGAGCGGGCGGTCTCGACGTTGTGGTGGACGCGCTGGATCCCGGCCTCGGCGAGCTGGTGCGCCCGGTCGGCGGAGATGTGGCCCACCGAGGCGCAGCGCTTCAGGTTGGTCTTCTCCGCCACGAGGCGGGCGCCCTCGAGGATCTTCGCGAAGTCCCGCTTGGAGAGTCCCTGGCCCTGCGTGACCATGCAGAAGCGATGCGCTCCCGCCGCCTCCGCGGCCCGCGCGTGCTCGAGGATCTGCTCCGGCTCCATCATCGCGTGCATCGGCGTGTCCGCCTCGGCGTATCGCGACTGGGCGCAGAACCCGCAGTCCTCCGCGCAGCCCCCCGACTTGGCGTTGACGAGCGAGCACATGTCGGTGGACTGACCGAAACGCTGCGTCCGCACCGACCACGCCCGCTCGACCAGCTCGCCGATCTCCTCGTGGCTGCTCAGCTCACCCAGCTCGAGGGCCTCGTCGAAGGTGATGAGTGATGCCAAGGCGCCTCCCGGTTGCGATGCCGCGCGAGCGCGCCGCGCGCCGCGTGAGTAGCTAGGAGGCCGGATGCTAGGTCGCTTCGCGGACGGCTCCGGCGGCCTGCGGGGCCGGGAGGCGAGCGGGGGTGGTGGATACCCTCCCGGGCCGATGCGGCGCCTCGTCCTGCTGTCCGTGGCTCTCGCCGCGCTCCTCGCGAGCGTGAGCGGCTGCGGCAACTCGGACTCGAAGGCGGGTGGCATGCGGGATCGGCCGCCGCGGCCCGAGCGGGTCTCCGCCGCCAAGGCCGAGGACCTGCCGAACGTGATCTTCATCTACACCGATGATCAGAACCGCTCGGAGTTCACGCCGCGCTACATGCCCCGGACGTTCGAGCTGCTCGCCGACCCGGGCACGACTTTCAGCGACTTCGTCGTCGCCACCCCGCTCTGCTGCCCCTCCCGCGCCAGCTACCTGACCGGGAGCTACCCCCACAACGACGGCGTCTTCTCGAACCCGCGCGGCTACTCCAACCTCCAAGGCAAGTTCAACACGCTGCCCGTGTGGATGCGCAACGCCGGCTACCGCACCGCGTGGGTGGGCAAGTACCTGCAGGGCTACGACACGGGGGTCGACGATCCCCTGCAGGCGGCGCCGGGCTACGACGAGTGGCACGCTTCCTTCGACCCGCTCTACTACGGCTACGACCTGGCCGACAACGGGGAGTCGGTCCACTACGGCGAGCGGCCGCGCGACTACTACACGAGCGTGATCACCGGCATCGCAACGGACCTGATCGAGGCGCAGGCGGCCCGCAAGCGCCCGCTCTACATGACGATCAACAACCTCGCCCCCCACCATGGCGGTGGCGGCTCGGCCGGCCGCTGCACGGATCTGGTCACCCCGGCGCCCCGCGACGAGAAAGCCTACGCGCGAGCCACCCTGCCGAGGGGCCCGTCGTTCAACGAGGCCGATCGCTCCGACAAGCCCGCCTTCATCCAGGAGAAGGAGCTGCCGCCGCCCAAGGTCGAGCGCCTCGAGGTGGCGCACGGGTGCCGCCTGGCGTCGCTGCGCGGCGTCGACCGCAGCATCGCCGGCATCTACGACGCGGTTGATCGCGCCGGGGAGCTCTCGAACACCGTCTTCATCTTCACCTCCGACAACGGAATCATGGAGGGACAGCACGCCGTCACCGGCAAGAACATCCCCTACGGCGAGGCGGTGCAGATGCCGCTCGCGATCCTCGCCGGCAAGCGGGCCCTCGGCGGGCCTGCCGTCCACCGGGTGGGCGGGCTGGCGGCGAACGTCGACTTCGCCCCCACGATCCTCGACCTGGCGAAGGCGAAGCCGTGCGCCCGCCCCGGGAATTGCCGCGACCTGGACGGGCTCTCGCTGCTGCCGGCCCTCCGTGGCCGGCCTGAGTCGCTCCCGGCCGATCGCGAGATCCTGATCGAGGGCGGCAAGGCGGGCGGCGACTGCCAGTACGCCGGCATCCGGACCGCGGGGCTGAACTACGTCGAGCACGCCGAGCCCACCGCCGACGGCGGGTGCGATCGCGAGGCGGCGGGGGTCGAGCTCTACGACCTCGACGGGCGCCTGAGCGGGAGGGCGGACCCGCTCGAGCTCGACAACCTGCTCTCGCCGACCGTCAGGGGCTCGGCGGATCCGCGGGTGCGCCGGGAGCGGGTGCGCCTCGATCGCCGCCTCGAGGAGCTGCGGAGCTGCTCGGGCGCGAGCTGCCGTCGCCCTTGACGGTCCCATCCTCGCTCGCCTGACCCCCGCCCTCGTCGCAGTGGCGCAGGGCGTGGGCGTAGAAGCCGAGGTACTCGTCCCAGTTGCCGTTCCAGTAATCGGAGTCGTGGCCGCCGGGGGAGTTGGTGACGACCGGTTGCCCCCCGGCCTGGCGCACCGCCTCCTCGAAGGCACGGTCGCCGGCAAGGAAGGGGTCGTCCTCGCCGGCGTCGAGCCACAGCCGCATGCCCGTGTAGGGCTGGGCGTCGGAGCCCGCGATCGAGATCACGTCGTTGCGGGCGAAGTCCTCAGCGTCGTCGAAGGCCCCCTCCGCCGTCTCCGACGCCATCTCCCAGAGTGCCGGCGAGTGGCCGCCGGCGGCGCAGAAGCCGGACGGGTCGAGGCGCGCGATGTCGTAGGCGCCGAAGCCCCCCATCGAGATCCCGCCGATCGCGATCCGGGCAGGATCGACGTCGAAGCGGCGGACGAGCTCGGGGATCACCTCGGTGCGGACGTACGTCGCCCACTCGCCGCCCTCGCGATCGTGCCAGTAGGAGGCGCCGCCGCCGTAGGGGAACGCGACCACCGGGGCACGGCCGCCGAGGGCGGCCAGCGCCTCGAACATCGGATCGACGAGGTAGCTGCGCTCATCCTCCCCGCGGCCGTGCAGGAAGACGAGCAACGTCCTGTCCTTCGGCGGCGCCGCGGCCGGGACCACGACGCGCGCCGGCAGCGATCGATCGAGCAGCGCGCTGTCGATCTCGTAGGGCCAGACTCGGGCGCCGAAGGTGTCCCGCGAGGGAGCGTCGGCGAGCACGAGCCGGTCCACCGCGAGCGCCCCGGCGGCGACGGCCACCGCGGCGAGGACGCGCAGCAGGACGTAGCGGAGGGAGTGGCGCGGTCTGCCCGCGGCCGGCGAGGGGGTCGGGACGGCGCCCACGCAGGCGACCGTAGCGACCCGCTCGGGTGGGCCGCGGCGGCGGCGCAAGCTCCCAACCCGTGAGGCCGCGAAGCCTCTGCGGCCCGAGTAGAAAGTAGTAAGTTCTACTTCCTACTTTGGCGGTCCTCCCAACACGCGTCGACCCCACCTCTGAAAGCTTCGTCGCGAACCGCGAGCGGATGCTCGAGCGGCTCGAGAAGCTCGAGGAGGAGCTCGCCAAGGCGCGCCTGGGAGGGGGGGAGAAGCGGGTCGAGCGCCACCACTCCCGGGGCCGGCTGATGCCGCGGGAGCGGATCGAGCTGCTCCTCGACCGCGACTCGCCGTTCCTCGAGATCGCGCCGCTGTGCGCCTATGGCTCCGAGTACGAGGTCGGCGCCTCCCAGGTGAACGGGATCGGGGTGGTCGAGGGCGTCGAGTGCCTCGTCGGCGGCTCCGACCCGACCGTGCGCGGCGGCACCTCCAACCCCTACACGCTGCGCAAGAACCTCCGCGCGCAGGAGATCGCGATGGCCAACCGCCTTCCCGCGATCGGCTTCGTCGAGTCCGGCGGCGCCGACCTGCCGCGGCAGAAGGAGATCTTCATCCCCGGCGGCGCCAACTTCCGCAACCTGACCCGCAAGTCGGCGGCCGGGATCCCGACCGTCGCGCTCGTCACCGGCAACGCGACCGCGGGCGGCGCCTACCTGCCGGGTCTCTCCGACTACACGGTGATGGTCCGCGAGCAGGGCCTCGTCTTCCTCGGCGGCCCGCCGCTGGTGAAGATGGCGACCGGCGAGGACGCCGAGGAGGAGGCGCTCGGGGGAGCGGAGATGCACTCGCGGGTCTCCGGGGTGTCGGAGTTCATGGCCGCCGACGAGCGCGACGCCGCCCGGATCGGCCGGGAGATCATCCGCAACCTCAACTGGCGCAAGCGGGGCCCCGAGCCGCGGGGGGAGGGGGCCGATCCCGTCCACGATCCCGAGGAGCTGCTCGGGATCGCCTCCCATGACCTGAAGGTCCCCTTCGACGCCCGCGAGGTGATCGCGCGCGTCGTCGACGGCTCGCGCTTCGACGAGTTCAAGCCGCTCTACGGCACCCAGCTCGTCACCGGCTGGGCCGAGCTGCATGGCTGGCCGATCGCGATCCTCGCCAACAACGGCGTCATCTTCAACGAGGACGCGGAGAAGGCCGCGCACTTCATCCAGCTCGCCGACCAGGTGGACACGCCGCTGCTGTTCATGCAGAACACGACGGGCTACATCGTCGGCGAGGACTACGAGCAGCGCGGCATCGTCAAGGCCGGGGCGAAGATGATCAACGCGGTGGCGAACGCCGGGGTGCCGAAGCTGACCCTGATGATGGGCGGCTCCTACGGCGCCGGCAACTACGGGATGTGCGGACGCAGCTTCGAGCCGCGGTTCATCTTCAGCTGGCCGAACCACAAGACCGCGGTGATGGGCCCCAAGCAGCTCGGCGGGGTGCTCGAGATCGTCGGCCGGGCGGCCGCCGAGCGCCGCGGGATCGAGATCGACGAGGAGCAGCTGCGCGAGGCGCGGGAGGGGGTCGAGGAGCAGATCGAGCGCGAGTCGGACGCGTTCGTCGCCAGCGGCGAGCTCTGGGACGACGGGATGATCGATCCGCGCGACACCCGCACGGTCCTCGGGATCGCGCTGTCGGCGGCCTGCTCGCGCGAGGTCGAGGGCTCGCGGCGCTTCGGCGTCTTCAGGATGTAGATGGCCGCCCCCACGACCACACGCACGCGGATGACGCGCATGGCGCTTCGCATTTCCACGTCCTCGGCCACTCGTGTGCTTCCAGCACACGTCGCGGCCTGCGTCCTCGACCTGCTCGGCCATGCGTGCCCCCGCGCACGCGTGGCCGTGGGAACGGCCATCTAGCCGAGATGGCGCCGCCCACCCGGATCGAGAAGGTGCTCGTCGCCAACCGCGGCGAGATCGCCAGGCGCGTCTTCGCCGGCTGCCGCCGGCTGGGGATCGCGACCGTGGCG
>JAABUS010008829.1_pt1 | contig 10879 bp, 11 predicted proteins | sample 5560161 | NCBI WGS metagenome assembly JAABUS01 (sample SAMN10711885, study PRJNA513376) | rock metagenome | isolation source: Antarctica rocks | place: Antarctica: Victoria Land, Trio Nunatak nord | collected 2016-01-04
CACTTAGGCATGCTGCTCGAAAGCGTTTTTCCACACGCGACAATCCAAATGGTCAGCACGCTTATTAATCCCGCGAACGTCGCAAGGGAGGGTTCGTTCGGGCGAAACAATGAGTATATCTTCTTCGTGATGATCGGCGCAGCGGCGCCGCAGCGGTTAAGGTTAACAAGAGAGTGGGTCTCGGCGAAAGGGCGAACGCATACCGGAAATCTCCGCTGGGACCTGCTGCGACGGTCAGGACCTGGGTCAACGCGCAAAGACTCCCCGGGCGGCTTCTATCCCATCTATATCAATCCTGCCGGACCGATTGTGGCTCAAGTCGGCGATGCGATCGGCTTAGGAGAGGTGATACCAACCTCGCCGAAAGGTTGCGCGGCGGTTCTGCCGATTCGTAAGAATGGAACGGAGGGACGGTGGCAGTGGAAACCGTCCACATTTCGGCAGCGCCTCGCTCAAGGCCGTGTCAGGATCACCGGCTCTCGGCGTGATAGCTTTGTTGTTTCTATCTTAAAGCCTGGGGAATTTGCGAAGGTTACCCGTGGAGAGTTTAAAGTGACAGGATATCGACCCGATGGATCACTAATTGTCGATGACATTGAATCTGACAAGGTATTGGCTGTTCCAGCAAGCCAGTGGCGAATTAGCTCACACGACGCCACACAATATGGCTCCCGGCTGCTCGCTGACCTGATCCCTAACCGCAAGTTTCCGTTTCCAAAGTCTCTTTACGCCGTCGAAGCTGCGCTTCGCTTCTTTGTGGCTAATAAGCCGGAGGCGCTCATTTTGGATTTTTTCGCCGGCTCTGGCACGACTACCCACGCGGTCGCGAGACTGAACAAACAGGATGGCGCAAGTCGGCGCTCTATTTTGGTTACGAACAACGAAGTGTCAGTGGAGGAGGCAGATTCGCTCCGCTCAAGGGGCCTTGAACCCGGAGAAGCTGACTGGGAAGGGCTTGGGATTTTTGAACACGTCACTCGGCCACGTCTTACATCTGCGTTCACGGGAATCACTCCAGAAGGCGAAACTGTACGCGGCAACTACAAGTTTACCGATGAATTTCCAGTCGCCGATGGCTTTGCCGAAAACATCGAGTTCTTCCGGCTCAAGTTTCTGGAATCTGCCAAGGTAGAGCGCGGGGATGCATCGAAGGTATCTTGCCGATTTTGTGGATAATGACCGGCGCAATCGGCGAACGCGAATCGCGGCGGGGCGCGACACCTTGGTACTTCGCAAAGCATTCCCCTTTCGCTGTGCTCATCCAGGAAACCAAGTTCAACGACTTTGAAGAAAAGCTGCGCGAGCGTAAAGAGATCACGCACGTCTTCCTCGTCACCGACTCAGAGGATAATTTTGCGCTCATGCGGCGGGAGGTCGGGCGCAAATACAGCTGCCTGCAGCTTTATAAGACTTACCTCGACAACTTCCGCATCAATACCGTCGATCGCGATGTCGTGGCTCAAAGCCTAAGTAAAATGAAGCTGGAGTTAAAAGACTTTCAAAAGGCAAAACTGCGTGAGCTACACGAAGAGCTCGTCGCAGCTACAGAGGAATTTGCGCGGCGAGGAAAACACCAAGGCATCGTCTTCAGCTCGCCTACCGGATCGGGAAAGACGATCACGATTGCCGGGCTGCTAGAGGACTTGCTCAACGGCACGGAAGACTTTCCCGCGCGAACGCGGATGCGTTTTCTCTGGATTTCTCATTCCCCGGAGTTGAACGCGCAAAGCCGAAACAAACTTCTCAATGCGTGCGATGCACCTTCTGAAGTCGGCGATTTCGAGCTGGTGAAGAGTGAGGAGTTCAAGGAAGAAGTCCTTCAGCCTGGCCGGGTCTATTTCATCAACACGCAGTTACTCGGGAAGGACAAGCTGCTGACGGCAACACGGGGCGATAAGGAGGGCGTGACCTTCTGGCAGACGGTCGCAAAACACGGTACGCGATCATGGTGAGGATTTGCTGCTCATCATTGATGAAGCTCACAAGGGCATGGGTATCAGCGCGCGGGAACGCACGAAAGGGCTGTCGATTGTCCGCAAGTTCATCCAGGGATCGCCCGACGATGGGCTGCCCGGTTCCCTTAGTGCTGGGGATGAGTGCGACGACCCAGCGGTTCGACGCATTTCTGAGCGAGGCCCAACAGGAAAGAACGGTGCGCAAGGTGACCATCCGCGCAGAGGAAGTGCGAAGCAGCGGCCTGCTGAAGGATCAGATGGTGGTGATGGTGCCCGAAACGAAGGTGAACACCGACATGACGCTGCTGGAGTTGGCGGCGCGGAGGTGGAAGGATTTCGAGAAGACGTGGGACAACTACAGCCGCAAGGAGGGCGAGCCTTTTATCCGTCCGGTGCTGGTCGTGCAAGTAGAGGACGGTAAGACTGATGGGACATTTTAAGCAAGACTCCGCTGGATGAAGTGATTGAAGTATTGCGGCGGACGGCGGGGCCATTCGGCCAAGGGGCAATTGTGCATTGCTTCAACGCGCCCGGTGAGTTGGTGCTGGGGGGAGAAAACGTTGCCGAATTGAGCAATCGCGCATTCAGGATGATGGAGCCGCGCGGATTGTGCTTTTTAAGACGGCACTCTCCACTGACTGGGACTGTCCGCGCGCCGAGGTGATGATGAGCTTTCGAAAGGCGATCGATCACACGCTCATCGCGCAACTGGTTGGTCGGATGATTCGCACGCCGCTGGCGCGGAGGATCATGACGCATGAAATGCTGAATACGGTCGAGCTTTACTTGCCCCATTACGACCGCGCGAATTTAGAAAAGATATTGGAGGAGCTGCGGAATCCAGACGCCGAAGACCGTCCCGCGACGGATGTGACTACGGAGCAGCCGGTGAGTTACGAGCGAAATCCGAAAATGGCCGAAGCCTTCGAAGTTTTGAAGGAGCTGAAGACTGCGGTTTTCTCGAATCCGACGCAGTCGTCCCCGGTCCGTCGTCAACTGCGGATGGCCTTTTACCTAACGGGAGACAAGCTAGACGAAGATGCTTATGAACGGGAACGCGATGACTTGGTAAAGATCCTTCTGCGTCACCGCGAAACTCGATGGAAGGACAACGAAGAATGGGCGACCGTGATTCGGGAAACGGGAGAAGTAGAACTGCAGCAGTTTATCATCGGTCTCGGAAAGATGGAGCTGCCCGAGGCCCCGGTAAAAGTGCGGGCTGAACTTGCGCCCGAAAATGTTGAAGGACTTTTTAGGGAAGCTCAGCGGCGCATTGGCCCCGGCACTGATATTCACATGGCTTTCTGGAAAGAAGCCGAGAAGCGGACAGACCCGCTGTTAGCGAAGCTGGAGCTTTACGCATTGTCGGGTGATGCAGCGGTGCTGAAAGAATTGAACGAACAGGCCGAGAAACGCTTCGCCGCGCTTGAAGGTGCACATCGCCGACAAATCCGCGACGATGTGAAGGCAAAGCGACGGGAGCAGTATCGCAAACTGCAACAAGCAGGCCGGGACTTCACTTATCTGGACTGGGAACTGCCGGAACAGATCGTCGAGAAACCTGACGGTGAGTCTTTTGAACAGCATCTATACTGCGACAAAGGTCGGAAGTATCAGACTCGGCTCAACTCGTGGGAAACCCGCGTATTGAGTTTATGGATGAAACGAGCTGACTTTGCTGGATGGCTGCGCAATCACCGGGTAAAGAACGCTCTTTTTGCGTCCCGTACGAGCACGGTGGGTGGAAGCGGGCGTTCCCCGATCTGGTTGCGCTTCGACGTGAGGGCAAAGCTCTGGCCGTTGACGTTCTTGACCTCATCGCGCCAATGAGGATGACACATTCGCGAAGGCGAAGGGTCTGGCGGAATTTGCAGAGACCCACGGCAGTAGCTTTGGTCGGCTCATGATGCTGAAAGTGGAAGGGACGGGTGAAAAAGCTGTGGTGCTCGGTTTCGATGTGAATGATCCGACCACGCGGAGAAAGGCTTTAAAGCTGAGAAGCAATGAAGACGTGCAGGGCCTATTCGAAACGTTGTAGAGGATGACAAACGCATGAACGATTTTCCAATTCCGATTCCAGATCGATTGCCGATGAAAATCGATCCGTGCCCAATTGTGGAGGCGATTCTGGAGCTGCGGTTCGTTACCTCGGAGTCGTGGCGAACCCTCCCCGGTTTGTTGTTCGCCAGAATCCGCGAGCGCTACCCTGAGCAAAAAGACCTCCCGCTGGCGCGCGTGGACGAAGAAATCCGACGCCTCGATCCAGCATTCACTTACCAGCCGCTAATCCAATTTTTCGGCACCGATTTTTTGATTCAATTCGGCCCGCGCGTGGTGGGCCTCGTTACGAAGCCGAACGCATATCCCGGTTGGACGGCGGTCGAGGAAGAGATCGTCTGGCTGCTCGGTATTTTACGGGGACTTGAGTTCATCAGGGAAGGCGAGCGGCTCGGAGTGCGGTACATCAACTTCTTCGCTTTCGACGTTTTCGACAAACTTTTGCTGGAGATCAGCGCCGCCGGGAAACGGCTCGGCAAAGCGGAGCTTTCGATTGCAACAGTGTTGCGCCACTCGCCGCTCACAGCACGACTGCAAGTGGCAAACAGTGCTATACTCGGCACGGGAAATGATGCGAAAATCGGCAGTGTGGTCGATCTGGACGTTTGGCTCGGGTCGCTTGACTTCGAAATCTTCCAGAACAGCCTCGCCCGATTTCAAGAAGCGCACGAATTTGAAAAACAGATTTTCTTTGGCTTGTTAACACCCGAATTCTTGCACACGTTGAACCCGGTTTACGCATGACAATTTCTTTGCCGCGGCCGAGACAGCCTGGATACCAGTTGTCAGGCGATTTGCGCGATGAAGCAATTATGCTCGGCGTCCGTCCGGCTGCGCCTGATGAAGCAGAACGCGAAGAACTGCTGCTCTCCAAACTTGGCGCAAAGGGCTGGGGACGGCTACACCATTTCCGGCACTACTATTCCGCTGGCTGGGGCGACGGCTCCGGGCGGCCCTTGTCTCCGCGCGCTTTGGAGACGTTCTACCGTTTTCTTGAATCGGTAACACTCCCACAGCCGACCACACCCAGCGTTTTCCTGACAGACGAAGGATGGATTGAGCTTTGCTGGAACGATTTGTCGGGACTCGCGGTGCAAGTGGAGTTCAGGTCCACGGAGATCGACTTTTACGTCGAAGCCGAGGAACTGGAAAGTTCCGTCGCCACTCGCGAAGTGAAAGAGTTGGCACGGCGACTCAGCGCCTGAACCTGTGCCGATCGCTCCTGAAGAGGACATCGTCCGCGCCATCTGCACTGAAAAGTGGGACGGCACACGCGCCGCACCCAGTCTGTTCACCGGGCGGGATGTTTCAGTCAGCCGGCTCGCGGTGATCCCGCTCGCGGATCACTGGGACATGTTCCGGATGCGGTTCGAGAATCCACCGGAACGCCGGCTCGAGCGGATAGGCGAAATCAACGTCGGCCATCTTCAGCAGATCGGACGCGATTCCGCGCAACGAACCGATTTGACGGTAGAGCCGAAACCGGAAGATTGGAATCGGGCACACGCGGAAATCCCGCAGAAGATTACGCGCGGATTGGCAAACAAAAAATTGTCAATGCGCTCCAGCTTCACACGCCACCGGGACGGTGATCGAGAACGCGACCGCCGTCGAGGCGAGATCATCGACGTCTTCAGCGCGGCCGGACTCAAGCAACCCGACATCAGCATTCTATCCGATCAGTTCCTCGCCGAAGTGCGCGGCCTGAAATACAAGAACGTCGCCGCCGAGTTACTGGCGAGTTGTTAGGCGACGAAATCCGCGTGCGCTCCAAGCGTAACCTCGTCCAAAGCCGCGAGTTCTCGGAGATGCTGAAAAAGACGCTCAACTCGTATCACAACCGAGCCATTGCCACCCAGGAAGTCATCGGAGAACTGATCAAGCTCGCCAAAGAGATGAGCGCCGCGACGAACGCGGCGTCGATCTCGGGTTGAACGACGATGAAGTCGCATTCTACGACGCGCTCGCCGCAAACAACAGCGCAGTCGAGCGATGGGTAAAGATGAGCTAAAAGTCATCGCCGCCGAGCTAGTCACCCAAGTCCGCAAAAGCGTTACCATCGACTGGACAGCCCGCGAAGGCGCCCGCGCCAAAATAAAGGTTCTAGTCAAACGCATCCTCAGAAAGCACGGCCACCCGCCAGATTTAGAAGAGGAAGCAACCAAAACCGTCCTGGCTCAAGCCGAGCTTCTTTGCGCCGACTGGGCTGCTTGATCTCCGCGCCTGCTGCGAAGTCTCGCGACATGCGAGGCACGCGACGCAACACGCGATACACGTTAGGTAACACGGGATACAGAATTGATAACATGTAATAGGCGTCACGTAACGCGTGAGTCACGTGTTGTGAATCACGCCGCATGCGTCTCAAACCGCATTGAGGGGTTAAGACGGTTAGGAACGCGCTAAAGCGTAAACGCTTCCTGGATGAGCTGCGCCTGCTCGCGCTTGTGCAACGTCAACGCCCCTACGGCTGGACTCGCGCTCGCGTTGCGGCCCGCATAAGTCACCTCGCGCCCGAAGAGCGCACGCAGCCGCGGCTCAATGAAAGACCACGCGCCCATGTTCTGCGATTCTTCCTGGCACCAGATGAGTTTGGCGGTCGTGGGAAATGCCTCGACCGCTTTGCGCAACTTCTCTTCGCATAACGGATAGAGTTGCTCGAGCCGAACGATCGTGGCGCTCTCGATCTTCTGCTCCGTCCGGTAGTTGAGCAGGTCGTAATAAACTTTGCCTGAGCAAAGGATGACGCGCTCGACCTGCTCGGGCGCTGTGACTTCCGGCGCGCCAAGGATTTCCTCGAAGACACCGCCGGTAAAATCTTCCACGCGTGAAGTGGCATTTTCCGCGCGGAGCAGGCTCTTCGGCGTCATGATGATGAGCGGCTTTAGAAAGTCGCGCTTCATCTGCCGCCGCAGGACGTGGAAATACTGTGCGGGCGTGGTCAGGTTGCAGACCTGGATGTTGTCCTCGGCGCACGCTTGAAGGAAGCGCTCGAGTCGCGCACTGGAATGCTCCGGCCCCTGGCCCTCGTAACCGTGCGGAAGGAGCATGACGAGGCTGCTCGGCCGTTGCCACTTCGATTCCGACGAGACGATGAACTGATCGATGATGGGCTGCGCGCCGTTCGCGAAGTCGCCGAACTGCGCTTCCCAGATGCAAAGCATCTTGGGGTAATCGAGCGAGTAGCCGTAGTCGAATCCGAGCACCGCCGCTTCCGAGAGGAGGCTGTTGTAAATGCAGATGCGCGCCTGGCCTTCGGCAAGATTCAGCAGCGGGATGTAGGGTTTCGCTGTCTTGCCGTCATAAAGCACGGCGTGGCGATGGCTGAACGTGCCGCGGCGCACATCCTGCCCGGACAACCGAACCGGCGTGCCTTCGAGCAGCAGCGATCCAAACGCCAGCGCCTCCGCATAACCCCAGTCGAACGGTCCGCCGTTTTCGAAAACGCTGCGCCGCTGATCGAGGACGATGCGCTTGATCTTCGGCAGGACGTTGAAGTCCTCCGGCACGCGCGAAAGCCCTTCCGCGATCTGCCGCAGCATCTCGGGAGAGATCGCGGTCGGCGGCGAGTCGGCGGTGTATTTCGGCTGAAAGACCGCGGTCGATTCGCTGAACTTCGCCTGCTTGTTTCCTTTGCTTCTGTCCTCCTCGATCGCTTTGACTTCTTGCAACGTCATTTCGAGCAGAAGCTGAAACTCCGTTTCCAGAGACGCGGCGTCATCGTCCGTGAGGACGCCGGATTCGAGCAGCTGTTGCTTGTAGAGATTACTCACGGAAGGCCGCTTCCCGATTTTGTCGTAGAGATCCGGTTGGGTGAACGACGGCTCGTCGCCTTCGTTGTGGCCGTAGCGCCGGTAGCAATACATATCGATCACCACGTCGCGTCCGAATGCCTGCCGGAAATCCAGCGCAAGCTCAGTCGCGAAGGCGAGTGCGAGCGGGTCGTCGCCGTTGACGTGAAAGATCGGCACCTCGATCATCTTCGCGATGTCGGTCGCGTACATGGAGGAACGCGCATCTTCCGGCAGGGTAGTGAAGCCGATCTGGTTGTTGACCACGATGTGAACCGTGCCGCCAGTCGAGTAACCGGGGAGCTGCGACATGTTGAGGGTTTCCATCACGATCCCCTGCCCTGCAAAAGAGGCATCGCCATGCAGGAGCAGGGGCAGGACTTTGCGCCGGTGCTCCGTGTCGCCGCGAATGCGCTGCCGCGCGCGCGCCGTGCCTTCCACGATCGGATTGACCGCTTCCAGATGGCTCGGATTTGCCGCGAGGCGGATCTCGACTTCCGCTCCGGAAGGGAGCTTGCGCACGCTCCGATAGCCGAGGTGATACTTCACGTCGCCGTCGCCCCCGGCCAGGTCAGGGATGTAGTTGGTGGTGAACTCGGCGAAGACAACCTTGAGCGACTTGCGCAGAAAATTCGCGAGCACGGTGAGGCGGCCGCGGTGCGTCATTCCCATGCAGATTTCTTCGACGCCAGCGCTCGGGCACTTATGCAGCAGGCTGTGGAGGATCGCCATCAACCCCTCCGCGCCCTGAAGGGAAAACCGCTTTTGGCCGACGTACTTCGTGTGGAGGAAGAGCTCAAACGCCTCCGCTTCCTGCAGGGATCTGAGCAATCCGATCTGCACGTCGCGCGGCGCGCTTTGCTTCGGCGGTCGCGCCTCCAGGCGATGCCGCACCCAGTTCCGCATTCGCGTGTTCTGGATATGCTGAAACTCGGCGCCGATCGAGTCGGCGTAGATGTTCTCCAGCGCGCGAATCATCTCGCGCAGCGTCATGCTCTTGTTGTCGAGGAAGAACTTCGACGATACCTGCATGTCGAGGTCCTTCTCACTGAATCCTAGTTCACGCAGCGTCAGCAACGGATTTTCCGGCCGCTTGTCGGCCAGCGGGTTCATGTTCGCGACCGTGTGGCCGAGCGTGCGGTAGGCGTAAACAAGACCATCGATGCGCGTCTGCAGCGGGCTCTCGGCCGGCTGAGTGCGTGTGCGGTCTTCGGCTCCGTCCGCCAGCGCAGAAGCGCCGTTTGTCAGCTTGAGATCACCGAGCTCGAACCCCTCGAAAAATGCAGACCAGGCCGGATCAAGTTCCGCCGGATTGTCCTGCCAACGGCGGTAATTCTCCTCGAGAACGTCGAGGTTCAGATGAGTCGCAAACGAAGGCCGCATGTCTCGTTTAATCTGCAACCGCACGCCGGAAGGGCAAGTTGACAGTGCCGAAGCACCCGTTTAGTTGCCCGCAGAATGACGCAGGGAGCAACTCGGTGGGCAGCGTGGGCAATGTCTGCTGTCGCAGTGCTGTTATCCGGAACGAGCGACCGCCTTTTCGCGCAGGCTGATCCGGCTTCGGAGCCAACGGTGCTCGCCGTCGCGAAGGTGTTGCCGGCGGTCGTCAACATCAACACCGAACGCGTGGTGCGCCGGAGGGTGCGCGATCCGTTTGAAGATTTTGCGGCGCAGTATTTTGGAAGTTACCGCAGCCGACCGCGCGAGATCCGGCAGACGCTGCAAAGCCTTGGATCCGGCTTCATTGTCGATCCAAGCGGCTATATCGTGACTAACCAGCACGTCGTCGAACGCGCGGCCGACTTGAAGATTGAAGTCACGATGAGCGACGGTAAAACGGTGAATGCGCGATACATCACGGGCGACGAGAAAAAGGATCTGGCGTTCATCAAAATCGACGCCAAAGAACCGCTGCCGTTCATCGCGCTCGAGAACCCTTCGCCGAATCTCCTCGGCCAGACGGTTATCGTAGTCGGCAACGCGCTAGGCTACAGCAGCTCCGTAAGCCGTGGTGTGCTGAGCGGCACGAAACGCGACATCACGATTGACGAGATAGAATACAAGAACCTGCTCCAGACCGACGCCGCGATTAATCCCGGCAACAGCGGCGGCCCCCTCATCGATCTTTCTGGCCGGCTCGTCGGTGTGAGCTCGGCGAAGATGGCGTTCACGCCACAAGGTGTGCCGACCCAGGGCGTCGGTTTTGCCATACCAGCAGAGAGCGTTCGCGAGACGGTGGCACAATTCAGAGCCATCGCTGAGAACCAGCCCGCTCCGCAAGCCGCCACTCCGAATGACAACGCGCAGGCATCAGTCGCCGAGCGCCTGTTCGGCATTCAGTTACAAAATCTAACGCAGGATCTTACGGATGCGCTCGGCTTGGCAGCGGGCAAAGGGGTACTCGTTAGCGCGGTGGAGCCTAGCAGCCCCGCAGACGAGATTGGCATCGAGCGCGGACTAGTCATTTATCGGGTCGGCAAATACGACGTGCGATCCGTTGCACAGGTGGAGAAACTGCTCACCCGCGCACGGAGTGGGACATCGGTTGATTTCACCGTCGGGATCGTCCGCTCCGGCAACCAATCGCCCCGGCTGGAGACAGTCACACTGACGGCGCGATAGGCGGCGTTGGAAAAAATCTGCAACATGATGGCAGCTCAGTTGTCTCAAAGGATTACGCACAAATGATAAAGGTCGAAAATCTGACAAAACGTTACGCGGGTACCACGGCAATCCACGACCTCACCTTCGAGGTCGGCAAGGGCGAGATCATGGGGTTTTTAGGTCCTAACGGCGCCGGCAAAAGCACCACGATGCGTATTTTGGCGAGCTTCCTGCCTGCGACTTCGGGGCGTGTGTCCATCGCGGGCTTCGACGTTTTCGAGCAGTCGCTGCAGGCGCGCTCGCACCTCGGCTACATGCCGGAAAACGTGCCGCTCTACGGCGAGATGCGCGTCACGGAGTATCTGAATTATCGCGCGGCGTTGAAGGGCGTGCCGCATCGCCGGATTTCGGAGCGCGTGGGCGACGTCAAAGAACTCTGCGGCCTCAAGGACGTAGAAAAGAAGCTTATCA
>JAABUS010008832.1_pt1 | contig 10873 bp, 10 predicted proteins | sample 5560161 | NCBI WGS metagenome assembly JAABUS01 (sample SAMN10711885, study PRJNA513376) | rock metagenome | isolation source: Antarctica rocks | place: Antarctica: Victoria Land, Trio Nunatak nord | collected 2016-01-04
CCGCCGGAGCGCTGATCGCTGCGAACACCCCGATCGCGGCTGACCCCGCGAGCAAAACCGAGGTGTTCGGCCAGGCGCTCATGGCCAGCACTACCACCGCTTGCCCAGCCGATGCCAAGGCGAGCATGCGACCCGCATCCCGCCGATCCAGCAGCTGACCGGCTAGCGGGGACAGCAACACCGCGGGAGCGAGCTGCAGGACGAGCAGCGCGGCAACCAGGAACGAATGCCCGCTGCCGGCCAGGTGGATGATCACCGCAATCGCAGCGATCTCGTCTCCGACAGCGGACGCCGCGACTGCGAGGAGGAACACGGCGGCCGCGGCACGCCGGGCGGAAGCCCCGCTAACTGCGTCGCCCATCATGCGCGACCTGTCAGCACGTAGTCGGCATCGTCACCATAAGCGTGCAGTTGCGTCAGGCCCGCGTCGGCGAACACCTGGGCGAGTTGACGGATCGGTCGCAAGCGGCGCATCTGCTTGCCCTGCTGCTCCCGGAGAACCCGGCCGTCGGGGTCCACGACCTGAATCTCCCGCTCTACCCGCAGGCAACGCCTCTCTGCGGCGAGGACTCTCCGCTCCCACACCCGGGCCAACAGGCCGTCCTCGACCGGGACGTCCGCCCGCCGCACCCAGTCGGTGCTGTTGCCGAGCGAGGCATCACCGGCGGAACCGGCGAGTGCGAGGACGCCACCCGGCGCGAGTGCCGCGACGTAGCTTGCCACCGATTCCAGCGCGAGTTCGTCGTCGGTTACGAAGCTGAACGCGTTGAGCGGGCAGAAGATGATGGCATAGCCGCGCAACGACGGATCGAGCGGTGCGAAGGTACCGCGATGCATCACCGGGTTGAGGCCGCGACGTGCGGCCTCGGTCAGACACCGCTGCGTCATCTCTTCCGAGATCTCCAGCCCGTGCACATTGTGGCCGCCTTCGAGTAACCGCAGCAGCAGCCGGCCGGTTCCGCTGCCCAGCTCGAGCGCAATACCGCCGGCACCGCCGACCAGCCTGGTGAAGACGTCGTCCTCCGTGAAGTTCTGGTCGGCGATCGCCGCGGCGTAGACAGCCCCGATTAGGCCGTCGTAGAAGCCCGTTATCGTCACGGGTTCACCTCGCTGGGGTTCAGAACCGGAACGCATTGTCCGGCAGGTGGGCATCCTGGTCAGGCACCCAGTCGGCGTAGCGCCGGTGCACCCCGTCGAGATGGCTCCGATAGAGATCGATCATCTGCCGCAGGATGATGAAGAGCCGGTCGACCCTCGCCGGCGTGAGACCGCCGTCCTCAGCCAGCAGCAGTGCCGGGATACCGGCGTGGTCACCCTCGACGTCGTCGTCGTCGTGTGCCCGGAACTTTCTAATGAGGCCTCCGGGCACCCTGTGGTCGGAGGCGAGTAGGTCCAGCACGTCGGTCCCGGCTCCGGCGCCGGGCGACCTTGGCGCGGGAACCTCGGGCAGGACGAGCGCAGCCGCGAACTCCGCGACACCGTGACAGGCAAAGGCACCGTATGCGTGGCTGTACGCCATCGTCTCGACCGCCTCGGCGCTCGTACGAAGCGCGTCCGCGTCCAGACCCACGGTTGCGAAGCCGCTTAGCAACAGTTCGCCATGCCCCGATTCGGAGGCTTGGAAGCTCTCGAGCGCCGCACGCTGCGCCGCTGTCATCCGGTGCCGGAACACCGGCTGGGCACTCCAAGTGGCCGCCCGCACGACAAAGTAGGTCTCGACAAGCAGGCCTAGGGCCAGACCGGGATTGGGTCCGGCAGCCAGGGCACGCAGCAGTGGCGCGTCGCGAACGACGCGCGGGAACAGTCGTCGGAAGACATCGAGCAGCCGGCACGCGACGTAGGAACCGGGCACCGATTCGAGCAGTCCCGCTTCGGGATCCACGAGCAGACCGGCGCCGAACAGGCGCTGGACGAATGTGCGCGCGTCGGCCTCGTCGCCCCCGAGCCAGTCGCTGACGTCGAAAAGCAGTTGGTCCGGGCGCATGCCCGCTGCCATCCTCGCCAGGTCGGGCAAGGTGACTGCACGCGCAGGAAACGCGACGCGGTAAACGCTGTCCTCGATGCGGGCCGTTCCGTCGGACACGGCGAAGCACACGCCGTCGTTGAACCTCGGCCGCACTGCTGAGTCGATCACCTCGGTCATCGGACTTGCCTCTCGCTCGATTTGGTCAGGACTCGACCCTGGGTGTCGATGCGATGCAGGAGTACCGGGTGCTGCAACCCGGTCAAATACTCGTCGGTTGCGCGAGTGGCGCCGCTGAGCTTGCCGTAGTCGTCGACGATCACCACGCCGCCCGGTGACACCCTCGGGTACAACTCGGAGAGCTCGTGCCGGGTCGACTCGTACTGGTCCGTGTCCAACCGCAGCAGCGCAACCCTTTCCGGGGCACGCGCCGGGACAGTGTCCTGCACGAGGCCCGCGACGCAGTGCACGTGTTCGGCCGGATAACCGGTCGCGACGATGCGCTCGAACACCTCCTGGACCGATACCGTGGTGGCCATAGGCACGGTGACTGAGGCGTCCACGCCCGCCTCTGCCGCTCCGACGAAGCCGTCCTGTTCGCCCGCGGCGTCCCAGCGCCAGTCGAAGGTGTCGAACAAATATAGGTCACGGTCGTCGACACCATGGCTGAGCAACGCGAGCGCCGCCAGTACCATGCTGCCACCGCGCCAGACACCGCATTCGACTAGAGCGCCCGGGATGCCGGCCGCCGCGACGTGCCGTACCGCGGACCATAGTGCGAACTGGGCGGCGGGCGAGGTCAGCGTGAGGTCCTCACAAGCCCGGGCCGCCGCCAGGAAATCGGGGTAGGCGTCGAGGTCCGGGGCGGCAGAGAGGACCTTGCCCATCTCTATGTTCACGTCGCGTAGAGCCGCGCTCGGTTCGTCCAAGAGTACGCGGGCGCGCCGCAAGTGCTCCAGCGCAGCGGTGACGTCTTGCCCATTCGCGTCCAGCAGAGGCGAGAGCGACTCCGCGATGTCGGCGTCCCCGATTCCCCGCGCAAGCGCGGCCAGGACGAGCAGCAAGCCGGGGTCGGCCTGCCAGAGCGCGAACGGGCGGTCGACGTGTCCCATGAGCAGGCGCCCGTTCTTGACCGTGACGAACGCCCCGTCGCCGATCCTCATCCGGCGGCCTCCGCGACGTCGAGTGCGCCCCGCTTGACCAGTTCACGAAGGAACATCGCGGCCTCGCCGTCCTCGGACGGCCCGCCCGAGGAACGCACGGCATCGATCCAACCCGTGACCGTCCGGGTGGCTCTCGCCCGCAGCGCAGGCAGGAACGTGTCGATCCAGTCACCGCCCGCGACCCGGGCGAGGTGGCCGTTTACAGCGAGGTAGGTCATACCGTCAGCGGAGAGGGTGCGCGCCGCCGAGACGTCCGGAACGGTCAGCACGTGGTCCCTGGCGAGGTTGGCAACCGTCCGCAGGGGCGGGACCACCTCGAAGTTCGAAGCGGTGACGCGCTTGAGCCGGGCGAGTGTGGCGTGCCGGCTGAGCCCACCGTCGGCGACGATGCGTGCCAGCGCTGTGATGACGCCCGCGTCGACCGCCTCGGATCCGACCGAGTCGAAGCCGGGTCCGCTGGCGAAGCGGTCCAGCGCCAAGTCTGCGGCTGCCGCCTTCCGCAGCTGCGCGAGCATGGCACTGAGCCGGTCGTCCCACTGGTAGTGGGCGATGTGCAGTGAGACGGCGTACCGGCCGTCAGAGGTAGCGCAGTGCCATCTGTCCGATGGCCAGTACAGAACGGCACCGGGCCCGCCCTCGACCACCGTGGCCGTGTCCTGGTAATCCTGCACCCGGACGGCTGCGGGCAGGTTGACCTGGCGCTGCAATGCGCCGTCACCGGCAATATCGTCGAACGTGTCGAAGGGCCAGGTAAAATACCGTTTGAATCCGCTGACGACGTGGGTGAACACTCCTGCGGTGTCCTTGTGGATGAGGGTGGGAGCGGTGCCGTACACCGAAGCAATGAGATGGCAGTCGACGCCGCCGGCGGACCAGCGCTCGGTGGCCGTCAAAATCGGGTCGACCTGACGGCGCAGCGCCCTCCAGAAGTCCCAGCCAAACTGCTGAAGCGAGTTGATTGTGAGGGCGAAGGAGCCTGCGTCGGCCGTCATCCGGTCGGCGTAGGCAGCGAAACTCCGCTCCCGGTCAAGTGTCGGGAGCCAGTCCTGGACCTGGGTGGGGTTGACGATGTTCTCGTCGACGAACAGCCGCACGTCCTGAGGATCGAGCAGTTCCGAACGCCGCGCCGAGGCCCGACAGGCGAGCTTGAACAGCTGCTCCTCGCCGAATGCCGAATGTTCCGCCGAGGTCGCCAGCACCCGGGGGTTGGTCTCCCAGTACGAAGACGTATTTTTCGCGGTGGTCACCGCAGAGAGCTCAGGGCGCGGTCAACGTATGGCTGGACCCGCCGGTCCCGGGCGTAGAGCGCCTCCCCGTGCTGCCGCACGAAGGCCGCGGGCTCGGTGACGCCCTCGGCCTTGAGGAGGGCAGCCAGTTCTCCTCCCTCGGCGCCGGCCCACAGCAGAGCCGTCAGAAGTTGTGCTTCAACGCAGCGGGCAGCGACCCGGGCGAGCAGCTTGCGGCGCCGGAACTCAGGCACAGCCGGCGCGAGACGTGCAATCACGTTGTCGGCGCGCATCCGGTCCGCCCGTTCCAGCAGCGATGCGACTTCGGTCTCGGGGTTGTCGCACAGTTCGTCCAGGACGTGAATCACGTGAATCGGGTCGACCAGGGCCAACGCCGTCTCCACCGTGCTCAGGTAAAGGCCGTGGTTGGCGAGCCGCAGCACGCCGAGACCGTCGATCCATCGCTGCAGGTTCGAGGTGCTCTGGAACGCCGAGGGCAGGTAGGCGGCTCCGGGCGCGATGAACTCGTGCGGTCGCTCGAGGCTACGCTCCGGTAGCTGTGTGCTCCGAACCGACACCGTCACCGACGGCTTCTCGATCCAGTAGAGTTCGTGCGTCAGGGTAGGCAGAATCGAAGCGACCGAGGCCTCGCGCATCATCGTCCGGCTTGTGGCGGTCAGCGCGCCGAAGGTCACGCCCTCGTCTAGGGCGTCCGGGGAAGAGAATTCGTACTCGAGGTGCAGTCGTCGGCCACTCAGGGCCAGGAAGGCCCCCGATGACACGTGCTTGTGCAGGGTGGATGCGTTCTGTAGCCAGTAGAGGACGTCGACCCGCAGGGTCTCCGAACGGATGACGGTGATCGAGGCGTTGCCGAAGTAGTTTCGCCACGACTGGTCCGGCCATGAGCGCGGGTCGGCAAGCAGCTGTGCCAGCAGCAGACCGGGATCCACCCGTGCGAGCGCGTCGGAATTCGCCAGCACGGCTGCGAAACTATGCGCCAGACCTGCTTCGTCAGTGCTGTGGGCTGCCTCGGCTGCCGTCAGCGCCTCCGCCAGTTCGCTGAACGTCGTGAGCGGATCCATGTCAAGTTCCCTCCAATTGTGGTGCCGGGCATGCTGAGGCTGTCACGTCGGAATTCCGTGGGCCCATCGCTGGTCGGTCAGTGCCGCGCCGGCCGGGCTGTCCGACGCGTGCGGTGACGTCGTCGCCAGTGGCACGAGGACTCGTACGACCGTCCAGTCGGGTCCCCGCAACGGCAGCCGGACGGCGACGGGGTTCCTGCCGCAAGCGCCTAGGCGCCCGACGAGGTGTTCGCGCTGCCCGCGCTCGTCGGCATAGGGCACGTCCGGGCACGGGCGCGCCGGTTGTGCGTCCAGATAAAATCTGGCCTCATCCACGACATCCGTACGGGTCCAGCGCGCGTGCACCGGGCTGGTGGGCGTGCAGGCTCGCCTCGCTCGGACCGCCTCGTGGAACACCTGGCAGAGCTCCAGGACGGCACCCCGCAGGGCGTCGTGGAAGGTGACGCCGGACCCGCTGGCCCGTACGAGCAGGCCGGTCGCGGGGTCGTGGTAGAAGGCGTGCACGTCGGGCAGGGTCAAACTGTCGCGGGTCCAGTGCAGACACCAGATATCACCGGGAAACGATGACTCGAGGCCCAGGCTGCGCAGCGCGTCGGCTGGGTCCAGTCGTAACGCCGGCAGCATCTGGGAAAAGGAGCGGTAGAGGCTGCTGCGTTCGAGCACCTCCCGGAGCCCGCGCACCACGGCGGTGTCCTGATCGCCACCCGCGGCCAGTCCGGTTGTCGTGGAGTCCGTCGGCCGGCCGGTACCGAGGTAGGGAAAGACGACCAGCGCTTTCGGCACCGCCACCGCCGAGTCGTCGACCAGGTCGACGCCCTCGACGTAGGCCATGGAGTCCGGCGGATCGGAACGGTGCCGAGCCCAGGAGACACCAAATGGATGCAGGTCGGCAAGGTGGATTCGCCGGATCGTCCGCGCGGCCGGTTTCAGGCTGGTGTTGGCCTCGTACGCGGCGTACCGCTCAAGAGCCTCGCCGACAGCACCGGTAATCGCTGACTCCGGATCCACTCCCTTGCCGCTGTTGCCCTCCAGCTCGTCTCGCCCACCGGCAGGTGTCCGGCACACCGCGACATAGCTGCCGGGAATTGCCCCGCGTTCCACCGTCAGCCCGCGCATCACGCCGAACGTCCAAGAGTGCACAGCCTTGACGTCGGCGAACCGGGTCGTGCGAACAGCGTGCGGAGTACCCAGCGACACGGTTCGCCGGGAGGTCACCAGTACGGCTTCGTCCGAGCGAGCCCGCACCACAGCCAAGATCGCCGCTGCCAGGCCGTCCGGGTCTGACCGGAGCCGCCACCTCGTCGTCGATGGCCGGTCGGTGAAGCCCAGTGCGTTCACGCGGGCCTCGAAGGCCCAGTAGATCCCGGCACTGGCCGGCTCGTCGGCGCCGGCCGTGATCCCACCGGCCCGCGTCACAAAAGCACCTTCGAACGACTCACACACGCGCAGGACACACCCTGTGGGCAGGGTGCGCGCGAATTTGTCCTGTTCCTGCTGCCCGTGGGCAATAAGGACGACGGCCGGCAGGTGGGCGCTGATGCACCACTCCGCTAGCGCGGCCGCGCCGGACGCTGCCTCCCAGCGCCCACCACGGTCGGACAGCAGCCGACCGAGCTCTCGACCTTCGGCCGCAGGCACACCCGCGCCACAAACGACTAGGCCCGTGATCGGGGGCCCCGCGCCGCAGTCAAGACGTCGGTCAGTGCAGTGACCGGATGTGACGAGTGAATTACTTGACGCGGCTGCGGCCACCAAAAAACCGGAACCGATCGCCTGTGTGGTTCCTACCGAGCGAGCGACAGCGTCCACCAGGCCGGAGGTGCTGACTTCGGCGCAGTCTACGCGCAGGAGCGCGAGCGCCGGACCGAGCAGGTATGACTGCGCTCCCTGGGTGGAGGTAACCACCCAGGGAGCTAGGCGAAGGCCTGCGCCGGCATAGGTCGGCGTCGAGAAATTACGTAATGCTGCCAGGGCTCGGGTGTCTACCAATACTCGACTGCGACCTAGTAGGACTTCGGCTGCAGGATGATCGGGTTGCTGTCGAGCTCCATCATCTCGACCGTGAAGGGCACTCGCTCGGGCTCAGCCTTCTCTGAGCGCGTGCTGTCGATGACCTTCGGCGATGTTGCGTCGGAAGTGCTCTTCTTGTCCATCAGTTCCTCCTACGAGTGCTGATCAGGTACTGAAAAGTTAGCACTGGTACCGACCCGGAACAAGACCTAGTAGCGATACACCCCTGCATGGCAGAACCTAGCGGCGCGTTCCCCCGTACGTTGATCTTGACTGGTGTTTGCGCTGTTCACAAGCGGTCGAGGTCGAACAGGTCGTAGAGGCCTCGCTGGGTCGGGCTCATCTCCGTCAGCATCCGACGGGCACGCGGACGCCCTCCGGTGGAGGGGTAGAGCAGCACGGTCTCCTCAATCCCGGCGAGCTCGGTGAGCAACTCACGCACCGACAGCTGCAGGCCCGCGCCGCGGGCCGCCCGGCGCATCAGGTGGGCTCCGCCCGCGCTCGAGCACGCCGGCCAGCTCGGCCAGCGCGCGGGGCTGGCGTGCAGGGTCGGGGAGTGGGTCAGCAGCACCCGCCGGGTCGCCCCCAGCGCCTGGACCCGGGTCTCCAACCCACTGAGCTCGCCGTAGTGTTCGGCGTCGACCACCGTGCGGCGCCGCGCCGGGATGGCCCACCGCCGGCTCCGCCCCCGAGGTCACCGCGGGAGGGGGGAGGAGAGCGCGGAACCTGGTGTGGGTCTCGTGCGGAGGGGGTCGTGCTGCACGAGACCTTGGGTCTCAGAGGGTGTCGGGTCCGAAAAACCCGTCGGGGGCGGGGGTGATGCCGAGGCCGGCGGGGGTGTGGTGCTCGCCGGGGGTGTCGCCGGTGGAGGGCTTGCACCGGAAGAAGGGGCCGCTGGCGGTGGTGATGACCGTGAGGTGGTGGTCGAGCTGGGTGGCCAGCCAGTCGTTGATGGCGGTGGCGCCGCCGAGCCGGGCGGCTTCCCACTCCCAGAGTCCGGTGATGCGGGTGAGGACCTCGGGGTGGTCCCACCAGCTGGCGCACCAGATGAAGTCCTGGGTGGGTTGGCGCACGATGATCGGGGCGAGCCAACCGGTCACCCACTCCTCCGGGCCCGCATAAAGCGGGTCGGGGATCTCGGGGGGGTCCTCGTCGGCCGAGGTGTCCCCGCCGGCGGTGGGGCGCAGCGCGGAGACCAGCCCGTCAAGCAGCGAGGCCACCCACTCCGGTGGGGCGTCCTGCGCGGGGCCGTTGTAGGGGGCTGTGTCGGGCAGGACGCCGTCGAAGGCGCTCACCGGGGACCACCCCGGGAGGGGTCGAAAAGTGGCGCTGAGGCTGCCCAGGGGTCGGGCAGCCGGGCCGGGGGGACCTCGGCCGGGGACGCACCCGCGGGTGGTGTGGGTGGCCACGCCGGCGGTGCGGGGCGGGCCGCGGCGATGCGCGCGGTCTCGCTGACGGGGTCGGTGGCCAGGGTGGCGACGATGCGGGCCTGGGTGGTGCGCAGCTCGCTCTGCGCGGCGTCGCTGACGGGCTGGTACGTCGCCAACGACGCCTTGATGTCGGCGGCGTGCGGCCCGTTCATCCACGGCACGGTGCGGATGAGGGTGGCCTCGTTGCCCGAGGACAGCACGATCGCCCGGTGGCGGGGGAACGCGACGAGCTCGGCGACGGTGAAGATCGGCTCCTTGGTCCAGGACTGCGACCGGGTGGACCCGGTCCGGGAGCGGCTGGTGGACCACTTCTCGACGTCGTAGGTGCCGATCATGTTCGACACGCTGGTGTTGAACTTGTCGTCGCGGGCTCCGCCGCCGTAGACGGCGACGTTGGACGCCGACCACAGCTTCCACATGCCGGTCTCACCCCAGACCTCGACCCCCTGCGACCAGGACTGCAGGAAGCTCAGGATCGGCATCCCGCGGGAGCCGTAGTGGGAGTAGAGGTCGGGGAGGTCCTTGAAGCGGACGACGTTGGCGACCTCGTCGAGGACGAACAGCATCGGGGTGGCCAACCGGCGGGTCGGTGCCAGCGCGGGCCGGGCCTCCCCGGCGGCGAAGACCTGCGCCACCAGGGCGGTGGTGAGCGGTCCGGCGGAGGCGGTGCCTTCCTTGGACAGGGCGTAAAGGGTGTCGCCGGCGGAGGCCACGAACTCCGCGGCGGCGAACTCCCGGACCCCCCGGCGGGTGCTGGGCATCTTCTCGGCGACCACCCGCCCGTGGTAGTCGACGAACCGCACCCGCACCGGTGGGGTGACCCACTGGGCGTAGGCGGCGTCGGTGAGCACGGTGATCCAGGAGCGGGCGGTGCCGATGACCCCGTCACGCTGCTTGGGGGTCAGCCGGGCCAGGGCCTGGGCCATCTCCGCGCCCTCGTACTGCCCGGCCTGGCGCAGCAGCTGCACGGGGGTGGGGTCCTCGGGGGTGCGCAGCCAGCCCATGACGTGCAGCAGGTCACCGCCGGAGACGGCGGCCGCGAGGAAGTACCCCGCCAGGGCGTTGGTCGCCTCGGTGGGGAAGTAGGGGTCCCCGGTGGTCTGCTTGGCCCCACCGTTGGCGGCGGAAGAGAAGTACTCGGCCACCGTGCGGGCCGAGCTCGTCGAGGTGACGGGGGCGAGGATGTTGACCCACCACTCGTCGCCGCCAGCGGGGGTGGCCAGCCGCTGGGGGTCGAACACCCACGCGGTGCCGACCTGCTCCCGGACACCCTTGGTGGCGTCGTGCAGGTCGGCCTTGTTGGAGGTCACCACGCACACCCCGGGGGCGTCGACGATGGCCGGGACGGCGAAGCTGGTCGACTTGCCGACGCGGGGCCCGGCGAGGACCAGACCCACACCCTCCCAGTCCATCCGCAGCGGGGTCTTGCCCCGCACGGTGACCCCCAGGGCCACCCCATGGGAGGCGGGGTCGCTCAGGTCGACCCCGGGGCGCAGTACGGCGGCGGAGCGGGCCACCTCCTTCGGGGTGATGCCGACCAGGCGCCCGGGTGGGGCCAGCAACCGGGCCTTGCGGTCGATGCGGCTGCCGCCGCTCATCCGGGAGAACACCACCAGCAGCCCGAGGACGAACGCCAACAGCAACAGCACCCCGACGCCGACGGCGACGAGGTTCGAGCGCCCACCCGGCCAGGTGCGCCGCCCGCTCAGCAGCTCGAGGACCAGGGCGATCGGGTTGGCCGGGACCGGGCCCTCGCCCGCCGCGGGGGTGCCGGCGCGGACGGCGACCCACAGCCCGCCCAGGCCCAGACCGGCCACCACCAGCCCACCGAGGGTCAGGGCGGGGTTCCCGCCGGAGCCCCGCGGGCCGCTCACGGCCGGTCCCCGGCCCGGTGCGAGACGGCTGTCCCGGTGGGGGTGGCGGCGCGGATGCGCTCGGCGCTGATGACCTGGGTGCGGCCCTCGGGGTTGTCCCCGGCGTCGGGGGGGATCGGGGGTGC
>JAABUS010008834.1_pt1 | contig 10868 bp, 8 predicted proteins | sample 5560161 | NCBI WGS metagenome assembly JAABUS01 (sample SAMN10711885, study PRJNA513376) | rock metagenome | isolation source: Antarctica rocks | place: Antarctica: Victoria Land, Trio Nunatak nord | collected 2016-01-04
CTCAATCGCAGCTTCGACGAGATCGGCATCGGGGTCGCCCACCGCAGTCCCACCGGCCTCAGGGACGCCGCCACCTACACCACCGACTTCGGCTACAAGCGCTGACGGGAACCCCCGCCGGCCGTTCGAGGCAACTCTCCTGGTCAGCGCCCGGCCCCGCAACGCGGGGTCGAGCGCGTTCTGGGGCCTGGCGGCGGCGGACCCGCGCGGGGGCCGCCCGCGGCGGCGGGACTACGATTCGCGGCAGTGAGCAGCGACCCCGCCGACCCGATCCCGACCGCCGCGACCGCCGAGGGGGCCTCCTTCGTCGAGTCGCTGATGGACACCGACCTCTACTCGATGGGGGCGTTCTTCTGCGACCAGCACCCGGAGCTGATCGACGAGGTCGTGGACCGGAGCTCCGAGATCGAGCAAGCGGGCCTCAGCTCGTATGCGTCGAGCGCCTCGATCGAGGTGGAGGAGGCCTTTGGGATGCTCCTCACGGGCCTCTCCGTGCGCTACTACAAAGCCGTCGCGGGCTAGGCCCACTAGATCCAGATGCGCAGCCGCTGGGTCCCCCTCACGATCCTCTCCGTCGCAACGCTCGGGCTGCTCGGCGCGCTCATCTCACTGTCGGTCGGCGAGCATCGCGAGGAGCAGCTCACGATCAGCGGGACCGGCGACGTCCAGGAGCTGATCGGCGGCATCCCCCAGCTCGGGGCCCGGCTCGGCGAGGAGGATGTGCCGATCACCCTCACCCTCTTCACGGACGCCCAATGCCCCCACTGCGCCGCCTACCAGCTCGACGTCGTCGACCCCCTGATCGAGGAAAGGGTGCGGACCGGCGAGGCCTCGATCGAGCTGCGGAACTTCTCGCTCGGGGCAAAGGAGGTGACGTTCGGGGGGATCGGCGTCGAGGCCGCCGCCGCCCAGGACCACGGCTGGCAGTACCTCGAGATGTTCATGCGCAACCAGAACGAGGCTCCCACCGAGGGGGTGACGCCGGAGTTCCTCAACGAGGTCGCCGCAAATACGCCGCGGCTCGACGTCACCGCCTGGGAGCAGGCGAACGCCGATCCGGCGAGCGAGGCCGCGGCCAAGGAGGACGCCGACCTCGCCGTGCAGCTCCAGCTCACCGCCGACATCGCGATCAACGTCCAGGGGCCGAACGGCAGCGAGCTGCTCGAGGATGCGCCCTCGCGGGAGACGATCGACGCCGCAATCGCCCGCGTGGGCTGAGGGCGAGTCTGGGATACTGCCCCGCATCGGGGCGTGGCGCAGCCTGGTAGCGCGCACCGTTCGGGTCGGTGAGGTCCCCGGTTCAAATCCGGGCGCCCCGATTGCTCCTCGTCCTCAGGCGGAGGGCTTCCCACCGGCGGTCGAGGGCGAGCGCTCCGCCGCCAGCTCGACGAACGGATCGAGCGCCGCTGGGTTGGCCAGGGACTCGCGGCTCGCCGCCCGCTCGACTGGCGTTCCCGTGAGGATCCGCTTGACCGGCACCTCGAGCACCTTGCCGGAGAGGGTCCGCGGTACCTCCGCGACCACCCGCACCTCGTTCGGGACGTGGCGCGGGGAGCAGTACCCACGGATGCGGCCGGCGATCCGCTTCGTCAGATCATCATCGAGCTCCACCCCCTCGGCGAGGACGACGAAGAGCGGCATCCAGTTCTCCTCGCCCTCCCGCGGGACGTCGACGACGAGCGCGTCGGCGATCTCGTCGAGCGCCAGCACCGCGCGGTAGATCTCGCTCGTCCCCATCCGGATCCCGCCGCGGTTGATCGTCGAGTCGGAGCGCCCGTAGATGATCGCCGTGCCGCGGTCCGTGATCTCGATCCAGTCGCCGTGGCGCCACACGCCGGGGTAGGTGTCGAAGTAGCTCTCGCGCAGGCGGCTGCCGTCCTCGTCCCCCCAGAAGCAGACCGGCATCGAGGGCATCGGCTGGGTCAGCACGAGCTCCCCGACCTCATTGGTCAGGTCCTCGCCGTCGGGCCCGAACGCGTGCAGGTCGGCGCCGAGCGCCCGCGCCTGGAGCTCCCCCTCGTAGACGGGCAGCGTGGGAACGCCGCCGACGAACGCGGTGCAGACGTCGGTGCCCCCGGAGGTGGAGAAGAGCCACGTCTCCGAGCCGAGCTGCTCGTAGACCCAGGCAAATCCCTCGGGGGAGAGGGGGGAGCCGGTGGAGCCGACCGCGCCCAGGCGGCTCAGGTCGCGGCCGACAGCCGGCTCGAGCCCCGCCTTCATGCAGCTCGCGATGTAGCTGGCGCTCGTGCCGAAGGTGGTGATCTGCGCGTCGGCGGCCAGGTCCCAGAGGCGATCGAGGGTGGGGTGGCCCGGGTTGCCGTCGTAGATGACGATCGAGGCGTCGGTGAGCAGGACGCCGACGAGGAAGTTCCACATCATCCAGCCCGTCGTCGTGAACCAGAAGACGCGGTCGCCCTCCTGCGCGTCGAGGTGGAGGTGCATCTTCTTCAGGTGCTCGAGCAGGATGCCGCCGTGCCCGTGCACGATCGGCTTGGGCAGCCCGGTCGTGCCCGAGGAGTAGAGGACCCAGAGGGGATGGTCGAAGGGAAGTTCGGCGAACTCCAAGCTCGCGGAGTCACCTGAGCCGAGGAAGCCCTCCTCCCAGCCGGAGCCGTCGAGGTAGCCGAGCCGGATCGTGCGCTCGAGGCCCGGGATCTCGGCGGCGATCTCCTCCACCGCCTCCGCCCGGTCGAAGTCGCGGCCGCCGTAGCGGTAGCCGTCGACGGCGAGGAGAACTTTCGGCTCGATCTGGGCGAAGCGGTCGATCACGCTGCGGGGGCCGAACTCGGGCGCGGCCGATGACCAGATCGCGCCGAGCGAGGCGCAGGCGAGAAACGCCGGGATCGTCTCGAGCATGTTGGGGAGGTAGGCGGCTACCCGGTCGCCCGCGCCAACGCCGAGGGCGGCCAAACCCGCGCGGATCCGAGCGGTCTGCTCGCGCAGCTCCCCCCACGTGCACCCCTCGAGCTCGCGCAGCTCGGAGGCGTGGCGGATCGCCATCGCCTCGGGGTCACGGTCGCGGAACAGGCGCTCGGCGAAGTTCAGCCGCGCATCGGGGAACCACCGAGCGCCGGGCATCTCGTGGCTCGCCAGGGCCGGGCCGGGGTCCTCGCCGACCTCGTAGTGGGTCCAGATCGCCCGCCAGAACCGCTCGATGTCCTCGACCGACCAGCGCCACAGGGAGGCGTAGTCGCCCGGCAGGTCGTGCTCGCGGGCGAAGGCCGTGATCGCCGCCCGCTCGATCCGCTCCGCCGAGGGTCTCCAGAGCTCATCGGGAGGGTCGGCGGCCATGGCGTCGTCGCATCCTACGCTGGGAATGGCGCGACGGAGGTCGGGTATAGATTGGTCAGAACCCACAGATCCCGCGATCCCCAAGGAGATCAACCGCATGGCTTTCGAGGTACCCGAGCTTCCCTACCCCTATGACGCGCTGGAGCCCCACATCGACGAGGAGACGATGCGGGTGCACCACGACAAGCACCATCAGGCGTACGTCGACAAGGCCAACGCCGCCCTCGAGGGCAGCGAGTGGGCCGACAAGGACGTCGACGAGGTCCTGCGCAACCTCGACAAGGTCCCGAACACCGTCGCCGTCAAGAACAACGCCGGCGGCCACGCCAACCACACGTTCTTCTGGCAGATCATGAGCCCCGACGGCGGCGGCGAGCCCTCAGGCGCGCTTGCCGACGCGATCAGCGAGAAGTTCGGCAGCTTCGACGCCTTCAAGGAGGAGCTGAAGAACGCCGGCGTCGGGCAGTTCGGCTCCGGCTGGGCGTGGCTCGTCCACACGAGTGACGGGGGCCTGCAGGTGACGAGCACCCCGAACCAGGACTCGCCGATCTCCGCCGGCAACGCGCTGCTGCTCGGCGTCGACGTGTGGGAGCACGCCTACTACCTCAAGTACCAGAACAAGCGCCCCGACTACCTCGACGCCTTCTGGAACGTCGTCAACTGGGACGAGGTGGCGAAGCGCTACGAGGCGGCGGCGGGCTAGAGCCTTCTGCAGCGCCCGCCCGGCGGCCCGCTTCGGCGGGCCGCCCCAGCGCCAGCCAGAGGTCGTCCCGTAGCTCGCCGCGGCCGCCGTGCAGGTGCTCCCAGGCGACGCGGATGACGCTCCAGCCGATCGCCCGCAGGCGGCGGTCGCGGCGCTTGTCGGCTGACCGGCGTTGCGGGCTGGAGTGGAAGGCGTCCCCGTCGGTCTCGACGATCAGCCGGGCCGAGGGCCAGGCGAAGTCGACGGTGAAGGTCTCGTCGCCGGCCAGGATCGGGTGGTTGATCAGCGGCGGCGGGAAGCCCTCCTCGGCGAGGAAGGCGAAGAACGCGGCCTCGAACTGGCGGCGCGTTATCCCCCGCCGGACCTGGTCCTCGGCCAGCAGGAACCAGAGGTTGGCCGCGCCGGGGCGCCGCGGATGGCGCTCGAGCAGGGTGGGCAGTGAGGGGCGGAGGGGCAGCCGCAGGGCGTGCGCCTCGTTGATCGCCGAGCGCAGCCCTCGCAGGTCGAGGACGCCAGCGAGGTCGAAGATCGTGCGCGAGGGGGTGGTGATGGGGATTCCGCGACTCTCCACCACCTCGTCTTGGGGTAGCGCGATGCAATGAGCGATGAGGTTGCGGCGCGGCCGTACGCGACGGCTGGCGATTATCTCCCAAGGCCCATTCCAGGTCCTGATCTGCGTCCTGTCGGCGGCGCTGCGGCAACCCAAGGCCGCTCCCTCGCCGGCGTAGAGCACTGCGGCGATCGCCCAGCCATCCTTGCTGACGCCACGGTGGCCCACGGCGTAGACCCCGGGAAACAAGGGGTGCAGGCTCTTGCCGGCGATCCGCCTGCTGATCGCGGCGGGACTCATGCCGAGGGCCAGAAGCTGCCACCGTGCGACGACACCATGCTGGCGTCCGGCCATCCACGCGATGGGCTCGGCGACGGATCGGTTGTGCATTCCTGCTCGCCTGGCGAGCTCGATCGCACAAACGATCCCCACCGGCCCACGATCGTGGCTTTCGCCATACGCGTGGCGCGCGCAGGATCAGGAAGGCGTCACCCAGGTGTGCCGATTCGCCGCTCCGGTCCCTGGAGGCGAACCTAGAACTTGACCTGGACCGGCTCGCGGTCCGTGGCCTCGGTGATCTCGAAGAACTCGCGCGCGGTGAAGCCGCCGGCGTTGGCCACGATCGAGTTCGGGAAGACCTGGATCTTCGTGTTGTACGACTGCACGTTGGAGTTGTAGATCCGGCGCGAGGCCTGGATCTCGTCCTCGATCTCGCTCAGGTTCCGGGAGAGCTGCTGGAAGTTCTCAGTGGCGCGCAGGTTGGGGTAGTTCTCGGCGACCGCGCGAAGCTCGGTCAGGGCGCCGGAGAGCTTCGCCTCCGCCTGCTGGGTCGCCTCGACGCTGCCGGCGCTCATCGCCTCGGCTCGCGCCTCGGTCGTCCGGACGAAGACCTCCCGCTCGTGGGTCGCGTAGCCCTTGACGGTCTCGACCAGATTCGGGACGAGATCGTGGCGGCGCTTGAGCTGGACGTCGATCCCGCTCCACGCTTCGTCGACGCGGTTCCGGCTCGCGATGATCCCGTTCCGGATCAGGACGAAAGCCAGGCCGAGGAGCAGCAGGACTGCGGCGACGACGATCAGGGCGACGATCACAAATCCCATGGTAGCGGGGCGTCCCTGAGGCGACCCTTAATCGGAAATCAACCCAGGAATCGTGAATTTGGCGTGAAATGCGGGTCGGAGCGGGAGGTTCCCCTTTGACAGCCGTCAAAGGGCCCTGTTAGCTTCGCTTACCCGTCGCGAGCCCCGCGATGGAATCGGCACGGAGAGTCGTAAACGAGTTGAAGAAGACAGCAGGCCGAATCGTTGCCCTCGTGGCGCTCCTGGCGGTGATCGTCGCTGTCGTACTCGTGGTCACGGGCGGCACCCGCCCGTACGAGGTCACCGCGGACTTCACCAACGCCTCCCAGCTCGTCGGTGGCGAGGTGGTCACGATCGGCGGCGCGAAGGTCGGCAAGGTCTCCAAGATCGAGCTCGCCGACAACGGCGACGCCCTGATCACCTTCAGCGTCGACGACCAGTTCGCCCCGCTCGCGCGCGGCACCGTCGCTCAGATCCGCTCCTTCTCCCTCTCCGGCGTCGCCAACCGCCAGATCGAGCTGCAGCTTCCCCCCGAGAGCCCCGACGCGGAGACGATCCCCGACCAGGGGATCATGGACAACTCGGAGACGATCTCGGAAGTCGACCTCGATCAGGTCTTCAACACGCTCAACTCGAAGACCGTCGCCGACTTCAAGAAGACGATCAAGGGCTTCGCGATCTCGCAGTCGGGCGACGCGGCTAAGCAGGCGAACGAGGGCTTCAAGTACCTCAACCCGTTCCTGTCGACCTCGCGGCGCACCTTCTCGGAGCTGACGCGCGACTCCCGCTCGCTCGAGCAGCTCATCGTCGACGGCTCCCAGCTCTCCGGCGCCCTCGCCTCCCGCCGCGGCGACATCTCCTCCCTGATCGGCAACCTCGACCAGATGATGAGCGCGATCGCGCGCCAGAAGACCTCGCTGACCTCGGCGCTGGCGAAGCTGCCCCCCTTCATGCGCAACTTCAACACGACCGCGGTCAACCTGCGCTCGACGCTCGATGACGTGGACCCGCTCGTCGACGCGACCAAGCCGGTCGCCGTCCGGCTCCGGCCCTTCTTCCGTAACTTCCGCGCCGCCTCGGCCAACCTCGTCCCGACGATCCGCGACCTCGACGTGATCATCCAGGACCCCGGCCGCGACAACGACCTCGTCGACCTGACGCGCCTGCAGCCGCGTCTGAACAAGGTCGCCAACGGCCCCGTCTTCGCCAACGGCAAGCGCCGCCAGGGCGCGTTCCCCGAGTCCTCCACCGCCCTTGCCGACTCGCTCAACGAGACCGCCTTCTTCCGCGCCTACCAGCCCGAGCTGACCGGTTGGTTCGACGACTTCGGGCACTCCGGCGTCACCGACGCGAACGGCGGCCTCGGCCGAATCGGCACCACCTTCAACACGTTCTCGATCGGCGCCAACGACCTGCCGATCATTCAGTTCAGCGACCTGGTCAACGGCACCCTCATCAAACAAGGCGTCCTGCCGGTCGGCACCCCCTTCGACAACGGGCAAAGCGGCTTGGAGCAGGCAGCGGCGCTCGACACGGGCAACTACAAGCGCTGCCCGGGATCGAACGAGCGCCCCGCCGGCGACGGCTCCAACCCGTTCCTCGATCCCACGAACCCCGCCAGCGAGGGCGGACCCGTCAACTGCGACCCCAACATCGTGCCCCCGGGCAACTGAGATGCGCCGCCTCGCCCTCATCTTCACGCTGATCGCCGCCTCCGCCGCGGGCTTCGCCGCGACGGCCTCCAGCGACGACACGCACGTCTACTACGTGGAGCTCGACAATGCATTCGGGCTCGTCAAGGGCTCCGAGGTCAAGGTCGCCGGAGTGACGGCGGGCGCGGTCACCGACTTCTTCATCAACTCGGACAAGCGCGCGGTCGCCAGGGTCGAGCTGACGGGCCCGGTCGCGGTCCTCGGCCAGGACACGATCTGCAGCACCGAGCCCCAGTCGCTGATCGCGGAGTACTTCATGGACTGCGCGCCCAAGGGCGGCCCGATCGAGGAGGGGACGGGCAGCGACGAGGATCGCGCCGAGAACCCCGACATCCCGGTCGAGCAGACCCGGCAGACCGTTCAGCAGGATCTCGTGCTCAGCGCCACGCGCGTCCCCTTCCGGGAGCGGCTCACGCTGCTGATCAACGAGTTCGGCACCGCTCTCGCCGGCAACTCGGAGAACCTCAACGCGGCGATCCGCCGCGGCGCTCCCGCCCTCACGCAGACGCGGCAGATCTTCAGCCTCCTCGCCCGCCAGAACACCCTGATCCGCGACCTCAACGTCGACTCCGACAAGATCATCGGCAAGCTCGCCGAGCGGCGCAAGGACGTCGTGGCCTTCATCGAGAAGGCCAACGACGCGGCCTCCGCCTCGGCGGAGCGCCGCGGCGACCTCTCCCAGAACTTCGCCCTGCTCGACGACTTCCTCGCCGAGCTCAAGCCGACGATGACGGACCTCAACGGGCTCGCCCTCGAGGGGACGCCGCTCGCCTCCGACCTGCGCCGCGCCGCCCCGGGCCTCAACACGCTCACCCGCACCCTCCGTCGGTTCAACCCCGCGGCCACCGACGCGGTGGTCAGCCTCGGCAAGGCCTCGATCGTCGGCCGGCGGGCGTTCCGCGAGGGACGGGATGAGATCGACCAGCTCGCGCAGGCCTCCCAGAGCTCGTTCTCGGTGGCCGACAACCTCGCGAAGTTCCTCCGCGACATCGACGATCCGCGCCGCGCGATCGAGGCGGACAGGCGGGCCAACCGCGACACCGGCCGCAAGGGCGAGACCGGCTACACCGGGATGGAGGGCCTCCTCAACTACGCCTACTACCAGCCGGGCGCGGTCAACCAGTACGACGAGATCGGCCACCTCCTGCACTTCTCGATCTTCGAGCTCGGCAGCGGCCCCTGCCGCGCCTACAACGCGGGCGAGTACGACCCCGACGGCCCCGGCCCCGAGGAGCCCCAGCCCGGCGTTCCGAACCTCGATGGCTCGGCGGCAACGACCAACATCCTGCAGGCGAACCGCTGCGTCGCCTGGCTCGGCGACAGCCAGCCCGGGATCAGCGGCCCCTCGAACCTGCCCCCGTACGACCCGAGCGTCTGCCCCGGCGGCTCGACCGATACCAGCCTCTGCGATCCCGCGGGCGCCCAGGCGAGCAACCGCAAGCGCTTCTCCGCCACCTCGGCCGGCGCCTCGACCGGCTCGGGCAGCGACTCCACGACGCCCGCCGCCCCCGGCGACGGGGTGGACTCCGCGCCCTCGGGCGACGGCGCGACCCTGCCCGACGTCCCCGACGTTCAGGGCGCCCTCCCCGACACCGGCGGTGCGCCTGACGTCGGCTCCGCCGGCGACGCCCTGCCGCCCACTCAGACCCCCGACGATGCCGCCCGCAGCGCCAACCAGGACCTCATGGGCTACCTCTTCGGCAACTGATGGACAACGTGCTCGACACCCGCATCGCTGAGGTCGCTCGATGAAGCGCGGCAGCCCCCTGCAGGCCCTCGCCTCCTCGCCGACGATGGTCGGCGCGATCACCACCCTGATCGTGATCGTGGCGGTCTTCCTCGCGTACAACGCGAACAACGGACTGCCGTTCGTTCCCGTCTACCGCGTGTCGGTGGTCGTGCCGAACGCCGCTCGACTCGTGCAGAACAACGAGATCAGGATCGGTGGCAACCGCGTCGGCGTCGTCGAGTCGATCGACGCGGTTCGCCTGCCGCTCGATGATCCCGACAGCGACACCCAGACGACCGACAGCACCGCCGGCGTCGTGGCCAGGCTCAACCTGAAGCTCGACAAGTCCGCGGCGCCGATCCCCGAGGACTCGATCTTCCGGATCCGCTACCGCTCCTCGTTCGGGCTCAAGTTCCTCGAGATCACCCGCGGTCACGGCGACGGGGCACCGGAGGGATTCACCTTCAACGGCACGAACGACAGCGACGATCCGAACGACGACGACGAGCAGATCCTCTCGATCGACGAGGTCGCCAAGAACGACGGCGGCGATGACGGGACGTTCATCGCGCAGACCGAGTTCGACCAGATCGGAAACACCTTCGACCAGGCCACCCGCAACGCGATCCGCCAGAACCTCGTCGGCTACGGCGACGCCTTCGCGGCTCGCGGCACGTCCCTGAACCAGGCATTCGAGGCGCTCAACCCCCTGTTCACCAACCTCCTTCCCGTGGCCAAGGCCCTGAACGACAAGAAGACCAACCTCGCCAATTTCTTCCCCTCGCTGGCGCGGGCCGCCTCGATCGTGGCGCCGGTCGCCGAGGAGAACGCGGCGTTGTTCGGCAACATGGCGACCACCTTCGGGGCGATCGCCGCCGATCCCGAAGCGCTCAAGGCGACGATCAGCGGCGGGCCTCCAGCCCTGCAGACCGGGATCGACATCCTGCCGCGTCAGCGGCCGTTCCTGAACGACTTCACGGAGCTCGCCATCCGCCTGCAGCCCGGGGTCCAGGACCTGCGGATCACCCTTCCCACGCTCAATGACGCCCTTCGCGTCGGCGCCCCCGCGCTGCAGCGCAGCGTCGCCGCCAACCGGCGCCTCCGCGCCGTGTTCGTCCAGCTCGAGAACCTCGTCGAGCAGCCGACCACGAAGAGCTCGCTGCGCCGCCTCGAGGACCTCTTCGACACCGCCAAGCCGCTGGTGAAGCATGTCGCGCCCGCTCAGACGGTCTGCAACTACTGGAACTACATGTGGACGCTGCTCCCCGAGCACCTGACCGAGCGCGACTCGGTCGGCTACACGCAGCGCGTGTCGGTGGTCAGCACTCCACCCGGCCCCCTCACCGCGAACATCGACGTGGACGGACCGAAGGGCACCGACGTGTCGCTGCTCGGGCCGCTTTCCGGCGGCCTCCTCGACCCGCTCGGCAATCCGCTCAACGCACCCCCGACCTCGACCAGCCTGGCGCCTCCCGGCGAGACCGTCGAGACCGGCCTCTCCTCCGCCGGGTACTCCGGCGCCCAGGCGACCGGACGGTTCTTCAAGCAGGGCAGTCCCGGCAACCCCACGCCTCCCGGCGAGTTCGACCCGCATGAGCTGCCGATCCTCCACGCCAACCCCGCGGCGCCGACCGGGCAGAACGGCTCCGACTGCCAGCCCGGCCAGACCGGCTACCTGCAGGGCAAGCTGCCGGTTGACGGCCAGGGCGACGACAACCCCTCGATCATCGTCAGCGACCTCCCCGGCGATCGCGGAATCACCGACGTCTACTTCAACCGCAACGGCACGCGCGAGCTGCGCGAC
>JAABUS010008836.1_pt1 | contig 10867 bp, 8 predicted proteins | sample 5560161 | NCBI WGS metagenome assembly JAABUS01 (sample SAMN10711885, study PRJNA513376) | rock metagenome | isolation source: Antarctica rocks | place: Antarctica: Victoria Land, Trio Nunatak nord | collected 2016-01-04
TGACTTCTTTCAAGATCTCTTCATGTGAAAGCTCTTGTAGATTTACATCTTCGAATTTATTTCTAGCTGTTTTTAGAAGTCGATCGATTTTCGTGATGATGATCGCGAAAGTAGTCACATTCAATCATTTGACTAGTGATTTATATGCTGCAGTCTCTATCATTGCTATGTTCATTGAATCGAAAGACGAAGCGAAGTTGACTGAACTAGATGATTTCACGATTCTATTGAATGAAGATGACTTCTCGCTGAGTCGAGTGACAACAGAAGAGATAGATTTCTTTAATATTTGAGTAGAGATTGAACTTTTCTGTTCTATCGCGATTTTCTTGCTTGAAAGAACAGTCGAATGAGCTTTGATAAAAGCTTTGATATGAGCTTTGAAACTAGAAAATTGAAGATGATCATTTCTCATATCAATAGTCATCTCGATCTTGTTCATTCATGTTTTTTCAAGAATCATCTGATGTTGATCTAATCGAGTGATTAGCATAAAGATGAAACGTTTCATATGATCTTGAACAGTTAGATTTGAATAAATTGCATGAGTAATGAGCTTTTTTGCATAATGATCATTGAATTCTCTTATTGATTTGAACTTGATTAAAGATAAAGATTCAATTTGCAAATGATCACAAACATTCTGCGCGATTAATTCATCAATGAATGAATAGTCAGCTGCTTCAATGTCAATCAATGACTTTAATGAGTAATTAATTTCATTGCTAGATAGTACACATTCAGTAGTCAAAGATTTCAAAGCAAAGAAGTCATTTGAGCTGCTCGTTGTTGAAGAAATTAACACATCTTTCATCACATCTTTGATGAAAGTCACTAGTTTTTTGTCTCATTCTTCAATTTCTTTGTAAATAATTTCTTCTCTTCTTTTGACATGATGATCTCATTGAGACGAGAGATGAATGCACAAAATGTCGAAGTACTAGTCTTCAGCTGAGAGCAGTTCTTTGAAAGATGACTTGATACTTTGCAGTTGAAGCAGATGATTGACATTCTTGATCATTCAGATTCGAAAGTGAAAAAAGTAGCGAGTTGAACATAGCTAGTAATCAAGACTGATGCTGATGTCGACGAAGAAACGAAACGTTTTTTCGAAGCTGCTATCGATTTGACTGTTCATTGCTCGTCACGTAGCTGATAATTGACTTGTTGTTTGTTATTCACATCTTGAAGAAAGATCTTGAGCTTATCAAGCGAGCTAAACTCTATGAGGCAAACTGACAACACATTCTGAAGACGATTATTGATTTTATTCTGAATGTCGTTCATCAGAGTGATATCGTCGTAGTTCAGAAAGCTGAATATTCTAGTGAATTCTGAATAGAAGAAGCTGAAGAGCTTGTTGAGCTGCTTCAAAACAATGTATTTGCAACGACACTTTTGAATCAGATTCTGATCTTCGTAAATTTCTTTCAGATGTTTCAGTAACTCTGATAGTAATTGATAGAATGAGAAAGCATCAACATGATGCTTTGCATAAATTTGCTGATCAGCATCATCTTCTAGTCTGAAAATCACATAAACAATACGAATCTTTTCAGTAGAGTAATGATTTGCGTTGACATCGAGCTTGTCAGCTATTTTGATGTTTCATGTCTTTCAGATAGAATCATCTGTTTCAATGAAAATGAGTGAATTCGAAAGCTTGATGAACTTGTGATGATCATTTTTATTATCGAATAGAGTGAATGATTCTTGTGAACTTCGAAAACGTTGATCGACTTCAGAGATCAATGAAGTCTCTTTCTGATTGACTCGATGCTCGACTGACTAAGTCTCTTGACGAGACATAAATCGATCAGCTTGACATTGTTTCGCTCTGAAGTTCAATCGCTCGCCTTGTAGCTGATGAATCTTTTTCTCTAGCTCATCGTTCTTATCAAAAGTGACTTTTAATTGTTTCGCTTTCTTTTTGTGATCTTCTTGTACAAGAAGTCAGTGTTCATTGAGTTGTAAAGTCAAGTCATGCTGACTTCAAAGCTCATTCAGCATATTGATGACTTCGTTGAGTTGATTGCTGACTCAATGAAACAGTTGTTCTTCGATGTTTATGTTTCATGCAATGACAGCTTTCTCAGCTTCGACTGAAGCATCAATGAGTAGAAGTGAAACTCTTCTATTGACAATGCTTCTGAGCAGACGATTTGTTCGAAGCTCAACTGACTTGACGTCACATGTCATGATGAGAGAAGATAGAAGTTGTTAAGATAAGAGTAGATGAAAGATTGATGTTTTGAATTGATGTTTTTTGATGAGTGAAAATTCAAAGAATTTCTTGTGAATTTCAGATAATACTTGAATGCTTTATTCAAAGAATTTCTTGCAAATAAACTGATGAAAATGAGTGTAGAATCGAAGAATCTCTTGCAATCTAAAATGATGATGCAAATTTGAAGAATCTCTTGCAAATTTTTCTTACTGAATAGATTGTTTTGTATCATCTATTCGTTGATAGCAGAATAGTAGATGATGAGCATTTATCTAATGTTAGAAATCAGCATAGAGCGAGTCAATATGAGTGTCATTTAACTAGAAGATAAATGTTAAGAAAGAAAGATAGCTACAGAAAAGAAGCTGATTACATATGTGTATTTCTCAGTCAACGCTAGACTCAATAAAGACTAGTCAAGATGATGAAGCAAGAATAAATCTGACAAGACTAGAAAATTGAGTCTGACAAGACTAGAATCATGACAGTTGATATCTTTATTAGTAAATCAATAATATTAACAACATTCTTTTCATTATTGCATGAATGTTTCAATCTTGCATCTTTGTTTTCTTGCAATGAATTGACATCACTTGCAATTGTTTTCAAATCAACATTGCTGCAATTCATGCAATTCATCATCATTCAATCATTTTCTAGATTCACTTTGTTTTATTTATAATGCTTTTTTTCAAAATTTATGATGCATGTGTTGTGATTATTTTTTATTCTGAGAACTATCATCAATCATTTATTACTAAAACATAAACTTGTTTTAAAGTTAACTTTATTCAAAGTTAGTTTATGTTCTTTTGAATCATATAAATAGTTGACTTTTCTTTTTTAAATACTTTTCTTTCTTAACATTTATATATTTATTACATTACATTCATATGACTTACTTTATGCTGATTTTTAACAACTTCATTCATAATTATGAAACATTGATCATTTAAAATCATTAATGCAACACTTAAAGTTTAAAAATTATTAATGAAGAATGATTAAATGAAAAGATCATACTTTTCATTAATAAAGAAGAAATTTAATATGAAAAATGTTGAATGATTGTTGATGATTGAAACATTTTAAGCTAATGATGATGTTGAATGATGATTGAATGTAAAACTATTACTTTTGAAAATAAAACTATTACTCATCAAGAAAGAAAATAAAAAGAAACTAATGAAATCACATAAAATGTGCAAGAATGAAGTTAAAAAATGAATGAAAAAGTAATTAATGATTTCTTCATCAAAAATAAATGAAAAAATTGATGTCTAAGTATTTGCAAATGATAATTGAAGTAAAAATGAGATTGAAATCAAGTTAATGTCAATCATTGATAAATAAACTCAAAAAGAAAAAGAAGATTAAATAATGAGCATGTATTGAACAAGAATCTGATAATTGATTTAATTAAATTGATTATAATAAACTTAAATATACATAATATTGATTGAAGATGATTTAATCATGAAGATAAAGTTTGAAATTAATGTTGATGAAATTAATGAAAAAAGTAAAAATGATTAATTCTTAATGAAAATATCATCTGTTAAAAAAGCATTGTTTATTAAAAAAGCATCATTTGCTAAGAAAGCATCATTTGTTAAAAAAACATCATTTATTAAGAAAGCATCATTTGCTAAAAGAGCAAATGATTTAAAAGAAATAACATCAACATTAATGATGTTAATAACATGTATTTATTTATGTCTGATCTCATATTTATTTTGTCTCAATGATTAATTGATGCACTTGTTAATGATTAATTTAATATAATAATTCATGATTAAAGTTGATGAATGAGAAAGAAAACATTTGACTGCTTTGTTTATTAATGAAGAAAAAACATGTGAAAAAACAGTAAATTTTCTGTCAATCAATTTAAATATAAAACATTAAGTGAAAATTAATGTTTTAGCTTAATACTTAATGCTTTATATTTATGTTTATTAATGAAGCTTAACATTAACAAGCTTTTAACATATTTGAAATAAAACTTCATAAACTTGAACATTCAACTGTACATGATGATGATAATGCACTTGAATAAAGTTGAATGAAATAAAGTGTAATGATGTTGAAATTGTATCATCAAGTGCATGATTTATGTTTAACATCATATTTCTCTTAGTTTCATGATTATTCAACAATACAATTAATGAATGTTTTATCATTTTATTTCTTGATGAGTGCATTGAGAAAATCTTTACTGAAAGAACAGTAAATTTTCTGTCAATCAGCATAAATATAAAACATTAAGCAAGAAACTAATGTTTTAGCTTAATGCTTAATACTTTATATTTATGTTTATTAATGAAGCTTAAAATCAATAATCTTTTAACATTCTTGCAATGAAACTTCAAAAACTTGAACATTTAACTGTATATAATGATAATAATGCACTTGAATAAAGTTAAATGAAATAAAGTGTAACAATATTGAAATTATATCATTAAGTGCATTAATTATATCATGAATCATGTTTCTTTCAATTGTATGATTGTTCAACAATACTGTAACAAGAAAATGCATAAAGATTGATGAGTTTTTTTTTATCAAGTCTTTGTTTTTAATTTATGTTTAAATTCAATTAACATTCATATACAATTATGTTTTTTAAAATATATAAAATAATCAAAATGCAGAAATTAATTTAAATAAAGAAAAATGATGATCAACAAAAAATTAAGTAATTAAACTTTTTAATATTTTTGATTACATTTATTGAATTAAATCTGCGTATTTTTTGATGATTTTTGAAGCATTGAACTCATCTTGCTTGACTTTACAATTGTCATTATAAAAAGTTCTTCATCAAAGATTAATTTAATGCTATTCAAAGAAAGTTATCAATTGATTAAGAAAAGATGATTTTACTAATCATTGTTAATTTAACAATGAGTTAATTTTTCTGAATCATAAAAGAAAATAACTTAAAGATGCATATTAAGAATAAAAGATAAAATAGTAATGTTTATTAATGTAATTCATTCTGAGAATGACATAATAATTATGATAAAATGATGCTTTGATATTTTGTGAAAGAATGATGCTTAAAGTATAATAATTATTTTTTTAACAATATAAAATATAAACAAAGATTAATATAGTAATAATTAATTATTAAACTAAAGATTTAAAAATAATTAAAATGATTAATTATATTGATTATTACATGAATTGAGCACAAAGCTTCTATTTAAAAGAACAATCATTATTATATAAATATAAAAGAATCATGTCAAGTCATTTTTGCTTTGAATGATCATTCTAATCATTCTCAAGCAAGATAAGTAAGATGAACATCATGCTCATCATGCTCATTATGATCACTTCTGATCAAAGTAATCAGAACAATCACTTTCAAGACTTTAATTACTCAATGATTATTTAATCATTGCTGTTATATAATTTCATATGAAAAAGTTTTAACATTTTACTTAAAGAAGATGCTGATGTTGATGAAATCAATTTAAAAAAGAACTTTTATGATTAAATTAATCATTAAGTTGAGTTTTAAATTAACATTTTGAACTTGAATCAAGATTGAGTCAAATTGCTCATATTTTCAATTTAACATGACTCAATTCAACTGAGAATTAAGTTAATTTAACTTAACTCATCAAGAACTTAAGCTTGACATTAAAAAAGTTAAATATAGAAAAATTTTCAATTTTTGACTTTTGCATTATCTTTTAATAAAGAGTCATGAAGAAAAACATGAAAATCATTTGATAAAAAGTCATGATGAAGAACATGAAAAGAAACATGAAGAGAAACATGAAGAGAAATATGAAGAGAAACATGAAGAAAGTCATGATGAAAAACATGAAGAGAAACATGAAGAAAGTTATGATGAGAAACATGATGAGAAACATGAAGAGAAACATGAAGAAAATCATGATGAAAAACATGAAGAGAAACATGAAGAAAGTTATGATGAGAAACATGATGAGAAACATGATGAGAAACATGAAGAAAAACATGAAGAAAGTCATGACAAGAAACATGATGAGAAACATGATGAGAAACATAAAGAAAAACATAAAGAAAAATATAAAGAAAAAACATGAAGATCGTTTGACTTTGATAGAAAGTCATGACAAAAAAACATGATAGAAAGTCATGAAGAAAATCATGAAGATTGTTCAATCAAACTATTTACATTTATCTAATATCTTGTTGAGTTGAATCAAGTTTTCAAATTGAGTTATTGAATTAAGCTTCTCAATTCAATTCAAGTTCTCAAATTCAACTTCTCAATTCAACTTAACACTTTTTCAAAAAAATTTCAATTTAACTTGACATGATCAACCTACTTATGATTGAACGTTGTTATGACTGTCATTTCTTTCAAGAATTACTACGTGAAAAATAAAAATGATTCATAAAATAAATTATACTTAATCAAGTTTAAACTTATCATCATTATATAGTTACTGTAAATAACAGTTAAATTCTTTTAATTTACATACATACAAATTTAAATATAGTAGAAAATTTGTTAAAGAGTTTGATATCAAGTTTAATAAATGAGTAAGTAGCTGAATTGATAGCTGAACATGTCGATAAATGAGTAGATAGAGTGATAGATAGGTAGAATAGTGAGTAGAATGATGAGTTGACATCTAAACATGTTGATATGCTTGAAAAGTCTTCTAATTTCTTTTTCTCTCAACTCATCGAGTTGATCGAGTTGGGTTGATTCTTCTCAACTCAACTCGAACTCAACGGCAGACCTAGATACATTTACTTCGCCTTCGTCTTCGCTTTCGCCTTTCGCTTTTCACTTCTCGCTTTCGTCTTTCGCTTCGCTGATATCATCGAAGAGTCAGATTGATGCTCAAGGGACGAGCATCAGATGAGTGAGTGAAGTATGTCGTGAGGTGAAGTCACGCACCTCGAGGGCTCACGAAACAGTATTGGCCCGCACCTTCAGGGCCCACGGAACAGTATTAGTTCGCTCGCACCTTCAGAGTTCACGAAACATTATTGGTTCGAGAATTTTAGCTACTACTTCATAGGGGTTTTCCGAGCAGAGTTTTCTTTCTTCTAGTCAGACAGTCAAGCATCGAACCATCATTCCCGTCATCTTTTACCTGATGTTTGACCCATTCTACCTGTATCTAGCCTACCTTCTAGATCTATCTACTACTACTACTATCCCTTCTGAGCTCTGACTACTAGTTGAGACGTATCAGCTCTCTACAGTACTTTTTCTGACTCTTATATATCAACAGACTTTCCTCTTAACTGGCTGCAACTCTTACAGCCGAGCTTTACAAGCGATGCGAGACAGTTATCATTAAAATGCCCTCTTCAAAACTTGAAGGCTTACCAACCGAGATTCTTCTGCGCATCTGCGAGTACATTGTGAGCACTCACAAGTCAAGCTTGCTTACTTTCGCGCTGGTCAGCAAGCAATACCATTGTGCTGCTACTGCACTTCTCTTTCGCACCATCAAAATCTCCTTGCGAGGTCCTAAGCAGCTTGCCTATGACGTGCAACAGTGCATCAACAGATTGCAGCGTGCATTCAGCGTCAAGCATGTTCGCCGCTTGGTCGTTGAAGGCCTGATGCGCAGCCAGCAGAACGATACAGACGATATCGAGCCTCAAGACCGAAGGCAGAGAGCTGAAAGTTCCCGTGATCATGATGACGACGAACTCTCGGACCGACGCCTCGCAGATGTTCCCGTAGCTGACCGAAAGCCTCCCAATGTCGTTTATGAGGAAGATGAAGCGTGAACGCCTCTCGCCAATCTGATCAGGCAACTACCGGCACTCTCAGATCTTATTTATGCGTGCCCAAGTCAATTCTCCCCCTGTCTCCTTCAGGCTTTGCATCAGCACCGGCCCAACTGCAGGCTTCACGTCCAAACCTGCAGCTTCCGCAGCCTGAACCAACCTGACCCGGACGCTCATGAGCTAGCGCTTGCAACGTCGCCCTGTCTGTATAGTGTTCTGGTCAGGTATGACAGCTACAACTCGGACGGGATTGAGGACTACCACGAAGAAGCCGTAATGCGTATTGCAGCAGGTTTGGCGCCCAATTTGAAGGAGGCACGCGTGTTCCGCGCCGCCGCTGGCTGGTCACTGGCACTTATGCGAGCACTTGAAACGCCGAGGAAGCCGTGGCAAGGGTTTGCCCTCAACAAGCAGAAGCAAATCTCCACACCCGGATCCTTGCGACACTTGCAGCTGGCTGGTCACGGCTCCATAATCAGGCAAGTCGTTGAGAATTGGAGCAGACACACCGATTTCTCAGTTCTACGCACTCTCGAGTTGGAGAGCGACATTGAAGCCGATGCACTTCACTGTCTAGCAACAAAGTGCGACTTCTCTTCCCTTACAACGCTGGTTATGGTCCTTGCAACAGAAAACCTCCTTGAATCACCAACAATGGATCATTCCAGCCTCGCAAATCACTTTCTTTGTAGCCTACCATCTCTATTCACCCTCAAACTTGTCGATGAACTTAGCCACACTACCCTTGATACAATTTTTGAATATCATGGTGCAGCCTTGCGCAGGCTCTGACTATCACCCTTGGGAACCCTCAATCGACTTGTCATTACACAACGAGAAGTTGAACGAATCGCAGAACACTGTCCTTTGCTTGAAGACCTGAGTCTGACTGTGCCGCGCTCCAAAGATGATGCTGGCGAGGTGGCTATCTATAAAGCACTAGGTTCCCTATCCAAGCTTCAAAGCATGTTTCTTACCCTCGACGCCTCAGATTGTGGCATCTTCATGGATGATGACGATGATGATGAAACGCCCAATGATTCATCCTTTGACAACTTTGACCAGCAATTCTTCGATGACCCCAGGGGCTCATATCGCAAACCGCGCAACGGGCACGTCCGTGATGCCTTCATCAATAGCGCCTTAGATGAAACCCTGGCTCGCGCCATCTTTCGGAGCATTTCTACCACCAAAACCAGTGGCGCATTGCCACTTGAAAGGCTGAAGCTTCGCGTGACTGACGGAGGCTGCTTCGGTGACAGTTTCATGCTGTCAAGCATTGAAGATGTCGTTGGCCATCTCGACCGCTCGTGGCTGCTTGAGCGCAATTCAAGGGACGATCATCGACATGAGTTAGTTGCAACGGAGCTAGAACGGCAGGAAATAGAAGCGAAGGAAAGTGTGCATCTGATATCTCTGGGATGGGATGTCGAACCAATTTTTCAGAGGATTTGGCCGGAAAGGTGGAAAGAAGATGGTGATTGGCGCGATGACTGGCATAGCTGGCCACTTTCATAGACATAATGCACGACACTTTCATGAACTTTCAACCATACACATAGCAAACATTTCAAGCAATTAGAGGTGCAAAAGTTAAAAGCCATCGGTTTAAGAACTACAGAAGTCAACTAGACATCAGAAGTCTAGAATTGTACTTTACTTTACAACTGAAATGATTCAGAAAAAGATGCAAAGCCTGAGACAGCAGATAGATAATGAGCAAGCTATCTGCATCTTTTCAATTGTCTTTTCAATTTTCTTATATTCTACTTATGCCCGCTTGAAAAATCCAAGGCCTGAACGCATCCGTCCTTGTCGATATTGCCTTAGAGCAGAAAATGCTTGGATGGGCTCACACTAACGTTGTTACAATTGTGCAGGCTATAGGCTTGCTGCAGAATGAGCAAGATTTGGATGCACGAGCAGAATAGAGGAGGTTCTGGAATTCTAAAGGGAAAGGATCAAGGCCGAGTAACGCTTCCTGGGCGGTACGGAACAATCTGAGAGTTCTCATTGGTTAAGGAAGGGAAATACGCTGAGGCGGAGGCTAATATGCGGTATTGGACCGCAATCTGGGGCAGAACTGTCCACATAGCTTGTGACTGTTAAGGCAGCCGGGCGTCAGGGGCGAAAGAGGCCAAATAATCAAACGAGGGGGGCTATGAGCTGGTTGATGGCATGAGTGCGGGGGAATGGGGGCATTATCGCCAAGAGTCATTTGAAGACTATGAGGAAGGTGGCAGCAAAGCGACACCCGCGAGAGCTGATGTCAAGGGACTGCGCCCCATAAGCCACGCTAAGTAGCAGACTTTTCATCCTCAGGTGTATCGAGTACGTAGCTTTCTTCAACGCTTCAACAACCTACCTACTACTGATGTTTTATCCATACCTTATATATCATCAGGCAGCCGACTCAAGGCGTTTATTATGAGAGTACTCCGAAAATAGGCGACTGGCTTTGCAGCTGCGTCGTATCTTTTCTAGTGCCATGTTATGGGGAATTGAATCATTTATTTCCGTCCACCAGTGTTATGTTCCTAAATGCATGCCTTGCGATCGTAGCACAACACTTGGCTAATCGATTATTCAGTCTTCATTCATGTTCGAGTTCTGCCAAAGAAGAAGAGTCGTCGCATCAGGGTTCTGGTCCGTGAGGTCCGAAGACGGCCGAGTCGCGAGTTCTTATTCCCTCACGTTGAAACCCCGATAGATCGCTTCTTTCATATTGATGCGCGTCGGATGCTTGCAATCGCTTTTGCAGTCGCTTCTTCTTCTTTCCAATGCGCTTTCGTCGGAATCGTCTTTATGCGACAATCTGAAAGCGCACAATCTATTTCATCCTTCTTTGCACTCCGAACTTTTCTACTTTTCATCTCTGCAACA
>JAABUS010008837.1_pt1 | contig 10866 bp, 9 predicted proteins | sample 5560161 | NCBI WGS metagenome assembly JAABUS01 (sample SAMN10711885, study PRJNA513376) | rock metagenome | isolation source: Antarctica rocks | place: Antarctica: Victoria Land, Trio Nunatak nord | collected 2016-01-04
TAAATGTCATTTTCAAAAGAAATAGATATTCTCTATCGCTGATAGACGAGATCATTGATAAAATAGTGAATTGCAAGCATCTGACTAGATTGAACATCATATCAGCGTTCAACAAACTTCAAATGCACTTTGATAGCGAGAATTACATCACTTTTATCACTGCTTTAGAAGCATATAAATACAAGATGCTATCATTCGAACTGACTAACGAATCAACCTTCTTTCAGCAATATATGAATGATGTTCTATGAGACTTTCTGAACGACTTTTGTCAAGTCTATCTAGATGACATTCTCATCTATAGCAAAACGAGAAAGAAACATAGAAATCACGTCAAACTAGTATTAAGTCGACTACGCGAAGCTGAACTGCAGATGAATATTCAAAAGTGCGAATTCGATGTAGAAGAGACTGTCTTTCTAGAAGTCATCGTATCAGAACTAGGCCTTCGTATGAATCTCAGCAAAGTGACAGTCATAGTCAGCTGAATCACTTCGATCAATCTAAAAGAAATTCAGAGCTTCGTGAGATTTGTTAACTTCTACCGCCGTTTCATTAAGAACTTCTCGAAGCTAGTCAAATCGTTCACTCAGCTGACTAGAAAGAACACGTCTTTTGTTTGAAACGAGATCTGTGTTCAAGTCTTTGACAATCTAAAGAAACAAGTCAGCTCGACCTCAGTACTTCGTCACTTCGATCTCAAACAACAAGCTATTCTGAAGATCGATGCTTTGAACTATGTAAAAGATGAAATACTATCTCAGTATGATGACGAGAAAGTTCTTCATTCGATGATCTTCTACAGTAAAAGCATGATTTTCGCTGAAATCAATTATCACATCTATGACAAGAAATTGCTAGTCATTATTCGATGCTTCGAACACTGACGACTCGAGCTGAAGTGCATTGAACTACTCATTCAGATATTCATTGATCATCAAGCTTTGAAGATCTTCATGAAAAATAAACAGTTGAGTCGATGACAAGTCAACTATCTGAACATTCTGTCGAAGTTCAACTTTCAGATCATCTTTAGATCAGGCAAAATGAATACTAAAGTCGATGCTCTAACTTGAATGTCTCTAGCGAACGTCTCTGAATCAGCTCAACGACTTGAAGATCGTTTTCAGACTATTCTGATTCTCGATAGAGTCGATGTTCTACTCGTTGAATCGAAAGCAAATCTCTATCAGCGAGTGCATATGATCAATCAAACGAATGAGCTCTGCGATGAATATAGGCAAGCTATGAACGAGAACAAGCTCAAATTTCATACCACTAAATTGAAGAACTGCGAAATCATTGACAGCGTTCTCTTTAGAAAAGGCTTACTGTGAGTTCTCGAGAATATGCATACGAAACTGCTACAAGAAGTGCATGATCAATCTTCAACCTCTCATCTCGACAATAAACGAATCATTGATTTAGTTCAGCGTTTCTACTATTGGTCAGGTCATCGAGCTACTATTCGACGATACATTCGAAACTGTCATGCTTGTCAGCGAAGCAAAGCCTCTAGAAATAGCATCAATGAACTTCATCATTCTCTCTCGATTTCACAGAAACGCTGAAAAGATATAGCTATGAACTTCATCACTGAACTATCTCTGTCAGAAGGCTATAACGTCATTTGCACAATCATATGTCGTCTCATCAAAGAACGTCACTATGTTCCCTGTCATTGAGAAGACGATGACATCTCAGTCGAAGAAACGGTTTGAATCATGCTATGAAACGTCTATCAACTGCATGATCTACTCAGTTCTATTGTTTCGAACAGAGACTCTCAATTCATATCAACTATGTGAAAGAGTCTTTGCAAGCGACTGAGAATCACAGCTAGTCTATTCACAGCCTATCATTCGAAGATCGACGATCAGACGGAACGAGTCAATCAAGACGTTGAACGCGAACTTAGAATCTACTGCAATTACATGCAGAACGACTGAGTCAAATGAATATCTATGATGAAATTCAGCGACAATTTCAATATCTTCTCGATCATCTCAATGATTTCTTTCTACTTCAATAAAGAATTTCACCCTCGAATGAGTTTCGATTCAGATACGACTGACTATGAAACAACTCGTGAACGACTTGAAGCTAGAAAAGCAGATGATATTGTCATTCGAATGAAAGAGCTACTGAGCTTCGACCGTCAACAATTGAAAAAGACGAAGCTGATCATCGAAGTTCAGATCAATAAACATAGACGAAACGTCATTTATGAAGTAGATGACTGAGTTTGACTATCTTTCAGAAACGTCAAGACAACGAGACTCTGCAAAGATTTGAAAGACAAACAGCTGAGTCTCTATCAAATCACTGCGAAAGTGAGTATCTTCTATCATCTTCGTCTATCAGTCAGCATGAAGCATCTGCATTCGATGTTCAGCTCGAAGCTACTGCGATCGTATTCAGAAGATTCTCTATCAGAACAGCATTCAGAATCACTCAGATCAATCACTATCGAAGACGATGAACACTGAGAGATAGACGATATATTGAACTTCAGACGCTATCGAGGTCGAATACAGTACAAAGTCAAATGAACAGATCTAGATAGAGACGACGAATGATACTATGTCGATAAAGAGAAATTCAATGACTCAGAGAAAGTTTTGAACGAATTTCATAAGCTATATTCAAACAAATCGCGCTAAATATCGAAATAACTATCAACAAAAGCGAGCAAAGAAACTACATTCATGCGAACATGAATTTTCGAAGAGAAAGATAATGTTACGAGCGTATCAAGACTGAACAAGGCTGAAGCTCTAATCAATTCGCAGTGAACGCTAGCGAGTTCTCTGCGTAATGATTAGAACTAATCAGCGAGCTAGTCAGATATGACTCAGATATGACTCAGATATGACTCAACATTCTTTTTCTTTCTCAACACTCTTTTCTTTCATCAACATCTTGTTCATCTACATCACATTCTTTTCGTGTCACAAACACATCTCTTTCGAGTCTAGCGCAGTCTCTGAACATTACATAAATAGAAGCTCTTGTATCAATCTTCTTCTGTATTCTTAATATTCAGTTATAGCTATCTCTAAAGATCAAGCACTATTCAACCCTGACTTTCGCTGATTGACTCATCTAGACACGATTCTGACAAAGATTTAACTCAATGATCAGAGAATTTTACTCAAAGATACACTTGATCTTGAAGAGTTCAACGTTATGATTATTTAACTTGACAGCAAGATAAATGATGTTGAGATTGCAAACATTCAGTCAAACTTCATCTTCAACGAAGTATTTAGAACAAGAATGACGAAAGAGATTGACATTGAACTCATAAATGACGAAAAAGATTGACATTGAACTCATAAATGACTTAAGCTATGAGCATCTTATCACATAAATGATCAGTCAGTTCTCTCATCTTCTTAATGAACTTTTTGACATTGATTAACTTGTTTCAAGCTTGAGATGTAAGATTCTTTAACAGAGATTCAAAAAACTTGAAATCTAAACATAAGTTTTAACTTATATTGATTAAGAAGAAGAATGTTAAAATGATTGATGAAAATGCATTATTGATCACAAATTCGATTTCAAGAAGTCACTTAGCTCAATCATCTTGCATGTAGTTGACATAGACTTAAAAATAATGCTTCATGACAGCATTGAATCTCTTGATTTGATCATCAATCTTAAAATGATATATTATGAATAACTTGACATTTATCTTCAACATCTTACATATATGCTTTCAGACATCGAAGATGAATTGTGTGTCTCGATTAAACATGAAGAACTTAAGTAAATCATGATGTTTTCAAACATGAATATAGAAGTTGTTAATAACTTCTTCAACTTTCATAAAGATGATGAGAACTAAATGTCTCATTTTGCTAAGATAATCAACAAAGATTAACACATATTTATATGTGATATTCATGAAGATATTGAATGATAAAAAATCTACATAGTTCATGAAAACATCACATCAACAACGTTCAAAAACTGAAAGAAAACATAATCATTCTTAAGTTCATTGTTTTGAGAGCTTAAAACATGTATACACATGACAGTTTTATATGAAGTGCTGAACATACTTATATATGTTGAGTCATCAATAAACTCAACTGATCAATTCATAACTCTTGAGTTTTTCTGAATGATCATTGATGACATTGTCGTGAGCAAGCTGAATAATATGAAAACGTAGTTTATTGAAGTTGAATATGTATCTTCTTTCTTGAAAGTACAGATGATTCTCGTATTCTTCACACTCAATTAAAAAGATCTTGTTATGATGACATGCTTTACTGCAAAGCGCTTCGATTATCTGAGCTGTGAACATGTCATTAACTTCAATTTATTTTCACAGTGTCTGAGTGAAAATATCAGCAAAATCTTCATCAAGATTCAAAATGTCTTAATTTAGCTGAGATTTGATGTTTTCAATGTTGAATTTTTCAACTTTTAAATTCATGAAAGTTAAAGTTAATGAAAGAACTGAAAACAAATGTAATTGAACTGAATCTAAAATAATAATTTGTGACTGAAACATCATGACTTTGATGTCAAGAATGTTGAAGATAAGATTTTTAACAATCTTAAGATTTAAAACATGAGTTTTCAAAATTATTTAATGTTGATATTGATGTTAAGAATTAAATGTATTCTTCTTCTTAAAGAGATTTTCTGAGTGACGTGTCAAAGCATTCAATTTATCATCAATCTTGTTGAAGCAATATATAATGCAATAGTTGAATCTAGACAGAAACTCACTTCAACGAGCTTGATGATGACTCAACCGTTTAATTAACATGAAATACTCAAGATTTTTGTAATTTATGATTATTTTAACAAAACAGATAAAGTCTTTGAGCTCTGAGCATCATTCTTTGAATGCATAAACAATGATCATAAGTTCTTTATTGTAAATCTTGTAGTTACACTCAATTGAATTATGCTTCTTGAAAAAGTAAACGACTGAATGAAGAACTTCGTTCTCATCATACTGAAAGAGAATGTCTTTGAACACATAGTTTAAAGCATTGATTTCTATCACAATTTTGTGATTTAAATTGTAGTGATGTAAAATAACATCAAAAGTGAATGCTTTCTTAAGAATGTTGAATGTCTTTTGACATTTCTAAAATCAGACAAAAACTTCAATCTTTCTGATGAGATAAGTGAGTGAATTAGTTATTCTGCTATAGTTGTAAATAAATCTTCTATAAAAGTTCACAAAATCTAGAAAACTCTGAACGTCTTTAACATTGATCAACATGAATCAATTGACAATGATGTTTATCTTGAATGAATTTATCTTGATCTCTTCAATGATGATTATCAATTCTAAATATGAAACTTGAGTGACATGAAACTTGCATTTGATTATATTCATCTGAAGATCTGCTTCTTGCAGCTTTCACAGAATGAGTTTGACATAAATTTTATGCTTAAGTTCATTGTTTGAATAGATCAAGATATCATTCAGATAAGCAATACAGAACTTATCTAGATATTTATGAAGAATATTGTTGATATACTTCTGAAATGAGATGAGTTTATTGCATAAATCAAAGAGCATGACTAGATACTTGAATAATTCAAATCATGTGTGAAAAATGATAAGAACTTCGTTTTCTTCTTTGATTCAAAGACAATTGAACGTGAAGATGATATCAAACTTGATAAAGATTTTGACTTGACTTAAATGATTCAGTGTTTCTGAAATCAAAGACAAAGAATATTGATTTTTGATGATGATAGTGTTCAGATCTTGATAGTTCATGCAGAAGCAAAGTTCTTCTTCAAGTTTCTTAATGAAGAGAATAGAGACAATCATCTGAAAGTGATTGACTCAAATGAACTCTTTGCTCAGATTTTCATCTAAATAACATTGAAGTTCTAGAATTTTATCACGACTCATGTTGTACAAAGCAAAGACTGAAGATTGAGCATCTTTTTTAAAATGTATGACATGATCATGAACTTGATGCAAAGACAAGATATTAATGTTTTTCTTGAAGAAGATGTTTAGAAACTTGAAGTATCTGAGCAAAAAAAATTGTAACTGAATCGATGTTCTTGCTTTGTTGATAAATCTCAAAATCTTCTTGAGTTGTGAATGTAATCAAATGAATTTTCTTTTTCATTTGATGAAGACTTCAACTGTGATCTTTAGCATAAATGCTATTCTTGAAGTAAGATGAAGACTGAATTGACAAAGTCACGTTGCATGACTTTGACTCATTAGACAAGATTGAATCAAGATTCAAAAAGTCATCGATTTTCTTTAGAGTAATGCTAAATACTTCAATGTCTTTGTTGCAAGTAGCTCGATCAAAGCATCAAGCTCTCAACTCAAGTATGTCAAGTTATGTAGAAGATCAATTGCATTAATCTGCTTGAAAAACATTAAAAGTTCTAGAAGAAAAAAAATTGCAACACTTGATTTTAAAAAAGTATTCTTTTTAAATAACTTGAAGAATATGACTAGAAACTTCTTGTTTTAAACAATGAATGAGATTGAATGAGATTTGTTTCTTGTGAACAGATGAGAAACTGAGTTGCTTCTTCTGAGTGAATTGAAAGCTAAATTGCTCTTCATGAGCAAGCTGAATACTGAATGATTCTTCTTGAACAATTCATGAACTGAATTGCTCTTTAAAAGCGAACTGAGAACTGAATTGCTTCTTAAGAATGAATTGAAGACTGAATGATTTTTCTTGAACAATTCGTGAACTGAATTACTTTCTAAGAGCAAACTGAAGATTGAATTGCTTCTTACAAGCGAACTGAGTTGAAGCTACTTCTTTAGCTTCAAGCAAGACATTTTCTTCTGATTGATTGAGATTATAAATCTTGATGAGAAATTGATAATAATGATTAAGACAGAAAAGTGAGAACAAGACAAAAGTATTGTGTTCAAAATTGATGTACACAAAGTGATAATGAAGTCATGAAAGATTCATGATGATGAAATACTGATTTAATTCAGTAATATAGAAGAATAGTCTTTCAACATGTTTATTGAGAATCATTGTAAACTCAATGACATGAGTAATGTCATCAATTAAAGCGACTTAATCATCAAATTCTCAAATTCTGCAAGAATGAATTAACAGATACAAGAAAAGATAATGTTGTTGTGCAAATAATTTATTCATAAAGACATAAGTAGAAACATCACTGTCAATCAGAGCGAAAGCAGAAACTTTAGATTGAGCTTAATGAAGAATACAGAATACTATCATGTGATTATCTTTAAATGTCAAATTGAATTCAAAGAGTTTCAAGACAGATTTAGCGAAAAACTTTCTATATAATTGAAGTGAAGATGAAAAGATTGATGTTAGTAAACAAGATAATATATATACAGATTTCTGAATGCAACTTAGTTCAAAGATTAAACTTTTCTCAAATACAACAAAACTTCTTCATTTATGCTGATGACATTGCTGTTGTTGACATTTATGATATGCAAAGTGAAAAGCTTCTTATTTAAGCATTTTTTAGCAATTTTGCTTGAATGTTGCAACTTGCAGTAATAGCACAGCTTTCACTTGTTACAGATTTTCTTGATCTCAAAAACAATTAAAATTTTATCTTGAACAATGACAATGATAAAACTTAAATTCATTGATTCATTAATGAATGAGAAAGAAAGAAATGAGAATACTATTGAAACAACAGTCACAAAGATGATAATTCTAAAACTCAAAGAGTTACTAGTTGATGCAAAGATACTCTTGACTTTGATGAATGAAACAAAGAAGAAGATGATGAAGTGAGATTAATAATGCTTAAGCTGTTGAAACTCTTCATTGATTTTAAAAAATGCTTGAACTTATTGATGAAAGATGAAAGATTAAATCTCATTAAAATTTCATCAGAAGAAAATGATAATTTGAGTGACATAATTGACATTGCATTTCATACAGTCAATCAACAAAAAGTCTTTTATCAAGAAACATTCTTTCTTTTGATAAAAGAGATTGTAATAATTAACAAAGCTATTTGTGTCTTGCTTCAGAGTTTCATAAAAAATATAGTTAAGCATCTTTCAATTTGAAAAAGTTGTTGTAACAATGATGCAACTTATGTTGTTAATCTGCAAAGATGAGAATGATACAAAAATCATTGATTCAATATTAATTCATTAAATTGTGAGTCTTCTTATTTATGATGAGTTGTGACTTGATATAAATAATCTTGACTTGATGAAAGAAGTAATAATCATCATTTACATTCATGCGCTGTATCAGATTCTGCTCTTATGCATTCAATTAATCTTTGTTTTTCTCATACTTAAATATGTTGAGAAGCTTCTTGAATTTAGAAGCAATGATGACAGTGACAGAATTTGCAGAAAGATGAATGATGAGAAAAGATTGATTGTTCAAGATTTATGCAATGATTTGAACTATCATTGCAAGAGACTGAAAATTCAATTTTATATAAATTAAAGAACTGAGAATGATGAATGAAAATAAGATGATGACATCATGTTGTTGAACTTGATTTTGAAGTTCTTGCATTGCACGAAAGATCTTGATTGAATTTTCGATCGTACTTTGAGCAAACTGTTCAACAGCACGCTCATCGTTGATCAAGAGATTGTGAGATGACTTTATTTGAGCAAAAGAATAATTAGACGAGATTTCAATATATGAAAATGTTGCAGAAAGTGTAAATCTTTTGTAATGTCAAAGATTAGACTGAACTAAAGATTCTATCAATATAGAGAATTGATTATTATATTACTTGAACTAGATACAGAATAATACATCAGATAATGTACAAGATGAAAGACAAGAAACAAAAGAAAAGAATGAGAATTCGACTTTTATATACATGAATTGAGTAATGTCAGAACTGAGCAGCAGTTCTATGACTTAAGATTGCAAAGACACGAAACAGATTTTGATGTGACTAGATTAAGATGATGATGACTAGATTAGTGACTTAGTTCAATGAATCAAGACTTTCTAAGATATCGATGGTACTAGATCGAGTTGACGGTATATTCTATGCTCTGGGCTGGGATGGCGACCTGGCACCATGACAATGCGCTAATCTATCTAGACATAGGGAAGTCGTACGACCCCCATTGCATATCTGAGGGCTTGGCAATAACTGCCTAATAACCCTGGTTATAATCGTGCCTGTTCCCCCCTCATATATGCATTACATATCTGCACCTGTCGTTACCTTCATTGTACGCGTATATATCAATCTTTATCTCTTTTTACGATCGTTTTTCATGTCTCAACGCACCTGTACTCGCTGTGCTCATAATCATCCCATTCATGAATTCTTCGATTCTAATTCAACGCGAGTTTTGAATCTTTGTTCATCTCTGTTTATCGATTTACCTGTTTATTTGTACACACTGTATGCTTCGTACATGCTTCATAGCACATGCTAATTAGCTCGATAGAAAGCACCCTTCATGGCTCGATACCAAACTCCCTACCAAACTCCCTACCAAAAGCCCTACCGAATTCTCTACCAAACTTCCTACCAAACTCCCTACCAAACTCCCTACCAAACGCTCTATCGAATTCCCTACCAAACTCTCTATCAAACTCCCTATCGAACTCTCTACCAAACGCCCTACCAAATTCCCTACCAAATTCCCTACCAAACTCCCTACTAAACTCCTTATCGAGCTGTCTATCGAACTCCCTACATGCTTCAAAATACGCGTCGGTCGGGCGCATAACACACGTCAAACAGTGCTTCAAACAATGCTTCCTACATGGCTTTCTACCTCATTAGCTTCTTCATTGCTTTCCCTATTTACACCTCTGTTTGCTTCCCCATCGCAAAGCTTCATCGAGTTCTTCGTCTTATCTGTTTCGCATAGAAGGAAGGACTGCATCAACTATTGTATGGAGAAGAGCTTGAAATAACGATAACGGGTCTCCTACATCTCATTGACTTCCCCATTGACTTTCCCATTGGCTTCCCCATTGACTTCCCCATTGGCTTCCCCGTTGGCTTCCCCATTGGCTTCCCCATTGGCTTCCCCATTAACTTTCTCATTGGCTTCCGATAGACCACATATGGAGCACTGGATACGTCACATATGAAGCACTGGGTAGGCCACATATGAAGCACTGGATATACTACATATGGAGCACTGGGTAGACCACATATAAAGCACTGGATACGTCACATATGAAGCACTGGGTAGGCCACATGAAGCACTAGGTAGGCCACATATGAAGCACTGGGTAGGCCACATATGGAGCACTGGATACGTCACATATGAAGCACTGGATACGTCACATATGGAGCGCTGAATAGGTCACATATGGAGCACTGAATAGACCACATATGAAGCACTGGGTACGTCACTTATGGAGCACTGGATATATCACATATGAAGCACTGGATACGTCACATACGGAGCATTGAATATACTACATATGAAGCATTGGAAGGGCAGTAGGGTTGATTTTACAAATCTGTTTCTTATTTTGCACTTTTAGGAGATTCGCCACTAAATTTGGTGGGGCTCTCGGCAAATTCTAAAAAACGGCATTAAAAAGACGTAGTGCAAAGCAGTTTCCATCGGAAATGGCGACCCCCTCGTGTACTCGTACAGTAAGCTACTCGTACTGACCGCTTAGCGGATCAGTCGCGTACTACCCACTCCGTACCTCGCGTCACAGTCACGTCTTCCTTCCCAAGCTATCTATTTCCGCGAAATATCAGCGCCTCTTATACAAATCATGATCAGTTAGAAAGCTTCAGAAATTTGATACCTTCTAATGACAATGGCTGGCCTAGCCAAGATACCCAAGTCTGCATCAACACCCAATCCGCCCTCGCTGAGAAAGTCGACCTCGGGCTCGCAGTCCAGTAAAGACCAGAAATCCATTTTGG
>JAABUS010008838.1_pt1 | contig 10866 bp, 10 predicted proteins | sample 5560161 | NCBI WGS metagenome assembly JAABUS01 (sample SAMN10711885, study PRJNA513376) | rock metagenome | isolation source: Antarctica rocks | place: Antarctica: Victoria Land, Trio Nunatak nord | collected 2016-01-04
CCCGACCTGACCGACGAGGAGATCGAGAAGCAGATCTCCTACAGCCTCGAGCAGGGCTACGCGATCATGGTCGAGTACACCGACGACCCACACCCACGCAACTCGTACTGGGACATGTGGAAGCAGCCGGACTTCGATCTCGACCCGGGTGACGCGGGCGAGGCGATGGAGGCCGTCCACGAGTGTCGCAAGGCGTACCCGAACCACTACATCAAGCTGGTTGCCTACGACTCGTCGCTGGGACGCCAGAGCGCGCGGCTCAGCTTCATCGTGAACCGCCCGGAGCAGGAGCCCGGCTTTTACCTCGACCGCCAGGAGGGACCGGACCGCGAGATCCGCTACACGATCAAGTCCTACGCGCATAACGATGCGGTCGGGCGCCGCTACGGAAACGAGGGCGACCTGGCCACGACGCGGGACCCCGCGTCCGTGCAGGACGCCACGCCGGGCCGCGACTCCCCGATCGCCGCCGACCACAACGGCGGTGAAGGTACGGCTCCCTCCGAGGACGTCGCACCGGAAAAGGATGAGGGCGTCGGCGAGTCGTAGTGGCCCGCGGCAAGGATACGACGGGTAGACCCTTGGATCCCGAGGCGCAGGCTGAGGACGGCGGGGGCCAGGGGTCCTCGTCGTCCGACGAGGAGTTCGCCGGCCAGGTCGTCGAGCCCGACGAGAGCTCGGAGACCGGCGCCGCCGTCGACTCCGTGGACTTCTCCGAGGCCGTCAGCGACGGCAAGGCCGACGTGCAGTCCGTGGTGCGCGACTCGCGCATCCAGGAGGTGCTCGACGAGCTGGACAACGACCTGATCGCGCTGAGCTCGGTGAAGCAGCGCATCCGGGAGATCGCCGCGCTGCTCGTGATCGAGCGCCTGCGCAAGGAGATGGGGCTGGCCACCGAGCCGCCCACGCTGCACATGAGCTTCACCGGGAGCCCCGGTACGGGCAAGACCACGGTGGCGCTGCGGATGGCGAGCATCCTCCACCGCCTGGGCTACATCGAGAAGGGCCAGCTGATCGGAGTCACGCGAGACGACCTGGTCGGGCAGTACGTCGGCCACACCGCGCCGAAGACCAAGGAGGCGGTGAAGAAGGCCATCGGAGGCGTCCTGTTCATCGACGAGGCCTACTACCTGCACCGGCCCGAGAACGAGCGCGACTACGGACAGGAGGCGATCGAGGTCCTGCTCCAGGCGATGGAGACCCATCGCGAGGAGATGGTGGTTGTGATGGCCGGCTACAAGGAGCCGATGAACGACTTCTTCTTGGCCAATCCCGGCATGGGGTCGAGGATCGCCCATCACATCGACTTCCCCGACTACACGCCCGACGAGCTCATGCAGATCGCCGACGTCATGGTCGAGCGCCAGACCTATCAGCTGGGCGAGGACGCCAGCGAGGCCTTCCTCGAGTACATCGAGCGGCGAGTCGAGCAACCACGCTTTGCCAACGGCCGGAGCATCCGCAACGCGATCGACCGCGCCCGCATGCGCCAGGCGATGCGGCTGTTCGATTCCGAGGGCGAGTTGACCAAGGAAGACCTGATAACAATCGAGGCGGAGGACATCCGGCAGAGTTCGGTGTTCAGCGATACCGAGGAGCGGGTGCCGAATGAGGACGATCCGTCGCTCGGGGCCCGTAAACAGTGATCGAGGGAGGAAGCATGCCGCGTCCCATCATTCTCGGCGTCGTCGGCGACTCGGGTGCCGGAAAGACGACCATCACGCGGGGACTGGTAGGCATCCTGGGCGAGGACCAGGTGACCGCCGTCTCCACGGACGACTACCACCGCTACGACCGCGCGCAGCGTGCCGAGCGCGGCATCACGCCGCTGCACCCGGACTGCAACTACCTGGACATCCTCTCCCAGCATCTGGCGCTCCTGCACCAGGGAGAGCCGATCCTCAAGCCGGTGTACCAGCACGCCGAGGGCACCTTCGGCCCGCCCGTCTACGTGAACCCCACCCCCTTCACCGTCATGGAGGGGCTGCTGGGCTACCACACCGAGGAGATGCGCGACTGCTACGACGTACGCGTCTACCTCGCACCCCCTGAGGAGCTTCGCCGCAAGTGGAAGGTCCAGCGCGACTGCTCGCGGCGTGGGTACACGACCGACCAGGTGCTGGGGGAGCTCGACAAGCGCGAGCCCGACTCCGCCCAGTTCATCCGCCCTCAGGAGCGTTATGCCGACATGGTGGTGTCCTTCAAGGAGGGCGAGGGTGGCGACGCCCACGCGCTCGACGCGGAGGTGCTCCTGCGCGACTCGCTCCCTCAACCCGATCTCGCTCCGCTCATCGGCGACGGCGACCGCGGGATCACGATCGAGGAGGGCGATTCCGAACGGCACGTGAGCATTTCCGGCGCCATCGAGCACGAGCAGGCCACCGAGATCGAGGAGGCGATCTGGGAGAAGCTCCACTTCGCCTCGCATCTGCGCTCCGAGCGGCTGGGCGAGGTCACGATCGGCACGGACCTCCACCGCTCCGAGTCGCTGGGCGTCGTGCAGCTGTTGATCCTGTACCACGTCGTGACGGCCAAGGCGGCCGTAGCCCTGGGGGGCGCCGGCAACCGGGCTGACGACGCGGAGGAGGAAGCCCAGGACCGGCAGGACGCCGACGACCAGAAGGACGCCGACGACCACCAGGATGCCGAGGAGCACAAGGAACCCTCGGGAGCGGAGTCCTGATGGCGCGATTCGGGCGCCCGATCATCCTCGGGGTCGTCGGCGACTCGGCGGCCGGGAAGACCACCATCACCCGTGGCCTCGTCCGCATCCTCGGTGAGGACAAGGTCACCCACGTCTGCACCGACGACTACCACAAGTACGACCGCAGCCAGCGGGCCGAGCGCAACATCACCCCGCTGGACCCGGAGTGCAACTACGTGGACGTGATGGGACATCACCTGCGCCACCTCCGAGCCGGTGAGTCCATCCTGAAGCCCGTCTACCGCCACGCCGACGGCACCTTCGGCCCGCCGGTCTACATACAGCCGAACGAGTTCACGGTCTTGGAGGGCCTGCTCGGCTACCACAGCGAGGACATGCGCGACTGCTACGACGTGCGCGTATACCTGGCACCGCCCGAGGAGATGAGACGTAAGTGGAAGGTCCAGCGTGACTGCTCACGCCGTGGATACACCACCGACGAGGTGCTCGCGGAGCTCGACCGCCGCGAGTTCGACTCGGCCGCCCATATCCGCCCCCAGGAACGCTACGCCGACATGGTCGTGTCGTTCATGCCGGGCGAACACGGCGAGCCTCAGCAGCTCGATGCCGAGTTGATACTGCGCGACGGGTTGCCGCATCCCGACCTGTCGCCGTTCATCGGCAACGGGGACCGCGGCATCACCGTGAGCGAACGCGACTACGAGCGCCACCTGCGCATCCCCGGCGACCTCGACCCCGACCGCGCCGCCGAGATCGAAGAGGCGATCTGGGACCGGCTTCACTTCGCCACCCACCTGCGCGCCCAGAGGCTGGGCGAGTTCACGATCGGAACCAATCTCCACCGATCCGAGTCACTCGCGCTGGTCCAGCTGCTTATCCTCTATCACCTGGTCACCGCACGCGCCGCCATAGCGCTCGGGGGCGAGGGCACTCGAGCAACGACCGGCCGCTCGGGCGCAGGAGCAGTGCCGCAGCCTGCGCCGGCGGACCCCGCGAAGGTCGCAGTACAAGGGTAAGCGCATGGCCGCCCCTGCACAGGCGTGCGGGTCGGGCCGCAGCGTCAAGCGCCGTCGGTGACTCTCCCATGCCGGCGAGCACGCTCCAGCGCTGACGGAACCCCATCGCCGGTCACGAACTCCAGGAAGTGAGAGACGGGCTCGCGGCGGATGCCCGACCCCGACACGGCTGAGAGCGCGAACCACTGCCGGCGGGGAAGCTCCTCGCGCAGCCGGATAGTGGTGAGCATCTGGAGCTCGAGCTCCAGCTCGGCGGCGGTGGCGGACTGAAGAGAGACCCCGAGTCCCATGGCGGCGGCACGCTTGATAGCTCCGTTCGAGCCGAGGGTAAGCACCCGCGGATGGAGATCGTGGCTGGCAAAGAAGTCCTCGGTCATCGTGCGCGTGCCCGACCCGGGCTCGCGCAACAGCCAGGGACGCTCCTCGAGCTCGGCCACCGGCACAGTTCGTCTCGTGCTGGCGAGCGGATCGTCCGACGCGGTGATGAGCACGATCGGATTCGGCAGGATGGCCTCCCCTGTCAACCTCCCGTCCGGCGGCGGGCGGCCGCCGATCGCAACATCGGCCTCGTGTGAGGCGACGCGGTCGAACACGTGCTCGCGGTTGCCGACATCGACGGTCAAGGTCAGCTCCGGCCGGAGCTCGGAGAACGCGCGCATCAGGGGCGGGACCAGGTACTCGGCGGCCGTGGTGACCGCGGCTATGCGCAGCTCCAGCCCGGCCGCCCCTGCCGCCTCGTGGGCGGCCCGCGAGCCCTGGTCGAGCAGGCCGACCACGTCGGCGGCGAAGGGCTCGAAAGCCTCGCCCGCGGCACTCGGCCGGATGTTGCGGCCCACACGCTCGGTGAGGTCCACCCCGACCTCCCTCGAAAGCGCCGACAACGCCGCCGACACCGACGGTTGGGTTACGTAGAGCTCGTCGGCTGCAGCCGTGACCGAGCGGGTCCGGAATACCGCGAGGAAGCTGCGCAGCTGGGTCATTGTTATAGCCATTTCCTCTAGGTGAGCCAGGAAAGCAGTCAATGAGTTTCTACGCAAGGACGCTCCCACCACCCCGAGGCGCGGCGCATATCAGGACGCGGTTGCGCCGTGGCCACCTGGTCTACGATCCGTACCTTGGTCGACCGCGAGGATGGGAGGCAGCGGCTGCGCGCCAAGGGCATCGGGACGCTGGCTCGCCACCTAATTGCCGGCGCGGGGCGCGTGCTGCGGCGGCGGCGGCAGCGCGCGAGGCCGCCACGCGGAGAGTACCCGCCCAGCTTCACCCACGCCTGGATTCGCGGGACTCTTCCGACCGCCTCCCCGGCCGAGGCCAGAGCTCTTCTTCATACCATGCGCCGGAGGGGTTGGACCGAGGCCGAGGTGGCCGAGCGAATCCTCCCCTATATGCCCGTGGGTCCCCCGATCAGGGCGAGGGGCGATGTGCCGGCCGGCCGGGGACAGGGGGTCCAGGTGCCGGCCCCGGTCTCGACCGCCTGGCTAGACCGGCATCTTCCGGCCATGGACCGGGAACAGATCCGGCTCGTGGTCGAGGAGCTCGAGCGACGGGGGTGGCCCGCGACGAGGCTGGCGATGGCGGTGATGCCCCACGTGCTGCCAAAGCTCTCGACCGCAGATGCGAACGCCATTCGCGTGGGACTCAGGGAGCTTGGGATGACCGAGGAGGAGCTCGACCGGCTCAGTCCCCCTTGACCTGACACCCAGGTAGCAGGCCTATGCTCTATGTCTGTGACATCTACCGTCAAGGACACCGCCGCCCGGGTCGGGCTGCCGAGCCGCACGCTGCGCTACTACGACAGCATCGGGCTGGTCTGCCCGCCGCGGACCGCGTCCGGCTACCGCATCTACGGCCCCGAGGAGGAGGGGAGGTTGCGGTTCGTCCGCCAGGCCAAGACCCTTGGCTTCTCACTCGAGGAGATCCGCGAGCTAATCGTCGTCGCCGACCAGGGTGACTGCTCGGACGTCGGTCTCGAGGTCGAGCGCCTGCTGGACGAGAAGATCGCCGCGATCGACGCCCAGGTTGCGAAGCTCGGCACCTTCCGCGAGCGCCTGGTCGCCTACCGGTCGGCCGGGCACAGTGGCTGCGGCTGCAGCGATCACGACGTCTTCTGCGGCTGCTTGAACGGCGCAGCGCCCGCCGGTGCGGTTGCTGACCTATCTCAGGTCGTCGCGCCCACCGGCCCAGCCACGACGCCGCCGTCGTGGAGCCGTCCGACCTCGACGTCGGAGAGCCCGAGCACGTCTGAGAGGATCTCGTCCGTGTGCTCGCCGAGCAGCGGAGCCCGGCGAACCGGAACACGGTCGAGTGAGCCGAAGTTGAGCGGCGAGCCCGACATCAGGTAGGTGCCTATGCCCGGCTGCTCGACCTCTTCGAACATCGGATTCTGCAGTGAGCAGCGGGGATCCTGCTCGACAAGCTCCATGAACGTCTGGTAGGGACCCCAGGAGACGCCGAGGCCGTCGAAGATCTCGCCGATCTCGGCGACGGTGCGGGCGCTCATCCACGGCTTGAGCAGGGCCCCGATCACCTCGCGCGCCTCGAAGCGATCGCCTTCCTTGGCGAGGTCCACTCCCATCATCCGCTCGAGGAGCGCAAACGCCTCGTGCAGGCCGGTGGCCTCGACCAGGCTTTCCCACTGGCGCGGTGTGAGCGCTACGACCATGATGCGCCGACCCTCGCTGGTGATGAAGTCACGCCCGAAGGCGCCGTAGAGGTAGTTGCCGTCCTTCTGGCGCTCGTGCTTGCCGACTTGGGCTTCGGCGATCTTGCCGAGGTTGCCGACCATCGCGAAAGCGACATCCGAGAGCGCCACTTGGACGAGCTGACCGTTGCCCGCTTTCCGCCGGTGACGTTCGGCGGCCAGCAGGCCGGCGGCGGCGAGGGTCCCGGTGATCGCGTCCCACGCAGGCAGCAGGTGGTTGAAGGGTACCGAGACGTGGCGCGGCCCGGTGGCCCACGGAAAGCCGGTCGCCGGGTTGATGGTGTAGTCGACCGCCGAGGAGCCGTCGTGGTTGCCGAGGATGTTGACCATGATCAGGTCGGCGCGCGCTTGGGTGAGCGCGTCGTAGTCGAGCCAGCCTCGCGCCGGGAAGTTCGTCAGGAAGAGTCCGGCGTCGGGGCCCGGGGCCCCCACGAGCGCGGTCACGAGCTCCTGCCCCTCGGCGGAGCGGAGGTCCACGCAGAAAGAGCGCTTGCCCTTGTTCAGGCCGGCCCAGAACAGGCTCACGCCCTCGTCGGTCACCGGCCACCGGTCGCGGTCGAGGCCGCCGCCGATGGGGTCGAAGCGAATCACGTCGGCGCCGAGCTGGGCGAGCGTCATCCCGCCGAGCGGGGCGGCGACGAAAGCCGAGCCCTCCACGACCCGCATCCCATCGAGGATGCCGTTCACGCCATCAGCCCCACCAGGCGCCAGTCGAGCACCGGCTCGGGGCCCTCGCCCCGGTCGGCGCTCGTCACCGCGCGCAAGTCGACGAGGCCGCCGAACTCCAACGGATGCATCTCCCCCACGGTCAGCTCGGTGGAGAGGATATCCCCCTCGAAGACCGGCCCCGTGTGGTCACACTGCCGCCAGGCCAGGACCGTCACGAGGTTGGGGAGCGCCCGCGTGGCCTGCGCGGCCGCGACCGCGATCGTGTGCCCCCCGTAGACGAGCCGCCGGCCGTGGGCGTTCGCGCCCGCATCGGTGTGCGTCATGGCGACGTTGAGGGTCAGGCGCGCCAGCTCGGGTGCCGCCGTGACCGTGTCGCGGCCCTCGACCTCGTAGACGGTTCCGGGCACCAGGTCGGCCATGTGGCCACCCGGCGCCCGCTGGGCGAACAGGTCGAGGCGCCAGTCGCGGGGCGCCGCCGCCTCGACCTCTTCCATGTCGAGCTCCTGCGGGATGCCCTCGAACCGATCGGCGTGCCCGGTCTCCGCGGCGGGGTCGCGGAGCGGGATCATCGGGCAGCGCCAGAAGTCGAGCACGGGCTCTTCGCGCTGGTTCTCGGTGCGGACCCGCAGTGCCACGAGCCCGGTGCCCGATCCGGCCTTGTTCTGCTTCAGTCCAACCACCTCGGTCTGCGTGCGCAGCGTGTCGCCGCGGAACACCGGTCGCAGCAGCACGAGGCCGCGGTAGAAGAGGTTGCCCCGCACGCGCTGGGTGGGACCTGTCGACTGCCCGATCGCCACGTCGCACACCAGATTTGGGTGCACGAGCACGTCCTCCCGGCCGGTCACCTCTTGGCTGAGCACGGCGTCGAGGCAGAGGCGGAGCCGATCGCCCACGAGCGCCTGGTGCAGAGCGGCGTGGCCCCAGGTGAGCGTCAGCCCGGGGGCGTCGTCGAAGACCTGCCCCACCTCGAAGTCCTCGAAGTACGGCCCGCCTATGCGAACCCGCTCGTCCGTCGCCGCCATCCGCGTAACTACCCCCCGTCCAATCCCCAGTCGATGACCACCGCGCCCCAGGTGAAGCCGGCTCCAAACGCCGCTAGAAGCAGTCGCTGACCTGGAACGAGCTTGTTCTCGCCCTGGGCCTCCGCCAGCGCGATCGGGATCGTGGCCGCGGAGGTGTTGGCGTACTCTGAGATGTAGTCGAGCACGCGCTCCGGGGGGAGTCCGAGCCGCTCGCCGACGGCGCGCAGGATGCGTCTGTTCGCCTGGTGATAGACGAAGAGGTCGATGTCGGCGGCCTCCGTGCCGGCGATCTCGAGCGCCTCCCCGGTCACCTCGCTGAGGCGGGCCACCGCATGCTCGAAGGTCTCACGCCCCCGCATCTCGATCGTGGCGCCGTGGTTCGCGAAGATCAGGTCCGCCTGGCCGCCGTCCGCGCGCAGCACCGGTGTGCTCACCCGACCGGGTGGGTCGGTCGCCGTCATCACGACCGCGCCGGCGCCATCGCCAAAGAGAGCCGCGGTGCGCTTGTCGTCGGGGTCGAGGTACTGGAAGAGCGCATCGGCCCCGATCACGAGCACGCGCTCCGCCGCGCCGGTCTCGATCTGCCCACGCGCGACGGCGACCGCCGTGACGAAGCCCGTGCAGGCCGCGCCTACGTCGAAGGCCCCCGCCCGTGCGGCACCGAGCTCGGCCGCCACCAGCGGCGCCGCGTCCGGAGTGACGTGGTCCTTGCTCGTGGTCGCCACGAGGACCAGGTCGACGTCACCCGGGTCGAGCTTTGCCTGGGCCAGGGCGGCGCCGCCGGCCCTCACGGCGATGTCGATCAGCCGCTCCCCGGGGGCAAGCACGTGGCGCCGGCTGATACCGGTGCGCTTGACGATCCAGTCCGGCTCCACCCCGAGCCGCTCCGCGATCGCCGCGTTCTCGACGACCTGCTCGGGCACGGCCATCCCAGCCCCGCCGATCGCCGCTCCGGCCACGGCGCGCTCCGCTCCGAGCGCACGTCGCTCGCTGACCGCCGCATCAGGCATCTGTGATCCTATCCTCGCTCATTGAGAGTTCGCACGGGCTCTGGCGGCCTGGCGGGTAAGTGGCTTCTTTCCCCACCGTGTGTGGAGGCCGTAGTCCATCAGCCCGGGCATGTAATCCTCTGGTGGGGGTGGGTCGGTCCCGTCGGGAAGCAGGTCACGCGCGCGCTGGTCACCGAAGCGGGTGAGGATGTCAAAGTAGGGCTCGAACACGGCCGCGGGGTGGTCGGGGGGCAGCGTCCCGGGGGGCGTCAGGTCTGGTGGCTTGCGATCCAGCGCGCCGCAGGTGTGCTCGATCAGCTCGGTGACGGTCAGCGCGCGTTCGCCGGCGACGGCGTGGTACACGCCGGCGACCTCGGGCTGATAGAGAGCGCGGTCGATGACCTCGGCGACGTAGTCGACGGGCACCATGTCGATGACGCCTTCGGGGTCGGCCGGGATCTCTGTGAACAGTCCGCGGGCAAAGGCCTGGAGTGGCCAGTAGATGACGTTGAACGTCGAGGTCCAGCCGCCGCTCGCCTCGCCGACGACGATGCTCGGGCGCACGATTGCCCACGGCAGGCCCGACTCGGCGATCGCCTGCTCGCCCTCCCACTTGGTCTGCTCGTAGGTGTTGCGAAAGCCGTCACCGGAGGCCTGCTGGTCTTCGTCGAAGCGCCCGTCCAGGCGCCCGCAGACATAGGCCGTGGACACGTGCACGAACCGCTCGAGGCCGGTCACCTCGTGCGCCAGCTCGAGCACCCGGCGGGTGCCCTCGACGTTGATCCCGCGCGCCTCTTCCAGCGGGAGCGTGAACTCGACCGATGCGGCGCAGTGCACGACCCGATCGACGCCGGCGGTGACCTCCCGCCGATCCGCATCGGCGAGCCCGAGCCCGGGGGCGGTGAGCTCAGCGCGCACCGGGCGCAGGCGCGATGCGCTGGCGGGCGTGTCGTCGTAGAGCTGTGCGAGCAGGGTGGCGACTCGCTCGCCGGCTTCGTCGTCGTCGCGCGCACGCACGGCCAGGAAGACGTCCGGGCCCTCGTCGTGTTCGAGCAGCCGTGCGATCAGCTCCATCCCGAGGAAGCCGGTGCCACCGGTGAGAAAGACCGCGTCGCTCATTTCAGCTTGGCACCCATGGCGTGATAGCCGCCGTCGACGTGGATGATCTCACCGGTCACTCCGCGAGCGAGGTCGGACATCAGGTAGTTGACGGTCCCCGCGACCGGGGACGGGTCGCTCGCGTCCCAGCCGAGCGGAGCCCGCCCCTGCCACTCGTCGGCGAGCCGATCGAAGCCCGGGATCCCGCCGGCGGCGGGGGTCTCGATCGGCCCCGCCGATACGAGGTTCACTCGAACGCCGCGCGGGCCGAGGTCGCGGGCCAGGTAGCGCGAGACCGCCTCGAGCGCGGCCTTGGCGACCCCCATCCAGTCATAGACGGGCCACGCCACCGAGGCGTCGAAGTCGAGGCCGACGATGCTGCCGGCCTCGGCTTGCTCGAGCAGCGGTGCGAGCGACGCGCCGAGCGCCTTGAGCGAGTATGCGCTCGTGGTGAAGGCCTGGACGGCGCTCTCGGGCGGGGCGTCGAGGAAGTGTCCGCCGATGGCGTCGGCGGGGGCGAAGGCGATCGCGTGCAGCACCCCGTCGAGCGCTCCCCAGCGTGAGCCCAGCTCATCCGCCAGGGCCGTGAAGTCGTCGGGCTCGTTGACGTCCAGCTCGAGCACATCGGGCGGGTCGGGCAGGCCGCCCGCGGCCCGCTCGGTCATCCTGCGCGCCCGGCCGAAGCTCGTCAGCACGACCTCGGCCC